>Ga0187848_10001953_pt1 | contig 16915 bp, 13 predicted proteins | sample June2016WEW_4_40_FD_132424 | JGI IMG/M metagenome (GOLD analysis project Ga0187848, IMG submission 132424) | Peatland microbial communities from SPRUCE experiment site at the Marcell Experimental Forest, Minnesota, USA - June2016WEW_4_40 | ecosystem: Environmental > Terrestrial > Soil >... | reverse complement strand
GCTCCTTGGCCCGCCCCCAACCTGCGCCGACGCCCGGCCGTTCCGCCCTCGCTGCCAGGGCCTCGTGAATAATCCGGGCTAACACCTTTCCGGAGGCTCCGGCCACCGGATATTAGCGGACGACCTGGCCCGATTTCAAGCCCCGCAAGGCGGGAATCCTCGGCAGGGTTCCCCTACCGGAAAAAGCCGATCTGCCTTCCGCCGTTTCACGCCCCCAGGGGTTCATTCGCGACCCTCCGGCCGAAGACGTCGTCTCGTTTTCTCCTCGTCAGACTCGAGATTGAAAGCCGGACCCAGGCCTCTGCGACCGCGGACCTCGGCCGCAGCACTCCGCGCCCCTCGGATCTCGCGAGCCCGGTTAGCAGTTAAAGCCTGACCCCAACGGCACAACGGCACGACCCTAGCGGCACCGACCCAAACGGCACCCCGGTGCAATCGAGGGCGATGTTGGGGAACACTCGCCGCCAGCCGTGGGCTTGGTGCCGATCCTCGACGCGGGGCAACATGACGCGACGTGGGTAACGTGACGCCAGCCGGCACAATCCGGGCGATGGCCCGGAGCAACTTGCGGCCGTGCGTGGCCGTCGGGGTTTCAGCCCGCGCTCAGTTCCCTCCCTGGTGCCGTCCAGGGCAGTGCTGGGCAATACGCGCCGGCAGCCATGGGCCTGGTGCCGATCCTCGACGCTGGGTGCCGGGTGCTTGTGGATTTGTTTTTGCGGTGATACGATGGCGGCAATGACGGCCAGCGATTTTTCCGAAATCACCCTACTGCCGCCGCGCTTGTCCAACTGCCGTCGCTGGTTTAGCGCGGGCATCTGGAGCCTTTGGGGAGAGTCGAAATGTGGACCAATGCTCGTACCGTTTTGATCACCCTGTTTGTCGGTGGCGCTGTTGTAATGCCAGCTTTCGGGCAACGTACCGTCCATCGAACCCCAGCCGCCAAACCGGCGCCACAGCCTGTTTCCCTCTGGCGGGATTCGCACAAGGGCGACCTTGGCGCTCTAGGCGGTCGCATTGAGGGTCGAAACGTCCTTTCCGCTTGGTCATTCAAGGTCGAGCGGATCATTGATGAAGACACGGCTGAGATCCACAGCGCGGTTATTCTCGAAATGACGCCGCAGGAATTGCAGGACAACCACGCGAGCGCAGGACAGGTGACAGTGCGTTGGGAATTCCGCTTGAAATCCGCGGCGGTTGTAAAGGATTTGCATGAGGGCCAGAGCCTTGCCAAGATTCCCGGCACATTCAGGCACGAGGGCCGCAAGTTTGAGTATGGCCATTCGATTGACCTGGTAGGCCAAGCCCCCGCAAAAGCTGCGCCTGGCCCGGCCGCCGATGCCTTTCGCACGTGGACCGACAACAAGGGCAGGGCTGTTGAGGCAAAGCTAGTCGATCAGCAGATTGTTCTCAAGCGGCGCGACGGAACGGAAATAACCGTCCCGCTCAGCAAGTTGTCGGAAGAGGATCGAAAGTGGGTGCGGGACCTTAACCGCTAACCAGTCGCGTAGCGCGATCGGGAGAATGCTGCGTACCGGGCCGCGGGCCTGGCCGCTGGCTGTTTGGTGCCGATTCTTGACGGCGGCCAGTATGACGCGACGCTGGACAGCATGGCCGCGGCTGCCACGATCCGGGCGACGCCGGGCTACATGAGGCAGCGCGTGGCCGTCGAGGTTCGCCCGGCGCTGGCCGCGCCGATCAGCGCGGCGCTCATCATCGACGCGCGGCGCGGTCCCGTTGCTCTTGTAACCAATCCCGGTCAGAATTGCTGAGCCTGTATACCGAGATTTTGATTTGCGTTCCATCCCGTTTCTCTAGCGTGACCGCTGGGCCACGTTGACCAGCAAGCGCTGCTTCCACATGATAGGTTCCGGTCGAATCGGTCCATTTTCGATAGTCCGAATCCCGAAACCGTTTCTTTTTCGTGGGCATGTCGGCGGGCTTCGGGCCGGTCTCCTTCACTGTAACCTCCGGCCCAATCAGCGATTTTTTGGGTTCCGCTGCTGTGGGCTCTGAATCGCGTTGCCCGTTTCCCGGCGCTGGGCGCTTTGCAGCATTGGGTTTCTCAGCGGTAAGCGCCGCATTTGGCCCTTGCCTCTTGGCCGCTTCATCTTCGTCATGCACAGCATTGCAACTGTGGATTCCCCATAGCGCTGCCCCTCCCAATAGCAGAGCGGTCAACGCCTTGGAACCCCGACGGCGTTTTCTTGTGCGCACCGCGCGCGAATCTGCAACCAGAAAGGTGATGTCGTCAATGTCGAAATGCTTTTCTTCGCCGTTCTCGTCTGCAAGAACGTAGGTCTTTCCATACTCCGGCTTCCTGACAACTTGGATCGGCCTGATAGTCCGGGGTATCTCGTGGTAGATGATCGCAATGGGCTTGCCGATGCTCGCGACCCAATATCTCACGCGCGGGTTGCGTGACCGCTTCACGTTCTCGGTGGGCGATTTCTTCCAACGATCCAAGGCGGCCGGGTCGCGTGCGTGATCCGTCTTTCGGTTTTTCTTGTGACCGAGAAACAGCGCGCAGAGAAGTAGAATGATGACGCCGGTGAGGACATAACCCATTGCCCTTGCTCCCATGCCCGGGTGCCAAGACGGCTCGATTATACAGCAAAAGGGTGGCCGTGGGCGGGGCAAGTCGGACGGACTATATGTTGGCCGCGCGGCCCCGGCGGGAACAGTGGGCGCGGGGGCCTGGCTTGAAAGGACCCGGAACGGAGGGGGGGACGCAAGCCGTTGCGAGCACAGGCTTTACGGCGGGCGGTTTGCGGGGTTTTGTGCTCCGTTGAGAATTGCCGATTTTCCAGATTCTGGAACCGGTTCTCATCCCCAATGCCCTGTTTCTTGCTGCTTACTTGCTCAGCTCCTGGAAGAGCGGCAGGTGGCGGTAGGAGACCTCGAGCATCAAGAGGTTCATCGCCGTGACGTACAGCCGGCCGGCGTGGCCCCACGTATCGCGGACCGGCTCGAGGGGATGCCAACTGCCGGCCCACGGGCCGTCCTGGACCTGGCCGGCCTTCAAGAGCGGGTTGAGCCGGTTCTGCCACGCGGTCCAATACGGGCCCTGCATCTGGAACATGGCCTGCGTGGCATAGTACCAGTAATAGCTGTCCCGGGTGGGCTGCTCGCGGCTCCCCACCTCGGGCAAATGAGCGGCGAGGTACTCGGCCCCGCGGATCAACTGCACGTCGTTGCGCCGCTGGCCGAGGTACATCCGCATGAGCATCGCCTCGGCCGTCATGGCCAGGCTGGGCACGCGGCCGGCGCGCTCCTCCGCGGTGTCGCCTTCCCACGGGCTGTAAACGTAGCGGCCGTCGTTGCCCGGACCTTGGGCTTGATCCAGCCAGCGGCTGATCCGCTCCAGAGTCTCCCGCGGCACGTCCAGCCCGGCCATCTGGGCACTCTTCAGCGCCATGAGCTGCCAGCCGGTGACCGAGGTGTCGCTCTCCCGGCCGGGCTCGTAACGCCAGCCGCCGCGCCGCGGCTCTTGCGTCTTGACGATGAACTCGACGGCCTTGCGGGCCGGCTCGCGGAGATCGGGGTCCTGCGTCATGCCGTACGCCTCGCACAGGGCCATGGCCGCGATCCCGTGCCCGTAGAAGTGCGTGACGCGGTGCCCGCCGGTGTACAGGTCGCCGTCGGGCTTCTGGTGCTTCACCAGCCACTCGACGCCGCGGCGGACGACGTCCCGGTACCTCTCGTCGAGGTGCGTATAGCCGGCGCCCAGGTAGGACAAGAGGACCAGGCCGGTAGCCGCCGAGTCCGCGGGAATACCGCCCAAGGCAGCGTCGTCGGTTGCGACGCCCGGGGGCAGCGCGTCGAGGCTCCAATGGCCGTCGGGGAACTGGATCAGGGTGAAGAAGCGGAGCCCGAACTCGACGGCCGGCTCGGTGAATCCGGAGCCCTCGGCGTCTCCCGGTCCCAGGCCGTGGCGAATCTCGCCGCGGCGGCGGTAGAACGCCGTGGGCTCCTTGACGGTTCCCTCCAGGACGAGCGGGCCGCCGCTGCGGGCCACCGCGACGGGCGCAGGCCCGCCGGCCAGTTCGCTGGGGTCGATGTCCGAGCGGCCGTGGCGGCCGACGCCGGCGGGTTGCAGCCAGCGCGGCCCGCCGCCAATGTCAGTGCCGACCGGCTCCTCGACGCCGACACCGGCCGGCCCGCTGCGGCGGCCGATCACCTGCACGTCGGCCGGCCCGGCGCCCGCCATGGCAACCTCCGTCAGGCTGCGGCTTGGTGCGGCAGGGACGGCCGGGACGGGTTGTGCGGTCTTGGCAAGCGGGCTGGGCGGCGGCGTGAGCGTGAATTCCCCGGCCCCGCCGGGCAGACGGGTCGTGCCGGCGGCCCGAGTGAGCCCGCCGGCCACCGCCGGCCCCTCCGCACCGAGCCGCCGCCCTCCGCTGGGCATCCCGGCCGTCGGCAGAGCGACGCCGTGGGAACTGCCGGCGACCATGCCGGGCAATCCGGCCACGGACGCGGAGCCGGCGCCGAAATCCAGCGGGCCGGCGGCCGCAACGGTTTGCGACTGGGCCGTGCCGGTGCCCCCCGCTCGCCCGATCGAGGCGAAAGACCCCGCCTGAAGGCTGCTGGCGCCACCGCCCAGCGCCGCGGACACGCCCCCGGCGCCGGCAATGGTCGGCTCCGCGGAGGGGAGGACGGCGGAGGGCAGATCGAGACCGCCGGGCCTTTGGGTCCTGGGCAGGGTGGCTGAGAGGCCGGGGGCCAGCGATGTGCCCCCGCTGCCCGGCTGGGAGGCCTTGGCACGCCGCGCGGCGGCCGACGGCAAGGGCGCGCCGCGGTCGCTCAGCGAGCCTGGCGCCCCCGCCCGCAATGCTTCCTCCTCTTCGCCCCACAGGCCGGCGATACTTGGCCGCCCGGTGCCCCTGCCGCCCGGAACGCCGGAGCGGGCCAGCAGCAGGCCGGAGCCGGTGCCAAGGTCCTGCGTGCCGGCGGCGGCAATGGCCGGGCCGGCCGGGGCCCGGGACCTGGGAGTCCTTTCCACCGCCACGGCCGAGGTCATGTCCAGCCGGCTGCCCACCGAGCCGCCGGCAGCGGCCGGGACGATCGAAGTCTCGCCTTCGTTTGGCAGAACTGACGAAGGGAGGTTCTGCCCGCCGAGGTCGGCGCGGGCAAGGGTGGTGGATTGGCTGGGGTGATCGGTTCCGCGGCTGTTCGCCTGCGGCAACCCACCGGCCCCAACCGAGGGCAGCCTGGCCATGAGGGGGACGGCGGGCAGGGTCTGGCCGGGCTCGGGTCCCAACCGGGCCACGGCCCGGGACTGGCCCGGCTCGGCCAGCGGCGGTGCCGCGGCCACGGCCTTGGCCGCGTCCGGCTGCGCCTTTTCGGCCGCCAGCGGGGCGGCTTGCGGCTCGACCGGCGGCTGCTTGGGGGCCGCCGCAGGCAGGGCGGGGGCCTCGCCTTGCACATTGGGCATCTCCACGGCCGGCAAGGCCTGGCGATTCATCGCCAGAGCGGCGATCTGCGGGACTTCGCGCGACGCGACCGCCGGCGCCGACGGCATCACCACCGCGGCCGCCGCTTGCAACGCGCCCAGCGGCGTCTCCTCCGCCCCCGGGGCCCGCGGGATCTCGGCCACGGGCACGTCTGCGGTCGGTGCCCGGTCGGGCGGCTCGACCACCGCCGCGGGCGGCGGCTTGTCCTCGACCACGGTCGCCAGCGGGCTCTCGAAGGCCTGCTCGGCGTCCGGCTCCTCGGCCTGGACCCAGTGGTAGTCGGGGGCGATCAGGTCCTCGTCAACCGGGACGGACAGGCCGCCGCCGCGGGCAGCGACGATCGCCAGCGTCACGGGATGGCAGTACACGAAAAGCGCGCCCGAGAGGTGTACCAGCAGGCTCACCAGGATGCAGAGCTGCAGCCGGCGGCGGATCTTGTCTTGCAGCCAGTAGGCGCCCAACAGCGCGACCGTCACCAGCGCGGCGACGATCCCCAGGTGTACGCGGCCGTTGTGGAGCAGCCGCGGCTCGTGGAAATCGCTCTGGGCCAGGACGATGCCGGCCACGAACCCCGCCAGGACCAGGATGGCGCAATTGATCGGCCACACCTGGTCGTCGAAGCCGGCCGGCGACGACGGCCCCTTGCGGCCCTCAACGCGGCCGAGTCCACTCATCATGCCAGCCTCCTCCTTCCGCCCCGCGCGCCCCGCAGGCAGCCGCGGCTCTCACGGTACACACGGCGGGCAAGCCCACCCGCTAAACGTGCAACTCATACGGAAACTCATGTTTTGCCTCCCGGCACGATCTCGCGGGTGGTTACGCGGTAATCGCGGATCTTGTTCTTCCGGCACAGGTTGATCGCGGCGACGACGTATTCCCACCGGCAGCGCCGGTCGGCGCGGACGACGACCGGCACGCGGCCCGGATTCTCGACGTACGCCGCCCGCAAGACCAGGTCCAGGTCGTGCAGCGTCACCGACTTCTGCCCGGCCAGGAAGTAGCGGCCCTGCTCGTCGACGTTGACGATCAGCTCGTGCGGCTTGCTGGTGATGGCCTGGGCCTCGGAGGCGCTGGGCAGCATGACGGGCAGTTCCCGCTCCGCCTCGGCGACCCGCGTGGCCACCAGGAAGAAGATGAGCAGGTTGAACAACGTGTCCACCAGCGGGACCACGGGCAACTGCATCATCTCGGAGCCTTTGTTGATCTTGAAGGCCATGGGGCGGCTCCTACTCTTCCGCGGCGGCGGGCCACTTGGACTTGCCGCCGTCGCCCGGTTCGGGATGGGCCAGGTCGAGGGTGGGCGCCCCCAACGGCGCCTTCTCGACCACCGTCCGCCGCACGCGGCCCTCCAGCCGCTCGAAGTGCGGCAAGAGCGTCCGTGCCGCGTCGTCCACGTTCCGCATCAGCCGCATGATGCGGCCCTCGAAATAGTGGGCCAGCACGCCGGCGGGAATCGCCACCACCAGCCCGGCCAGCGTGCAAATCAGCGCCGCGTAAATGCCGGTGGCCAGCGACTCCGTCTTGTTGGCGTCCTGGGGCATGTGGGCGGTTTGGAAGAAGGCGATGATGACGCCGTAGACCGTTCCGGCCAATCCGAGCATGGGGGCGACGTTGAAGGTCAGGCCCTGCCAGCGGACGTTGCTGTACAGCCGCGAGCCCTCCCGCTCGCAGGTCTCCGACATGGCGTGCTCGATCTCGGTGACCGGCCGGCCCGCCTTGGCCAGCATCGCCCGCACGACGACGGCCGCGGAGGAAGGATACTGCTTGACCAGCCGCTGGACCTGGCGGAGGTCGAGATCGCCTTTGCGGCCGCCCAGCGCGCGGATGCCGGCCATCAGGTCGGTCGGCGCGATCCGGCTCCGCCGCAGCCCCAGAAAGCGTTCCATGGCGAACGTGACGGCGACGATCGAGATGACCAGGATCGCGTAGAGGGCCCACATGTGGCCCCCCTCCTTCCAGACGATCTGGATCAGGTCGAATTTCTCGTGGGTCACGTTGGCGGGGGCCGCGGCTTCTTTGCGGTCCGGCTCGCTCTGGGACAGGGCGGCGGCGGCCCGCTGGTCGATCTCGTCGGACCCGAGCGGCGGGCCGGCCGGGGTCTTGGCCTGGGGTTTTTCCGCAGCGGCGGGGCGCTTGCCGGCGTCGCGCTCCTGGCCCCAGGCCGAATGCCAGAGCATGCAGCACGCCGCCAGGGTCAGGCCGGTGCCCACGGCCGCGGCCTGGCGGAAAAAGACGGCCCAGCGGGCGTGCGGGTTATAGGAAGTCATCGCGTCATCTCCTCCGCGCCGGTAGGGATCGCGGACGCCGTGCGTCCGGCAAGGGCGTTCCCGCGGAGCTCTCCGCGGGAACGAGCACTATGGGGAGCCGGAGCCGCAAGGCCCCGGCGGTCTTGGGCTGGTCTTACGGTTGGAGTGCCTGGATTCGCTCTTTGGCCAAGGGGACCTTGTCGCTAGCGGGGAACTTGTCGACCAGTTCCTGGTACTGCTTGACGGCCTGGCTCTTTTTCTGGAGGACTTCGAAGCAGCGGGCGGCCTCGTAACAGGCGTCGGCCTGCCACTGCGGGTAGGCGTAGCCGTAGACGACGCGGAAGAAGCTCTTCACCGCGTCGGCGTGCCGCTTCTGCTGGAACTGGATCTCGCCGATCATGAACTGGGCCCGGGCGGCGGCCTCGCCGTTGGTCTTGGTCAGGACGTGGTCGTACTCGGCCGCGGCCTCCTCGAGCCGGTCGAGGTTCTGCAGGGCCCAGCCGCGCTCATAGAAGATTTCCGGCAGGTAGGGCGAGTCGGGAAACTCCTTGACGGCCTGGTCCAACAGGTCGAGGCCCTTCTGCCACGACTGCCGCCGCTGGTCCGCCGGCTGGGATTTCCACTGCGCCAGGGCCTGGGCGCCGTGCAGGAGCGTCAGGGCCCGGAACTCCTTTGAAGAAGGGTCCTTCACTTCCTGGTAGGCGGCCACGGCCTCGGGGTATTTCTTGAGTTGGAAGAGGCACTCGGCCTCCATGAAAGCGGCGTCGGCGGCCAGGGGACCGCGGGGCCAGCTTTCCCGCTGCATGCGGAAGGTCCGCTGGGCGTCGGCGGCGTGGTCCAGCCGGTAGTAGGCCCAACCGAGCCTGTGGGCGGCCTTTTCGCCCAATTCCGACTTGCCGGCCTTGTCCAGGGCGGCCGCGTAGGCCGCGGCTGCCGCCTGGAAGTTGCCCGCCTTGTACGCCGCCTCGCCCACGTGGAACTGGCTTTCCGGCCAGCGCGGGCTGGTGGGGCACTGCTTGACCAATTGGGCGAAGGCCTCGGCCGCCTCGCCCTCCTTGCCGTCGGCCTTCAGGGCCCACGCCAGCTCGTAGAGCGCCTTGTCGGTGCCGGAATAACCCGGGTCCTGCTTCACCAGCTCCCGGAAGGTCGCAATCGCCTGGGGCCATTGCTTCATGGCCACGTGGCACAGCCCGAGCACGTAGCGGGCGTCGGACTTCTCGGCCGTCTGGGCATCGGGCGTGCCGCCGGCCGCAGGCGGGCTCAGGAAGGCCGCCAGGTCCGCGGCGGCGTCGGCGAACTTTCCGAGCTGGTGCCGGGCCATGCCCCGCGCGTACCGCCCGCGAGCCGCCGACTTGTGCTGCGGGTACTTCGCCAGCACGGTGTCCATCGCCGTCTCCGCGCCGGCGAAATCGCCCTGGTCGAACAGGGCCCAGCCCAAGGCGTACAGGGCCAAGGGGGCCAGCGGGCTCTCGGGCCACTGCTGGGCCACCAGCCGGTACTCGGCGGCCGCCGCCTTGGCATCGCCGCCGGCCGCCGCGTACTCTCCCAGCCGGTAGTGGGCCCGATCCAAGAGCTTGCTCTCCGGGAAGTCGCGGATCAGCCGCTGGAGGGCGGTCTTGGCGTCGGCCGGCTTGCCCAGGCGGTAGTACGCGTGGGCCACGAGGAGCAGCGTTTCGTCGGCCTGGCGGCCCTTGGGCTGGGCCGCCAAGGAGGCCTCCAGCGCCTTGGCCGCATCGCCGAACTCGTTCTGCTCGGCCAGGTCGGTCCCCAAGAGGTACTGGGCCTCGGCCAGCGCCTCGGGACGGCCCAACTGCGGCAGCACCGACCGCAGCCACGCCACGGCCTCCTTGGGCTTCTTCTGGAGGTGCAGCACCGTGCCGCGGCGGACCTTCCACGTCTCGGCGTCGGCGTGCCGCGGGTATTTATCGAGAAGTTGCGCGTAGAGGACCTCGGCCTCGGCGAGCTGGCCGCGCTGCAAGCGGGCCTCGGCGGCGACGTAGGTCGCGTCCGGGGCCAGCTCGTGCGCCGGCCACGCCGCGCGGAACTCGTCGGCCCGCGCCTGCGCCGCGGCGAAATCCCCCTGGGCCAGCGACAGGTAACCGGCCATGTACAAGGCCTGCGGGGCAATGGGGTCCTTCGGATAGGTCTTGGCCACCGCCGCGTAGAGCGCGGGTGCTTCGCCGCGCCGCGCAGGGATCTCGGCCGCCGCGTCGGCCCGGTCCAGGGCCAAGGGGGCGGCCTGCGGGCCGCTGCCCGCCAAGGGCATCAGCTTCTCCACGAGCGCCAGCGCCTCGGCCGGCCGGTTCTCCTTCAAGAGGTCCCGCGCCATGACGCGCCCGGCGCTGACGGCCGCCTCGACTTGTTTCGACTGGGGAAACTTCGCCGGGATCGACGCGAGCAGCTCGCCCGCCTGGTCGTACTTCTTCAACTGGCCCAGCGCCACGGCCTGCCGCAGCGTGGCCAGGTCGGCCAGGGCGAAGTCCTTTCTGGCCGCGGCGGCGGCAAACCATTCGGCGGCCACTTGCTGCTGGCCGGCGGCCAAAAGGGTCTCGCCGCGGCGCATGATGACCTCGGAGGCCAGCGGGCTCGCCGGGAACTGCTTCAAGAAGGCGTCGTAGGCCTTGGCGGCCTCCGCCGGCCGCTTCAGCTCTTCCTGGGTGACGCCCAGGGCGTACAGGACGTCGGAGAGGAGTTTCTCGTCCGGGCCTGCGGCGGCGGCCTGGGCGTAGAACCGCGCGGCCTCGTCCTTGCGGCCCCGCTGGTACCCGCAATCGCCCCGCGTGAACAGGGCCTGGGCCAGAAACTTGCTCTTGGGATACTTCGCGATCAACAGGTCGAGGGTCGCGGCGGCGGCGTCGAACAGTTCGGGCGAGGCACCCTTCGGGTCCGCCTGCGCCCGCTTGAACTGCGTCACGCCCAGGTAAAGATACGTCGCCTCCATCGACTCGAACTTGGGATACGTCTTCAGCACCGTCTCGAAGCACTGCTGGGCGGAATCCAATTGCGGAGGCTGAAGGTGAAAGTAGCAGACGCCCAGGTAATGGAACGCCCGGTCCAACCGCGAGTCGCTGGGGTACGTCTTGATGAACTTCACCCACTCTTCCGCGGCCAGGTCGTAGACCGCCTTGTTCTGAAAGGCCACCGCCGCCCCATACTGCCGCGTGGCCGCCTCCGGTTCCTCGGCCCTGACCGCTTCGGGACGCAGCAGTCCCAGGCCGGCCCATAAGGCCACACCCCAGCAGACACGTGCCATCGCCTTCATTGCCGGTACCTCAGGCCTGTGCACTTCCCAATATCATAATCATAACCGCAACGCGACGGGACATGTCGTCCCGCGCACCCGCCTCCGTGGCCCTCTTACGTATTATCCTATTATTCCACGAAACGCGACGGATATCCACTGGGCCACACGGCCATTGCCCCCCGTGGCGGGACCCCCTATGATGGGCCCTGCCGGTCATGTCGCGGGAGACGCCCTCAGGCACCCGGGGAAATAGCTTGCACCCGCCCCCGCTCGAACCCTGCCACTGGATCGCCTTTGGGGCGTTGCTGGCAGCGCTTTTGGCCGTGGACCTCCTGGTGCTGCACCGCACCGATCGCTCCGGCTCGCTCCTCGAATCCCTGGGATTGGTCGCATTCTGGTGCCTGCTGGCGATGGGGTTCAACGTGCTCGTCTGGTGGTGGCTGGGCGGGACCGCCGGGCTCCAGTTCCTGACCGGCTACCTGTTGGAATGGTCGCTGTCGATGGACAACGTCTTTGTATTCGCCGTCATCTTCGGCTATTTCCAGGTTCCCCTAAATTACCAATACCGCGTGCTCTTCTGGGGCATCCTGGGCGCGATCCTGATGCGGCTGGGGTTCATCCTGGCGGGGGCCGCACTCGTGACGCGGTTTCAGGTGGTGCTGCCGCTGTTCGGGCTGTTGCTCTTGTGGACGGCGTGGAAGTTGGCCCGGCCCGCAGCAGACCAGATCGACCCCGAGCGGAACCCGATCCTGCGGTTGGCCCGGCGGTGTCTCCCCATGGCCCGCACGACGATCGCCGATTGCGGCGGGGCGTTTTTCCTCCGCGAGGACCACCGCTGGCGCGTCACGCCGCTGGTGTTCGTGTTGCTGGTGATCGAGACGAGCGACCTGGTGTTTGCCCTGGACAGTGTCCCGGCCATTTTCGGGATCACCCGCGATCCATTCATCATCTTCACGTCGAACGTCTTCGCCATTCTGGGGCTGCGGGCCCTGTACTTCCTGCTGGCCGGCGCCATGCGGTGGTTCCGGCACCTGCACTATGGGCTGGCGGCCGCGGTCGGGCTGGTCGGGCTGAAAATGATCGGCGAGTGGCTGCTGCCGCACGAAGAAGGCCGCGAGCTGGTGCCGGCCTGGCTGTTGCTGGCGATGATCGCCGCGCTCTTGGCGGCGGCGATGCTGGCCTCACTGGTCGGCAGGCGCGGGACGCAGATAGATAGAATGAATCGGGGTTAGGTCAGGAGTCCACGGCCGATTCGGCCTGCTGAGTCCGCTGGGGTGGAACGCTGCCACGAACCGCCTGGGCCGGGCTGGCGGGCCGGGGCACTATGCTCTGCTCGCCACGGGCGGAGCTCTCGGCGTAAGAAACGATCTTACGACCGCTGCGGACCTCCTGCGCCTTCAAGTCGCGGTAAATCGCTCGTAGATCGTAGTTGAAACGGGCGGCATACTCGTCGCGCACTCGCCGAACTTCGTCAACAATCGGGTCGGACCACGTCATGGCTTCGCCTCCATCATTTCTTCCGGCGTGCAAATGATTGGGGCCTTGAACCCCTTCGCCGCGCAAACGCTTTCAATCTGCTGCCGCATGACGGCGTTAGCCATGTGCCGGCAGTTCCAAGTCACAAGGTACGGAATACGATGGATCGCCGCGATCGCAATGTGCAGCGCATCGTTTCCTGCCTTCGCAGGTACCGCGCCAGCCTGCACAAGGGCTTCCGCCAGCTCCAACGCCCCTTCCTTGATTTCCAGCACGGCCATCGGCGCCAGAACGGCCAAGCGTTCCTGGGCTGCTTGAGAGTCGCCGCCTCCTGCCTCCTGAAGGACCAGTTGCGAGACACAGAGTTCATAATCCACACGGCGCGTGTCCCACCAGTCGTGCGTGATTTGTTGATGCCCCGCAACGATCAGGTCGCGGCTGGGGCGGGCCGTCAAATAGCTGACGAATGTGTTCTCGACGTAGACGCGTTCCTTCATGGCTCATTCCGTCTCCGGATCGCCCTGCCAAGAACTGCGGCCACCACGGTCGGCAATGCCCTTCTCGGTCCGTCGCGGGGTGCCGAGCGCAACGCTCCAATTCTCCGCAAAGCCCGAGCCGACCACGCCCATAACCATCCTGTCGAACTCCCGTTTTGTCTGGCAGGCCTGAGCGGCCAGTGAGTCAAAATCGAGAACCCGCGCCTTGGCCGAAACCGGGGGGCCGTCTCGCCACATGTCGATTACGCTGCGACGGACAACGAGCCACCACGGCTGCACAAGGGTCCACGGTCCATCGCCTCCGCGGGCGACGGCGACTAAGTCCGGTTTGCCACGGAGCGGGAAAGAGCGCTCCAGGACGGCGACCATGCTGCCGCGCAGCCGCGGGTCCAGGTGCGATGTCTTCTTGCACGGACGACAGAATCGCTGGCGAAACGCGTTCTCAGCCATGCGCGTCTCGCCAAGTTTGGCTTCAAACGCGATCGCGCGCGCCCCGCCCGCACAAAGCACATCCACCCTCTGTTCTCCGTCACGCCTATACTCGATGGTGCCGCTGCGCACGAACAGCAAGGTAACGTCCGGCAGAAACTCCAGCGACCCGCGAAGATGACCCGCCCCGATGTCGTCCGCCAAGGTATGCCCGGCAAACGCACATGTAACGCGCCGCAGTTCCCGGCGCTGCGCCAGGCGGTTGAGCATGCCCGCGATCAGCCGTTCGCCAATATGTGAAAGTTCGATGGGCATCGCTGCCCCCCCTACGGGTTAACTTGCCTTACTTCGGCCTGCCTTCACGGTGCCGGTTCGCCCGCGAAGAGGATCACCCGGTACTTCAGCACCAGCGGCTTGCCGGGCTCCAAGGTGATCGGCTTCAGGCCCGGATACGAGACGTTCAAGAAGCCGAACCCGTGCCGCATCAGCCAGCCGTTGCTGGGATAGCCGGGGTTGGCGGGCATATCCTCCACGCGGGCGCCGGCGGGCTTGCCGTGGAAGGTCCCGGTGATCTCGGCCCAGGGGTGGCGGTCCAGGACCCCGTCCTTGGCCGCAACGCCCTTGTCGGTGCGGATGACCGTCTTGGCCGCGCCGCGGGCACCGAGCGCAGCTTGGTCGCGGGGGGCGAAGCGGAAGCAGAAGCCCCCGAAGCCCTTCTTGCCGTCCGGCGTCCCGGCGATCTGGACCGGCTGGTCCACGGCCTCGAAACGCAGCGTGAATTCCAGGAGCCGCGAATCCTGCACTGCCCGGTGCGCTTCGATCTCCACGTCCTCCTTGACGAACTTCCGCGGGCCGTCGAACCAGCCGTTCTCGACCGCCAACCGGGCCGTGTCCGCGCCCGTCTCCCGCGCCTTCCACGCCACGAACCGCTGCTGGAATCCCTGGACCGTCCAAATGTCCCCCTTCTTGCCGCCCACGGTCACCTCCGGCCACATCCACGAGATGCCGCGGTGATGCGGATGGTCCTTGTTGAAATCGTCGGTCAGCACGGTGCCGTCCGGGGCGTAGACCGGGTGCAGGTAGCACGATCGCCGCATCGACTCGGGGAAGCCCGGCGCCAGCATCATGCCGAAGTTGTAGACGAACACCGGCTTGCCGCCCTCGGACAGTTCCAGCCCGGTCGGGCCGACTTCACGGAATGCGAACGGGCCCGGGCCGCCGGCCGCCTGGCCAACACATGCGGCCAACAACATTGTGAGCGAAGTGATCATGCTACCGCTCCGTTAGAATTCCTGAAACTGCGCCGCTGGCGATGTCCTGGTGCATATCTCTCAGGTGTTCTTTCAGGTCCTCCAGGCTGTCGCCTTGTGTCCGGTAATCGGGATAGTCCTGAAGGTACCCCAGCCAGGCTCCGTCCTCTTCCCAAACGACAATCTTGACTGTGCTCATTTCTCAAACCCTCACCTATTTCCGCCAACCGCTATATTCTACATGGCGTGGCACGCCCACGCTACGGTCTATCCGACCGCGTACCGCTCGATCTTGGCCCGATTGACCTCGATGCCCAGTCCCGGGCCTTGCGGGACGGTCATCATGCCGCCGACCAGTTCCAGCGGCTCGGCCAGCACGTCGTCCTGGAGTTGATGGTAGGCGGATTCGTTGGCGTCGCCCAGCGGGGGCGTGGCGGCGGCCAGGTGGAGCATGGCAGCGGTGGCGATGCCCAGTGAGGGGCGGCCGCCCAACAGCGCCGCAACGCCCCCCGCGGCGGCGATGGCCACCGAGGCCCGCGCCGGCGAGATCCCGCCAAGCTGCTCCGCGTCGAGGACCACGTAGGCCGCCGCGCCCGAGCGGACCAGGGCCAGGACGTCGGCCGGGCCGCGGATGGCCCGCCACAGCCCCAGCGGCAGGACCGTCTGCCGCCCCAAGGCCGCCACCGGGTAGAGCTCGCGGGTGGCCAGCGGATCAAGGAGGAACCGGACTTGCTCGGACTCGATTGCCGCCGAGAGGTCCCGCGCGGCCTCAGGCTGGAAGGCGGCCTGGGCGTCCAGCCGCAGATCGATCCGGCCGCCCACGGCCTGGCGGACCGCCGCCACCAATTTGTGGTCCAGCTCGACCTGGCCGGAGGCCGCGATCACCAAGGAATGGAAGCCTTGGTCCACCAGCGGTCGGGCGAGTCGGGCCATGCGGTCCGGACCGCGACCACACAGCCGGGCGGCCAGCGGGATCTGCCGCCGGTACTCCCCGCCCAGCAGCCGGCACAACGGCTGACCCGTGGCCCGGCCGATCAGGTCCCACGAGGCCATCTCGACGGCTGCCCGCAGCGGCGGGCTGCCGAGGGCCTCGAGCGTCTGCAATTCCTCGATATCGAACAGACTCCGGCCGGCGAGCACGGCCAGCAGCATGTCGCGGCGGGCCGCGAGCTCTCCCGGCCGCCAGGCCAGCCACGCCTCGCCCCAGCCGTGCAGTCCCCGCTGGCTCGTGAGCCGGACCAGCAGCGACCGCACGTGCGGGAGGCCGTCCGCCCGCGGGATCTCGACAAGGTGCAGTTCGAGGTCGGCGATTCGCATGGGAGGGGTCGGTTGTCAGTTGTCGGTTGTCAGTTGCCAGTTGTCAGTTGTCTGCGCCTTCATCCTTCATCCTTCATCCTTCATCCTTCGTTCTCAGGGCCTCGGGCAGGGGGAAACTCACCTGCTCCCGGCAGAGGGCGTCGCACTCGATGGTTGCGGCGAACTGCTCCCGCAGCAAGGCCACGCAGCCCTGAACCACGCTCTCCGGGGCGCTGGCGCCCGCGGTGATCAGCACGGTTTCGTCGCCGGAGAACCACGCCGAGCAGATGTCGGCCGGGCCGTCGATCAGGTGCGACGCCACGCCGCCTGCCTCCGCCAGTTCGGCCAGGCGGCGGCTGTTGGAGCTGTTGCCGCTGCCGACGACCAACACCACCTCCGCCCGCAACGCCAACTCCCGGACCGCCTCTTGCCGGTGCTGCGTCGCATAGCAGATGTCCTCGGTGGGTGGCCCGATGATCTTGGGGAACCGTTGGCGGAGCCGGGCGATAATAGCCTGGGCCTCGGTCACGGAGATCGTCGTCTGCGTGAGGTAGGCCAGCCGCTCGGGGTCGGGGACCGTCAGGCGGTCCGCGTCCTGGCAGGTCTCGACGAGGCGGAAGGCCGCGGGGGCCTCGCCCATCGTGCCCAGCACCTCGTCGTGGCCGCCGTGCCCCACCAGCACGATCGTGTAGCCTTCGGCCGCCAGGCGGATCGCCTCGCGATGGACCTTGGTCACCAGCGGGCAGGTGGCGTCGATGGTCCGCAGCCGCCGCCGGGCGGCCTGGCGGCGGATCTCGGGCGAGACGCCGTGGGCCGAGTAGAGCAGATAGGCCCCCTCGGGGACCGCCGCAAGGTCGTCCACGAAAACCACTCCCTGTTGGCGGAATTGCGACACCACCCAGCGATTGTGGACGATTTCGTGATAGACGTAAATCGGCGTGCCGTACAGTCGAACGGCCCGGCGGAGGCTCTCGATAGCCATGTTCACCCCGGCGCAGAAGCCGCGCGGGGCGGCAAGGACGATGTG
>Ga0187848_10001952_pt1 | contig 16917 bp, 15 predicted proteins | sample June2016WEW_4_40_FD_132424 | JGI IMG/M metagenome (GOLD analysis project Ga0187848, IMG submission 132424) | Peatland microbial communities from SPRUCE experiment site at the Marcell Experimental Forest, Minnesota, USA - June2016WEW_4_40 | ecosystem: Environmental > Terrestrial > Soil >... | reverse complement strand
CGGCAGGTTGAACTGCTTCTCGCTCTGGTCGGCCTCGAGGAACACCTCGTCCATTTCGGTGCCGTCCACGTCGCGGCGGAGCAGGTAATAAATCAGGGTGGAGGCCGTCCAGAAGTAGCCGTAGAAGTAACCCACGGCCAGCCATTTGACCAGTCCGGCCCAGAAGCCCACCAGGGCCACGCCGCCTCCGCCCATGCCCGACAGGTCGCCGCTACGAATGGCCTCCTCCCGGAGGGCCCCGGCTCCCCAACCCGCGCCCCACAGGCCCAGCCAGATCACGGCCGCGGCGAAGTTCTCGACTAGGAGCCATCCCAGCAATCCGAGGACCGCGGCCAGGACGGCGTAGAGCAGGTATCGCAAAGGCCGTTGGAAGACGTAAGCGTAGGCGCGGCTCAAGGCGTCGAACGTGTCGGTGCCCTCGACGCTGATCGTCGCCCACATCAAGGGCCAGCCGAAGATCAGCCCCAAGAGCAAGAGGGCCATGACCAGGCCGCCCACCAGGGCCAGCGGCCAGAGCAGGCCGGCCAGCAACAGGCCCACGTCCAATCGCATGATCCAGCCGGCCACCAGCAGCGGCAGCACGGCCAAGACCACGCCGGCCAGCGGGAACAGCGGGGCCCCGAAATACGAGAGCCACTTTGAAGCGGCCCAGCGGAGCGACGCCCCCCAGCCCACCTGCTCGTCGCAGGCCAACTGCACGGCGGCGATGCGGCTGATGGCCCCGCCGAAAAACGCCCACACGGCCAGACCCCACAACGCCGACAGGACCCAGCACAGCAGGGCCGCCAAGCTCACGGGTTGCACGGGTCGCCCGGGTTCGTAGACCCCGGCGAAGATCTGCCAGACCGGCCGGCTCAACTGCAGCCAGGTGCCCGTGAAAGGATCGTCCCCGAAGTGCCACCAGCCCGGCAACGCCGGCTGGCCCACGGTCGCGGGGCTCGACCAAACGGGCGGGGCGTGCTCGGTGGGCACCGCCTGGTCAATGACCCCCCAAGCCGAGGCGGTCCCGAACTGCGACTTCCACAACTCGCCGGCCTGTTCACTGCCCGAGAAAATCCCGCCGATCACCGACCACCCCAAGAGCATCAGGAGCAGGCCGGCCGCCCCGAGCGCCAGCACCCGCAGCGTCACGGCCAAGCGGAAGCTCCGCAGCGTGCCCAGCCAGGGAAAGACCTCCGACCAGCGAATCGAGCATAGCGTGACCCCGTCGTGCTCTGACATGGCAAAACCTTTCCAGCCGTCAAGGACTCATGGGACTCCATGAAAACCGCGTCCCTAGGAGATTGTAGCATATAACCCCCGAGGTGGGGAGGAAAAGTGGCACACCCCCCTTGGTGCGGTAAGCTCCGCGAACGCCGGCATTATACGAACCCAGCCGGCCCGTGCAAGGTAGTGGGCAGTAGCCGCGGACGTATATCCGCAGGCAGCGGCCGGTGTACAATCTACCGCCGATGCCCGGAGACGCCGCCCTGATGAACCGCAACGAGACCCAACGCCCCATGACCGGCCGCGAGGCGGTCGCCGCCGTGTTGGCTGGCCGGCGGCCGGAGCGGATCGTCTATTCGCCGAACTATTGGCAGTGGTTCGCGCACCACGAGCGCCGCGGCCTGCCGCCCGAGATCGCCCATTGCAAGTCGCAGTTGGACCTCCTGCGGCACCTGGGGCTGGATGTCCTGAGCCGCAACCTCTACAGCGATCAGCAGACCTGCTGGCTCGGCGGACTGAGCGACCTGGTCTGGAGCGGCGTGACGTGCGAAGAGCGGGAGACGCGGCAGGGCCAGGACCGCGTCTTCCACCGCGTCTACCACACCAAGAAAGGCACGCTCACCGAGCGGCAGCGTTACCGGACCGACCAGTCCACGCTCGTGCAGGAGAAGTTCGTCGTGGACGACCTTCCGCGGGAGCTCGACGCGCTGGAGGAACTCGTCCGCGGCCGGCGCTGGCGGTTCGCCGCCGACCGCTACCGGGCGGTCCAGGCGGAGGTCGGCCAGGACGGCTACGTCGTCGCCGGCGAGCTGTACTGCCCCCTGAAAATGCTTCACTTCGCGATGAACCCGGTCAACACCTGCTACTTGCTGGTCGACGATCCGGGGCGGGCGGCGGCGCTCGTGGCCCTGCACGAGGCGGCCATGCTCGACCTGGCCGAGCAGATCGCGGCCGCCGGCGTCCCGGCGATGCTCGCCATGGACAACCTCGACACGCTCTTCCACACGCCCTCGGCGGTCCGGCAGTGCTCGGCCTCGTTCTACGAGCAAGCCGCCCGCATCTGCCACGCACACGGCAGCCGCTTGCTGGTACACGCCTGCGGCCGGCAGCGGGCCGTCCTGGGCCTGCTGGCCTCGCTGGGCGTCGACGGCCTGGAAGGCGTGGCCGCTCCCCCGCTGGGCGACGTCGAGCTGGACGAGGCCCTGCGGCTCTTGGGCGACCGCGGGATTGTCACCGGCGGCATCAGCGCGCTGGAGTTCGAGCGGCTGCGGACCCGGGAGGCCGTATTCGCTTACGTCCGCGACCTGTTCGCGCGGATGGCCCCTTTCGCGCACCGCTTCGTGTTTTCCTCGAGCTGCAACACCCCGATCACCGCCCCCTGGGAAACCCTCAAGCATTTCCGCGACGCCTGGCGGGAGCTGGGCGGCCTGTGAGGACCTTGACAACGCCGATTCCGCGGTCAAGATCAAGGGAAATCGCCCGCACGACATTGCGACACTATCCCCCAATCGAACCACGCCCGCTTATGGACCGTTTCCACTGCCTGCCCGGCTTCCGGTGTTTCTGGATCGCGCTACTGGCTCTCGGGCTGGCCGGCGGCCCGGCGGCGACGGCCCGCTCGGGCTCACCCGGGAGCAAGACCGGCATGGAAAAAGACCACTTCGGCACGACCGCCGACGGCGCGGCCGTGGACCGCTACACGCTCCGCAATTCCCACGGGATGACGGTGCGGCTCGTGAGCTACGGGGCCACCGTAACCGAGCTTTTGGTACCCGACGGCCAGGGAAAGCTCGCGGACGTCGTGCTGGGCTTCGATCGCCTGGCGCAGTACGAGACCGAGAGTCCCTACTTCGGCTGCACCGTCGGCCGGGTGGCGTTCCGCATCAGCCAGGGGAAATTCACCCTGGAGGGCAAGCCGTACCAGTTGACGATCAACAACCCGCCGCACCACCTGCACGGCGGCACGAAGGGTTTCAGCAAGGTGGTCTGGCGCGGCGAGCCGCTGGCAGGCTCCGCGGCTCCCGCGGTGAAGTTCACTCACCACAGCCCAGACGGCGACCAGGGCTATCCGGGCAACCTCGACGTGACCGTGGTTTACACGCTCACCGAGCAGAACGATCTCAGGATCGAGTACACGGCGGCCGGCGACCGGCCCACGCCGGTCAACCTGACCCACCACACGTACTTCAACTTGAACGGCGCCGGCAGCGGCAGCGTGCTGGACCACGTGCTGCGGGTGTACGCCGGCCGCTGCACGCAGTTGGACCAGAAGGGCATTCCCAGCGGCCGCATCGGTGCGGTGGCCGGCACCCCGCTGGATTTCCGCGTGCCGGCGGCCATCGGCGAGCGGATGCAGCCCGGCACCGCCGTGGCCGGCGGCTACGACATGAGCTACCTCGTGGATCGCACGGGTCCCGGCCTGGTGCCGATGGCCACGCTCGACGCGCCCAAGAGCGGGCGGCGGCTGGAGGTCTTTTCCACCGAGCCGGCGGTAGTGCTCTACACCGGTAATTACCTGGACGGCACGCTCCACGGCAAGCAGGGGGCGGTTTACGGCAAGCACGCCGGCGTGTGCCTGGAGACCGCCCATCTGCCCGACTCGGTCAACCGCCCCGAGTTCCCGTCGATCATTCTGCGGCCCGGCCAGACGTACCGGCAGACCTGCATCTATCGTTTCTCGGAGTGCCGATGACGCGAGAGGATCCGAGAAACGACGTGCCGCCTGCGCCTGACCGACGGCCCGGGACCGGCCAGCGGCCGTGGCTGGTGCTCGTGGCCGCGGTGCTGGGCTGGATGTTGGACGGCGTGCAGATGGGGCTGTTCTCGGTGGTCGCGCGGCCCGCTCTCCAGGACCTGTTCGGACCGACGGCCGGCGAAGAAGCCCGCGTGGGACAATGGATCTCCTACTTCATGGCCCTCTTCCTGCTCGGGGCGGCCGCCGGGGGACTGCTCTTCGGCTGGCTGGGCGACCGCATCGGCCGGGTGCGGGCGATGGGCCTGAGCGTGCTGGCCTACTCGGGATTCACGGCGGGCTGCTACTTCGCCACCCAGCCGGTACACCTGGGCGTGCTGCGGTTCCTGGCCGCGTTGGGCATGGGGGGCCAATGGTCGCTGGCCGTGGCCCTGGTGCTGGAGTGCTGGCCGGAAAAACGCCGCCCCCTGCTGGCCGGCGTGATGGGCGCCGCCGGCAACGTGGGCTACCTGCTGGTGGGAGTGATGGCCGTGGGCTGGAAGGTCACGCCCGAGTGCTGGCGGTGGACGATGCTGGCTTCCGCCAGCCCGGCGGTGCTGGCGCTGGCGATCCTGCCGTTCGTGCCGGAGTCCGAGCGGTGGCGGCAGGCGGTCCGCAGCGCGGCGGCCCGGCCGCTCCGCGAGATCTTCGGCACGCGGCTGATCTGGCCGACGCTGCTGGGAATCGCGTTGGCCTCGGTGGCGCTGATCGGCACGTGGGGCTCGGTGCAGGCGTTCCTGCCCACCTGGGCCGACCAGTTGGCGGGCCCCGGCAACCCGCACGCCAAGGGCACGGTCCAGATCATGCTGGCCGCGGGGGCGATTCTCGGGACGTTCATCGGGCCGTTGGTGGGCGGCCGGTTCGGGCGGCGGCCGGCCTACTTCGGCCTGTGCCTCTCGTCGCTGGTGATCTGCCAACTCATGTTTCGCGGCCTGACGGCGTATGACAACCTGTTCCTGCTGGCTGCCTTCCTGGCCGGCGCCGCGACGGCCTCGTTCTACGGCTGGCTACCCCTGTACCTCCCGGAGATCTTCCCCACCCGCGTGCGCGCCACCGGTCAGGGAGTGTGCTACAATTCCGGCCGCATCTTCGCCCTGGCCGGCGTGCTCGAAACCGGGCGGTTGATGCAGTTGTTCGATGGGAGTTATCCGCGGGCGTGTGCGACCATCAGCCTCGTATACGTGGCCGGCATGCTGCTCATCTGGCTGGCGCCGGAGACCAAGGGCCGCCCGTTGCCTGAGTAAGGGGCTGCGCCGGAAAGCTCCCCTCTCCCTCGCGGAGAGAGACCACGGGGCGTGGTGCCCGGGGTGATGGGCCAAGAGTTCGCCACGTGGCTTCCCTTCCGGCCGCTTGGCAATCCCTGCCGCGCCTGTCTACAATGGCGACGGAGGTGGATATGATCCAGGCTGTCGAGGCCATGGTTGACCAAGAGGGGAGAGTTCGGCTTCTCGCGCCGGTACACGTCTCCGCCCGCTGCCGAGCCCTGGTAACCATCCTCGACGAGTCGCCGAGTGGGGCCGGTGAAACCGCCTTGCTGAGCGAAGCATCGCTGGCCGAGGACTGGAGCCATCCCGAGGAGGAAGCCGCGTGGTCGTACCTCGCGTCGGGGAAGTAGTGCTGGTGCCTTTCCCGCCCGTATCATTCAACTTGGAAAGGGTGGGGGATGTTTGACGTCGCGCCAGGTCGTTGGGGGCCAGAACTGCGGACGACCTTCAACCTGCTTTGTGAACAGGTGTTGGAGGCCGCGGAATACTGGGCAAACTACCGCGCGCTGGTGCCAAGCAGGGAAGCAGCCGACCTACTGAGGTCGATAGCGAACGATTTCTTTGCACTTGTGCAGGGCGCTCTCGCCAATTCCGTGATCTTGTCACTGGGCCGGCTCTCCGACCCCCCGGGAACGCCCGGGCGGTACAATCTCTCCTTCCCGCGGTTGCTCATGCTTATCGACGGTGCCCTCGACCCTGCGCTGGTGGCAGAGGCCAAGGGAAAATGGCAGGCATTGGTTGCCGCCCGTGGGACTTTGTCTATTCGGGCGCTCAGAAACAAGCGTCTCGCGCACACTGACCTCGCGGTAGTGTCTGGCACGACAACGGTGGCGGGCGTGAGTGTCGGCGAGATCGAGGCCTTGCTTGGCGGGATGCGCGACATTTTGGAAACCTTGGCGGCGCGCGGTGGCGTCGAAATCTCATTGGACACGGGATGCCAGGGGGACGCGGCAAGAGGGCTGCTCCGGAAGTTGCAGTGTCTAGGGCGCGCCGAGGTGGCCGCGCGGCAGAACACGGCCGGTGAACAGAAGACAATGGCTCCCGGCCCCTAGCCAATGGCAAAGCGAACCCATGGCATGATAACCCAGTTTTTCGACGTCGGTGATTCCTCATTCCATGACCGGTTTCAAGCGTGGCGCACGGACCACCAGGACGGTGTCTTTCTTACCTTGAAGACCCAAGCTCGCGCCAACCTTCACGGTGCTCGATGTACGCACCTCGGTGACGGGCCGCCGTACTTCTTGCTGGAGGACGGCTTCGGCTCTCTGACGGTCAGCCGAAAGGTATGCGGGTCGGAGGAGGAACTCCTGGCGTGGGCGGCCGAGAATGGCGTCCGCGTGAAGCGATGCCACCACTGCCTGCGCGACAAGCTGATTGGTAATGGACGGGCGCCGGAGGGCGCACAGGGGACCACGCTGCCCGAGGAGGTTCCCAGCGGGGCGATCCATTCGGAAGGCAGCGTACAGACCGTACTGGTCAACCGCTACGAGCGTGATCCCCGCGCTCGGGAAGAGTGCATCAGGCGTTACGGGGCAACCTGCTTCATCTGCGGGTTCGATTTCGTTGCCGTGTACGGGGAGGTAATGGCCGGATTCACTCACGTCCATCACCTCAAGCCGCTCTCGGCCGTTGGAGCGGGCTACGAGGTCGATCCCGTCGAGGACCTGCGGCCGGTCTGTCCGAATTGCCACGCGGTGCTACATCGTCGGGAGCCGCCGTACTCCGTCGACGAGGTGCGTGAATTGCTGGAAGGGCGCAGCGCGTAGGGTGGGCCGATCGCAGCGAGCCCCGCCATTTTTCGGGTGAATTCCTCCGGTGGGCGAGAACGTGGAATTCAGGCCGCGGCAGCGCAAGCCATCCACGGCGTTCTAGCCACCTCGCCGGGCATTCGAGACGTTCGCTGGCACGTTCAAGCGGACTTTGATAGGGGTTGCGAGGAGCTTGGCAGCCGCGAGCCGGGGTGAACGGCACGAAAAGCCACTCTTGGCGCGGGTGGGCGACCCCATGGGCGAACTCCCGTAGATCACCACCGGCGCCGTCGCAGGCCGTGTGGCGGGCGGGCTCACCCGCCGGGCGACGCGTATCGGAATCCACGCGATGGCACGGCGGGCAAGGCACCGCGCGAAGCGTGGTCGCCCGCTAAACAATGCCCTTGTTCGCCCCCAGCCCGAAATGCCCCAAGACGGTATCGAACACATCAGTGTCGGCCAGCGTCGGGCTCGCCGGCAGGATCGGCTGCGAGGCCACCAGCACCGTTTGCTGGGCGCGGTCGGCGGCGGGGGCGCCGTGCGAGCCACGCACGAGGGTCGCGTCGAGGGGAATGCTCTTGGTGGGCAGGTCCACGTGCAGCTCCACCGGGTCGTAGCCCGGCTTGCGGTGGATGTCGACCGTGCGGGCGAAGGCCGGGGCCCGGTCGTCGGAAAGCCAATAGTAATAGGCCTGCCAACTGTTGGGCGCGGAGATGAGGATCACGTCGCCGCTGCGGGGATGATCGAGGGCGTAACGGGCCCGCTGGGGGCCGGCCAGGACCTCGGCGATGCCCGGCTCCGCGCGGAACAGCTCGGCCACGCGGGCCGTCGTTTCCGCATCGCCCCGGGCCACGAAAACGTGTGAGAACTGGTGGTCCGCCAGGGCCCAGGCCCGGCTGGCTGCCAGGTCGAGGTGCTCGCCGTCGGGCTCGTCGCGGACCGCCAGGAGGCCGGCCTGCCGCAGGACGCGGTTGGGGTAGGCCACGTGATCGACCGGCGTGATGGCATATTCGCCGGCCACGAGCCACAAGGGCCCCGGGGCGTAGATTTCGCCCATCGCGGCGCCGAGCCGCCCCAGCACGTCGTCGAGCTCCGCCACGGCCTTCTGGGCCTGTGGGCTGTCGGGGCCGGTCCGCTGGGCCGCATAGTCCAGGTGCGGCAGATAGATCATAAAGAAGTCGGGCTTCCACCGCCGGGCCGCACTCACCGCCGAGGCCGCAATCCAGGCGGTGGAGCGGAGGTTGGCCAGCGGGCCCCAGAAGTGCTGGAGCGGGAAATGCCCCAGCTCGTCCCTGAGCAGGCCGTAAAGCTCCGCCGGCCGGGTGTAGCACCACAGCGACTCGGAGCCGTCGGGGTTGTGTACCGGGGCCGGCGTACAGACGTACTCCGCCTCGCAGTCCCGCAGGTGCATCAGAAACCAGGCGGCCGACGCCCGGGCACCACGTGGAGCATCCTCTGCCGTGGCGTGCGACAGGAGGTCCCAAATCTGCGGCCGCTCGATGCACTCGTTCGGCGCGGTCCACATCTCGATCCGCCGCCGCTCTCGCCAGTAGAACCCGTTGCCAACCACCCCGTGGGCCCGCGGCAGTTGGCCGGTCGTCATGGCGGCCTGCACGGGGCAGGTCACGCACGGAAAGCTCGGCACCAGGTCGGCGATCTGGCCTCCGGCGGTCAGTTCCCGCAATGCGGGCATCGCGGCCACGTCCTTTTCACGCAGGCCGGGGATCGACAGGAGAATTAGGCTTGGCATGGAAGGCGATCCCCGGGGGAGGCGATCAAATCTCAAATAGCAAACTCGAAATCTCAAACAAATCCAAATCTCGAAATCCGAATGTTCCAAACGAAAAACGCGAGGCCGTGCGGGACGCCGCTGAACACCGGCCGGTTGCATCCCGGCGTTTTGGTCATTGGTGCTCTTGGTAATTCGGATTTGTTTCGGATTTCGGGATTCGGATTTCGGATTTCTGGAGCCCGGGGTCCGCTGCCTGGAGGATTGCGGACAGGAATGCATGGGCCTGCCGGGCGGCGTCGGGGGCCACGTGGCTGTGCCGGCTGAGCTCGACGTACAGGCCCCCACCGTAGCCCGCCGCGCCGAGCGCCCGCAGGATGGGCGGGAAGTCGATCTGGCCCTCGCCGAACATCAAGTGCTCGTGGACCCCGACCCGCATGTCCTCGACGTGGACGTTGACCAGCCGGGAGGCCCAGTGGCGGAGGACCTGGTCGATGGGCCCCTCGCCCTGGCAGTGCAGGTGGCCGACGTCGAGCGTCAAGCGCAGCTCGGGCAGCTCCGCTCGCCCCAGGAAGTCTTCCCAGGCCCGCATCGAGTCGATGAGCATGCCCGGCTCCGGCTCGAAGGCAATGGTCACTTCCACCCGGTTGGCGTAGTCGAGGACCTGGCGAAGTCCCTGGGCGAGGCGGGCGAGCATCGCCGGCCGGGCCGCGCCGGCCGCCGGGGCCCCCGACCAGAGCGACACGCAATCGCTGCCCAGCTCGGCGGCGCAGTCGACGGCGTAGCGGTAGAAGTCGATTCGCCGGGCGCGGCCCGCCGGATCGTCGCTCACGAGCGTCGGCTCGTGCTTGCGGCGGGGATCCAGCAGGAACCGCGCACCCGTCTCGATGACCGAGCGCATCCCCAGCCGCTCCAGCAGGCGTCGCAGGCGGCGCAGCCGCTGCGGGCTGTAGGTGGCGTAGGGCGGCAGCGCCGTGTGGTCGATCGTGATGGCCACGCCCCGGTAGCCCAACTCGGCCAACAGCGTGACTGCGTCGGACAGATCGTGCTGGTTCATGCCGTTGGTGTTGTAGCCGAGGAACATGGGGAGCCATCGCGGGACCGCCCGCCATTGTAGCGGATTGGCGGGGGGGCGAAAGCGCCCGGCCCCACGCGACCCCTCACCCCCGGGTACCCACTCGTGGGTGCCTCTCCCACGAGGGGAGAGGGGAGAAGCATCGCCGCGAGCGGCTTAATCCCGGTCTTTTCGCTCGGGATAGACGACCAGCTCGACGCGGCTGTTCCGCTGCTTGCCCTCGGCGGTGGCATTGGAGACCACGGGATGGTTGGGCCCGTGACCGACGACGAAGACCTGGTTGGGCGGGTATCGGCCGGTGCCGGCCAGGATTTCGTAGACGGCCATGGCACGGGCGACCGACAGCTCGTGGTTGGTATGGAACTGGCTGCCGGCGATCTGGTCGCTGTCGGTGTGTCCCTCGATGCCCAAGATCTGGTCGGGATAGACGCGGCGGAGCTCGGCTGCGGCGTCGGCGATGGAGGTGGCCGCCCCGGGGCGGAGCCGGTTGGTGCCCTGCTCGAAGAGCTGGCCGGCGGGCAGCTCGACCCGAATCACGTCGCCGTCCCGCCGAGGCTGCTGCACGCCCGGCACGCGGATCACCGGAAGCGTCTGGACGAAACTGTTGTTCGGGGTGATCGAGACACCGGCCTGGCGGTGCATCGAGGCCGTCAGGGCTTGCGTCTTCTTGTCCGCCTCTTGCTTGTCGGCCTGCAACTGGGTCAACTGCAACGTCATGGTGCGGAGTTGCTCGCTGACGCCCGTCAAGCGGTCGTCCGCCACCTTAGTCTGCTGGCGAGACTGGGCCAGTGTGGCCTGCAGCTCCTGGTTGTCGCGATCCAGGCTGGCGATCCGGTCCTTGTACTCCTGATTCTGCCGCGTCAGGGACGCCTGCTGCTGCTCGTAGCCGTTGAGTCGGCTTTGGAGCACCATCGGATTGTTGGCACAGCCGGCCAAGACCACGAGCACGACCGCCCAGAACCAGGGCACCCATGTCCTTGACGGCATGGCAGCAAACCTCCTTTCCGCCAACCCACAAGAGGGGGTGTCGTACGGCCGACCGCGAGTGGCGGGCCGAATGGTAGCAATACGCCCTCTGGGGAGCAAGAGCAGTTCTATTGACTCCCGGGGACGGCGGCGGGTGCGTAAGCTAGGCTTTCTTGGCAAGACAAGTTATTCGGGTGCCGCGCCCGCGTCGCGCCAGCAGCGTGGGCATGCCCACGCCAGCGTGAGCATGGCACCCGCACCGCCCACTGCCCACTGTCCACTCTCCGTTGCCCATGCCTCCATTCAAGACCGTGACGCATCTGGCAGCGGGGGCCGGCACTCTCCGCTGCCGCCGATATGGGGTAATTGAGGCAGCCGGTGGGCAGTTTCGCCGCGTGCTGTTGCGCCCGTGGCCTAAGCTCGCCTCAGGCCCGGAAATCGTTCTGCTGGGGCAATGGCAGCATCGCTGGCGGCGTGGCGACCGGATCCGGCTCTACTACAACCAGCCCCGCCGGTTCCCCAACTTCCTGGCCCTCAAGTACGCGGTTTCGTCGCGTCACACGAGCCTCGGGTCGCTGCGGCGGGCCCTGGACGTGCTGGACGAGATCGCCCGGCTGAAGCGGAGCGACGCGCTCCTGTGCGATGCGGGCAACTGGCGGATCTCGACGCGATTGCTGGCCCGCTGGGGTTGGGTGCCCCACTGTCCGTCGCGGTGGCATCGGCATTTCATCAAGCGGTTCTACGGCGTTTATCCGCCGCCACAGGCGTGGCTTGGGGGTAAGGATGAAGGATCAAGGATGAAGGATCAAGGATAAGTGCCGCTTGCGGCTTCGCGCAGCACTCCGACTTCCCAGAGAGGGCTGCACGCGCAATCTTACGCGCGGCGGAAGAGCGCGAGGATCGCCCGGACCAGCGGCAGCAGGACGACGATCATTGCCAGGCAGACCGCCAACACCGCCAGCAGCCACCAGCCCAGGGCGAAGGCGATTTGGAAGTGGCCCCAGATCGGGGCCCACGCGATGACGGTGATCATGGCTGCCAGGCAGAGAAAGGGGCCGTAAGGGATCTCCGACTGGCCGCGGACGACCCAGCCGACCAGTCCCACCACGATTCCCAGCAACGGGGCGAGGAAGAAGACGAGCACGGCGGCTTGCCAGCCGAGCATTGCGCCGATCATGGCCAGGAGGGTGACGTCGCCGAAGCCCATCGCTTCGCGCCGGAGCACGAGGAAGCCCAGGACGCGAATGATCCAGACGATCCCGCCACCGATGGCCAGGCCCACCAGCCCGCTCAAGAGGCCGGCCCAGTGCATCGAGCCCCAGGCCCAAACGCCGGCAATGGCCGCCGATCCGGCCAAGCCCATTGCCAGGATCAGGCAGGTGCTCCGCTGGCGGACCAGCCGGGCCACGAGCAGTTGCCATGCCCGGCGGAGCCCGTGCCGTCGATACCACGACCGCGGCAAGAGCGCCAGGCACCACAGCACGTAGCAGCCCACGCCCAAGGCCAGGGCCCGCCAGCCCATCCAGGCGGCCCGCAGCCACGGCTGATCGTCGTTGGGCGAAGTCAGCATCACGAGGTACATCGTGGGGGGACCGTTGGGGACGGTCTTCACGTCGGGCAGGAGGGAGGAAGGCCAGAGGGCCATCAGCGCCAGCGCCGCCAGGGTTCCCGGTATGGTTACGGTGTCCGGGATCGTCCTTTCATCGATGTCGATCCAGATCGCCATCCACATGAAGGACAGGAGGACGGCATGGGCGGCGTACTGGTGGTGCAAGAGCATCATAAGGGCCGGTCTCGGAGCCTGGGGAGGGCCCACCAGTCCCAACAGGCCCAGCGCCCCGATCTCCCACCAGTAAAGCAGGGCGAACGTCGCACCGAGGGCCAACTCCAGCAGCATCGGGCGGACCCAGAACCCCCGGCCGTGAATGCCCGCCTCGCGCCTCAGCCCGAGCCACCCGACCACCGCCAGCCGGTCCCACCAGCGTCGCGGCGGACCATGCTCCGCACGGTGCCCGCCGGCGGCCGGCCGCGACCACGGGCTGATCGTCCGGCGGTTCCAGCCCAGCCGGTAAATCCCCAGGTTTGCCAGGCTCCCGACCACCGTCCCCGCGACGAAGAGGGCTAAGAGCCGCAACGAGATGGGGAGACTGAGGATAGAATTCACCGATTATCTCACTACAACGATTTGGGAATTCTTGGTCTTGGGTCTTAGGTCTTGGGCCTTGGATGCCGAGTTCTCGTCGTTGTTCTGCATGCCAAGACCTAGGTCCCAAGACCCAAGGCCCAGTCGCCCGCCCGCTAAACGTCGACTTGTATGGCTAAGAGCCCCAGGATTTCCTCGGTCAACTGCTCGGGCGTCTTTCCCTCGGTATCGACCACCAGGTGGGCCAACTCGCGGTAGATCGGCTCGCGGCAGGTCAGGAGTTGGACGATTTCGTCCAAGGGGCCGTGGTCCGTCAGGCTCGGCCGCCGGCCGGCGGTGGTGGCGTCGGCGGACATTCGCTCCAGGATCGTCTCGGGCGAGGCGCAGAGCCAGACCACCCGTCCCGAGCGGCCCATGGCCTGGCGGTTTTCGGGCCGCAGCGGCGCCCCGCCCCCGGCGGCCAGCACCAGGCGATCCCGCCGGCATAGGTCGGCGATCACCTGGGCTTCGAGCTGGCGGAAGGCCGGCTCGCCCCCCTCGGCGAAGATTTGGGCGATCGACCTGCCGGCGCGGCGCTCGATCTCCACGTCCGCGTCGATCCACGGCCAGCCGAGCCGCTCGGCCAGCCGTTGGGCAAGCGTCGTCTTGCCCGTCGCGCGGTAGCCGATCAGGATGAGGTTCATGGCCACCAGTATGCCGCAAACGCGCGGCGGGGAAAAGGGGACCGGGTACCCTCTGGGTGCCTTTTGCCGTGACCAACCGTCGGTCGGCACCAACCTGCGGTTGGTACCGGCCCTCCGGCGGGGACCGTGCTCGCATGGTCGTCGCACAAGAGGTGCCTGTCCCGTTTTCCCACCGGTTTGCCTTGACAGCCGCCCGGCCCGTCAGGTAGTGTGCATGGCGTCGCCAACCGCGGACCAGGAGGGGACCGTCATGGGAGCCCATCTGCAACGTGAAATCGACCGCCTGAAGAAACAAGTCCTCTCGCTGTGCTCCTTGGTGGAAGGCCAAGTGGAGAAGGCGTTGCGAGCCGTGATGGACCGCGACGAGGCCCTGGCCGAGGAGGTCGAGCGTGACGACCTGGAGATCGATCACCGCGAGATCGAGGTGGAGGAGGAGTGCCTCAAGACGCTCGCCCTGCACCAGCCGGTGGCGGTCGATCTGCGGATGATCATCGCCGCGCTGAAGATCAACAACGACCTGGAGCGGATCGGCGACATGGCGGTCAACATCGCCCGCAAGGCGCGGGGGCTCCGCGACGACCCGCCGCCGGCGGTAGCCAACGATTTGGGGACGATGTGGACCAAGACGCAGGCGATGCTCCGCGACAGCATCGATGCCCTGGTGAACCTGGATGCCGCGGCGGCCCAGGACGTCTGCCGGCGGGACGACGAGGTCGACGCCATCAAGGGCTCCATCCGCAAGGAGGTCGAGGAGATCCTTGGCCGCCAGCCCGAACGGGTCGGGCCCCTTCTGAAGATCCTGGCCGTTTCCCGCAACCTGGAGCGGATCGCCGATCTGGCCACCAACATCGCCGAAGACGTCATTTACTTGGTCGAGGGCCGCATCGCCCGCCACTTCACCAAGCTCAGGCACGAGACGGATCTGTAGAGGCCGCGGGGGCCAACGTATCCGGCACCGGGCACCACGCGCAGCGTGGTCGGTGTGCCGCCACCCGCAAGCGGGTACCCGGGCGGCACACGGAGTGTGCCGGATACATTACTGCTCGATCCGCTCGATGCGGCTGATGGCTCGGCCGCGGGCGAAGCGGGTCCGGATCGGCTCTCCCGCCGCCAACTGCGAGGCGTCGCGAACGATGCGGCCATCGGCCACTCGCTCCGTGAGGCTGTAGCCGCGGCCCAAGACGGCCAGCGGGCTGAGCGATTCCAATCGGGCCGCGGTCTCGTTAGCCTGGCCGCGGGCCAGCCGCAGGCGCTGGCGGACGGCCCGGGCGGCCCGGCTCGCCAACTCGTCCCAGCGGCGGACCAGGTCCTCGACGCGCTCGCGGGGCCGCCGCATCACGCGGTGGCCGGCCAGGGCGTCCAGCCGGGCCCGGGCCGAGGCCGCCTGCCACCGCGCGGCCGCCGCCAGCCGCTTCTCGGTCTGAGCCAGCGCGGCCAGGATCTCTTCGGCGGCCGGCGCCACCAACTCCGCCGCCTCGCTGGGCGTCAGGGCCCGCACGTCCGCCACCAGGTCGGCCAAGGTCACGTCGATCTCGTGGCCGACGGCCGAGACGACGGGGATCCGCGAGGCAAAGATCGCCCGGACCACCGCTTCCTCGTTGAACGCCCAGAGGTCTTCAAGGCTGCCGCCGCCGCGGGTGACGACCAGGCAATCGATGCCGCCCGGGAGGCCGTTGGCCGTTCGGATGGCGGCGGCGATTTCCTCGGCGGCCCCCGGGCCCTGGACGCGGGTCGGCAGCACGAGCACGTCGGCCCCGCGCCAGCGGCGATGGAGAACCTGGAGGAAGTCATGGATCGCGGCCCCGCTGGGACTGGTGACCACAGCGATCCGCCGCACGAACCGCGGCAGGGAGCGCTTGCGGGCGCGGTCGAAAAGGCCTTCGCGGGCCAGCTTGTCGCGGAGCTGCCGCAGGGCCAGGTCCAGGGCCCCGATCCCCCGCGGCTCAACGTCCTCGATGATCAACTGGTAGCTCCCGCGGGGCGCGTAGACGTCCAGATGGCCTCGGCAAATCACTTCCAGCCCGTCGCCCAACTCGAACCGCACCCGGGCGGCCGCGTGCCGCCACAGGGCCGCGCGGAGTTGAGCCCGGTCGTCTTTCAAGGTCAGATAGCAGTGTCCTGACTGCGGCCGGGAAAAATTGGAAATCTCGCCCGACACCCACACCGCGGGGAACGACGCCTCCAAGAGGTCCTTGATCTGGGCGGTGAGTTCCCAGACGGAGAGGATCCGGGGGGACCCCGCGCCGCCGTCCGGCGGCGGCCCGGCAGGCCTGCGAGACTCGTCAAATAGATCGTGCGACGCCATGTCTTGCTGCGCCCGTCACCCCACAAAGCCGCGACCGGCGGTCGCGCTGGTTGCCATAAAGCCGCGACCGGCGGTCGCGGTCATTTCTACGCGGCCCAGCGCTCGGCCGGGCCGGGGGCCTTGCGGACGGCGCATCCTCTGTTCTCCCGGGGCGTGCAGCCCTGACGCGGCCCAGGCCTCCGCCTCGCCGGTCAGCCGGTCGAGCAGCATTTCGACCTGGCTGCGGGAATACTCCAGGCCCTGGCGATCCAGGTCCGGCGGGACGTGGATTTCCGGGCTGAAGATGACGCGGGCCCGCGAGAAAGGGCGAGGAACGGCGAAGCGGTCCCAACTACTGGCCCGCCACGGCCGGTCGTAGCCGATCCCCAGCGCCACCAGCGGCATCGCGAGCTTCGAGGCCAGGTAGATCGGGCCGGGGGCCAGCCGCCGCCGCGGTCCGCGCGGTCCGTCGGGCGTGATCGTCAGGTGCATCCGGCGGCTGGCGGCCAGCAACTGGCGGATGGCCGCCGTGCCGCCGCGGGCCGTCGAGCCCCGCACGAAAGCGTATCCCAGGTGCCCCGCCACGTGCCCCAGGATCTCGGCGTCCCGGTGGCGGCTCAACAGCATCGCCACGTTCGAGTGCCCGCGCATGTACAGCGGACAGAGGATGTACTCGTGCCAGAAAATGTACAGGTAATGCCGCCGGCACGGCCGCAGGCCGGGGTCGAGCGAGGGGTCATAGTGCGTCACCCGGCAGTCCAGCGTTTCCATCCAGCCGCCCAGGGCCGCCGTGGTCAACAACCCGCCGAGCCTATTGACGAAGGGGCTTTCCAGTTTCATGGCATCCGTGCGGGAAAATGTGGCGTCAAGTTTCCTCGCTCCACTCCCCGGAAAACACCTCGACGGCCGGGCCGGTCATGAAGACGTGGCCGTCGGGGGCCCATTCGAGTTCCAGGTCGCCGCCGGGGAGGTGGGCCAGCACGGTCCGCGCGGTGCGTCCCGCCAGGGCGCCGGCCACGCACACCGCGCAGGCCCCGCTGCCGCAGGCGAGCGTCTCGCCGGTGCCCCGCTCCCAAACCCGCACGCG
>Ga0187848_10001943_pt1 | contig 16961 bp, 15 predicted proteins | sample June2016WEW_4_40_FD_132424 | JGI IMG/M metagenome (GOLD analysis project Ga0187848, IMG submission 132424) | Peatland microbial communities from SPRUCE experiment site at the Marcell Experimental Forest, Minnesota, USA - June2016WEW_4_40 | ecosystem: Environmental > Terrestrial > Soil >... | reverse complement strand
GTACCGTTAAAGTATCCGGGGTTAGCACCGTGGGAAATTTACATTTCAGAATCCCAAGAAAGAATGCTCATAACAGTGCCGCCTGAAAACCTTGAAAGGGTCTTGGCGCTTTTTGAGAAAGAGAACGTTCAAGCCACAGCAATAGGCAAACTAACAACCCAGCGCAGCTTACAGCTTAACTTTAATGGCGAGAAAGTTGCCGACATGGACATGGCTTTTCTGTTTAACCCTTGCAAAAGCACGAAAACAGCAACCATTGAAACCCCAAAATTCACGGAACCAGATTTTTCCCAGCCAGAAAACCTAACTGAAATCCTGCTGAAACTGCTTTCGGCTCCGAACATTGCAAGCAAAGAAAGCGTCATACGAACTTATGACCATGAGGTGAAAGGAAACACTACGCTTAAGCCCTTGCAAGGAGAGTACGCTGGACCAAATGATGCGGCTGTACTGAAACCGCTTGATGATTCATGGAAAGGCTTAGTAATTTCGTGTGGGATGAACCCGAATTACGGAAAGATTGATGCTTACTGGATGGCTGCTTCAGCTATTGACGAGGCAGTGAGAAACAACATTGCCGTCGGGGGAAGAAGGATTGCGTTGCTGGATAATTTTACGTGGGGAAACCCTGAGAAGCCAGAGCGCCTCGGCTCGCTAGTAAGAGCCTGCGAAGCCTGCTACGACTTTGCCAAGGCGTATAGGACGCCGTTTATCTCTGGAAAAGACAGCCTCTATAACGAGTCCCCGTTGGGTCCAGTTACACCAACGCTTCTAATTACCGCCATAGGTATAGTTCCTAACATTCAATTTACCACATCTATGGATTTGAAAGCGCCCGGCAACCTGTTCTATATTATTGGTGACACATTCAACGAGTTGGGCGGCTCAGAATACTATAAGCTCAAAGACTACTCAGGTGCAAACGTGCCTAAAGTGAAAGGAGCCAAAGCTAAACGCACGTTTAGAGCTATAACTAAAGCCATCGATTTGGGTTTAATCGAATCGTGCCACGACCTCTCTGAAGGCGGATTGGCAGTGGCGGCGGCGGAGATGGCGTTTGCGGGTGGCTACGGCTTAGAGCTGGATTTAGGTAAAGTGCCCGGTAAAGAGTTAGCGCGAAATGACTTTGTGCTGTTTTCAGAATCCAACAGCCGCTTCCTTATGGAAGTCTCAGAAACTGATAGGCAGGAATTTGAAGCTCAAATGAAAGGGAAAACCTGTGCCAAAATTGGCAAAGTAACTAAAGATGACAAACTACTCATTCACGGATTAAACCAAAAAATAGTCGTCGACGCTTCAGTTACTGAACTGCGGCGCAGTTGGAAAAGAACGTTAAGCGGTGAACCCTAAAATGAAGCTGGAAGAAATTAAAGTCTGTGTTATGCGCGTCGGGGGAACCAACTGCGATTCAGAAACCCAGCGGGCTTTTTTAGAGTTAGGCGTCCAAGCGGAGACTTTGCATGTTAACGAGTTAATAAAACGCAAAAACCTGCTGGAATATCAAGTGCTAGTTTTTCCAGGCGGCTTCTCCTTCGGCGATTATGTACGTTCAGGCGTAATTTTCGCACGATGGCTCAGTGCTAAATTAAGCAAAGAAATTGAAACTTTTATTGATGAAGGCAGACCGATTCTTGGAATATGCAACGGTTTCCAAATACTGGTTGAGTACGGGTTGCTTCCAGGCTTCGAGGGAATGAGCACTTATCCTGAGGCTACATTGACCACGAATGAACCGCAAGGTTTCAAGTGCCAATGGATTTATATAAAGCATGAAAATAGGGGAAAATGCGCTTTTACAAACAAAATTCCAGCGGGGAAGGTTATGAGGATGCCGATTGCCCATGGAGAAGGCAGGTTACTGTTTCCCAAGGAGAAAGAAAAGGAAATGCTTGCAAAGCTGATTGATAATGATATGCTTGTTTTCCGCTACTGCGACAAAAACGGTAACAGTGCGAACGGCAAGTATCCAGCAAATCCAACCGGCACCTTCCATGACATAGCAGGCATATGCAACCATGAAGGAAACATTTTCGGTTTAATGCCTCATCCAGAAAGGGCGATGTATTGGTGGCAACAACCCGATTGGACACGACAACAACAAATGCTGCAATATGGCGACGGAAAACTAATCTTCCAAAGCATAATCGACAAATTAATAAAGAAATGCTAAATCCTTAGCGTAGGGCAAGCCAGCGCGGGCACCCATCGCCGTAACGCTTCTTGAAGCCACAAAATTGCCTAGCCGACCGCACTCATAGAGGCTTTTGCCGTTGATTAAGCCGTAGAGGAAGCCAGCGCAGAAAGCGTCCCCAGCGCCAGTCGTGTCAACCACTTTAACTTTGAAGGACTCAATTCTCAGCCGCTCTTGACCATCTGTTACGTAGCAGCCTTTGCCGCCAAGTTTAACTGCAACAATTTTAACGCCCAGCCCAATGATTAAATCCGCGCCTTTGCAGTAGTCGGCTTCTCCAGTTAAAAGTTCAAGTTCAACCGCGTTAGGCATCAAAACATAAGAACTCCTAATTATTGGTTCTATGGCTGCAAAACCCTTCTGTGCATACACTGAGCCGGGGTCAAAGCTAATTTTGACATCGTTAGGCAATGCGGCTAAGAGCTTTTTTTGTGCACGAAAAGATTTTTCACCGACAAATGAGGATTGATGCAAAAATTTTGTTTGAGAAAGGTAACTGTAATTTATTTCTCGGGGCTCGATTGTGTCGTTGACGCCTGAGTTAATGTATAGGGCTCTTGCACCTTTCTTGTCCACAAAGCCCAGTACTGAGCCGCTTTTTCCCTGTTTTGCCTGAATGATGCCACTGGTGTCGACGCCTTCATCGCTAAAACAGTCAATTTGCAGTTTGCCTTCGCGGTCATTGGCTACTTTTCCTATGAAGCCAACTTTGCAGCCGAGCCTCGCCAACCCAACCACGGTATTCGCGGCTGAGCCACCACAGACTTCAGTATAGTCTTCAATGAAACGTTCTTCTTCCGCCCCTGCAAGCCTGTCCACTTTGAAAAGCATGTCAACATTAAGCGCGCCAAAACCGACAACATCAAATTTAGTCATGAAAACAGCTCTCGCAAAAATATTTTGTATTCGCCCAGTTTGCCGCCGTAGTTACCAGCGGAAACCTTCACGACACCATCAATGTCGATTACTGCTTCGATTCCCGCTTTGGTGGTTTCTTTAACTGCGTCTAAAGAAACACCATCAAAGACAATCTCTGCTATGTAGTCTACGCCTTTGGGAACACGGGATTCTTTGCCTAAACGCGTCTTAAGAGAGGGACAATACAGGTGGTTGGTTGTTGGGCCAATCTTTGGAAAATGCGTTTCTGGCTTAGAGCCTGCAGAGCAGACATCAAAAGGCGTAACCACACCATGAACATTATGGATTGCAGCTAAGGCTTTCTCTCCTGCTTGCTTTAGGGCTTGTTTTGTTTTGCACATAACCCAAAAGTTGCCGCCCATGACACCACGACCATAGCCTAAATAGCGCTCAATGATAAAATCAGGAACCATCAAGGGGACAACGATGACTTCTCTGCCGTAGCGTTTTTCAACCAACTCATAATCGTCACCACAATGCCCAACAGTTTCCATCATGTCCATTTTGCCTTCGGCCTTGGGCAAAGCATCAAAGATAGCGGTGAAGGGCTTGACTAGAATGTCTTGGCGGATGCGGTAGGAAAGCTCAGTCTCAAATTTTTTCAGCGATTGTTCGAAGGTTTTTTTGGGGTTTATTTCTCCCCAGAACTGCAGTAATGCGCCTACCCGTTTGTCTGGAGTTTCCTTTAGATTTAGGTATTTTTCGACTCCGCCTTCCGTCCTGCCGATTACAACCGAGGGAGTGGCTGTTGAATCTTCAGCGGCTTTGCGCAACGTTTCTTCATCGTCGGCTGTAACGATTACTCGACAAAAAAGTCCCATGAAAGCTTCTGCATACGTGTCCTCTATCTGCGATTTTGGCATTTATCCAAGCCTCCCTATGGCTACTCCCCGCACCTTCTTTCTGAATTCGCTACTTTCTTTTATGAGTAATTCCATATTTTGGGCTGTACCTATTTGAGCTTTAGGCAAGGCATTAGGATACAAATCTGAGAGCTTTTTTAGCAAAGCATTGTCGACTCCGTATTTTTTGAGCGCGTCATAACTCCAAAAGCAAATGGCGTTTATTGTTTCTTCTTTCCCAAGCCTGCAGAACAAATCAGCAATCACAGCAGTGACAAGATTGCTTTCAGACAAAACAGCTACTTCGGCATTTTTTACTGCGTAACTGTTGCCGTTGAAAGATACGGTTAATCCGTCGTTGACTCGAACCAGTTTGAATGCTTCCGCGTCCGTTATGCTGTCGCCCACATACATCACATCAGCTAAATCCACACCTAAACGCTTCACGACATCACGTATTGCCTCAGCTTTCTGTTCACCACCAACCGTCACTACGTCAATTAGGATTCTGCCAACGAACATCCTGGGGATTTCGCTCCAGAAAACCTCGTCCAAACGATGAATAACCGCCTGATCGCTGGGTGAAAAATCTTCAATGTTTTTTGCTGCTGGGGGAATGTCAATTAAGGGCATTTTTGCGATTTCTTGGGCTATTTTTTTTAGGCAGTCTTTTTCTTGCGGGGTGATGGCACATTTGTCGAGGCTAACTTTGGTGCAGTACGTGTTTTTGTATGGAAAGTTGAGTGCTTTGCAGAGGGCTTTGATGTAGTGTTGGTAGCTGGTGCTGACGATGAAGGCGTCGGCAATAGCTTGCACGTATTGCAGGGTGGCTTGACTGTTAGCGATTAGGATGATGTTGTTGGATGAGAAATCTTCCATTTGTCGGTCGGTTATGCTGTATGCTTTGAAGAAGGGCAAAATGAGTTTTAACGTACTACCGGCAGAATAACCTGGTTTCCGCAAAATATCAGCCAATACATCATCATATTTACTGATATTAGCGAAAAGTTGGTCCCCGTTTGGAATAAAATTTGCTGCTAACTCATAGGCATTGTCGTTTTTTGAGATTGGCCCTTCGCAGTCAGATATGAAGATACGCTTCACGCCTTGCGCCTCAAACTTTCCATGTGGCTGATGCTTTTGGCTATGTGCTGTTTTGACGCGATGTCCGTTCGGTTCCACAATGTCCCGCCCGTAATTGCTTTGGTGCCTTCAAGGCTGATTTGCCGTGCTTCCTCGATGCTTTCGCCTACGCCTAAAACTCCGACCGCGCGGGATTTCAAAGCGTAGTTTTTGCCGTTTCTTTTTTCCATTGAACCGGGATAAATGCGGATTCTACTACCATACTTTTTGGTTAATGCATAGGCTTTTGAGAGGTCAACGGGGGTATTAACTGCGGATTTATCCGCTCGGCTGGGGAACACGTCTGCGTAGCCTCCGTAGTCCGGCGGAACCTTATAGGTTAAAACGGTTGCAGCCTTTTCCAACTCGACACTTGTCAGGTTTCCTTCAATCATTTTGAAGCACAGGTCAACAAAATCGTCTTTGATTATTGAGAGGAGGTTGATTATTTCTGGGTCGCCAGGGCGGCTGTTGTTTTCAAGAACCTTAATTCCTTTGCCAGTGTGCATGAACGCTAGATATAGGGGCACGCCTTTGAGCGCCGAATCGTCTTTGATTTTAGCTTTCCAACCCTTGAAAATTTTATTGGCTAAAGCAAGTTCCTGCTGGCGTTCATCCGCAGTCAAGAAGGGCAATGTGTCGCCAGCGTCTTTGTATGAGCCCATTCCGCCAGTGTTTGGACCCTTGTCATCGTCGAAGGCACGCTTGTAATCGCGGGTGTCTGGCAGGGGGATGAAGTGTTTGCCGTCACAGAAAGCCATGAAACTGGATTCTTCCCCATCAATCTTTTCTTCAATTATTACCGAGCCGTATAGGAAGTTGGACATAAAATGCTCAAAAAGTTGCTCTCGGGTTGCGAAGTGGTCGCCCCAGACGCCGACACCTTTTCCCAAAGCTGGTTTATCAGGCTTTACCACCGCTTGATTGTCCAGTTCATCTAGCCAGCGGTAGACGGCGCTTTTGGCTTCCGCTTCGACTTTGTAGTCGGCTGGGTTAAAGATTTTAAAACGGGGATTCGCTTCTGGCGCAATCTCTTGGAAAAGCAATCGCTGCTCTATTTTACTGACTTCTATTGCGTATTGTTGCTTTGGACAAATAACCGGTATACCTACGCGTTTCTCAACGAGGTCGCGGACGCCTTCAATTATGGGTTTTTCTGAGCCGACCAGAACGAAATCGATTTTGTCCTTGTTTGCTTCAGCAAACTTGCAAATTCCCTCAACGTCAAGGTTTGGAATGACAACGTGTTTTGCGGCTTTTTGTTCGTTGAATGGGTTGCGTTGCTTGTCGGCGATGTAAAGTTCGACCTGATAGTTTGTGCTTTGAAGAAGAGCGTCAACCATTGCGACTTCTCTTGCGCCGTAGGAAACGACAAGTACACCTATTTTTTGCATCAAAGATACACCGTTAGCTAAGAGAGTTGAGGAATCGCTTAATTTGCATTGCTCAAGGTAGTTATGGCTGAACTTCAGTTGACTCGTAAATTCTTGTTTTTTCCTCATAGCCTTCAAGGAATCGCTTTTTCATAGCATCAGCCATTTTTTGAGCACAAGGGGTAGGATACTTGCCTGTAATGCAGGCTAAACACAGTTGGTCTTCTGTTTGACCTGTAGCACGTATTAATGCTTCTATGGATTGGTAGCATACGTCGTCTGCGCCTATGATTTTAGCTATTTCCTGAGCGTTATGTTTTGAGCCGACAAGTTGCCCGTAAGTTGACATGTCAATTCCGTAAAAGCAGGGACCAATAATTCGTGGAAAAGTAACGAAGACGTAAACTTTTTTGGTGCCTGATTTTCGTAATTTATCTATAATTACTTTGGTTGTGTCGCCTCTGACTATGCTGTCTTCGGTTATTATAACTCGTTTTCCATTAACTTTTGAACCTAAAATGTTGATTTTCTTATCAATCGTTGAAAAGCGCTCAGCGTTTAGAAGTATGAAGGCTCGCTCGGTAACATAACGGTGCCGTCTTGATGCCCGTTCCCATCGTAAGCCTGATGCTTCATGGACCCCCATGGCTGGGTCATCGCCTGTTTCAGGCACCGACAGAATTATGTCACTATCTTTTACTGTTTCAGGGTATTCTTTAACAATATTTCTCCCGAAGTCTTCACGTATTTCGTAAACGTATTTGCCATCAAACCTTGAATCTGGCCTGGCAAAATAAGCGTATTCAAAAGCGCAAAAAGCTTGGCGAGGGTTCTGAATTATTTGGGTGCGTTTGAAGCCTTCCTTTGAAACTGTAACCAATTCGCCTGGATTCAGTTCGAAATCTCTTAAAAAGCTGTTCATGTCTAAGCTTACGGTTTCAGAGGAAAAAGCGTAGGTTGCTCCAGCAGGGTCATGTCCAGCGCATAGCGGTTTTATTCCAAGAGGGTCTTTGAAGGCGAAAAAGTCGCCGTCTCCGGTTATGCCTGTTACGGAGAATGCCCCATCTAAACTTTCCATGACGGAGCGAACTGCGGAGGCTAAGTCTTTGCCCTTTTTAAGTCCAAGGAGCAGTTTATGGGCCACTATGTCTGAGTCGCAGCCGTATTGAAAGTCTTGAAAGTTTTCAGTTATTTCTTTTTTCAGCGGTGTCGTGTTGACTATGTTGCCGTTGAATGAGAGGGCAAGTTTTAACCCGTTTTCGCTGGCGGTGACTGGTTGGGTGCCTTGAATAAGTGAGGCATCATCACATTTGCCCGATGTGGTGTATCGAACGTTCCCGATGCCTATTGACCCTGGAAGCCGCAGAGGCCATTCATGTATAGCTTCAGTTTTTAATTTCGGAACCAAATCCAAGTTCTTGTAAACAAAAAATTCCTTATCGCTGTATGTGAGGAAACCGTGTGACTGGTGACCCCGATGGTTTTCGGCTCGAAGACCCCAGTAAACATACGGAAAAACAGGTTGATTTTCATAATTTATTACGCCAAAGATACCGCACCCCATATTCGGTCCCCTTCTCGCAGTAAATGGGGATGAAGTGAAAACACTGCTTTATCAGCTTTTAGTACATATTTAGCTCAAAAGCATGGCTATATTGACATTTTAAGCATAAAGTCATCGAGGTTTCGGGAACCATTTTTGTGATGGAATTTTGATGCAAATACTAGACCCCGTCATAGGGTTGGCAGTTTCTGTCAGGGCTTGTCTGTGATTGCTTTTTTGTTTTGCGACCTGAATTCGGTTTTGGGTAATCTTATTTTTTCGGGTGGGAAACAGAAAGTAGCTGAAAAAACAGGTATAAACCTATTGATACCTGATTATCAAAGTTTTGCCGAGGATCGACTTTTCAAGCTTGTTTTCGTCTACTTCTGCATGTACTCCAGAATCCCGAAGTAGTTACCTTCAGGATCCAACACCAGCGCCCACCAGCCTAACCCGGGAATCTCCATCTTTGGAAACTTGATTTTTCCGCCAAGCGCCTCGATTTTCTTGCTGTATTCATCAACTGATTCCACCAAAATGTAGTTTATTTGCTTAGCCATAGCTGGGTCCCTCGCATCTTTCTTGGGAAAAAGACCGCCGTTAACACCCGCACGGATAGGCATCATCTTATCGTCAACAGGAACAGTTTGCAGCATATAGTAGACAGATGGTCCAGGGAACTTTTCTATTTTCCAGCCAAACAAGTCACCATAAAACTTTTTGAGTTTTTCGATGTCGTCAGCCGGGATTTCAAAATGCACAATTGTATGATCCAAAAAAATCACCAATAACGGTATGTAGAGGCTGAAATAAAAACTTGTTGAATGCCTGATCAATTCCAAAAAAACCCTAAGAAATAAGAAAAAAGTTGTCGTTATTTATTTTTACTCTTAGTAGGCACTTAAGCGCTCGTATCCAATAGCAAACGTCTATCCCAGGATCTTTTAAAAACAATTTAAGTTCAGGCAGTAAAGAGCTTCTAATTTCTAATTTCGTTAGTGCAATGATTCCTTAAACTCCCGCGGATAAACTATGATTAACATTCGCTTTTCGTCTCCTACTCCATAACTCTTGGCGCATATTAGGCGCAATCCTTTCAGTCCTTCTAAATCAAAGATTACTCTATCGAATTGCTCTTTTTCAAAGCTTTCTAAATTATGTGAAGTCTTGATATGAATTTCTGCGGGAACTCTAAATTTTTTGTACTTTGGGAAAACACCCCAGCATGACTGCAAGTCAAGTTCTTTTGCATCGAGGCTATTGCTGCCTGTCTTACCCCAAATATAACCCCCTTCATACGGTGCAAGTGCTAGAATTCGTCTAAGGATGACATCTTTTGAGACGACCCATTGCTTTGACAGTTCTTCAATCATGTCTATCGAAATTTTTGTCCATTCAGACGTGCGCTTCATTGTATACAGAGGAATGAGCAAAGACGCTGATATAAAGTCACAAATTCTTTCTTCATCAGTAGAATAGTGAATGAATCTTTCCTCTATAGGAAGCATTTCTTTCAGGAGACTTTTTGTTTTATGGAGGCCTTCTTTGGTAATAATTAGATGTGCAATCTCGTGAGCAATTGTGAAACGTTGGCGAACTCTTATGTCATTTTTATTGACTTTTATAACATACTTATTAGGACTTATTTCCTGAAGACAACCATTAGAAAGCATGTGTTCATAGATTACCTCTAACCAAAATGAGTTAGCAACTGTCTCTATATCAATGGGCGAATTAAACTGGCGCTCTGTAGTCATTTTCTTTACTAGTAATTCAAACGTTATCGGGGATGCACTAGACAAATTCATCAAGACGTGAATTGCTTTGCTTCCTGTTTCCATTGGTTCTATCAGACTTTCTAACGCTATTTAGCCAATCCTTACAGCTTACCGGTTTTGTGAGCCGTAACTTAACGCCTTTTAGCTCCGCTTGATTTAGTTGAAGAAGTTCCTCTTGTTTTATATAGAACGTTCTATATGACCAATCGTCGAAAAAAGCGGTTTCTTTCAAGTATTTTTCGCTTAATGTTAGAATTAACTCTTTTTTCAATTTTGTTGAAAGCTCAGTGAGATTATCAAAAGCTACAGTGCGTTTAACTTCAGGGTTACCCAGTATAAGTCTCGACAAATTATTCTGCTTAGATTTGTCTATAAGAAGAATAACAGGCACATTAGCGGTGTGTGCCATCTCGATTTGTGCGCCAGTATTACAATCAGGGATGCTAACATCGGCAACAACCACTCCTGCATCATTGATAAGCCTTCGGACCTCACGCCATATTTGACGTGGAGAACTATCGTATAACCTTGCCTGGGGCTCGTCGGGGGCATATTTAGTGTTTATCTTGTCACATGTTTGGGTAACTGTTTCGATGACACCGGGACTTGTATTAGAGGTTCGTTGCGAAGGAGTGTTAAAGGTACCGCAAATGTAGACTTTTTTCTCAGCTAATGTTTCTGTTTGTTTTTCGTGGTGAGCACCTGAGCTTTTATCCGAAATTGAAATTGAAGTGACGGAAGCTGCCAACACTTGCGTCAAGGCTTCGCTCAACTTAGCATCAATCTCCTCAGTTTTGTCAAAACTAATAAGAATCTTTACGTTTGGATTTCCCAAAATTAATTGGGGGAGACTCCCAAACTTACTTGATTCAAAAAGGAGAATTATAGGGATATTTTCTCGCCGTGCCATCTCAATTTCGGCCCCAACGCCGCAAGCAGAAATACCAATATACGCTATAATAGCTTTAGAGCGCATGACGTGTTCTTGGTCGCGCGCGCTAAGACTCAATTGGTGACCAGTGAAGTTGAAAGTCATGTTAGCAACAATTTCCAAGAGAGAACTTGCAGGAATGATTGATCATACATTACTCAAACCTGGTGCATCCAAAAATGATATCTTAAATCTCTGTATGGAAGCGAAAAAGTACAATTTTGCTTCCGTTTGCGTAAATCCAGTAAATGTGTCATTAGCTGTTGAAGCACTGAAAGGCACAGATGTTAAGGTGAGTAGCGTAATAGCATTCCCATTTGGTGCTACCCCGTCAGTGGTGAAAGCGTTTGAAACTGAAAAAGCAGCTTGTGATGGGGCGGAGGAATTCGATATGGTTATGAATATTGGAGCACTAAAAACCGGAGATTATCAATTCGTGTCTAATGATATTGGAACTGTCGTTGGAGCAGCGAAAAAACGTAACGAAGACAAAATTGTTAAAGTGATCCTTGAGACAACCTTCCTAACAGATGAAGAGAAAATAATTGCTTGTAGACTAGCAAAAGATGCCGGCGCAGATTTTGTCAAAACGTCAACTGGATTTAGTGGAAGTTGTGCGACAATCGAAGATGTCAGATTGCTAAGAAATACCGTTGGACCTAATGTAGGAGTTAAAGCGTCGGGAGGAATAAGAACCCTGGAAAGAGCCATGGCAATGATAGAAGCCGGCGCCAATCGGCTGGGAACAAGTTCCGGAGTTACGATAATTGAGAGCTTCAAAAAATAAAGAAAACACATTTTATTATTTAGCTTTACTTGATTGGGCAGGGATAATATTATCGCAAGACGATATGAAAAGTTTTACAAAAGAAATAATCACTTCGACGTCCGTCCTGACTAATAGCTGGACTATTGAGAGTTTACTATTGCCCAATTTAAAGGATGATATTAGTAATTTAACGATTGGTTATTACCATTCGAGGCTAATTTTCAAAGGAACCTTGCCTAGTGTTCCAACAGATATTTTCGGCATAAGAGAACTAAGGATAAAACTGGAAAATGAAATCAATGATTTTTTGTACAGTAATATAATTCCAAGAATGGCTAAATACACAAAAAACCCGAGAGTTTTTACCTATCCTGTTTTTGAGATTCAAAGTCACGAGTTTTTCTGGAAATTTGAGAGAGAAAAAACGTACTCTTTGCCACCACTTGTTTTTACACTGAACTGGATGACCCTAGACCTAGATGGATAAACTTTTTAATTAACATATTATGGCCAAAAAAGGTTAAGGTTAGAGTTAGTGGCGCAAAGATAATTACGTCTAAAATGAGCGATTGGTTTTTTTGGAATTTGACAAATATTATTTTTCATGAGGGCCTTTACAGGCAGAGCCGGGAGAAGAAATTCCGGAATAATCAGGTAAAGGCTGGATTAGAAAATAGATTGGAAAATTTTGCAAGCAACTTAATGAATAGCTTTTATCAATTAACGAATGCAAGAGTGCAAGATTTAATCGCTAGGCTAATAGTAGTTTTGACTATCGCGGGGGTTATAGTGGCAATCGTTGAGCCATTTTTGTTGCATTTCTTGACCCCACCCGTTTCTTCATCAACCTCGTCTGCCATAAACCAAACACTAGCTCGTTTTAGCTTATTTCTGAACCCATAACTACTCGATTGACATGTGATATCGTTTCAATTCTGTCCAAGTACCACAATCTGATGAATCACTACAAGTCAAACAGTTAAAAAATGAATAAAGAAGAAAAGTTATGGTTTATGGTTGCCATTTTTCTATGAGATACTTAGGTATCTCGCTGCTGTCTCTTGGACCGACCTGGACTTTCCAGCCGCTGAGCTCTTCGATTTCGCCGCTTATGCGTGACGCTTTGCCTGGAATGATGATTTTGCGATGTTTAACTTTGTTCTCTATGCCTGAGGCTTTTATTGCGTCAGCTACTCGTTCAGCGGTTAATTTGCGTCCTGCGACTCCGCTGTCGATTGCTGAACCTTCAGTTTCAACTACGATGAGGTAAGCGTTGAGTTTGTTGCTTTCTAAGTCTGATGCAACAGTGTAGTAGGTCATTGCAAAATTTGACGTGAACATTACTGGTGAGTTTTCATCCGGATTTCCGAAAACTTTGAGTCCTGCAGCAACCGCTTGTGGTTTGCGTGGATCAGTGTAGATGTTTTGTCTCAGCACAGTTATGGGCAGCAGCGACCAGCCATCGTTGCCATGCATTACAAGAATATCCGCGTACCGTACCACAAGCATTGCAGCTAAGTATGCTTCGCGCCATTTGATCAGGTCTTCAGCAGTTTCGCCCTTGCCTATCCAAGTGACCATCGGCACACCCATCAATGGGAAGCCAGCGAGTTCTTGTCCGCCTCTTGTAGCTGCTCTCCGGAGCATCGTAAAGTTGTTTATTGTGTCAGGTAAGCCTTCATTTGGGAATGTGCCTGGGTCTAAAACCAAGTCACTTACGCCATAAGCCAACAATGTCTTAACCATTGAAACCAGCATGCTCATGTCATTTGGCGATGAAACCACAAGTGGACAACTGTACATTAACGCGAGTTCCGCCATGTCTTTCCAGTTTTCTTTCGTCGCCGCATAGAGCAAAGGTCGTGCTTTTGGAACCGCCATCAATCCGGCTTCAAGGACAGTTGAGTTTAATGAGCATAGAACCAGGGGTAGCTTGGTTGTTTCAGCGACTTTTTTTACGGTGGCTTTGAATTTTTCTGCGTCGCCGGATGTTGAGCGGACAGCAATCATGTCAAGCTTTAATGTGTAACCGATGTATTCGAAGCTGTAGTTTTCTATGCATTTTATTCGGTTTTCAACTTCCTGCGGAGCCATTTCGTCAGTTACATCGATTGCTATAGCCGTGGGATTAACGTAGGTGAATTCGTGGCGATACATGACTAGTTTACCGCCGAGTTTTTTAGCGGTGTCTCCCACTCCGACTGTGACTTCTTTGACTGCAGGTTTTAACAGTTCTTTTAGCCGATTATAGGCTTTTGCGTTTTCTTTCTTAAGTAACGGTGGGCACTGGTCAATGTTTGCTTCGCGGTTAACAATTTTCATAGCGAATGCCATGCAAGTGGCCTCGCCGCATTCTTTGCAGTTAATTTTTGGAAGAGAATTGTAAACGTCTATGGGGCTTAATTCTTTGAGTCCAGTTTTCTTTTTCTCTGTCATGTCAATCAAACTCCTAAGCCTTTACTGTAACCCAATCAGCAAATTTGGAAGCATCTGCTTTTTTGCCGCTGGTCAGGTAGTTTGTTACGTCTTTTAGTGTTTTAACGGCTGCGGGATGCATCATCATGAATAAGTCAACGCCGGCAAGCAGTAGTGTTAGGGCTGTTGTTACTTCCCAGAGTGGACCTCGCAATTCACGCGGTTCCCATTCAGCGGACATTTTAAGCCAAGCTTCTCGTGCTGCCCAAGCGTTGGTTGTTCCTGAAGACATCGGGTGCGCAAGTTCCATGTCGCCCAATAATCCATTTAGCCTTGCACGTTCCATATTAGTAAATGCGTAATCTAAACCGTAGCCTAATGCTGCAGTGGTTAAGTCCATAACTATGTCTTCTCTGCCGAGGAAGTCGTATAGTCGCCTGTTAAGTTCCTTTGCTAAATTCAAGTCCATAGGAGTGAATGAAAGTGCTGCGTGCCCGTTCTTTTTAACGTACTTGGCACAGCGCTCTACATCCATATCCCTTGTTATAGAGCTTATCAGAAAACGTTCGCCTGGGAAAGCTTCGCATATTGCCTCGAAAACGTCTGCGTCTTTAACTGGGTCACCGCAACCACCGATAACTAGTGGAACGTCAACGGCTTGCAGAACTTTTTCAACTGTTTTCACCGCGTCTTTTGGTGTAGCATCTTTGAGTAGCGGATCAATGCTGATTAAGTGAATTGTAACCATATCTGCGCCGAACTTGTTCACCGCAAGTTTTGCCCATGCCGCTGGGTCACCGACAACGTCTTTTACGTGCATTTTGACTGCTTTGCTTAGTGGAACTTCCATGTCGAAAACGTCAAGAGTGATTACTGGTTTGTGAGTGGTTGGTCGCTCAAAATTATAGAATGCAGGCGAAGTCTCGCCGCCTACTACGACTGATTTTCCGCGTGTTCCGCCTTCGCTTCTGGTTGCCCCAAGTCTTACTTCAGTAATCTTGTTTGCATAGGTTTCAACCGGAGGTACGAAAGCTGTCTGCAACATGGCAGTAGTTTTTCTGCCTGCTATGCCTGGAAGCTTGATTTTGGGCATTATTTGCCCAGCCATTCCCGGCTCAAAAATTATTTCCAGTTCCTTGACATCCATTTGGAAGTCTTCCAGCTCAATTTGCTGGAATTTTGCAAGCGCTTCCAATAGGTCACTGCTAAGTTTTAGTCCTTCATCCTCTTTTTTCTTGGCGCCGTCTTGAGGCAATTGGGTCACCGCTTCTCTGATTCATTCTTCACGACTTGGATTATGACTGTTTTAGCGTAGATTTTTGCGTCTTTGAGTATGATTTTGAATCCCCCAGCCATTATTGGCAGTGATGCTGCTGTGGCAACTGGCATCATTGTGCCTGCTGCTTCTTCTTTAACTTCTAAAGCTTCTGCTTGTGCTGCCAAAGCTTCTTCAGCTGCCCATCTTGCGACCACTGGGTGGTTCTTGTCCTTTAGGAATGCTTTCAATGCGTCGACGCTTGTTGCGTTTTCTTCAGTGGCAATTTTGTCAACGACGTCTTGGGGGATGAAGTCTTTTACTCGTTCTTTAACTTCTTTTGGAAGCCAGACTATGCGGTTCCATCCACCGTCTGCAGATAGGAACTTCTTGCTACGCATGTATTCAATTGACATTCCGTGGAAGCCGTCTACTTGTCGTCCGCCAGCGGTGGAGTCAGCGATTGTTGAGAATGGTAAGCCGTTTACTGTTACGCCTTTGAAGCTTCTGTTTACTACGCCAAAGCCGTCTGCTTCTGGAATGTAGAATGCTACTGCTTCGAAACATCCGCATGAAGTGTGTGGGTGATCGAACGCTGTGTATAGCCAGACTTGGTTCACTTCGCCCATAGTGCGTTTTTTAGCCATCTCGTTAACGCCGCTAAATTCGCCTTTTTCAGCGTTTATTAATTGGCCTCTGTCGATTGCGAATACTGGTCCTTTAGGATCAATGTTTGCCGAGGCTTTTCCGTCAAACCAGCTGATGGCTCCGCAGTTAGAATATCTTTGCGGGGTGATGACGCAAACATGGGTAGGAGCAAATGATTGGCACAGGGTGCAACCGTAGAATTTATCGACGTCTTCATCTTTGAGGCCTCTTGCTTTAGCGTCGCGTGATTCGTAATCTTGCATTGCTTCTGGGTATAGTTCTGACAATTTAGCTGGATCTGTTATGAAGGTTATTTGCACTTTCTCGATTATTGGGAGCTCGCTCTTGAATAGGCGGTAGAGTACTTTTCCGATTGGTTCAAAACTGTTTAAGCCTTTCTGGAATGATTTTTTGCCCAAGCGTATCCAGATGTCATAGCGCTGGTTTAAGTGCATGAAGCCCTCGATGTAGTTTAGGTAGCCGTGAATACGCCTTTCAATGACACCTTCAAGGCCTTGATCAAGAGTTGCGCCTGCAGCTTCAACAAGAATGCCAAGTGGATATGCGCCGCCTTCTTTCATGTCTTTAATGTCTGGACCGATTATGGTGATTTTTCCATCTTCGATCTCGTCCATGGGTTTTACTTTTGCTAGTTCAAATTTCTGTTTGACTGATGGACCGCCAAATTCTACTTGCATGTCGTTTCTTCTTATGCGTTCTCCTTCGTAGATTACGCCAACATCAACAGGTATATCTTTAAACATTGACATTTTTTTTATTGTCCTCCTTCAAATTTTGAAGTTATGGCTTTGAGATTTGCAGCCCATTCCTCAAGGGGTGCGTTTGGGAAAGACCAGCTTGCATGCGGATGATACAAGTTGTCCAGAGTCATGGTCTTTTGGTCTGAAGCAAAGTGCATTAGTCCTGAAAGGATTAGTTCTTCCATGGAGAATGGGAGACCTACAAACATGACTAGGTCGTATGGGCCTTTGCCATCAAGTCCTTTCCATTCCGGGTCAACTATACGATTGCCGATGTCCATGGCAGACATGAAACCTGCTGGTTGGTAACCGCGTTTTAGGAATTCGCCGACCATGTGCGCTGTAGCGACCACTGGAACTTTTGATGCGTTAGCGAAGTCAATCAGGTACTCGATTAGTTGTTTGCCTTCCATCC
>Ga0187848_10001939_pt1 | contig 16978 bp, 26 predicted proteins | sample June2016WEW_4_40_FD_132424 | JGI IMG/M metagenome (GOLD analysis project Ga0187848, IMG submission 132424) | Peatland microbial communities from SPRUCE experiment site at the Marcell Experimental Forest, Minnesota, USA - June2016WEW_4_40 | ecosystem: Environmental > Terrestrial > Soil >... | reverse complement strand
CGACCACCTCCTACCCAAGAAGTACCGTGAGGGAGGATCTACCGGCAAGTCGGCCGACTACCAGGCGGGAGCCGAGCACGCGCAGCTCGTGGCCCAGTACGCACCGAAGTCGGCGATCGAGTACATCCTGGCGTGGAAGCAGGTATTCCCCCAGGCCCACAGACACATCCCCGAGATCGCCCACCTGCCGCTCCCGAAGAATTCCAAGAAACCGGCTTTCAAGCAGGGCTTCCTCGACCGGCTGCGAGCCATACACGAGGCCTAGTCCGGAAACTGAGTCATGGCCTTCGACCTGCTGCTACAACGAGAGACAGACGCGAACTGGGCGCGCGGCCCGCGCCCTCCCGTGCTGCCTCTCTCGTTCAGCCCGGCTGAGATGAGGGCGCTCAAGCTGCTCGAGGACAACACGCGAGCGCACGTCGTCGAGGTCATAGGCTGGGCCCGCTCGCACGGCATCCCCGCCAAGCTCTACGGCCAGGACGTCATCTACACCCCCGAGATGTCAGAGAAGTTCTACCACGAGGGCAAGTCGGGCATCGCCTCCGGCCGACTCGACTGGCACCAGGTGGGCCGGGCCTACCACCTGATAATCATCGACCCGGCGACCAAGAAGAAGGACGTCGCGGCCTACGCCCGGGTGGGGGCCTACGCGCGGTCGCGCGGCGGGGACTGGCTCGGCGACAAGACGATCATGACTCCTAAAGGTCCCATGGTGGACCTGGCCCACTACGAGTACCACCCCGACTGGGACATCGCGGAGTACCGCAAGCTGCCCCTCGCCCAGGTGGAGTACCAGGCCGCGCAGAAGCGGGCCGCGAGGTACGGGTGACATGACCAGCAAGCACAAGACGAAGTTTCTCGATCCAAAGGAGATCGAGGAGGCGATCACCGAGGTGGCCGAGCTCGCTCGAACCGGTGAGGTCGACGTCGCGCTGGTCGGTGGAGCCGCGATGGAGATCTACGGCTCCGACCGCCTGACCAAAGACATAGACTTCGCAGTCGACATGCACATCCCAGGACTCCCCGTGCTGCGTCCCCTCACGTTCGGGGGATTCGCCTCGGAGACCTCACAAAAGATCCCCATAGACGTCATCGTCCGCGACGATGCCTACGCCGACCTATATCGCGAGGCGATCGAACACGCCGTCGATGCTGGTCTGCCGGTCAAGGTGGTGACCCCGGAGCACCTCGCCGCTCTCAAGATGGCGGCCGGCCGAGTCAAGGACGAGCTCGACCTCAAGAAACTCATAGAACTGAACGCCGTAGACGTCCCGAAAACCCGCAAGATCATCAAGACCTACCTCGGCGAATACGCCGCGCGAACGTTCGACGCGATAATAGACGAGATCGCCTGGAGGCGATCTCGAGAAGGATGACTTTAATGCCTACGCCCATCTCATACAAAGACGCTCTCCGAGCGATGCGGATCGACCGTCGCGTGGCCGACAAGTCCTATCCCAAGGGAGCGCGACACTACATGAGAGCCGCCGAGCGAGAAAAGCTCGGCGCCCTCGTCATCTCCTACCTGAGCCAGATCGCCGAGGCTCGGGAACACCCCACGGCCGGCCTCGAGTTCGTCCTTGATACTGCGGTGGGACCACTGGTGATCCACTACGCCATCGCCCACGGCACCATCTTCAGCATCTTCGACAATCCCAAGCTGGCCGCTTCGAGACTCTTCGACGTCAACCCCCACAGCGGCAAGTGGAACTTCCACCACGGGCGCGAACACGGAGCAGAAGTCGCTTTCGAGAACTGGAGACGCAACCTCGAGATGATCCTCCCACACTGATCCCGAGCTGACTGGGCATAGTAACGGAAGAACCCATGGCAAAAAACAAGAAGACGACCCCCCACAACTCGCACATCCTTCGGGGCATGGCCCGCGGCCCCTGGGCCGACCAGTGGGCCACCGAGCAGGAGGAGCAGGGCGTGCGCTTCCCGGGGGGCACGGACATCTACGAGGCGGCACCCGAGGCCCCGAAGTGGGCTGAGAAGTGGGCCCGGGGGATCGCCGACGCGATAGTCAGCCTCAACGGACAGAGCCTCGACAGCCTCTACGAGGTCGCTCGGTCGGTGGGCTTCGCCAAGGACGAAGAGGCGTTCGGCTTCTACCTCGGCATGCAGACCGTAGGTCACGGCGTCGCGTGGGACGACGACTTCGCCACCGACTTCAAGATCAAGGTGCCGTCCTCCGAGCTATACGAGGGAGCGAAGCCCGACCTGCGCTTCATCAGCGAGTAGGACGATGAAGTACATCGACATAAAGACCGTCGGCCCAGACGCCTACCAGGTGTGGGCCATGTGGAACGGGGCGGGAGCTTCCGTCACGCGCGACGGAGGCAAGCTCGACCTCAACCGCCGAGCTGTCGGCCTGCGCGTCCGTAAGGGATACAAGCCCCCGGAGGGCCCGCCGGGCACGTTCACGAAGCACGAGGCGATCCACGTCGCCCACCAGATCGGGCGCTACATGTTCAAGCTCGGCGACCTGGTCTTCGCCTACACCAGCGTCGATGGGTGGAAGAACGAGAAATTCTTCGAGGAGTGAGACCATGTCGAGAAAAACACCGCTCTCCCGCTACCGCACCGAACAGGTCTCCCGGAAGGAGCTGCTCGAGGGCGCGTGGCGGGGCACCCACCCCGACTATCGCAGTGTGATAAAAGGAGTGCGCACGGTCATGTACCGGGGAGGACTCGAGGCCCTGGCGGATCTCCCCGCGGAAGAGCTGAGGGAGCGCTACGTCCGCGCCGAGCGCAAGCACCTGCAGGAGACGGCGAGGGCGAGCGACCTCGGCCTCTACGAGCTGAACCCCGACGAGCCGGAGAGATCCATCCTGTTCGCCGACTCCGAGATCTTGTTCAAGGCTCACGGGCGCTGGAACCTGGGCTACGTGCAGCCGGCCAACTTCAACGAGCACGCCCTGCTCAAGGCCAGCAAGTACGCACAGGTAGTAGCAGCCCTCCACCCAGAGGCAGCCGGCGAGGACCTGCTGAGCACGCTGCGCGACCCCAAGAGCTACGGAGAGTGGCTGGAGCTCGAGAGGAAGGGGCGAGTGAGGCGGGACGAGGACGGCTGCGTGATCGGCGTAGACTAGGATTGAAAGGAAGACGACATGAGCTGGCTAGACACCGTCCCAGTATGCACCACAGCCTACGCCTACCAGGCCGACCTGATCTGCGAGGACTGCGCCGCCAAGATCATGGACCGCCTCGACAAGAAGAACGTCGAGGACGACGGGACCACCGACACCTACCCGCAGGAGTCCCCCGAGGAGGGAGGAGGCGAGTCGGACTCGGCCAGCTTCTGCGGGAGCGGGCAGTACTGTGTGAACGCCGTCGCGGTCACGAGCAAGTACAAGGTGGGCTGCCCCCTGGGCAACGCGCTCACCGACTACGGGGCTAACAGCCTGGTCGAGATGATACACAAGGACATGCTGGCCACGGCCAAGTTCTCGCGTCGCATCGGCCGCCTGCTCGAGCACGTGTGGAGCGACTACACCCGGAACGGCCCGACCCGCGGAGGCCTGCTGCCGTCCGAGCTGCCCGCGTCGCTACGCAAGCTCCTAGCCGGATACCATGGAAAACCGGCGTCCTCGTTCCCGGGATCCGAAGTCGTGATCGACTGCAACAACGTCTACCTGATCGGCAAGCTCGAGCCTGGGGCCGCGGAGCTCCTGCGCTGCCCGGTGAGCGATGAGGGAGAATTCGACGAGCCCAACACCGTGGCGGTCCCACTGAACCCCCTCGTCTTCCTCAATCATAGAGAGCTGCTCGAGACGGCGGTCGCCGGGATGTACTGGGACTAGAAATCCACGACAATCCCTAGAAAGGAACCGAACATGGCCGAATTCAATACGTACTACGAAACAGGCAGCGTCAGGCGGGGGACGATCAGGTCGCATAGGACGTCCCACAACTCAAAAACAACCGCGATCAAACAGGCGTGCGAGCTGTCCCTGAAGACTGGCGGCTACGTGACGGTCATGAAAAACGGCCTAGAAGTAGCCGCTTGCCATCGCGGTAAGAAAATCTGAAGATCCAAGAGATGACGACCTGCTCACACGACGACTGCGAGAAGCCGGCCCGCTGGCGGCCGGCGCTCGACCTGCGCACCCGCAAGGACGCCCGACCCGCGCGCGCCCGGTTCGAGCAGCTCGCCTACTGCGACGAGCACCACAAGAGCCTGCACCTCGGCGACTTCCTGTGCGACGAGGGGTTCACGAAGCTCACGAAGCACGTGCGCGAGGCGGGCAAGCCGGTACCGAACAAGCTCTGCACCACGCTGGCCTGGGAGCCGCTCGCCGACGACGAGCTAGGAGAAGACGACCAGCAGCGCACGCGGACCACCGAGGAGCCCCTCCCCTTCTGACCCATACCGAAAGGACCCACCCGCCATGATCCGATCAACCGCCGTGCACTTCGACGACGTCCTCGAGCAGATGTACCAGAAGTACCGCTCCCCCGGCGGAGACCTGCGCGAGAAGGAGGCCGAGATCATCCTGGGCGACCCGATCTACGTCCGCGGAGTGAAGATGCCCCGGTGGAACGGTCCGGTGACCATGCTCCGGGAGCCCAGAGTGGCGATCAAGTACAACGCGTCGTGGGGTATACCCACCTCCAAGGACGCCCACCGCCAGAGGGCCGAGTACTTCGAGAGGCTCAGGGAAGAGCTGCGCACCACGTACGACGACCTCGTCAAGTACGCCTGCGAGACCTACGGAGACTACGGTCCCCTCGTCTCGGGGATCGTGCACGACCACTTCCCCGTGAGCATCAAGAACCGCCTGCGCTTCCTGTCCCACGCCAAAAACATGGTGAGCGACGCCGCCAGGCTCCACGCGTACCTGTCCAAGACTCGGTCTCCCCTGTTCCGATAAACAGTCACCACTTACGAGAGGGGAGAACAATGGAAAAGTCAGAAGTAGAACAAATCACTGTTCTTCACCGTGCTCTTGGCCAAAAACGCCGGCAACGTTACGCGATCCCGTATGTGGTCTATCTTCAATCAGATGGAGGTTTCACATACGGTTGGAATTGGGAAGATGAACACGGAGCAACTGGCGTACCGAATAGAAAACTCGGTTACAGTACCAAGAAAAAAGCAATTGAAGCAGCAATTTCACACTTCGAAACCGGCGAATACGCACTACCGTACTAAGGAGCTCCGAAAGACATGAGCTTCAAAGAGATACCCAGCAAGGTGCCCGGACTCTCGTTCCGGATCACCGGGGTCATGAAGACTACGAAAAACATCGTCGTGATCCACGACGAGAGCCAACTCCCGGTCGTGTCCTTCGTCGGCGTGAAGAACCCCACGACGCTGGTGCGCATCGCGAACGAGGTCCTATACCACCCGACGTTCTGGACCACGCCCGCCGGCGACCTGACAGACGCGGACCGCGCGACGCTCGGCGAGTTCGTCCTCCGACTCACGAGCAGGATACAAACCGACCGATACGGCCACAAGAGAGTGTCCTGAGCGACCAACCATGACCCCGCGAGAACCCTTACAACTGATCGACGAGTACGTCGCGAAGTACCTCGACGTGCTCGGGTTCGAGGGAGCCCTGCCCGTCATCAAGATCGTGGACCGCCTCTCGGTCCCCTGGCTAGGCCAGTGTGAGTGGTCGACGAGGCGCCCCGAGACCACGACTATCTACCTGCAGAAACGGATCCTGGGGGATCCAGACACGCTCGAGCGGGTCGTCGCGCACGAGGTGGTCCACCACGTCGAAGCCCTGTCCATCACGGTCCAGGAGCTCGCCCTCGTCAAGTTTGGCATAAGACCACCTGAGCACGGACAACGCTTCGAGGAGCTCGCGGCGCTCGTGAACGAGGCGGTGGGCGCAGGATACGTCAGCAGAGGATCGGACGAGAGCTTCGTGGAAGCGAAGACGAGGCCCTACCTACTGCTCATCATGCCACCTGGGAGCGTCGTACGAGACCGCTGGGGCTACGCCCGCGCGGTCAAGCTCGGGCCCAAGACGAAGCCTCGTGTAGAACGGATACTGGCAAGAGAACCCGCCCGGCTCGTCTACGTGGACGACCCGAAGTGGATCAAGGGTCCCAAGATCGGTGAAGGAGGATATTCCGTCCCGAGGTCGGACTCCGAGCAGGCGGAGCTGGCCGACCTCTACGAGCACGCCCCGCCGGCCCCGTGATATACTGGCGCCCATGTCTACATCCAACCACATGAACCCCGCGGCGCGTCCGGCGACTCAGTCCTTCCCGGCGCCGCCTCCGGCCACCGCGGCCGTGCGGAGCTCCACCGGCAACTGCCAGGTGCCCGCGCCCCCGCAGGACCAGGCGCAGGCGCTGCACAGGGGCCTGGCGACGGAATCCCGGCCCGCCGACCAGCAGCTGCCGGCAGCGCCGAGCCCCGCGACTGCCGCCTCGGGCCCGGTCGGTTTGCCCACTGAGTCGCGACCGGTCGACCTCCAGACGAGGTCCCACGTCACGACCCAGAGCGTGACCTCGACGTGTCGCGGCCTGCCCGCCGAGGTCCGCGCCGGCGACGCCAGCCAGGCCAAGAAGCTCCCCGTCACCCGCGGAACGCCGCTCGCCCCCACCGCCAACGTGATGGCAGGAGGCGAGCGCCCGGGCCGCGGCCTGCCCATGAACGTCCACGTCCGCTAACCCCTACCCAGGAGAAGACGAAGATGCCCAGGACCTCGAAGAAGACGCAGATCGCGGCCGCCCGCCGCGAGTACAACAAGCTCAACCGCGCCTACCACGCCATCGGCGAGAAAGCCTTCGGCAAGCCCTCCCGCTCGACGGTCAAGAAGGACTACGAGACCGTGAAGCGAGCGCGGAACGCGGCCGGGCGCAAGCTCGGGAAGCTCACCGGCGTCCGCTGACGGTCAAGTAAGACTTTGGGGAGTAGTCAGGACGGCAACTTCTCAAGAACAGCGGGAATCGGCGAGAATCGACGAGAGCCCGTTTTTGCAAAATTCTCCGCCGGCGCCCGAGGTGTCAAAACGAGATTGACGCTCGGACCGACCCCCTTGACTCTGACGAATTAAGGGCGGTATCCTGCCCCGCGCATGGGCGACATCGACGAGCTGAGCCGCATCGAGCAGGAACTGCGGCCGTGGGTCCACGAGCACGTCGCGTTCCCCGACACCGCCCTGCACGGCAGGTGCTACAAGGTCACTCTGCGTCACCTGAACGTCAACCGGGAGAACCAGGGCGACGTGTGCAGCCACCAGGTCAAGCTCGACCCCGGCGCCGAAGACGACGGGATCATACCACTCCTGCACACCGTCGCCACGGCGGCCCAGCGCGACGCCGACGACCTGAACGCCGGCGTGCAGCTGTACGCGCTCTACGCGTACTACGAGAAGGACCGCAACTTCGCGGTACGCAAGATGTTCAGGGTCGCGCCGTCGACCGAGGCGGAGTTCGACCGCCAGCTGAGCCCCTCCGAGCCCGCAAGCGACAAGGGTCTCGCGGCGCAGGCGATGCGCCACATGGAAGTCATGATGAGGCAGATGTCGGTGGTCTCGGGCATGACCATGGAGACACAGCGCCGAGAGCTGGCCCGCCTGTCGGAGATGAACGAGCGCTACAGCCAGCAGCAGATCGACTTCATGATCCTCTTCCAGGACACGATGAACATGGCCACCGACCGCCGCCTCAAGGAGCGCCGCGAGGAGGCCAACATAGCGCTCAAGGAGGAGGGGCTGGCGAAGCTCGCCGCCCTCGCCCCGGTCGTGATCAACCGCCTCGCCGGCAAGGCGATCCTGCCCGAGGAGGACCAGGCCCTCATGCTGATGAGCTCCCTGCTCGAGAACATGAGCGACGAGCAGCAGCAGCAATTTTTCAGCATGCTGACCGACACGCAGAAGATGACCCTGGCCGAGATCATGCACCAGTACGAGGCCAAGAAGTCGCGCTGGATCGAGGGGCGCAAGACCGCCGTGATCGGCAAGCGCAACGAGCTGCCGGGGAGCCGACCCGCTCCCCAGAAGCCAGCCGCGCGCAGACCGGCGAACGAGCCCAGCCGCGAGGACGTGGTCGGGAAGCCGAGCAGGGGCGACGTAATAGTAGACGCCGAGCCCGTCCCCATGCCGACCGAGATACCCCTGCGCGACCGCCTGACCGCCGCCACGGACGAGCCCAACGACCCGATACTGCAGAAGATCGAAGAGAGCGGCGACAGCTTCGCCAACCGCTTCAAGGACTTCTTCGGCCCGAAGAAGACGTGAGATATCACCGGACGGCGCATTTCGCGCCCGTCCTCACCCAAAACCACCCGAGGGACAAATGAGCAGGAACGCAGACACTCAGTATCTGAACCAACTATTGCAGTACGCCCAGCAGGACATGGAAGCACTCCGCTACGACTTCCAGAACGCGTCGACCCACTTCGCGCTGCAGTCCGCCTGCCAGAGGCTGTTCGACCAGTACGTCACCCTGCTCCACCACGTCATCCGCGACACCGCCGCCCGCCTACAGCAGGACCGGCCTCCGCAGCCCACCCAGGCTCCCGTACCCGTGGGAGTCCCCGTCGTGCGGCCCGTCGCGCACGTGGCCCCGCAGGCGCCGGACCTCCTCAACCTGCCGCCTCCCATCCCCCTCGCCCAGCCGGCGTCGACCGACCTGGGGTCGCTCGACCCCTCCATCCCCAGCGCCCCTCCCATCCAGCCCGGCCAGACCAACGTCTTCGTGACCGCGCAGGGGACCAGGGTGATCGCCCCCGACGGCACGCGGGCCGTGCTGCCTCCCGGCGCTCCCGTTACCCCCGACCTCGTCGCCCCCTCCGCGCCTCCCCCGGCGCCTCCGGGAGTGCAGCAGGTAGTGCTGCCCCCCGGCGGCGGGATCTCGCCCGACGTGGCTGCTGCCATCGCCAGCCGATCCGGGTAACATGGACCTCCTGGGAGCACTCAGGGCCGCCCGCGCGGTGAGCGGACTGGCGCGCGATATGGTGCGCCACCCGGCCCCGTGGGAGACGGACGCCGAAGCTTTCTTCGTGCACTTCGGCGTCCCGTTCGAGTCCTACCAGGAGGTACTCGCCCACCTGTCGGAGGAGCAGATGCACCTCCTGGAGGCGACGATCGAGGTCAACCCGGAGGCGGCGGTGCTCTGGGTGCTCGCCATGGAGGTGATAGGGTGATAGTCCTCACTGACCCGTACTCGGGCTGGGAGGTGCTCAAGCTCGAGTGGCAGGGCCGCTGCTGCGGGATCCTCTACAACCCCCTCAGCACGGCCAGGCCGGTCCCCTGGTCGAGCTCGTGCGACCACTGCCTGCGCCCGACCCGGCGCGACCTCAAGGCGTCCCTGCGCAGGCACGTGCAGCTTCTCGCCTCCGAGCGGGTGATCACGCGGGCCGTCTCGGTGTACGACGTGCCGGTGCTGCACCGAGATCAAGCGACCGTGCAGATCTCGCGGATACCAAACGGCGTCGAGGCGGTCGTGGAGAGCCGGTCCGGGTCGCTCGTGGTGACGAAGCGCAGGCACGAGCCCCGCAGGTACGAGGGCGACCGCTCGCTCCTCTCCAAGATAGTCCACCGAGAGCTGGAGCTCCTGCTCTCGGCTCGTCCCGCCAGCCCGAGCCACGTCAGGAACTGCGCTCGCCACCTCGCGAGCGGCAAGTCGACGTCTGGCCCGTGCCGGCAGATCGACTGGGAGGCGATCTGCGACGAGCTGGGCTCCCGGGAGGCGCGGTCGTGCTGATACTCCGGCTGGTACTCATCCACACATGGCACCTGCTCGCGCGTCTCGACCGGATGACCCACTTCTCCTTGAGGTTGGTGAGGCCCCTGATCGCCTACCTCGAGCGCCGCATCCTGGGCAAGAAGCTCGCGCCGCAGCAGCTGCTCCTACACATGTCGAGGGGAGGACTGCGGGCCCTCGACGACCGGTCCGCCATCCACCCCGCCATAGCGGTGTTCGCCGTGGTCGACGACGAGCGGGCGCTGGTGCAGGCCTTCGGCCGTCCGGACGTCTCGCGGGAGGTCCTGGACGAGCTCGGGATGTACCTCACGGAGTGCATACACGACTACTTCGAGTCCGACGACGACCGGACGCCCACCCAGAAGACGACCGTGCCCGACCCTCCCGATAAACCGTAGCCGCCATGCAGCGAGTACTGATACTAGACGACAACCCCGTTCGCCACGCGGAGTTCGACCGGATATTCCACGGACTGCGGCTGGACCACACCTGGACCGCGCCCGAGGCGATCCGAAAGCTCGACTCCTCTCCGCGCTACGACGTCGTCTTCCTCGACTACGACCTGGACCGGACGACCGACCCCGAGCCGGGCTGTGGGCTCGACGTCGCCGAGCACATAGCAGGGATGGCCGCTCGGAAGCAGCCCCGCAGGACCTACGTGCACTCCTGGAACGAGAGCGGGAGGCAGCTCATGGCCACGGTGCTCCGAGATGCAGGAATACCTACCACGGTGAGGCGCTTCCACATACAGTGACGTCGTGAAGTACCAGACCAAGCACACCGACGCGAAGATACCCAAGATCGGCGAGATCCCGACGGGAGAGCGACCGTCCGTCTCCCTGTCGCTCACGATCAGGCGACCTCCCTCGCCCGAGCTGCTCAGGTACCTCACGGAGTCGGTCGGTCCTAGCGTGTCCGAGGTCGTGGTCACGGCAGCCTACGCGACGCCGTGCCTCGAGCAGGACCGCCCGTGGCAGGACGACCTCCGGTCGGCGTGTCCCCGGTTGGTAGTAGTTCCCGTGACGCCCGACACCCACCCCCGGCTGTACGCGTCCGGCGCGGAGTACGCGCGCCTCCGGAGCCGACCGCTGGCTTCCGAGGCATACGAGCCTCCGATGGCCGGACAGCAGTTCGTGCGCGACTGGTCCGCCGTGCGCAACCTCGGGTGGTCGGCGTGCTCGAGCGGGTGGTGCCTCGCCCTGACGGAAGACGACGTGATAGGGGACCCGCAGAAACTGGTCGGAGTGTGCTGGGTCCTAGAGTCCGAGCGCCGCGACTCCGCCTACGTCCAGGTCAGGTACGCGGACGGGCGGCACGTGCTCTCCCTCCGCCTCGCCCGCAAGCTGCACAGGGAGATCGGGTTCGAGGGATCGGCGGCCGAGTCGCTCGAGGGCTGCCTCCGCCCAGCAGTACTGAGCGAGGCGCTCGGCGTGAGAAACGCGTCCCGGCTGTCGGATCCGAGCTGCGGGAGCGAGATATTCAAGGTGCTCTACACCGAAGCTCGCCTCCTCGACTGGGCGATCCCTCCCGTGAACCTCCTGCACCTGGCCCGCACGGCGCCGTACTCCGGCATGACGGAGTACTACGACTTCGCGCGCCGAGCAGTCGACACCTACCTGGACAGCTCCCAGTTCGCCGAAGAGAGGTCGTGGGCGAAGGCGATCCGGGGAGAGCTCGAGGAGGCGCGCGAGAGCTTCGCCGAGGCGTCGAGGTGGTACGAACAGTCCCTGACTGAGCACCCCAACTGGAAGTCGGCCCTGCGACTGTGCTGCTCGCGCCACCGCGAGCGGGCGTGGTCGAGGAGCCTCGACGCGTGGGCCGCGTACCTCGCGCACAAAGATGAGCTGCTCCTGGTAGACGACGGTCGCCTCGACCCCCGGACCTCTCTCGTGTTCGTGGCCTCGTCCCTGCATGAGCTAGGCCGCCAGGGAGAGGCGGCGACCGCGAGCAAGATGCTGCGCGAGCTCTTCCCCTCCGTACCCAGCATACTCGCCCTTTGCGACGAGATCGAGCGTCAACCATGACACCACCCTCCTTCGACGAGATCTGGCCCGACGTAGAACCGATCACCCTCCTCAACCGCTACAAGGCGAAGCTCATACACGACCTCCTCTTGCTCTCGCCCCCGGGCGGGAGCGCGGTCGAGTGTGGCATCTTCCGCGGCGGCATCACGGTCATGCTGGCGAAGCTGCTCCATGGCTCCGGACGGGTGACGGCATACGACAGCTTCCAGGGACTCCCGGCCGAGCGGTCGGAGGTGGAGACCGCGCACTACGGGGCGGGGCACATGCCCCACTCAGAGGCCGCGCTCAGGGAGACCCTGAGACGACACGGCGTCGAGGCCGCCGTGGACGTCGTGCCGGGCTGGTTCTGCGACACGATGCGCGGCAGGTACCAGGGACCCGCGCGCTTCGTCCACGTGGACTGCGACGTGTATTTCAGCGTGAAGACCTGCCTCGAGTACCTCTACGACAGCGTGGCGGACGGTGGCATCCTGGTTTTCGACGACTACTTCGACCAGGGCGGGGGAGTCGAGGCGGCCGTGAACGAGCACCTCGCTAAGACCGGCGAGATCCTCCACGCCGGGTACGGCGACCAGGTGTACGTCGTGAAGTCGCAGACCTGGGAGAAAGACCACACCAAATTCCAGGAGCCCGTCCTCGAGACCTCCCACGGCGTGTCCGTGTCCGCCATGGTCCCGTGGCTCGACCCCGAATACTTGAGCGACCTGCGAGCGGGTAAGATCACACCCGAGCTGCCCGGCGGCTCCCTCGACAACGCCGAGAAGGTAGCCGAGCGCCTCCTGTTCATATCCCAGTTCCACCGGCAAGTCTTGGACACGCGATCATGATAAGACTGAGCAGGAAGATCCCCGGAGAGAAGGACGTGGTCGTGGGGTTCCTGGGGTTCCACCGCCAGGTCGATCCGGTCTACAACTACATCTCGGCCCCCCTCGCGACGGAGCTGCCGGTCGTGGTCGCCGAGCTCGACCGCGGAGATGTGCCCGACCTGCTCTTCTTCTCGGTGTTCGGGCCCAACGGCGTCGAGATCCAGCGAGAATACGAGCTGGACCCGCGCTATGAACGATGTACTAAGATATTCGCGTGCGAGGAGAACATCAGGCCCCCGTGGGGTGTGTGCGAGTACGCCCTGACCTCGGACCGGCTCGTCGATCCTACTCACGAGTCGGCCCACCTCCGCGTCCCCAACTACGTCAACTACCTCTTCCTGTCCGGACACGCCCTCCCGCTGACCGCGCGCAGCCACTGGGGGACCATCATCAAGCCGACCCGCGATCCCTCCGAGATCCGCGAGCGCAAGACCAAGTTCTGCAACTTCGTGTACTCGAACGCCAGCGCCCACGCGCGCCTCCTCTTCTACGGGATGCTGTCCAGGTACAAGAAGGTCGACTCGGCGGGCAGGTTCATGAACAACGTAGGCGGGCCGGTGCCCGACAAGTGCGCCTTCGTCGCCGACTACAAGTTCACGATCGCCTTCGAGAACTCGCGCTACCCCGGCTACGTCAGCGAGAAGCTCCTCGACCCCATGATGGTCGACAGCGTACCGATATACTGGGGAGATCCTGGTGTTCACCTGGACTTCAACCCGCGGAGCTTCGTCGACGCCAACGAGCCCGAGGGAGAGTCGCTCGAAGATCACTTCAACCGGGTGATCGACCGGATCGTCTACCTCGACACCGATGACGACGCGTACGACGCGATGGTGGCCGAGCCGTGGTTCCCGGGCAACGTGCTGAACTCATACTGCAGCCCCGACCGCCTCCTCTCCTTCGTGAGGAAGATATGTGAGGATCGTCCATGATCGTCGCGCTGATGTACTGCAAGAGCGACCTCGAGCCCACCATGCAGCTCGCCCGCCTCCTGGCCGACATCGAGCCGGAACCGCGCCAGGACGTGATCCTGGCGCTGGTCCGCCAGCCCGACGTGGCGCTGGACGAGCTGACGGACCGCACCTCCCGCCACTGCGCGCGCAAGTTCACGGTGGAGAACGTCGTGTCTCCCCTGGGAGCGCAGGGACACCCCCAGGGCTGCACGGCCCTCTGGACGGGCACCTGCCTTCACTACTACGAGCGGTTCGCCCGCGGCGAGCTCGACGAGCACAGGGGACTGCTGACGCTCGACGGAGGCGACGGGATACCCCTCCACCGCGACTGGATCTCCTTGTTCAAGAAGGAACACGACCGCACCCTCGGTCTCCATCTGCGCATCACCGGCACCCCCTACTTCATCGACCGCTGCCCGCTGCACGTCAACCCGAACGCCCTGTTCGACCTGCGCGTGTTCGGCCAGACTCGCCTACTCACTCCCCCGGTGTACGACGGGACCCTAGAGACCCACTTCGACATATACCACCGCGAGGAGATGCTCGCGCAAGCGAGCCTGTCGAGCGTCGTCCGCACCGACTGGCACGGCCAGGGCCAGCCCGCCACCCGCGAGCTCCTCCTCAACCGGTCGAGGAGGGCGATATGGCTGCACGGCTACAAGGACGACAACCTCCGGTGGCTCTGCCGCGAGCACCTGAGAGATCTCCCAGCTCCACCTCAGATCTGCCACTACACCCTACCCGAGATGCGGCAGCGCGAGCTGCTGCGCCGCTCCTACGAGGAGGTCAACTGGTGAGAAGCTGCGACGGCTGGTGCTACCTGAAGAAGCGAGAGCTGCCGCCGCACCTCCTCGCCCTGCGGCTCTCCATGCGCGAGAGGACGACGGCCTGGGTGGACCTCCCCTACCCGGTCCCCCCGATGCCCATCTCTGCCGAGTCGTGCACGCGTGCGCACGCCCCCCGGGAGGCCCTCGACTTCTACTACGCCATGAGGCAGATCGAGCTCGGGCCTCCCTCGGACCGCCACGCGCTCGTCGTGACGACGGCTCCGAGACCTGTCCCGACCCTGAGCGCGACCTTGGACTCGCTAGCCAGGGCCGGATCCGGACGGTGGGTGGGACCCAAGCTGATCGCCTCCGACGGTCCCCTGCGAGATGACCTGAAGAGAGCCGTCGACCGCGACGGGTGGATCATCTCGGAGACTCCCTCGCTGCTCGGGGACGCCCGAGCCTTCATACACCGACTGCAGCTGACGCTGACCGCCTACCCCGACCTCGATCGCCTGACCATGATCGAAGACGACGTGGAAATGTGTCAAAACGCGCTCGACTACGTCGGCGCCGTCGAGGTGCCCGCCGACCTCTCGCTCATCACCTGGTTCACCTACGACTACGACTGGTCGAAGCCGGCCCGTCCCCCGCAGGGACCTCAGCTGACCAAGACGACCCTCGACCGACTGCGCGGCTTGCTCGGCTGCCGGCCCTCCCGCTTCTTCATCCTGACCCAGGCGGTCACCATGCCTCGCGAGACGGTGGAGCGACTGCTCTGCTGCCCCTACCTGCACGAGTGGCCCAAGCCCGACGGCCACGACGAGATGATCGCCTGGGCGCTAGGAGACAGCCCCTACGCGGCCCACTTCCCCGTGCTGGTCCAGCACACAGCGGGGTGCGCGAACTCGGCCGTGACGCAAGCGCGAGCCTCGTTCAAGATCGCGTCCGACCCGGCTCAGGAAGGAGCCCGGTCGTCTCCCCTCTACGTGGGTCCCGATTTCGATGCCAAACGCCTGCTGAACCGGTAGGATCAACACATGTACTGCAGGGAACCCTGGAACAACCTCGACGTCTGGGTGGGAGGCAACGTCCACTGCTGCTGCTGGATAAAGACGCCCGTGGGGAACATCCTGGAGAAGTCCCTAACCGAAATTTGGAACGGCTACGTCATCCAGGACATCCGCAGGTCGGTGACCGACGGTGACTTCCGGTACTGCTTCCTCTGTCCCCTCCTGCCCGGCCCGCGCGGACCCCTCGGCCCGAGACCGGCGAAGCTCCCCGACACCTCTCGGATCCCCCACCTGATGCTGAGCTACGACCGCACGTGCAACCTCTCCTGCCCGAGCTGCCGGACGCACGTCCTGGCCGGCGACGAGCTCCTCCCCAAGGAGACCAGCCTCGTGCACGAGAGGATACTGGCCGACATAGGAATAGCCGACATGATCGGTCTCGCCGGGTGCGGCGAGCCGTTCGCCTCGCCATCATACCGAGCGCTGCTCAAGGAGCTCCCCAGCAGAGCCCCGAACGCGCCGATACACCTGATCTCGAACGGTCTCCTCCTCGACGCGGATCGCTGGCAGGAGCTGGGCCCGGCGGCGAGACAGATCGCGCTGCTCAGCATATCGATCGACGCCGCCACCGAGGCCACCTACGAGCAGAACCGCCGCGAGGGATCATGGTCCCGGCTCTGGGCCAACATCGAGATCGTCAGGGCTAGGAAGCGCGAGAGGCAGTTCCAGCTGCAGACCAACTTCGTCGTGCAGGCCAACAACTTCCGCGAGATCATCCCGTTCACCGAGCTCGCCTTCGCCCACGACTTCTCGGAGATCCACTTCAGCTTCATAGACAACTGGGGCCAGATCGCCACCGAGACGTACCTCGGGCGGGCCGTCCACCTCCCGAGCCACCCAGACCACCCCGAGCTCCTCAAGATCTTGCGCGACGCTCGCCTCCGAGACCCCCGCATCTTGCTACCGAACCTGGCCGCCGAGTGACCATGCCGTTCTGCCCACTCCCCTACACCTTCCTAGAGATACGATCCAGCGGCTACGTGCACTGCTGCTGCTGGATCTGCACGCCGGTGGGGAACGTGTTCGAGACGGACCTCGACGCCCTCTGGCAGGGGCCGGTCATGCGGCAGATCCGCGAGTCGGTCACGGACGGCGACTTCCGCTACTGTGCGCGCTGTCCCTACCTGTCGGCTCACCGCGGTCCGGTGGGCCCGACGCCGCCCGTCCTGCCCGACGTCTCGCGGATCCCCTCCCTGTGGCTGAGCTACGACAAGACGTGCAACCTCTCGTGCCCGAGCTGCAGGCCCCGCGTCTTCGCCGGCGGCGACGTCGACGCCGTCAAGACCGACCAGCTGCACGACCTCATCCTCAAGAGCGACGTACTGAAGCTCGCCGACGAAATCACGATAGCCGGATACGGGGAGGCCCTCGCCTCGCCTCGCTACCGGCGCCTGCTCCAACTCCTGCCCGCGCTGACCCCGTCCGCGCGGATCCACCTCTACACGAACGGGCAACTGCTCGACGAGGAGTGCTGGGGAGAGCTCGACCTGCGGAGGCTCAGCATCCTCGACGTGTCGATCGACGCTGCCACGGAGGCCACCTACCTCCAGAACCGCCGCGGCGGATCGTGGTCGCGGCTCTGGGCCAACATAGATCGAGCCGCGGAGAAGAAGCGCCAGT
>Ga0187848_10001937_pt1 | contig 16987 bp, 14 predicted proteins | sample June2016WEW_4_40_FD_132424 | JGI IMG/M metagenome (GOLD analysis project Ga0187848, IMG submission 132424) | Peatland microbial communities from SPRUCE experiment site at the Marcell Experimental Forest, Minnesota, USA - June2016WEW_4_40 | ecosystem: Environmental > Terrestrial > Soil >... | reverse complement strand
AGACGGCGGGGAGCGCCGCGCCGGGGTTGACCGCCTCGCCATCCGCCTCCAGGCTCCGCTGCGCGGCTTGGAGGATCGAGAGCACGCGCAGGCCCTCCCGGGCGTCGGTGCGGGGAACGCCGCGCTCGCGGCAGCAGGCCAGGAAATGCTCGCACTCATTGCGCAACGCCTCCGATTCCGGCACCGCCGCCAGCTCGCCCTGAATCTTGTTGGCGGTGGGAACCTGCCCGTGCGTCCATGTCAAATACTGGCGATATATGGTCAGCTTTTCACCCCACGGCTTGGTGTCATCGAATACGGCCATGCCGGAGGACCCGACCACCGTCAGCTTCTGCTCTTTGAAGGGATTGAGCCAACTGACAAAAATGTGCGCCCGCAGGCCGCCGGGAAAACGAAGCGCGGTCAACGTCGTGTCCGCCACCCCCAGGCTCAGATATTCTCCCCCGCTGCATCGCACCCGGTCCGGCATCTGCCCGGAGGCCAGGGACAGGATGACGGAAATGTCGTGCGGCGCAAAACTCCACAGGGCGTTTTCTTCGGTTCGAATCTTGCCCAGGTTCAGCCGGTTGGATGTGATGTAGTGCAGCTTGCCCAACTCCCCCTTGGCCACCATGGCTTGCAGGGCCTGCACGCACGGATGATATTGCAGCAGGTGGCCGACCATCAGGATCTTGCCCAGTTTGTCCGCCATTTCCACCAAATGTTCCCCTTCCCGCAGATCCAGGCAGAGCGGCTTCTCCACATACACATCCTTCCCCGCCTTCAGGGCAGCCAGCGCCACCTGGTAGTGCAGCGGCGCCGGCACCGCAATGGCCACCGCCCCGATTTCGGGGTTTTCCAGCACCTTTTCCATCTGGCCCGTCACTTCAACGCCGGGCGCGATCTGTTTCGCCGTCGCCCTGCCCGCTTCCGTTGGATCGCACACCGCCGCCAACACTCCCAGAGAACTGAAGTTGCGCACCAGATTCCTGCCCCAATTGCCACAGCCCAGCACCGCTGTCTTTGGATTCATCATAGTTGCGGCGTCCGGAGGATCACTTGCTTTTAATCGCCTTGACAACGCTGTCCTGGTCAGACTCGCTCAGAAACGGGTGCATGGGCAAGCTCAAAACCTCCCGCGATGCCTTTTCCGAAACCGGAAAGTCGCCCCAGTGGTAGCCCAGCTTGGCAAAGACCGGCTGCTCGTGCAGGCATTTCGGATAATACACCGCCGTCGGAATCCCCTGCTGCTTTAGCCGCTCCCCCACTTTGTCGCGCTCCGGCAGGCGGATGGTGTACTGCGCATACACATGGGTGTTGCCCGGCGCCACCGCGGGCGCCACCGCGTGGCCGGCCAGGGCGGACGAATACCGCCCTCCAATCCGGCCGCGTTCCTGCGTTTCCCACTCAAAATGCGGCAGCTTGGCCAGCAGAACCGCCGCTTGCAGCGTGTCAAACCGTCCGTTGGTTCCCAACAACGGGTGGTAATGCCGCTTCAGTCCGCCGTGCGTGCGGATGGCCCTCATCTTCTCCGCCAGTTGGTCGTCCTTGGCAAAAATCGCGCCCCCGTCCCCATAACAACCCAGCGGTTTGGCCGGGAAAAAGCTCGTGCAGCCTATCGCCGTCACTCCGCAGCTTCGCCGGCCCCGTTGCGTGGCGCCAAAGCTCTGCGCCCCGTCCTCAATCACCGGCACCCCATGCCGCCCGGCGATCTCGTTGATCTTCTCATAATCAGGCATTTGCCCAAAAAGGCTGACCGGCATGATCGCCTTGGTCCGCGAAGTGATCGCCGCCTCCACCAGCCCGACATCCATATTGTAGCTTTCCCCCTCGATATCCACGAACACCGGCCGGGCCCCGACCAGCCCAATGACTTCCGCCGTGCTGATCCAGGTGAACGGCACCGTGATGACCTCATCGCCCGCGCCGATCCCCAGGGCGCGCAGCGCGATCTCCAGGCTGGCCGTGCCGCTGGCCACCGTGATGCAATGTTTGACTCCAACGTACTTCGCCAGCGCTTCCTCCAGCTCCCCAATCTCCGGCCCCATGATGAAATGCGCCTGCGCCAGCACGCGTTGAATGCGCTCGTCCGTTTCGGCCCGGTAGCGCCGGTATTGCTCTTTCAGATCAATGAACTCCATGGCATGGGGGGGGGTAAGGGTTTTTTGCGGTCAATCAGGGTCCAATTCGCCCAACATTTCGGTGTATTTTTGTTTCTCTTTCAGCCACGAAAATTTCTCCCGCAGTCCTATCGTTCTTTGCCGGTAGGGCAGCAGCATGTTGGGATCGCCCGCAATCTTGTCCAGAAGCGCCCGCAGCGATTCCGCCTCATCCCATTGATAATACAAGCAGTCCTCCTCGTCGAAATAATAGTTGATCGCCACGCTATGCACCGTCACCACCGGAAGTCCCATCCGGATGTACTCCACCAGTTTGAGCGGCAGAGCGTAGTTGGTGATCGAGGAAATGTCCAGCGGCACTATTCCCAGATTCGCCTCCGCCAGATGGGCCGCAATCTCATGCGCCGGATAGGTGCGATTTTCAAAGGCCACCATGTCCCCCAATTTGTGTGACGCGATCAACTGCTTCAGCTCCGCCGCGAAATCCCCTTCCCCAATGATCCTCAGCGAAACCTTGTCCCGGTTTTGCACCTTGGCGAGAGCCTCCATCAGGGTGCGCAACCCGGCCCGCTCCAGGATCGTCCCGTGAAATACCATCCGCAGCTTCCCGTCCAAATGGTAATTCTTCTCCAGCGGAAAGTCGTTCTCGTCCGGAAAATTCGCGATGACCCGGATGGAGCTGGCCGGCAAGCCGTGCTTCACCAGCACGAACTCCTTCACCGGGTCATGCACCGTCACCACCCGGTCCGCAAACCGCGCGCTCAACCGTTCCTGCCAAAGCAGGAATTTGAAAAAAAAGCCGCCCTCCCCGCTCTTGAACTTTGACGCAAACGTGTTGGGCATCGGGTCATGGATGTCCAAAATCACTTTCCCGCCAAACCACTTCGGTATCACCGCGCAAAAAACCAGAAAATCAGGCATGTTGTGGACATGCACGATGCGGTAGCGCCGCCGGACATGCCGCATCGTCGTCTTGCAAAGACAACGCAGGAAAAACACGAAATAGGCCAGCATGTACTGCAACAACCCGCCCCCGCGGTAGCGGAGCTGCCGCAGATGGAACACTCGCACCCCCCGGACCATCTCCTCTTTCGGATCGCCGTCGCGCCGCAGCGCAAAAACATCCACCTCGTAGCCCGCCGCCACCGCCGCTTCCGCCGCCCGGATCACCCGCGGATCCGTGCCATAATTAGTGTAGGCAATCACCAAAAGCGTCTTCGGCGCGCTCCCCGGGGTGCTCATGGCAGGATCCTCGTTTCCAATTGCGTGGCCAAAGCGGTGAACGACCGCGTGATCTCCGGGCTTTCCCACACGTTTTCCGGATGCACCAGCATCACCGTGTCCCGCCGCGGCGCGTTGGCCGCCAGCCAGTCCTCGCTAAACCGCGCCGTGTCTCTCCAGCCTGGCTCCAGCCAGAAAGCGGCCGGAAAGAAAAGCAGCCCGTCCACCCGCCGCGCTTCCAGTGTCGGGTCTTCCAGATTCCCAAACAGCGTCTTCATTTGCGCCCGCCGGGCCCACTCCTGGTACTTCTCCGGTTCGTAGGGCGCAAAATGACGCGACCCGTATTTCTCCTTGCCGGAGCCATGCTTGGAAAGCGCCGACACCGGCCGCCCCAGGTGCCGCTCCAGCCTTTCTTTTTCCTCCAAAAATGTTTCGAAAGACCGCGAGTCCTCCAGATGCAGCCCCGCTTCGTGTTTCCCGTCCTCCATCAGCTTTAAAATGGACGCCGTGGGCAGGGTGCATCGGCGAAAAAAGACATAAGCGCGCGCCCGGCGCTCGTTGAGCACCAGCAGCATCCGCTTCAGTTCATCCAGAAAACCCAGCGCCGGGACCTTTGGAAAATAAAAATCAGAACCCAGCCGGCTCAGAATATGACGCGGCAGCGGATGCTTCCCGTAGGGCCGGTCAACGTCTATGCGGATGATCAGGGCCATGTTAGTCGCTCCCTCCAGCCAACCCGGTGGTCGTCGCCCTGGGCAGCACGCCTTTCCCGAAAAACCGCTTCACATGCGCCGCCACTTCCTTCGGCAAGACATGCCACATCGTTGACCCATGCCTCTCCCGCATGTGCTTCAAAAACTCTTCATAGATGCTGACCGGGTAGGTCCGAAAATGCGGAGCATCATCGGGGAACCTTACGTAGTCGGGATGCAGGTCCAGCAACACCATCCCGCCCTTCTCCGCCACCCAATCCGCCTTTTCCTGCCAGATGGCCGGCGTCCGTTCCCCCAGCAGCAGGTAAAGCGTCGAGTCTTGCGGCAGGGAATAGGGCAATTCCACATAACCCCGTCCCTCCGATCCTGCCTGCCAAAACGGAAATATCGTGCCCCCGGCCTCCGGCTGCGGCTCGAATGGGTCGGTGTCAAACGTGGACGAGTCATACTCAATGTCCAGATCCTGCAGCCATTCCAGGTTGTGCAGCATGAAGCCGGAACGAAAACCGGCCGCGCCCCACTCCTTCAGATACCGGTTGATCCGGGCCGCCTTCGCCGCAAACCTTTCCCGGCTGCGATACAGCCCGCCATCGTGCTCCAAATCATGCACCCCCACTTCAAAACCCTCCCCCGCCAGTTCCTCCCGCAGCCCCTTCGTCACCCGGTATTCTCCTTCAGGGATGAAATTGAACGACGAGCGGAAACCCCATTTCTTCTCCACCTCCATCAATTGCCGGCATTTGCCCAGCCCGGAGGCCCCCTCCACATCGTGCGTCAGCACAAACGCGAATGGCTTGCCCTCCGGCCAGCCCGGCCAGCCTTTGGGCCGCGCTTCCGACCCCGGCAGAATCGGCCAGGCGTCACGGTATCTTTCCCGCTCCCGCCGCGTCAGCCAGCTTCTAATGGCCAGCCGCACCCGCGCCGGCACCAGCGGTTTGATGCGATAATAGAGCCTGTTGCGGATCACAACTTGCGGCAATGTAGCCATCTCTTTTCCTGCCCAATCCTGGTCTCTCGCTTCCTTCCAGGCCTCACAGCTCCTGGTGCAGCCGCTTGGGAACGTATGACCGGTTCTTGTTCATCACCACCCCAACATTGCCCCGCGATTCCGACAACAGCGCCGCCGCCCGCTGCGCCACCTCCCGGTCCGTTTTCTCCGATTCCACCACCAGCAGCACCATGTCCATGAACCGCGCCAGCCGCGGCGTCACGCTGATCTGCGTCACCGGCGGCATGTCAAATATTATGTAATCGTAGTCGCTCGCCTTCATCTTCGACACCAGATGGCTGAATCGTTTCGGCAGCATCGCCGGCAGCTTGTCCTGGTTGGAGGATTCCTTGACCACGTAAAGATTATCCTGCACCAGCGCCCTCTCCCGGTCCCCCTTCTCCTTCTCGAACAGGTCGTCCAAACCCAGGTTCAGCTTCCCCTTGTAAAAGCGATGCGCCTGCCCATCCTCCGAGTTCATATCCACCAGCAGCACGTTGCCGTCCCCCGTCTCCGACAGCACCGAGGCCAGCCCGGAAGCCATCGTGCTCACCCCGGCCCCATCGTGACAACTGGTCAGCGCCACCAGTTTCGGTTTGTGGGTCAGATTAACCATCTCGAAGTAGGCTATCAGCCGGTCCCGCAACGTCTCATGAAACGGCCGCAACGCATGTCTCTCATCCCACGCTGCCATCGGCCCCTCCGGCGCCCGCGCCAGCTCCCGCCCCGCCGCCACCCCGGCCCCGCCTGCCTCCGCGCTCGCCGGCAACAGCTTCACCGCCTTGTCCCCCTTGGACAACCGCAGCCGGCCGTGGCCGTTCAGGTAGGGAACGGACAGGAAGAAGGGCAACCCAAGCTTGGACACCACTTCCTGGGGACGCTTGAAGGAGCGATCCAGCAGCATCTCCAACAGAAACGCCAGGCCCAGTCCCAGCACCAACCCGCCTCCGGCGATCCCCGCCAGCACCTTGTTCATCAACTTCAGGTCGCGCCCCGGAGGCGTGGGCTGCTCGCTCACGCTGATGTTCGATACCCGGTTGGGTCCGTACTCGGCGGCAATCGTCAAATTATCCGACGTCCTTTCCATTCGCATAAGCTCATCCTCATGGATCTGCCTGCTCTTCTCCAAATCATGTATCTTGGCTTCCATTTGTACCAGGTTGGTCCCTTTCTCTTTCAGGCTGGCCAGTTCACTGGCCTGCCGGGCGACCTTTGCCTTAAGTCCCGCAATCAGCGTCGCTTCTGCCTCGTAAGCCGCCGCTGGGTCGAAGCCGCCGGGAGCGGCCGGCGTTTTCGACTCCGCCGCCGCCGCCACCACGATAAGTCCGGGCGTTGCCTCCTCCAAAGCCTTCTTCCTGGCTTGGGCCGCTGCTATCTCCAGCAGGTTGGTTTTGACCTGGCTGTTATTGGTGGTGAACTTGGACTCCAGAGTGGCCTCGAAGGTTTGAAGCTCCGCCAGGTGCTGGCGCGCTTTGGTGTAGGCCTCCACCTCGGCGACGGTCGGCGGGGACAGCTTGGCCAGGCTCGCATTGGTTGAGGCCCCCGGGCCGCGATTCGCCGCATTCATTTTCCAGAGGTAATTGCTCAGGACATTGGCTCTGGCCAGGGTGCCGTCCAACTCCGCCAGGGCCGTGTTGTTTTCCTGTTGGATCGCCATCTCCAGCGCCGCGTAGGACTTCAGCGCTTCCCCAAGGTCAACTATGCCCCCCTGGTTTTTCAACTGTGCCAACTGCCCTTCCGTCTGCGTCAACAGCGATCGGCTCTCATCGGCCTTGTCTCGCAGGATGGTGTCAAACTGCCCGGTCCTCTGATGAATGTCCGCGTGTTTGACGATGTAATTGGTGATCAATTGTTCCAGCACCGGCTTGACTATATCGGCATTCGGGTGCGTGAAAGTGACGCTGATTATTTGGGTCATTCTCGACACATCCGCCTGCAAATTCTGCCGAATCACCCCGGCCGCCATGTCCACCGCCCCCGTGTTGGTCCCGGCGGCCGTCCCCCCCAGGATTTTCGCCGGCCCTATCGTCTCGGCCACTTGCTTTGCCAGATCGAAACTCAGCAGGATCTTGATCTCGGAATTGAGGATCAGTGCGCCCCGGTCTATCGGCTGGCTGCGGGCTTCCGCTCCGGTTATGTCGGGGGCTTGCGCGTCCGCCACGTAGCCGATGTAAAGCTCGGCCACCGACTGATAGCCGGGGTTCCACACCACGTAGGTCACTCCCGCCGCGATCAAGCCCAGCAAAGTAAAGCCCAGGATCACCCATTTGCGCCGGAATAGTATGTAGTAGATGTCCCCCAGACTCATCCCGGAAGCGGGCGCTGGAGGCGTTTGTTTTGGATTCATAATCTCTTAGGTTACATCAGGCGGCTCAAAACACCATTGATTGTTTAACTCTCATTTTCGCGCGGTTTAGCCTTTAGGACAGATGGGGATAGAGCAGTTGGCCGGCCAGCCGCAAGACCCGCGGAGGCAGCAACGCAAAAACCCGGTTGCTCCAGCCTTCCGCCCGATCCACGTCCCGCACAAACCGCCCCGCCCGAAAATCATATTTACAACATTTAATTTGCTCTTCCCGCGTCCCAAACCCAAGTTTGAACCGCCTCAACCCCTCGTTGGCCAGGGACGTGCGCCCAAAATGCAGACGCTCGCAACCGCGGGCCGCGCATTGCCGGATGCCTTCCCACAGCAGCAGATTGTTCGGGCGCACATGTTGAAAAGCATAGTCGGAAGCGCCAAATTTATAGAGCGCCTGCCGCCCTTGATGCAAAAAAACCGCCCCCGCCACCGGCTTGTTTTCCCACCAGGCGCTGGCGACGAATCCCCGGCCGGGCTGCAGCATGTACTTCTGGATATTGGCGAAAAATCTCCACGGCTGGGGCGGCATGCCGTGCCGCCGCCGCGTCCGGCAGTGCAGCCGGTAGTAGGTCTCCACCGATTCCATCGTGTGGTCTATTTGGATGCGCAATCCAGCCGCTGCCGCTTTCCGGATGCCCCGCCGCACCGGACCTTCCAGTTTCTTGAAGAGCGCCTCCTCCCCTTCCCCCAACTCCAGCCGGTGTCCATAAAAAACCAGCGATGGGGAACTGCCTCGCCAGTCCTCATCGCTGCTCCGGCATTCCAGATAACGCCAGCCCCGCGCCCGCCCCTCTGCCATCGCCATTTCATACAACTCCCCGGCCTCCTGGCCCTCCGTCTTTAATGGAAGACAAAAATCAGTAAACGGCAGCGAAACCCCGCGCCGCCCGGTCCACGGGCTGGATACTTCCATCAGCGGCAGCAGCTCCCGCAAGCGTCCCCCGGCCAAACGCGCCGCAAAAACCGGAACGTGCCCGTAGGTTTCCTGCAGCACCCTCGCCCAGCCTGTTCCATGGAAAAACCACGCCTCCGCACGCGCCTCCACAAGCCCATCCCATCCCGGCTGCTCCAGGGGGTTGATCAGCACCGATCCCTCCAGCCGGCCCTGCGCCGGCGTTGGCGCCCTTTCCACTTCAACCGGGGAACTCACCGGGCGCACCCCGCCCGCGGTCTGGCCGCGCTCAGGCACAGTTTCAATTCCTCCGCCACGGCGTGAATTTGCTCCTTCGTCAATTCCGGAAACATCGGCAGCGAGAGAAACTCCCCGGCACAACGCTCCGCCACCGGATAGCTCCCCTTGCCGCGGCCCAGGAACCGATAGGCCTCTTGCAGATGCACCGGAATCGGATAATGAATGCCGCAGGAAATTCCCTTCTCCGCCATGGACTGCAACACCTGGTCCCGGTCCTTCACCCGCACCGCATAAATGTGATAAACACTCTGGTTGAAGCGGCCCTGCGCCGGAATGATCACCTCTTCGGTGTCCCCCAAAAGCTGGTCGTAAAGCAGCGCATGGGAACGACGGCGCAGGTTGCAGACATCCAGTTGCTTGAGTTTGACGCTCAAGACTGCGGCCTGGATGCCGTCCATCCGCCCGTTCCAGCCAATGTGGGAATGGTAGTACTTGCGCGCCTGGCCGTGATCCCGCAGTCCCTGGATTTTCCCCGCCAGTTCGGCGTTGTTCGTCACCGCCGCCCCCGCCTCCCCCAGCGCCCCCAGGTTCTTGCCGGGATAAAAGCTGAAACAACCCGCCAGCCCCATCGTGCCCGCTTTCCTGCCTTTGTAAGTCGCCCCGTGCGCCTGGCAGGCGTCTTCGATCACCGGGATGCCGTGCCGCGCCGCGATTTCCAGGATCGGATCCATGTCCGCGCACTGCCCAAACAAATGCACCGGCAGGATGGCCTTGGTGCGCGGCGTGATCGCTTTTTCCAGCAAGCCCGCATCCAGGTTGTAGGTCGCCTCTTCTATGTCCACAAAAACCGGCCGCGCCCCGCAATAGCTGATCGCCTCCGCCGTCGCCATGAACGTGCTGGGAACGGTGATCACTTCATCTTTGGGCCCCACCCCCAGCGCCAGCAACGCAAACCACAGCGCGTCCGTCCCGTTGCCCACCCCAACCGCGTGCGCCGCCCCGCAATACCCCGCAAATTCCTTCTCAAATTTCGCCACAAACGGGCCGCCGGCAAAGGCGCCCGCGTCTATCACCTCGCCAATGGCCGCGTCCAGTTGTTCCCGCATCGGTGCGTGATGAGCTTTCAGATCAAGAAATGGCACTTTCATGGTTGTCTATGGGTTTCAGCCTTTGGCTGGTTTTGCCGCCGCCGCCTTCCTCCCTTTTTTCTTCTTGCCGTCTTTCAGCATGCGGATGATCCGGGCCGGGTTGCCCGCCACCACCGCATCCGCGGGCACATCGCGGGTGACGACGCTGCCGGCCCCGACGATGGCGCGCCGGCCCACGGTGATCCCGCAGAGCAGGGTCGCGCTGGACCCGATCGAGGCGCCCCGCTCCACCAGCGTCGGAATGCATTTCCAATCCGACTCCGTTTGCAACTGCCCGCCGGCGTTGGTCGCGCGCGGGTAGAGATCATTGATGAAGGTGACGTTGTGCCCGACGAAAACATCATCCTCCAAAACCACCCCTTCGCAAATGAAAGTGTGGCTGGAGATTTTACAGCGATTGCCAATGCGCGCCCCTTTTTGAATTTCGACAAACGTGCCGATTTTCACCTCATCGCCAACTTGGCAGCCGTATAAATTGGCGAACGCATAAATGCGCACGCCTCGGCCCAATTTCACATCGGGCGCGATCTTCTGATAGGACGGGGATTCAGCCATAAGCGTTTTGTCAGAGCAATCTCCAAAACGCTAGGCGGTGACGGCGGGTTGGACCGCGCGGTGGCGGGCCGTCTCGGGCAGGTTCTTCTTCTCCACTTTGAGGGCCCCATTGCCCTCGGCTCTCCCGGCAGGGGCGGCGGCTCGGGCCGGTCGCGGCCCTTCGGCATGGGCAAACGGTATCCGGCTCCCCCCCTGCTTGAGTGAAGCAGAGGACGCTTCCAGGATTTTGACCAGTTCCAGGCCCCGCAGGCCGCAGCTCAGCGGGCTTTTGGACTCCTCAATGCAGTCAAGAAAATGCTGGCACTCGGATTTGAGCGGCTCTTCCTGTTTCAAATACGGCGCGTAAGTGTCCCCGTAATGGTAGGCATAGTGAAATTCGGCAAAAGTGTCGTAGTGCGGCGGACGCTCCACCCGGGCGTCAAAAATCCGAATCTTCTCCTGCTGCGCCACGTCGTCATACACCACCATCCGCTTGCTCCCCACAATCGTCATCTCCCGCACTTTGCGCGGGTCCAGCCAACTGCTGTGGATGATGGCCGAGCGGTCATGGCCGAACCTCAGACACATCGAAGTCACATCCTCTATCCCGGGCGTCACATGCGCGCTCCCCGAACAGTTGACGCTTTCGGGAAATTCCTGCAGCAGATGCAGGATGATCGAAATGTCATGCGGCGCCAGGTCCCAGGCCACATTGATGTCTTTTTGAAACAAACCCAGGTTCAGCCGCCGCGCGCAAATGTAGCGGATTTGCCCCAGATCCCCGCGGTCCACTATCTCTTTGATCTTTTTCACCGCCGGCGAATAAAGGAAGGTATGCCCCACCATCAGCACCAGCCCCTTCGCTTTGGCTATTTCAATCAACTCCTCGCATTGCGCCGCCGACGAGGCCATCGGCTTCTCTATCATCGTGTGTTTGCCCGCCTCCAACGCCGCCTTGGCCATCGGATAGTGCATCTTCACCGACGTGGCCACCGCCACCGCATCCACATTCCCGTCGTGCAGCATCCGGTCGTAATTCATCTCCGCTTTCACCTCCGGATACAACGTCTTGAGGTGCTTCAGCCGCTCCGCGCTGATGTCACACATCGTTTTCAAACCGCACCCGGGCAAGGATCGAAAATTGCGCAGCAGATTCGGCCCCCAATAGCCGCATCCCACCACTCCGACTTTGATTTGTTTGCTCATGTGTTGCCTCTTATACACTTATCGTCACATCTTCCCACCGACCTGTGGTTCTTCTGTGACTTCTTGTGGTTTTATGCGCAGCAGAGTTATTCATCCATCGGCTCGGACGCGCCCGCAACCCGGCGTGATCCGCCCCCCCGCCGCCGGGCCTCGCCTCGCTTCCGCGCTTTCGGCCTGGCAACCGTCCCCCCGTGGCCTCCCTTGCGGCCATCATTCTGAATTGTCCGACCAAAGGAAAGGCCTCAGAACCCTTCCCTCCGGGCCGCGTTGCGGCAGAACCCGCGCGGCCCTCTCCGCCGTCGGCGCCTTCCCGGGCCCCCTCCGCCCGCTTTGCAAATCCCACGCCTGCATGAAAATGGCGACCGGCGTGATGACTATGATTCTGACATCCAGCAACAGGGATTTAGTCGCAACGTAGGTCAGATCCAGTTCCATCATCCTCTCAAATGTGGTCCGGTTCTTTCCATTCACCTGCCACAGGCCCGTCAGGCCCGGCAGCGTCTCGCAACGCTGGCGATGCCGCGGCTGAAACATCTCATACTCGTAGGCGGTGCTCGGACGCGGCCCAACCAGGCTCATTTCGCCCCGCAGCACGTTGATGATCTGCGGCAACTCGTCCACTCCCAGCGTGCGCAGCCACAGGCCGCCCCGAATCAACCGGCAATCCCCCGTCGCGTCCAGCTTCTTCATCGGCCGGTTGGAGGTCATCAAATGGTTCAGATGTTCCCGATGCACCCTCGTGTCCGCATTCACCTTCATCGTCCGGAACTTCAGGCAGCGAAAGCGCGTCCCCATGTGGCCGATCCGTTCCTGGCGGAACAGCGCCGGGCCGGGAGAAACCAATTTCACCCACGCCGCGGTCAGCAATCCCAAGGGCAGCCAAACCGGCATCGTCAGAACAATGAGGGTGCAATCCAAAATCCGCTTCCACGATGGCACCCGGGCCCGTGCGATCCGGTCCGAGACACTCTCTACTCTCTCCTGCGCGGAGTGGTTATCAACGATAGAATTCATTTAATTTGGCCCCCGCCGGCCTCTGGGAAAGTCATTCCTATTTTGCCATCTCTCGCGGCGGCCTCAAGGCGGATGCCGCCTCCCATGCCGCAAAAAACGTCAACTTAAAAATTAAGGGCCTGATCCGGCAAATCGTCTCCCATCCCCCCAACCTCAGCCCCTCTCTCCAACGATCTGCCAGGGTTCATCGCCCGTCTTTCTTTCTCGCACCGTGCCGTTCAGCAGGCTCAATTGCTAAACGGACTGCACGAACTACACCGCTGTTCGCGTGTCAGAATCTTACAAACTCAACCGTCAACCAGGCTCCGCGGAAACCCAATAACAAACGCGTCAGGCGCAAAGCTCCGCACTTGCTGGCGCCCTCGTTCTTGCGCCAACTATGCACGCCCTTTGCCCTTGCGCCCTCTTAATCCGCCGTTGTTATTGCGACTGCTCTGTCTCCAGCCCTCGCGGCAACCGCCATCGAACTACGTTGCTGCTAATATAGGCAGGCGATCAGCCACCCGGTGATACAACAATTTCAACGAGCTTCGATCCACTTCTGCCAAAGTTGGACGACCCAGGAAATCCAGCAGGATTTGTACCCTTCTCACCGCTGGTAATGCCCGAACCACCATGGCCGAATAGCCAAGAAACGCTCCCTCCGCTATCAGCACCTCCGCCCCGGCCACCAATCCGTCCCCCACCGCCATCGGCTCCTCGGATTCAAAACACTGCCGCAATTCCTCTATCGCCCCATCAGGCACAATCGGAATCCGCTCCCCAAAATGAACCAGACTGCTTATGCCGGCGATGTGACGGATGCTGTCCATGCTCTCCGCCAGCAGGCAGCGAACAAAAATATAGCACGGGAAAAGCGGCTCCACCACCCGGATGATGCCACGCTGGGTGGCCCGCTCCATCCGCAACCGGGGATGAAACACCTCCAACCCCAGCTTCCTTTGCAGGTTCGCCGCCGCAATATGCTCGTGCTTCGGCTTGGTCCTCGCACAGTACCAGGATGACTCAATTGTTTGCATGCAGAAAATCACACACGGCTTCCCCCGCCAGGCCCGCTTCGCCTTCCGTTTTCAGGGGGGCAGGGAGCCTGATCTTGCCAGTCAGGAATTTGCAATACACTCCAGCCCATCGCCAGGGCGCGAGCCGGACAACCGCGATCTTGTCAGATTCTAAACGCATCGAGACAACAGCAATTCGGCAGTTAAAAACGGACGGCAAACCACCGCCGCTTGGGCCAATTCCGCCTCCACGGCGAAATTCAATCTTAGACATACCTCTGAACTACACTTATTGTCAAGACATTCCATGTGACAAAATGGTGGTGCCGAAATGTTTACTGAACCATATTATTAACATCTCCCGCCAAAAGTGCAAGCTCAAAGTGGGATTTTGTGGGATGGACTGGGATTTGCCTTAAAGCGCCATTTCCCATTCCTTGGGCCAGTTACTTGGTGTGGGGACATCATGCCTACAGGAAGAACAGTCATATGTCCCTTTCGATTAAACACTTGCGCATTTTTGAGAGCCGACCCGCAACTTCCTCCCACCGCTGATTCCTTCCCCCCCCCTCCCCTTTCCACCCTTTTCCCTCCTTTTCCTCTCTTTTCCCCATTTCCCCCTCATTTCCCCCTTTTCCCCCCTCCAGATTTTCCTGAAATTGCGTATTGACCCAACCCCCCGCCGTTGCTACTCTGCGTCCCATGAAATATCGGGCCGGTTTGTTGACAGTGGTTCGCATCGTCGTCATTGACTGAAGCGGCCAGAGGCATGGTTCTGGCTCACAGGCCGCCCGCCGTTCATCCAGGGACGCGGGGTTTTAAGTCCCGGAACCCAAACACAGAACACGCGCCACATTATGCGTCATACAATATCCGTGCTGGTGGAGAACAAATTCGGCGTCCTCACGCGCGTCGCCGGCCTTTTCAGCGGCCGCGGCTACAACATCGAATCCCTCAACGTCGCCCCCACCCAGCAAGCCGCCACCTCGCGCATGACCATCGTCACCAGCGGGGATGACGCCACCCTCGATCAAATCGTCAAACAGCTCAACAAACTGGTCAACGTGCTGGATGTCATCAATTTCGGGGAGGATGATTTTATTGACCGGGAACTGGTTTTGGTGCGCATCTCGGTGGACGCCAAGTCTCGCGCCGAAATCATGCAGATGACCGATATTTTCCGGGCCAAAATCGTGGACGTGCAGCCCCGCAGCCTCACCATCGAAATTACCGGCAACGAGAGCAAAGTGGAAAAATTTCTTGTCCTTATGCAGACCTTTGGCGTGGAAGAACTGACCCGCACCGGGAAAATCGCCCTGGCCCGCAAACCATCGCCCCCGCAGTAATTCACCGTTCACTACTCAACATTCCCCATTGATTATGCCTGCCAAAGTTTACACGGACAAAGACGCCGACCTGAAACATCTGCAAAACAAAACCCTGGCCGTCCTGGGCTTCGGCTCCCAGGGCCACGCCCACGCCCTGAACCTCAAGGACAGCGGCTGCAATGTCATCATCGGCCTGTATGAGGGAAGCAAATCCATTCCCGTGGCCCAGTCCAAGGGTTTTGAAGTGGTGGGCACGGGCGAAGCTGTGCGCCGCGCCGACGTCATTTTTGTGGCGATCCCCGACACCAAACAGGCCGGAGTTTACCAAAAGGACATCGCCCCCAACCTGGCCCCGGGCAAAACACTTTTGTTCTCGCACGGTTTTTCCATTCATTTCAAGACCGTGGTCCCGCCGCCTGGCGTCAACGTCATCCTCGTTGCCCCCAAAGGGCCGGGCCACATCGTGCGCCGCCAGTATTTGGAAGGCAAAGGCGTGCCCTCGCTCATCGGCATTTACCAGGACCCGGGCAAAAACTCCAAGGCCGTCGCGCTGGCCTGGGCCAAAGGCATTGGCGCCACCCGCGCCGGCGTCCTCCAGACCACCTTCCAGGAGGAAACCGAAACCGATCTGTTCGGCGAACAAACCGTCCTGTGCGGCGGCGCCTCCGCGCTCATTCAGGCCGGCTTCGAGACCCTGGTCGAAGCCGGCTACCAGCCCGAGATGGCCTATTTTGAATGCCTGCACGAATTGAAATTGATCGTGGACCTGATGAACGAAGCCGGCATCAGCGGCATGCGCTTCTCCGTCTCCGAGACCGCCAAATGGGGCGACGTCAGCGTCGGCCCGAAAATCATTGATGCCTCGGTCAAAAAGCGCATGAAGGCCGCCCTTAAGGACATCCAGTCCGGCAAATTCGCCAAAGGCTGGATCAACGAATACAACAGCGGCTACAAAAACTACAACCGCCTCCTCAAAGCCGGCGAAAATCATCCCGTCGAAAAAGTGGGCCGGCGCCTGCGCGCCTTGATGCCCTGGATGAAGAAACACTCCGTCAAAGGCGTCCAGGCGGCCTATTGAACTTCCGCCGTGATGCTTCAGTCTTGGCTGGTAGGGCGGGCAGTCCTCTGCCCGCCGCACGACGGTTCTGTGACGCTGGTTCCTCTGCCAACGCCCGGCGGGCAGGGGACTGCCCGCCCTGCCCTTCCCGGTGCGCCCATGACTGACGCCTTGCCTTCCGCCAGCTAGTTATCCCATTTGAAGGCGGTGAGCACCCCGTCTTTGAATTCCAAATCGGCGATGGCAGCGTCGCCATAACTGGCATGGTGGAAACTGACCCGGACGCTGACATTGGCCGGCGCATCGCCGGGAGCGGTGTTGTTCGTTGTGGCATTGTCCGGTTGGGGTGAATTCCGCGAAACGACGACCCAGCCATTCTTGCCCGCATCTCCCAGCGCGGTCATTCCAGCATCGGTCAACAGGTCGCTGAGTTTGGTTTCGCCCACTTTGTATGAATTGAGGCGGCCCACCACTCTCCCGGCAGCGCTGCGGTTGCCTCCCACCTCGCCCACGCGTTGGGAACGGCGTCCGCTGCGGGGTTCCAGGCTTGGGATTTCCATTTTGCCGCTGTAAAATTCATCGAAGAGGGCGAAGGCCTCCGGGTCATACTTCTTGAGGCCCTCGGTGCCGGGTTCCGGCCGGGTGCCGCGCAGACCGCCCAGGCTGCCATGCGAATTAAAATACCACATGGTCAATTCCGCAAAGTATTCATTGGGGTTGGACCCGGCGTAGGAACCCAGCCAAAGCCCTTTGTCCTTTGAGATCTGGGCTTGCGCGTCGAACTTGGCGCGGATTTCCTGGCCCATGCCGTAGCCTTCGATGTTGTGGGCGAATTCGTGCAGGCAAATATCGCTGCCCCGATAGCGGTCGGTGGGAAGATTGAGCAGGTTCTCTTCCCCGCAGGAAGTGATCAATCCGCCCATGCCGCGGGTGCGGCGGTCGCGGGTCGCGCCGTTGTAGGTGGGTTCGTAGAGGGGGACATGCTTGTCCTGCCGCCATTCGGGCAGATCGGTGGTGACCTGGTTGCGTCCGATGATGTGCAACTCGCCGCCGGCGGCGGCGATGTTGCTGACCCCCATCGGGATGCGGGCCGTCTCCAACGCCATGCGGTCGTAGGCGCGGTACATCGCGTCGTCCACCACGACCGCCGGCGCTTTGATCAGAATGCCGTTGAAAGAAAGGACCTTGGT
>Ga0187848_10001935_pt1 | contig 16990 bp, 12 predicted proteins | sample June2016WEW_4_40_FD_132424 | JGI IMG/M metagenome (GOLD analysis project Ga0187848, IMG submission 132424) | Peatland microbial communities from SPRUCE experiment site at the Marcell Experimental Forest, Minnesota, USA - June2016WEW_4_40 | ecosystem: Environmental > Terrestrial > Soil >... | reverse complement strand
TTCGCCAAGTGCGTGCTGCGGCCCGGCGACCACGTGGCCCTGGAGGCCACCACCAATTGCTGGGCCGTGGCCGACGTGCTGCGGCCGCACGTGACCCGCGTGCTGGTCTCCAACCCCATGGCCGTAAGCGTCCGGCGGAGCACGGGTGCTGTGGCTCGGGCATTGCATCTTCACAAGCCTTGCCGACGACGCCCGATGCCGTGACACTGGCTGGGTAAACCTGCGCGCCGAGTACCTGCGCCACATCGTTGGGCGACACCACCTCGATGTCGTGCGGACAGCGGCGCAGCGGGCCGGCTACGTGGGCCGCGACCGGTCGTATCGTGCGGGCGTCCGCAGCCAAGCCTACAGGATTCTCCCGCCCTATGATCTCGCCCGATTGGTCCGATGGCGAGTCACCAATGCCGGGCTACGCGCCAACATCCTCCACTGGCGGGTGGAGCGGCAGCGGGAAATGTGGCAGCGAATTCAGCGCCGGGAGACGCCGGTTGAAGAAGCGGTCTGCGTCCACCTTTGGCAACACCTCCAGAGAATCCAGCTCGACGCCGAACTTGAGTACCCTGAACCCTTCAAGCCGGCCCACCAGGTTGCGGTGGAGCAGATTTGGCGGGGAGAACTGCGGTTCACGGTTGACAAGTACGGACGGATTCACACAAACCTGACGAACCTCCCGAGGACGCTGCGGCCGTATCTGTCCGTCGAGGGCGGGCGGCTCGCAAACGTCGATGTCGGCGAATCGCAGCCGCTTTTCTTCGGGATTGCGCTTGCCATCGCCGGGGCAAGCAGGCAGGCAAACCGCAATGTCCAGCATATCAGCGTCCACCATATGGCGGTGGCACAGCCAGCCGGCCCATTAGGGCAGGATAAGGCAAGACAGAAAGACGTACAACAAACAGACGGAGAGGAAGGAAACGGAACAAGGGCGGCCCGCCACCATACGATGGACAATACTATCGTGGACGCTGCTATGATGGACGGGCACGGGTGTCTAATGGGCGGATTCGACCGCGAACAACTGCCGGGTGACCTCCGGCACTTCCTGGAACTTTGCGAGAGCAGGGCCCTCTATCAGACCGTGGCCGACCGGCTCGGGAGGACGCGGGACGCGGCCAAGAAGCGGGTTATGGTGGTGCTGTTCGACAGGCCGTGGCACCACAACAAGGTCAGCGATATCCTGGACGAACTTGTCCCCGCTGTCATGAAAGACGCGCGGAGAATCAAGCGGCCGGACTACTGCCGCCTAGCCCACTTCGCGCAGCGGGTCGAGAGCGGGTTCATGTTCGGGCGCGCGGTACCGCGGATCATGCGGGAGAGGCCGGACCTGTTCATTTCGACCATTCACGATTCCATCCTGACCCCCGTTGCCGATGCCCAGTTTGTGCGCGGGGTCATGCTCGACGAATTCGCGCAGCTCGGCGTGTCCCCCAAAGTGAATGTGGAACCGTGCTCGATTGCCGTGCCCGGGTCGCCCGACCCTGGTTCCGAAAGAATCTTGCCGAAGGCCACTCGACGGATTGCAGATAGGTGCTATAAATGACCCTATGAGCAAGGGCAGACAACCGGTGATGACCGACGTTCTCCGCAAGGCGATTACCGAAAGCGGGCTGACGTTGTACCGGATTGCGAAAGACACCGGGGTAATGAAGACCTCTCTAATGCGATTCATAGCGGGCGAGACTTCCCTCCACCTCAGCAAGGCCGACGTGCTTGCGGAGTACCTGGGATTGGAGCTGGTGAAGAAACGAAAGGCAAAGTGAATCATGGGCACCGTTTTCAAGAAGACGTTTACCAAGCCGCTGCCGGCCGGGGCGAAGATTATCGTCCGCAAGGGGCAACGGCTGGCACAATGGCAAGACGCCAAGGGCAAGACCCGGACGGCACCGCTCACCGTGGGGCAGGACGGGACCGACCGCCTCTTGATTACCACTGGAACCTACATCGCCAAGTATCGGGATGGCAACAACCAGGTTCAGGAAACGGCAACCGGGTGCCGTGACGAAGCCGCCGCCCGGTCCCTGCTGACCGAACTGGAACGGCGGGCGGAGAAGGTGAAGGGGAAGATCCTCACCGCCGACGAAGCGAACACCATCGACCACCAGCAAGCGCCGCTCAGTGAACACACCGCCGCCTTCCTAGAACACCAGAAGGCGAAGGGGATAACCCGGGTGCAACTGAACAATACCCGCAGCCGGCTTGACCGGATTGCCGCGGACTGCAATTTCCGCCGGCTTGCCGACCTGAACGGCACCGCCCTGGAACGGTGGCTGGTGGCACGGCAAGAGCAAGGCATGGGGGCCGTGACTCGCAACGGCTACCGCTCGGCATGGGTGACGTTCGGCAACTGGTGTGTCCGCAATCGCCGGCTCTTGAACAATCCCTTTGCCCGGGTGCCGAAGGCGGACGAGAAGGCCGACCCCCGCCGCCGTCGCCGGGCACTGACCGAAGACGAGCTGCGCCGCTTGCTCGACGTGGCACACCGCCGGCCGCTGCTGGACGCAATGACGATAAGCCGGGGGCCTTGCCGGGCACGTCCTACGGCTGCCGGCCGCCGCCCCAACGCTGCCACCCGATACCCCGATCTTCACTGTGCCGGCCGGGCTGGTCCGAATCCTTGACCGGGACTTGCATCAGGCCGGGATTTCCAAGCGGGACGAGCGGGGCCGCACGGTTGACGTTCATGCGCTACGGCACACCTTCGGCGCGCTGCTCAGTAAGGGCGGGGTAGCGCCCCGGACGGCACAGGCCGCAATGCGTCACTCCAGCATTGAACTGACGATGAACGTCTACACCGATCCGAAGCTGCTGGACATGGCCGGGGCCGTGGAATCTTTGCCGGCGCTCCCCCTGGGGGCGGGTCCGCAAGGGATGGCCGTCGCCGCAAGGGCAACGGGCACCGACGCTTTGCCCCTTTCGCCGCTTGCACCTGTGCTTGCACCAACCCTTGCCAAACCGAGTGCATTGCAATCAATTGTGGACAAGGCAGCAAGGGAAACGGCCGGAAAGGAAGGCGGGGGGCTGCCGGGCGAGAAAGTCTTGCCTATCAAACGGTTACGGCCGCTGTCCATCGTGGACAACGGCCGTTTCCCAGTCGGGGCGACAGGACTTGAACCTGCGACCTCTTGCACCCCAAGCAAGCGCGCTAAGCCAGACTGCGCCACGCCCCGCCCCGGCAGATCGGAGGATCGATCCGCCGATTCTCACCTCTAAGTATGACGCCCCGGGCTGTAATTTGCAATGGGTCCCCCGAATCCCGAACGCGGCCACGCGGCCGGGAGAGAAATGAACCCCTAAGGGGCCTGTGGTGGGGTGGGGTCCTGGGACCCTGCCACGGCCCGTTGTTTCCACCAGGCCGTTACGCGGCCCACCCCTTCGGGCCGGCTGAAGCGGTATCCCTCGACGTGCAGGCTCACCAAGACCGAGTCGGCCACCGGCTGGAGGCTGAAAGGGGCGGTTGACTCGCGGTGCCTGTGGAGGAGTATTCGGGCGGCGGTGGCGCGGAGCTCGGCTCCATCACGGTGCTCCAGCACGAGCGGGAGCGAGTCGCGGCGGCCCACGACCCCCGCCAGCCACGCATCGGCCCCCGGCCAGGGATCGCGGGCGGCGATGGACAAGGCGGCCACCCAGGCCAGTTGGTAGGGTCCCAGAACGGTCGGCGGCAGCAGCCGCTTGTGCTCGATGGCCTCCAGGAGTCCCGGCGCCGCGTCCTTGGTGCCATCCAGCGCCAGCACGGCACAGATCGTGCCGTGGAGGCTGGACCGTTCGCCGGGCAGGTCCTCTCCCATGATGTCCGCCGAGGAGTCGTCGTCCAGGAGTACGTCCTCGACGAGCTGGAAGTACCGGCCCGCAAACCGCGATACCTCTCGCGGATCGAGCTGCACCAGTTGGCACGCCTCCCGCTCACTGAGCGGGTGTTTGGCGGCCAGGTATCGCTCGAGGGTCCGGCGGCTGATGGCGGCAAGCTGCTGGGCCGGATCGGTGTTGGAAGAATACGGGTAGGCCATCCGCCGCCGCGGCGTGGAAAGATTGACCAGATGGAATATCGCGCCCGCTTGCTTGGGATGGGGAATGGCCACGCCGACCGGGTAGTCGCCCGGCGAAAGGCTGTTGCCGCTGACGCAGTGGGCCACGCGGTCGTCGATGCGATCGAAGTGGCTGGGACGTTCGGCACCGGGGGGTTGGCTCGGGACGCCCACCAGCAGGTGCTGGCGGCCGATCACCTGGCGGCCCATCCAGCACTCGGCGACCATGGCGGGCCGGCAGAGATCGACCAGTTCCCGCAGGCGGGCCGCCGCGTCGGCGTCGGTCGTCGCGGCCAGCCGTTGTTCCAGCGCCGTCTTGACCCGAGGCACCTCGGCGTCCCGGGCCAACAGGTCCAGCAATTCCTGCCTGGCGACCTGCTGGCGGGAGGGCCGCAGGGCGGGCTGGGATTTCTCGGCCGGACGGCCCAGGTCGGCCAGCCACCGGTCGAGTTGCTCCTTCGAGACGCTCGGCAGGTCCAAGTCGCCCTGGCCGCTGGTGAGCCAATGGCCCCAGATGGTCTGGCGGACCGCATCCAGGCGGCGGTAGTCGTCGATCGGGATGTCGGGATCGGCCACGCGCTGCTTCAAGCGGATCAGGATGGGCCCCATGAGCTTGGGACTGCCCGAGAGCCACCGCAGCCGCTCGACAGCCCCCAGGCGGACGGCGTAAGAGTCGTCGTCCACTTGCCGGACGAGCTCGTCGAGCTCGGCAGGCGAGGCGGCCGGCGGCGGGACGACCGCGGGCTTCGGCAGCCGGGCTTGCCATTGCACGATCCGCCAACGGACCTCGAACGAAATGCCGGGGTCCCGCAGCAATCGCTGGAACTCCTCGGCCAGGAGATTGCCCGCTTCCGGCCGGGCGATCCACTCCTCCAGTTTTCGCGCCGCTTGCTGGCGGACTTCATAGTGGCTGCTGTCCAGGTCGGCCAGGAGCGACGCCAAGCGGGCTTGCGTAGTGCCTGGCGGGCCGCGTCTTCCTTCTGCCGGCGGCGGGGCGGCGGGCGGATCGGCCCGCACGACCTGCCCGCGCGGGCCGGCCGCCGAGAGGCATAGAATCGCCGCCACCAAGGTCCGCAACGCCCAACCACGCATATTATCAGTATTACCCGAATCTCGCAGATTGGAAGTCACCCCGCGCCGTACGGACGGCGGAAGCGGCGGGAAGGGGCGAACTGGCCTTGCCATCCCGCGGCACTTTGACTACTGTTGCCACCCGCCCCGGTGGGGTGGCATCGCCAAGGGACCGGCGGCCGGGGAGCGTCCAGCCGGTGCGCTGCCCCGCGGGAAGCGTGGGACCAAGAGTGAAAGGGGAGAACGCTGATGCAAGCGATTCGTTTCCGGTGGATCTGCGGGGGCCTTGCGGCCCTCGGTCTGGTGTTGCTCGTCGGTCTTGCGGGCACGGCACGGGCGGGAACCGACCTGACGTCCGACCAGGTCAAGGTCATCCTGCACACGGCCACGCCGGAAGAGGACGGGTTCATCGACCGGACCCTGGCGATGGTCGAAAAGGGCACGCTGCCGGTGGATCTGTTCGAGAGCTGCCTGTTATGGGCCCGCCGCAAGCCCCGGCACCAGTTCCAGTTCTTCAAGCAGGCGCTCGTGCTCCGCGCCGCCGACCAGGGGATCACGGTCCAGTAGGCGTTTACCCCAGCAGCACGCCGGCGTAGCCGACCACGCGGCGGGTGTCGTGGCTGGCGTCGGCACTGGTCAGGTAGCCGACGATCTCCGAGCGGTGCAGGGCACCGAGCTGCCGCAGGGTCTCCAGGACGATCACGGCCGGGCGCACGCCGCACATGCTGATCTGGTGCCGCTGGACAGTCTCCAGGAGCCGCTGGGGGTCGAGGCTTTCGAGGGCTTCCAGGGCCAGCCGATCCAGGCGCCACGTCTCGGACTGGGTGGCGAAGTGGTTCATGTCGCTGGAGATCAGCAGCAGGGGCGTTTCCGGCAGAGCCCGGAGCACGCCGGCCAATTGCCCGGCGAACTGCCGCAGGGCGGCCCAATCGCCGCCGCCGATGGTGATGCCCACCAATCGCGTGTCCGGCGCTAGCCGCGAGAGCAGCGGCAGTTGGACTTCGATGGCGTGTTCCTGGCGATGGGGCGTGTCGTCCAGCGCCAGGCCCGTGACGGCGGCGGCGAGCCGTTCGGCCAGTTCCCGGTCGGCGGCAAGCTCCCCGCCGGGGAAGGCCCAGCGGGCGTAGGGGGCCAGGGCCCACTCGGCCCCGCCCGGGCGGTGTTTCGGGCACAGCACGATCACCGACGGCGGGATCTGGAGACGGCGGAGAACCGCGGCGGCCAGCCGGCCCGAATAGATCCAGCCGGCGTGCGGCACCATGGCGGCGGCCCATTTTTCGGCGGGTTTTTCGGCGGCCTTTTCGCCCTGGGGGGCCAACAGTTCGTCCACCGCGCGGCGGACGGCCTCCGGGGAGCCGGGATAGAATCCGCCCGCCACGGCCGGGGGCCGGACCTCTGCCCCGCCACGGCCTTGTGAAGCCCCGGAAGCAGGCGGGCCGCCGGCCCGAGCAGGGTTGCCGCCCACGGCGCCTTCGGCCGGGGTCTCCGGCTGGTCCTCCTCCGCCGTGGCTTCCGCCAGGCGGCCGCTCAGTGCGTGGCCCTCAAAGGTCATCAGCGTGGTATTGTCCTCGAGCCAGGCGTCGCGCGGGAGCCCGGCTTTCAGACAGACCTGTTCCAGGAAGCCGCGGGCGTCGAGGTGGTGCTCGACGGCCACGCCCGGCAGGAGGAGTCCGCGGGCGGCGCCGCGGGCGATCTGCAGACCGTGCTTGCCGATGGTGATGGCCCCGATGCGGTCCCGGCCGCGGGCCGCCACCGGCCGCAGGCCCCACAACAGCCAGACGTCCATGTCCAGTTGATCGAGCTCGGCCAACGAGATCGGCGGGAAGCGGGGGTCGTCTTTGGCCGCGCGGACCGCCGCGTGATCGAGGGCCTCGCCCAGCGGCAGGGTCGAGCCCAGAAACCCGCAACACGAGCGAAGGTGCCCGCCGCGCTTCAGGCTCACAAAGGCCCCGTAGACGGGCGTGGCGGCCACGTCGGCCAAGATGCGATCCACCGGGCGGGCCATGGCCTCCGAGCGGACCGCGGCGGCGACCCGGCACCCGGCGGCGCGGAAGACCCGCCGCTGTTGGTCGGGGCTCAGGACGGGCCGCTCCACGGTGCCGGGCAGCACGGCCGAGCACGAGCGGTCCTCAGCAGCCGCAGGCGGCTCGCCGCGCTCTTGTGGCGCGGCCGTCCCGGCTGCGGCGGCAGGCGAGACGCCTGCACCACAAGCCGGCCCGGCATAGTCGGCAATCCGCACGCTCAGGCGGCGGCCGTTCCAGTCGCCCGGCGAGCCGTTGAAGCGGCCGGCGATCACCGTGCCGCAATGCGCGCAGCGGCCGTTGCGGATGTGGTATTCCCGCACGGAAAAACCGTCGCGCTCGATCACCGCCCGGCCACAGCCGGGACAGTACGTCGCCTGGTGCTCCCGGTCGACCACGTTTCCGGTATAGACGTAGCGGAGCCCGGCGCGGCGGGCGATCCCGTGGGCCAGGGTCAGCGTCGCGGGCGGCGTCGGCGCGTGGTCCGTCATGCGGAAGTCGGGGTGGAAGGCGGAGAAGTGCAGCGGCACGTCCGGCCCCAATTCGTCGTGGATCCAACGGCACATCCGCTCGATGTCCCCCGGCGAGTCGTTCTCTTGCGGAATGAGCAGGTTGGTGATTTCCAGCCAGACCTCTGTCTTGTGGGCGAGCCAGCGGAGGGTGTCCAGGACGGGCTCGAGCCGCCCGCCGGCCAGGCGGCGATAGAAATCGTCGTTGAAGGCCTTCAGGTCGACGTTGGCGGCGTCGATGTGCCGGTAGAAGGCTTCCCGCGGCTCGGGGCGCATGTAGCCGGAAGTGACCGCCACCGTCCGCACGCCGCGGCGGCGGCAGGCCACGGCCGCATCGACGGCGTATTCGGCCCAGACGATCGGGTCGTTGTAGGTGAAGGCCACGCCGGGGCAGCCGAGCCGCACCGCGGCCTCGGCAATCGCTTCCGGGGCGGCCGGCTCGCACAGCCGGTCCACGTCGCGCGACTTGGTGGTGGTCCAGTTCTGGCAGAAGCGGCAGCCGAGATTGCAGCCGGGCGTGCCGAACGACAGGACCGCGCTGCCCGGGTAGAACTGGTTGAGCGGCTTCTTCTCGATCGGGTCCACGCAGAAGCCCGTGCTGCGGCCGTAGGTGGTCGAGACCAGCCGGCCGTCGCGGTTCTGGCGGACGAAGCAAAAGCCGCGCTCGCCCGGCCCGAGCGTGCAGCCGCGCGGACAAAGCCGGCACAGCACCCGCCCCGGCTCGCCGGTCTCTTCCCACCAGCCGGCCACGCGGGTCCCGTCGGGCTCCAATCCCTCTTCAGGCGGCAAGCTGACAACCCGCACCACGGCGGCAAGCCCTCGGATAAGCGATGCCCCCTAGCATAGCCGAGCGCGGAGTGGGCGGCAAGCAAGACCAAGTGCGGGGCCCAAGGCCTTGGGTCTTGGGCCTTGGGGCACGTGGCACGCCCCGACGCAAGGCATTCGCCCTAACCGGACTTGGGCATGCCCAAACTGTGCAGGACCAAGATGGCGCCCAGCGAGAGCAGCGAGTAGCCGATCCACTCGGGGGGGCGAATGGTCTTGCCTTTGGTCGGCAGGCCTCCGGGCTGCGCGAGCGACTGCGTGCTGGCGCCGACGGCCGCCAGCGGGTGGCCCGTCTGATCGGCCAGGAACTGCGTGAACTTCGGAGTCAACTCGATCGTGTCCACCATGCGGAACTGGATCCCCAACGCCAGCACGACCAGGCCCGCCATGAAGTACTGGTTGCGGGTGATATCCATGCTATACCCTCCTAACGCATCCGGCACACTCCGTGTGCCGAGCGGCACCACACCGACCATGCGAGCATGGTGCCCGGTGCCGGATACGCTCTGGGCAGACTGGCCCGGTAAGTCGCTTCGGCCGGCCCCGCGGCTTGAGATAAGATTTCCGGCCGCGAATCGCCCCGTAACGAGTGGAAGGGGATTGTGGCTTCTAGCGGGGATAGCTGTCGCACGACTCTTGACACGCCTGCCCCCCCGAGCATAGGATGCGATGGCACCGTGTGAGGAAGAAACATGTCGATCTCCACCCCAAGCCGCGGGTTTCAGACGACGCAGCCGGCGGCCGTGCCCAACGATCTGGTCTGGCGGCTCTCCGTCGATCAATATCACGAGATGATCCGTGCCGGGATCCTCACCGACGGCGACCCGGTGGAACTCTTGGACGGCTGGCTGGTGCCAAGAATGGTCGAGAATCCTCCCCATTGCATCGCGACCGAAACAATGCGGCGCGCGCTGGAACGTGTCTTGCCGGAAGGGTGGCACGTCAATTCCCAGGAGCCTGTGACCCTGGCGGCGAGCGAGCCGGAACCCGACGTGATGGTCGTCCGCGGAACGCTGCGCGACTATGGCGACCGGCATCCGGGTCCGCAAGACGTGGCGCTCGTGGTCGAAGTGGCCGACGCCAGCCTGGAGCGCGATCGGACCACGAAGAAACGCCTCTACGCCGAGGCCGCGATTCCCGTCTATTGGATCGTCAATCTCCTGGACGACCGGCTGGAAGTCTACGAGGACCCCTCCGGGCCGGCCGAACAGCCCGATTATCGTCGCCGCCGCGACCTCGGCCCCTCGGACCAGGTCTCCCTGGCGGTCGGGAAAGAACCCGTCGCCGCGCTGCCGGTCCGCGAGCTGCTGCCGTAGCTCTGCGGCTTATCTTGTCGCACCAGTTCGAGCGTGCCCCAAAGGTCCGCCTCCACCTCCGCCCAATCCGATGGCGGCAGCCGCTCCTTGCCCTTATAGAGCCCGGCCGCTTGGCACAACCGCCTGCAACTTTTCTTGACCTCCCAAGAACGTCAGACCGTCTTCCGCCGGGAAAATCTTCGCCCAATGCCCAGGGCGACCACAACCGAGGAGAACACACCAACGTCAACGGCAAACTGCGAAAGCCCGGGTTCGTGGCTCCATGCCCAAGCGTGAAAGGCCAACGCCGCGGCAAGCGACGTTGCGAGCGCGAACAGGTCTGCCAGACTGAGTTGAAGCCGACGCGGCCACGGCAAGAACCACGCGGCAGCCACGAGCATGCCGAGCACGGCGAGGTCGCAAAGCAGGGGACCTCCACGAATCCCTTCCTCGAACCGCGACGGCCATTTCTGCAAGCTCGTCCTCACGTCGAATTGAAGCGGCCACCCCCGCGTCGTTACCTCCACGAGCGCGAAGGTGTAACGCGTGGTGTTCGGTCGGTCCGGCCAGTACTTGTCTACGGGCAGGTTGAGCGGCACGACGCATGCCCTCGTCATTTCGAGGATCGCGCCCCACGCCACGAAGATCGGAACGATCGCGCGTGCGGCCAGAAGCCCGCCGCGTTTAGCGATTTGCCGCGTCCCATTGCTCTCCATAGCCCTCCTTATGGCTCGGTGCGAGCTTTTGGAAGTGATCGTTGACTGTCCTAATGTACAGGTTCCAGTGGCCCGTTGTCAAGAGTTTTTCCCGGGCCGGGCTACCATGGGATCTTGACTCGCGAGTAAACCCCGAATATCGTAAGGGTGAACTGCGAGCTATTCACGAGTCCGCTTCGCAACCAGCTTGGAGGCCGGTCATGGCTATGACCGATATCCCTCACACGGAGGGTACAAGTCCCTCGACACGGGACCTGCTGGACCGCTTGGGTGGGCCGTTTGCCAAGGCGCTGGCCGTGTTCATTCGGGAGGTGCTCCGTACCGAGCAGGCGGCCGGGGCCGGGCCGGCTCCCTCATGGCAAGAGTTGCCCGCGGCACTGCGGCGTGAGCTCAGTGCTGAGATGGAAAAGAACGACGAGCTGGTGGCCGCGGGGAAGCTAGAGGCCGTCGAGTTCAGCGCGGACTCGCCTGCGGCCCTTGCGGCAAGCCGCTTGGGTCGCGTGGCACGCGCGAAGGGGGTCAGCCAGAAAGAGCTGGCGGAGCGGCTGGGTGTCTCTGCGAGCTTCATCAGCAAGGTCTTCAAGCAGCCCGACCGCTCCAAGGTCGCTACGCTCCGAAAAATCGCGGAGGCATTGGGCGTCGAGGTACGCGAGATCGTGTGACCGGCAGGGAAAAGAAACAGGCACGTTTCCGCGCCCTTCATCCTTCATCTATCCTTCGTCTTTCATTCCTCCTCCATGCCCCGCACCCCAACCGACACCGTGCTCCCGCGGAGGTTTCTCCGGATGTGCCGGCGAAACCTGTGGCGGAGGAAGGTTGCCGACTCCAGCGGGGCGGAGCTGACGGGGGCGCGGCTTCTGGCCGGGGCCCTGGCCCTCCGCCGGTGTCTGCGGCGTCACGTGTTGGCGCCCGACGAGGAGTACGTTGGTATTCTGTTGCCGCCGTCGCTGGGCTCGGTGTTGGCCAACGCCGCGCTGGCCATCGACCGGCGGATCGCGGTGAACCTGAACTACACCCTACCGGCCGACGTGCTGAATGCGTGCATCGGCCAGTGCGGCATCCGCCACGTGCTGACGAGCCCGCGGCTGGCCGAGCGGTTTCCCCTCAGGCTGGACGCCGAGACGGTACACGTCGAGGACTTGCGGGACCGGCTCACGTGGCGCGACAAGCTGGCGGCCGCGGCCCAGGCGTGGCTTCTGCCCGCCGCGATCCTGGAGCGCCGGCTGGGCCTCACCCGTATTCAGCCCGACGACCTGGTGACCGTGATGTTCACTTCCGGCTCGACGGGCCAGCCGAAGGGCGTGATGCTCAGCCATTTGAACGTGGGCTCGAACCTGGACGCCTTCGGGGAGGTGCTGCAACTGGGGCGGCGCGACGTACTCTTGGGCGTCTTGCCCATGTTCCACTCCTTCGGCTATGCGACAACGCTCTGGACCGCCCTGACGATCGACGCCAGGGCGGCGTATCACTACACGCCGTTGGATGCCCGGCAGATCGGCCGGTTGTGCCGCCGCTACGGCTCGACGATCCTGGTGGCCGCCCCCACTTTCCTCCGCGGCTACCTGCGGCGGTGCGAGCCGGAGGATTTCCGCAGTTTGGAGGTGGTGGTGGCCGGGGCCGAGAAGCTGCCGCCGGCGCTGGCCGATGCGTTCCAGCAGCGGTTCGGCGTGCGGCCGATCGAGGGCTACGGGGCCACCGAGCTCTCGCCGGTGGTGGCGGTCAACGCACCGCCCGGCCGCGACCCGGGCGGGCACAACCTTCGCGAGGGCTCCGTCGGCCGGCCGCTGGCGGGCGTGGCGATCCGCGTGGTCGATCCCCAGACCCGCCAAGACGTGCCCGCCGGGGCGGATGGCCTGCTGTTGGTCAAGGGGCCCAACGTGATGCAGGGCTACCTGGGCCGGGCGGACCTCACGGCCGAGGTCCTCCGCGACGGCTGGTACTCGACCGGCGACGTGGCGGCGATCGACCGGGACGGCTTCCTGTGGATCACCGGCCGGCTGAGCCGTTTCTCGAAGATCGGCGGCGAGATGGTGCCGCACGTCCGCCTCGAGGAGTTGCTCCACGAGATCATCGGCCCCGATGCGGAGGGCCCCCGCGCGGCGGTTGTCGCCGTACACGACGAAAAGAAAGGCGAGCGGCTGGTCGTGCTGCACTGCGGACTGCCGCTCTTGCCGGAGGTCATCTGCCGGCAATTGATCGAGAAGGGCCTGCCGCCGCTGTGGGTCCCGTCGCCGGACAGTTTCCGGCAGGTCGCGGCGATCCCGCTCCTGGGGAGCGGCAAGCTGGACCTGGCCGGACTGCAAGCGCTGGCCCGGGCCGAGTTCCCCGGGCCGGGGTGAAACCGCGGCCCCCCGGCGGCAGTTTGCCGCCGGCTAGCGTCACTCGCTTATCGCTGACGCTAGTCCTTCTTCCCCTCCGGCCGCTTCAGGGCGGCGCGGGCGCGGAGCCCTTGGTTCTCGAAGGTCAGGCCGAAGTCGGCCTCGGCAAAGCCACCCAGGACGGGCGGGGCGGGCGGCCCGACCTTCGGCGCGGCCGGGGAGCCGTAAACCGTGGACTCCATCGTCCGGAGCTTCTCGTTCCACACGTACTTCCCGCCGCCGGGGCAAACCAGCTCCACGCCCCACACCAAGCGGTGGACCGCGACCGGGTCGCGATCCGGATAGAGCCGCTTCCACTCGTTGAGGATCGGCAGATTGTTCCAGCACTGGGTTTGCATCAGCTCCTCGTAGGGCCGGCGGCCCAGGGCGTTGCCGATTTCCAGGATGCGGCGATCGACCCGCAGGGCGACATTCGAGCCCAGCCAGGGCTTGGCCGGCGCGCCGTCACCGCCCACGCCCTCACCCCCGGGTACCCCCAGGGTGCCTCTCCCGGTGGGAGAGGGGAGATTGGCGCGCTCGATCGCCCGCTGGAGCACGCTCTCGCTGAGCGTGAGCGTCAGCGCGCCGCCGACCGATGTGTAATAGATGGCCAGGTTCTCCATCTCTTGCGGCACGCCCCGGCCTCCCTTGACCGGCGTGATCCGCACGTAGGGCTGCTCCTTGTACTTCAGCGTTTCCCAGTGCGTCAGGCCCGGCGAGGTCTGCTCGATGAACGCCCGAGCCATGGTCAGGAACGCGGCCAGCTTCAGCGGGTTGGAGACTTCAATCCGCGCGGCCACGGGCAGGCGGCCGGCATTCTTCTCGAAGAACTTCTCGATCTCGTCTTCCTTGACCTTCGCCAGATCCTTCCAGAAGGGATCGTCATCGGCGTAGACCGAGGCGGACGGCCCGATCCAGCCGAGCGAGATCGCCTGGCCCGCCATCGCCGCGAAGTTCTCGGCGCTGCGGACCATGGGCGACTCGTGGTTCAGGGCCACGATGAGGTGGACCAGGGCGTCGTGGGGATCGCCGTCGCCGGGCCCGAACCGGCCGCCCTGCGAGATGGAGATGATCTCGCGGTACTGGGTGGCGGCGATCAGCGGCATGACCGTCAGGTCGGCGGCCACCTTCTTCTTGCCCAGGCTCAGCCGCAGGGCGATGGGGTCGAAGGCCCAATTCCAGTTTCGCTGGTAGCCGTCGCGCCACAGGCCGTAGGCTTGGGCCTCGGCCTGGGTGACTTCCTCCAGCCCAAGCTCGCCGATGGGGGTCATGAAGTCCAGGGTGCCGTAGGTCGCGGACTGCACGCCCCCCGGCCCGAGCGTCAGCTCACCGCAGTCGGCGGCCGGTAGATCGGTGTGGATCGGGCCCGGCCGGACGGTTTTCGTGGCTATGCCGGCAAGCTGCGAGGCCTGCAACTCGGCCAGCAGGGCGGCCACGCGGGTGCGGCGCGAGTCGCCGATCCGCCAGCGGGCGGAACACCACCGCCGGATCGTCGCATCGCTCAAGAACGCCAGGGCCGTCTCGTCCGGATCGCCCAGCTTGTAGCGGTTGCGGAAGAAGATGTATTCGGGCAGCGTCGAGATCGCCTTGGCCTGGCCTTGCTGGACGGCCGCCAGCCGGCCCAACTGGTATGTCGAATTGGTGACCACGACCGCCCCCGGCAGCCGCGCGACGTAGCTGGACACGCTGCGGTCGGGCGAGCGGAACCCCCGATACGGCCAAAGGTAGCCCACTCCGCCGATCGAGCCCTGGACGGGCTGGGCCCCTTGGCCGACCGTCCCCATGGCGATCCGCGCCAACAGCAGCTTTTCGAGCATCTCCGGCTGCGGCGTCTCGAACAGCACCGCCACGTCCGTGCCGCTGGGGAAATACGGGTCGGAACCGGTCAGGGCCACGCTCTTGGCCAGCTTGGGCCCCAACAGCCGGGCCAGCGTGCTCATCGACAGGCCGAGCTGCTGCTGGTAACGATGGACCACGTCGGCGTTCTCCGAGCCCGGTTGGGCCCACCGCAACACGGGCGTATCGTGCTGGCTTGTCTCGTCGCCCATGGCGACGGCCGCCTGAAAGGTGGCAAAGAAAACAGCGTGTTGATCGGCCGGGATCAAGGCGGCCAGCGGGTCGAGGGCCGGCTTGGCATCGCCGATGAGTGGCTTCCAGTCGATTTCCTGGATGGTGATGCCGGGAATGGAATCGATTTTGACCGGCGTTTCGCCGGGCCGCAGCGGGGGCAGGGCACGGTCGAGTTGCAGGTTCTCGCTCAGCGCCCGGCCGCCGGTGAATAGCTCGTAGGTCTCCGCCAAGTCGTGGCGGCGGCCGGGGGGAAAGAAGGTTGCCGGCTGCCCGACCACGTTGGCAGGCAGGTGGAGTTCGGCCTGGGCGAGCCGGGCCTGGTGGCGGAACCAGGCCCCACCCGGTATCTGCCGGGCGAGCAGCGCCTCATAATGCCCGATCTTGCCGCGGTAGAAGGCCTCCTTGGCCTCGGGCTTGGCGGCGGAGGCGGGCACGGTGAACCGCAGGGCCACCATGCCCGACAGGTCGGAATTCGGCAGGACGAGCACGCCGCCGAGGTCCTTTCCCGCTTCCGCGCGGATGAGCAGCCGCACCCCGGGGCCGATTGGGTCGCGCGGCGGCTGCCAGCCGCCCGGCCCGGCCGGCATAGCCGGGGCGGCCGAGGGGACGCTGGACTCCCAGCCCCCGCCCGGCACCAGGCGCCCGGCCACGTAGACCTCGCCGGGACCGTCCAACGCCGCGCGGGGCGGCATCATTTGGAGCTTGGAATACGCCCGCCAGTCCACCCGCTCGCGCTTGGGCAGGGTCCCGTCCACAAGCTTCAGGTCCTGGACCGGGATGTTGTAATAGGCATCGCCGGCGTGGGCCGTCGCGGCCAGGCCGAGGGCGATCACCCACACGGAGGTTCGCGTGGCGAGGGACATGGACATTGCTCCTTATTCGGGGTTTATCGTATCCGGCACATTCCATGTGCCGCCGCCCGCAAGCGGGTACCCGGGCGGCACACGGAGTGTGCCGGATACAACTGAAGGGCGATCTTCCGTGGCCAATATAACGCGGCCAGCGGCACGGCATAAGGGGGGACCGTGGATGGTTTCGCGCCTCGCCCGCTAAACGGAGAACATCTTGCAAAATGGCGTTACCGCAGTGAAAATGACACCTTTCCCCCAAGGTATTCTGATGAATTCTCTTGATCCCATCCCCCGCCTCGTGGAGCACGGCTTGAGCCCGGCTGCGGCCGAGCGGAAGGGGGCCATGCTGGCCCGCGTGCTCGCGGCGGCCGAGCAAGCCTTCGGCCCCCCGCGCGATCCGCCCGCCGCGGCCTTTTTCGTGCCCGGCCGCATCGAGGTCCTCGGCAAGCACACGGACTACGCGGGCGGCCGGAGCCTGCTGGCCGCGGCAGAGCAGGGGTTCTGCCTGGTCCTCTGGCCGCGCGAGGACGACCGGATCCGCGTGCTCGATGCGGTTTGCGGCGAAACGATCGACTTTCGCTTCCAGCCGGACCTCGCCCCACCGGTCGGCCACTGGTCGAACTACCCGATGACGGTTGCCCGCCGGCTGGCGCGGAACTTTTCCGGGCCCCTCCGCGGGGCCGACGTCGGCTTTGCCAGCGATCTGCCGCCGGCCGCCGGGATGAGCAGCTCCAGCGCCCTGATGGTCGGCATCTACCTCGTCCTGGCCGAGGTGAACCAACTGGCCGCCCGCCAGGAGTACCGGCGGAACATCGCCTCGATCGACGATCTGGCCGGCTACCTCGGGACGGTCGAGAACGGCCAGACGTTCGGCTCGCTGGAAGGCGATCGCGGGGTGGGCACGTTCGGGGGCAGCGAGGACCACACGGCGATCCTCTCCTGCCAGCCCGGCCGGCTCAGCCAATATGTCTATGCCCCGGTGCGGCTGGAACGGGTCATCCCGATGCCGCCGGAGTACATTTTCGCCGTGGGCGTCAGCGGGGTGGTGGCGCAGAAAACCGGCTCGGCGCGGGAACAGTACAATCGGGCTTCGCGGCTGGCCGCGGCGGTGGCGGACCTCTGGCGGCAAGCGACCGGCCGCAACGACCCGCACCTGGCCGCCGCGCTGGCCAGTGGTGCGGGGGTGGCCGAGCAGCTCCGCGCGATCGTCCGGGCAGGGGAAAAAGGGGACAGTCCCCCCAAACACAAACAAAAGG
>Ga0187848_10001934_pt1 | contig 16991 bp, 12 predicted proteins | sample June2016WEW_4_40_FD_132424 | JGI IMG/M metagenome (GOLD analysis project Ga0187848, IMG submission 132424) | Peatland microbial communities from SPRUCE experiment site at the Marcell Experimental Forest, Minnesota, USA - June2016WEW_4_40 | ecosystem: Environmental > Terrestrial > Soil >... | reverse complement strand
GTCGCGCCGATCGCTCGAGGCGCAGGCCCAACAATTGGCCGATCTGGCCGAGCGCTATCACGAGCAGAAGGCGCAAGCGGAAATGGCCAATCGCGCCAAGGCCGAGTTTCTCGCCAATATGAGCCACGAATTGCGTACGCCGCTCAACGCGATCATCGGTTTTTCGCAGTTGATGGAGGGCGAGACCTTCGGCCCGCTCGGATCGGAGAAATATCGCGATTACTGCTCGCATATTCTCTCAAGCGGGCAATATCTGCTCAACGTGTTTTCCGATGTGCTGGACATGTCGCGCCTCGAATCCGGGCGCATCCGCCTGAAACACGCGCAATTCAAGGTCGAAAAGGCCGTCAACAAGGCCGTGCTCGACGTCGCCCCGACCGCTCGCGAGAAACGCGTGAGCATCGAGATCGAAGTGAACGGCGCCGATACGCTCGACGCCGATCCGGCCGCGGTCGAGAGAATCCTCATGACGTTGCTGCGCAACGCCGTGAAATTCTCGCCCGAGGGCGGCGTCGTGACGATCGGCGCCCAAGCCTTCACCGATCAGATCTATTTCTACGTCGAGGACGCCGGGCCCGGCATCGCGAGCGAGGACGTTTCGCGGCTGGGCCGTCCCTTCGAGCAGGCCGATACGACCATGGCCAACGGCATGAAGGGTTCTGGGCTCGGCCTCGCGATCGCCAATTCGCTCGTCGAATTGCACGGCGGCGCGCTGCGCATCACCTCGAAACTGGGCGAGGGCACCGTTGTGCTGGTGAGCCTGCCCAAATCCGCGCGCAGCCCTCGCGCCCTCGCGCTCGCGGCCGTCGCATAGCCTGCGGACTCCTCGCCTATTCCTCCGGCCTCGCGCTTCGCGCCATCTTCTCGCGCGCGATCTTCGCCAGCTCGACGTAGTCGATCTTGCCCGAGCCGAGCAAGGGCAACGCGTCGAGAACGAGGACCGCCGCCGGCGTCATGATTTCCGACGCGCCCTTGATTTTCATCCACGCCTGCGCTTCGGCGCGGGTCGCGCCGGGCTTCGTCGTCGCCATGATGATGCGCTCGCCCTTCTTGGAGTCGGGCGCCGCGACGACGACGGGAGGATGGTCCGGCCACAGGTCGAACGCGAGGTCTTCGACCGCCGCGAGGGACACCATTTCGCCCGCGATATTGGCGAAGCGCTTGGCTCGTCCCTTGATCCAAACGTAACCGTCGCGATCGATCGCGACGATGTCGCCGGTGTCGTGCCAGCCGAGCGGCGGCGCCTCGATCTCGCCGGGATTGTCGGCGCGGTAATAGCCGGCCATGACATTGGGACCGCGCACGAACAGCCGGCCGCCGTCGTCTATGCCGGGGATGGGTTCGAGACGGGGCTCGACGGCGGGCAGCAGGCGTCCGACCGAGCCGTTGCGATTGAACATCGGCGTGTTGACCGCGAGCACGGGCGAAGCCTCGGTGACGCCATAGCCTTCGAGAATGCGCAGACCGAATTTTTCCATATAGATCCGACGCGTCTCCGCCTTCACCGGTTCGGCGCCGCAGACGAGATAGCGCAACGCGCGGAAGTCGTGAGCGTTGGCGTGGCGGGCGTAGCCCGCCAGGAACGTGTCGGTGCCGAAAAGCGCGGTGGCGCCGACGCTGTGGACCAGCTCGGGAATCTGCCGATAGTGCAGGGGGGTCGGATAGAGATAGACCTTCAGTCCGCTCATCAGCCCCAGCAACATTCCGCCGGTCAGTCCGAAGGCGTGGAAAATCGGCAACGGGTTGAATACGATGTCCGCCGTGGTGAAATCGAAGCGCGCGGTGATCTGGGCGATATTGGCGAGAATGTTGGCGTGGGTGAGCGCGACCCCTTTCGGCATGCCTTCCGATCCGGACGTGAACAGCACGACGGCGGGGTCGCCGGGCCGGCGCGGCGCGAACGCACGGCCCCGCTCGAGAAAGGCGCGCGCCTTGTCGAGAAGGGTCGCGCCGTCGCGCAAGTCCTCGAGCCAGACGAAGCGGACATGCGGCTCCATTTGCCGGACGACGTGCTCCAGCTGTCCCTTCTCGACAAAGGCCCTCGAGGAAAGAACGAGATGGATTTTCGCGGTATGGCACGCGGTGATCAGATTGAAGGGGCCCGAGGTGAAGTTCAACATCGCCACGACCCGACCCGCCGCCTGCACCGCCATGAAGGCCACCGCGGCGCCGCTGGCGTTGGGCAGCATCAGGCCGACCGTTTCGCCCGCTGCCGTGCGCGCGACGATCTTGCGCGCGAGCAAGGCGACGCCGAGGCGAAAGCGGCGCTGCTTGAGCGGCCCGCCGATCGGGTCCTCGAGGATCACGCGACCGCCCCAGCGCTCCCGCGCGCCGTCCTCGAACGCCTCAAAGAGCGTGCGCTGACAGTTCGTCGTGGCGAAGACGAGGTCGGACATGATGTCGTAAAGCGTTGCGCCCGCCGCGCGCCGGCGCGCGCGGCCGCGCAGGGTTGGATCGACCTCTATTCTGCGCGGCGGCAGGAACGTCACCGTCGTCTTGGGGAACCAGCGGCGGCGGATCTGCGTCGCGGGGAGGCGCGAGAACGGCGTGCGGTCCGGTCCGTCGACCCGCACCGGCGTCACCCAAGCCTCGGCCTTCTCGGCGATCATCGCCGCGCCGCCAAGGGTCCTTATCAGCGAGCCGGTGACGGCGCCGCGTCCCTCGGGAAAGATCACGACCCGCTTGCCGCGCTTGACTTCGTTAATGAGCGCGCGCGTCGCCAGCGGGCGCGTCGGGTCCAGCGGGCGCGCGTCGCACAGTTTCAGAAACGGCTTGATCCACCAGCGCTTGGCCATTTCCGAATCGATGGCGAAAATGGGCGCGTCGTCGAGCAGCGACAGGACGATCGGCGCGTCGAGAAACGAGACGTCGTTGACCGCGATGACGCTTCGCTCGCCCGGCTTGGGAAGATTTTCGAGGCCGACGACCTCGAGCCGAAACGCAAGGCGCCACAGCGCGCGCAACGCGAAGCCAAGAAAATTGGCCGGCAGCCGGCGGAAGAAATAGATCGCCGCGACGACGTTGGCGAGCCCGAGCAGGACGAGAGCCATCGATTCGCTCAGGCCCGTCAGCTTCAGCAGCAGCGTCGTGGCGAGCGACCCGGCGACCATGTAAATGGAATTCAACGTATTGACGGCGCCGATGACGCGGGCGCGCCGATCCTCGCTCGCCCAGGTTTGCACGGCGGCGAAGATCGGCACGACGAACAGCCCGGCGGCGCACGAATAAGCGAGCACCTCGATCACGATGCGGCGCCCGGCCGCGCCGCCGAAAAAGTCGATCAGGCCGACTTCCGCGCTCGCCTGGGGCAGGGCGCTCGTCTGCAAGCCGAGACCGATGGCGAGCCCCGCCATGATCAGCAGCAGGAACGGAGCCGCCGCGAGCTGGATGCGGCCGTGCGCCAGCACCGCCGCGAGCAGCGATCCCGCGGCGATGCCGATGGCGAAGAAGAGGTTGATCGCGGTTTCGACCTCGACCCCGCCGCCGATGCGCGATTTGATGATGACCGGCACCAAGGACAGCGTGATCGCGCCGACCGTCCAGAACCAGCTCACCGCGATCGCGCCGACCCACTGACGATCGTCGGCCCTGAGTTCGCGCAGGATCGAACGCGTCGCCGTCCAGAGATTGAAGTCGATCTTGAGGTTCGGCGCGCCGACGCCGGTCGCCGGAATGAACAAGGACGCGCCGTAGCACGCCGCCGCGACGACCACGAGCTGGGCGACGACCGTCCACGGCTCGCGCCCTTGCGCCGCCGCGTAGCCGCCGACGACGAGACCGCAGATGATCGCGGCGAATGTCGCGCCTTCGACGAGCGCATTGCCGGAGATCAGTTCCTCCGCCTTCAAGTGATCGGGAAGAATGCCGTATTTGATCGGCCCGAACAGCGCGGAGATGCAGCCGAGCCCGAACAGCGCGGCGTAGAGCAATTCGAGCGAGGAGAAATAGAACCCCGCCGCCGCGACCAATTGCACGAAGATCTCGACGAGTTTGAGCCGCCTGGCGACGGCGGCCTTGTCGTGAGCGTCGGCGATCTCGCCGCCGAGCGGCGACAGCGGGATCGACGGCAGCACGAAAATCGCGACGGCGAGCGAGACCTTGGCGCCGGCGTCCTCGGCGCCGAAGCGAAAGAGAATGAGCATCGCCAGCATCTGGCGAACGAAATTGTCGTTGAACGCGGAAAAGAACTGGCACCAAAAAAGCGGCGCGAAGCGCCGCGAACTCATCAATGTGCGGAACATACGGTCGGCCGCCATTCTCAGGACGAGGACACGGGATGGGAGACCGAATCCCCGGTCCGCGTCAAGCGGGGTTGACCGGTCGAACGCCGTCTTTTCAAGCCTGCGACGGTATGTTCGCTCTGCGCGGAATGCGCCGCGCCAGGGGAAGTCGTTCAGTTCGCCATGTAGCGGATGCCGACCAGCACCTGCTGGGCGGAGGCCCGGGTCGAGCCGAACAGATCCTGGGTAAGATAACGATAGCCGACGTCCAGCGTCGCGCTGGGACTCATCTGGAAGCCGATGCCGGCCATCAGGTCGGCTGCCACCGTGTATTGGGTCATACTGAACTTGCGGTCCCAATTCTGGGCGCCGAACACCACATTCGGTTGGGTGGCGAGGGGTGTGTAGGTGGGCGTATTGTTGGGGCCTGTCGTTGTCCCGGTCAGCGTGACCCACTGCAGGGGAGCGCCGCCAGTGGCGGTCGTGTTGCCCGCGAAGTGGCTTCCGTCGTTGGCCAAGTAAAACTGCGTCGACCCGGTGATCGTATTGGCGTTCATGCCTACGCCGGCGCCGATATACGGGGTTATGAAGCCCCAGTAGGTGCCGAGATCGAGATAGGCGTTGACCAATCCCGTGTTGTTGTATTGCTTGACGTTCAGATAACCGGTGCAGGAGACCGGCGCCCATACATAGCCGACCGGTTGCTGCGTGTAAGTGGTCGTGGGGACGCCCCCCGTGACGGTCGTCGTCGCAACGGTGTTCGACACCGCCGACGTCGTGTCCGGGCAAAGCGACTTCTGCGAGAAGCTCAGTCCAGGACCCCGCTCGAAATTGTACGTTGCCTCGAGCCGGAGGTAATTGTTCACACGGTAGCCAACGCTGATGTCGAACGTGGCGCTATCGCTGGTCTGGATGTTCCCGCGCGTGACCGGGACGTTGTGGGACGCATCGCCAATGGGAGCGTTGACGAAGGGCACGCCCGTGCCGGGGGTATCATAGAGAATCTGTGGAATCAGGCCCGCGGCGGGGACGACTGTCGCCTGATCTTCGATCCCGTAGCCGACATCGCCGCGCAGATACCAGTTCGAGCCGACCTCGGCCGTCGGGCCGTTTTCGGCGGGAAACGACATCGGGGGCGCGGCGGTGCCGAAGAGGTCCGCGGCCAGCGAAGGCGTCGACGCCATCGCGATGCCGGCGAGAGCGGCGGCGGCGATTGCTTTCATCGATTCATTCCCCATCGAAACGGGCCCAGCGGACGCGATGCGCCGAGGCGCCTAGGGGAAATTTCGCCTAGATATGTTAAATTCGGATTAACCCTAATGCTTTGCCGCCAAAGCCTGGGGCCGGTGACGATTTGTTAATCATCGAGGAAACGCTGCGCAGCCAGGAACGCCGTCAGCCGTTCGGCGAATTGGCGGCGCGCGGCGGTCTTGCGCGGCTTACGAGCGCGCCCGGCCGGGGCGGGCGACGACCAGTCCGGCCAGGGCGAAGCGGCGAACCAGCTTCGGTAGGCTTCGGCGAAGCGCGTCTCGCCGCGCCAGCGTTGATACTCCCAAGGCTTGGGGCTGTTGACGAAATGCAGCACGATCGGCGCGATCGTCGCCTCGAGATCGAGCAGGAAGAAGTCGCCCATGAAATTGCAGCGCGGCGACAGCGGCGCGAAGCCGCCCGCGAGCGTCGCGTTGAGCGCGTCCTGCTCCATGAAGGGAAATTTTCGTGGCTCGTCGCGAAGCGCGCGCGCGGCGCGCTCGCCGAGCTCGGCGGCCCGCCAGGCGGCGCGGTCGACGACCATCAGGCCGGCGTTGAAATAGGGCGTCGCGAGGTCGAGGCCGAGCGAGCGGCGGTAGGCCTGAAATCGCCGCGCCAGCGCGCCGCCGCTGAAATCCATGAGATAGATCATGTCGTAGGCCGCCGCGATCGGCTTGCCCCGGAGATCGACTTGTCCCAGACGCGCGAGCCCCGGCCGCGTCGCCAGCATATCGGAGTCCATCGTAATGATGCGCGGATAGGATTCCGGCACGACGCGATCGAGGAACAGCCGGCGAAAGACCGCCCGGGAAAAGCGGCCGCGGCCGGCGAGGCCGCCGTCGAAGCGCGAGAAGTCGACGATCAGAAGCTTGATCCTCTCGCGCAGGGCGGGATCGAGCGCGTCGAAGCCGGGCGCGACATCCCCGGCCTCGCAGACAATGAAGATGTCGAAAGCGTCGGCGTCGCCTTGCGCAAGAAGCGACGCCGCGGCGCGGACCGCCGGCCGGAAGAACGCGAGGTCGGGCGTGAAGCAAAGCGCGGTCTTCATTTCTCACCGGAATTCCGCGCTGGGCGCTTCAGCCGTAAACCGGATCGACGGCGCCGACTTCGCGGTAATAGTGCGCGACGCGCGCATGCCAGGAGCGGCGCGACTGCAGGTGTTCGACGCCCGGCGCGTGCGAGGGCAGATCGAGCGCCGCGACGAGCCCTTCGATTTCGCGCCGCGCCGCATGTTGCGACGTCGTCAGCGCTCCGGCGGAGGCGTCCTCGATCCGGTCCAGCGCGGTGAGCCCGATCGGAAACAATTCGCGAAAGATGACGCGGTCGTGAAGGCCGTCGGCGACGCGAAAGTGCAATTCCGCGGCGAGCCGCGCGACGCTGACCGCAATCTGCCGCGCGTTGTTGCTGGCGATCGAGGCCATGCGGTTGCGCACCATCACCCAGTCGATGACGCCGTTGTCGACGAGGCGGCGCTTGCGCCGCGCCTCCATGACGAGGTCCGCGTAATGGGCCACGGCGCCGCGTTGCGAGCGGTCGTGATGGACGCGAGAAAAGACGTCGATGTCGATATAGCTGTCGTTGAGCGGCGAAACCAGCGTGTCCGCGAGGGAATGGGCGAGCCGCATGAGATAGGAATCGCTCGCCGGCGTGTCGATGACGACGAATTCGTATTCGTGCTCGACCGCGCCGATCGCCTCGGCGAACAGCGCGAATTCATGCGCTTCGTTGGCGCGCACGTCGTTCGATTGTCCGCGCGCCATCGCGCAATGGCGCGGCAGTTCGATCGGCCAAGGCGCGTTCGCCGACCACGACTTCCGGTTCTCGAAGAAGCGCGTGAGGGTTTGCTGGCGGGTGTCGAGATCGATGCAGGCGACCTTGTAGCCCGCCTTGAGCAGCGCCACCGCGAGATGGATCGACAGCGTCGATTTTCCCGCGCCGCCCTTTTCGTTGCCGACCACAATCACGTGAGCGCTGCGCAAATCCGGTGCTTCGTTGTCGAATTCCATGGCGGCGCCGAATCAGTGAAATTGCTCGCAGCAAACATAGACTCTTTGCGGCGAAGCGCCAATTGTGGCGCGAGATTTCAGGCGCGACTTCGTCGTCAGCGCGCGGGCTCGGCGTGGCCGATGATGCGAATGACGTCGGGGAATTCATCGCGCACCGATCGTTCGAGTGCGTCGACCCGGGCATGGGCCGCCTCGACCGTGACGTCGGGATCGACGCGGCAGTGAAAAATGACGAAATGGCCGGCCTCCGCCTTGCGAACCCGCACATCGTGGATATCGCGCAAGGCGCCCAGGCGCGCCGCGTTGCGGCTCAGCGAGAGCGCGATTTTCGCGGCCGCCGCGGGATCGGCCGCGCGGCCCCCGATCTCGCGCGTCTCCATCGGTTCGATATGGGTCTCGACTTCGATGTCGGCGCCCAATTCATCCTGGATGGCATTTTCAAGTTGCGTCGCGATTTCATGCGCGGCGGCCAGACTCATGCGTCCGTCGACCTCCAGATCGAGCGTCACGCTCTTGCGCTCGCCGACGTTCTGGACCGCGACGTGATGAACGAACAGGCGGCGTCGGCCGGCGATCACTTGCACGCGCTCGAGCACGGTCTCGTCGTCGAGCGCCGTGGGATCGGCGGTGATGGTCAGCGCGACATAGGGCCACCGCCGCGCGATGACCTCGGCGACTTCCGCCTTGATCGCGGCGACGCGTTCCAGCGGCAAGGTGCGCGAGACGAGCAGCCCGAGATCGCCGACGATCCGCGGGCCGTTGCGGCGAAGCCGAACGAAGTCGGTTCCCGCGACGCCGGGCACGCGCTCCACCGCGACGCGCAAGGCGCCCGCGACGCCCTTGGGCGCGGCGTCGACCAGCGCGTCGACGGTCCGCCGTCCCAGGCGAAAGCCCGCGACGCCGATGAATACGGCGACGCCGACCGCGGCGAGCGCGTCGGCGTGCGGCCAGCCCGCGCGCGTCGCGGCGAGGCCGACGAGGACGAGGACCGAGGAAATGAGATCGCTGGAGAAATGCAGCGCGTCGGCGGCGAGCGCGTCGCTTTGCGTTTCCCGCGCGACGCGCGTCAGGGCGCGCCAGCGCGCCAGGTCGACGCCGATCGACAGGAGGATCGCGCCGAACGCGAAGACATTGGCGTCGACGATCGGCGCCTCTTCCCCGATGCGGCGTAGCGCCTCGAAGGCGACGGCGACGGCGAGAACGATGAGAAACCCGGTCTGCGCGAGCGCCGCGACCGCCTCGATCTTGGCGTGGCCGAATGGATGATCGTCGTCGGCCGGCTTGTCGGCTTCGCGCACGGCGAAATAAGTCAGCCCGCTCGCGCCGATATCGAGGGCGTTATGCGCGGCTTCCGAGAGAAGCGCCAGCGAACCGGACATAGCCCCCGCCGCGAGCTTGGCGAGCGCCAGGGCGAGGCTCGCCGCGACGGAGGCGAGCGCGGCGCGCTGCTTGCGCGCCGAGGGAGCTTCGTTCTTGCCGGCTTGCATCATCAAGGGCATGTAGGCTTGGGTCATCAAGGACATGTATAAGTCGCGCGAGCGCGTTGCGCTTTATGATCCGTCGGCCGCGTCGACGCAAACCAGGAAGGGCCCAAGACCATGAAATATCTGCACACCATGATTCGCGTCAGCGATCTCGAGGCGTCGCTGGACTTTTTCGTCGGCAAGTTCGGTCTGGTCGAGACGAGGCGGCTGAGCAACGAAAAGGGCCGCTATACCCTGGTCTTCCTCGCCGCCCCCGATGACGCCGAGACTGCGAAGAAGACCCAGGCGCCGTTGGTGGAGCTGACGTACAACTGGGATCCGGAAGTCTATACGGGCGGGCGCAATTTCGGCCATCTCGCCTACGCCGTCGACGACATCTATGCGACTTGCGACAGGCTGCAAAAGGCGGGGGTCGTCATCAACCGTCCGCCGCGAGACGGCCGCATGGCGTTCATCCGCAGCCCCGACAATGTCTCGATCGAGTTGCTGCAGAAGGGCGAGGCGCTCGCGCCCGCCGAGCCCTGGGCGTCGATGGCCAATACCGGGGTGTGGTGAGGTCCGCGGGTCTCGGCGTTCAAACGATCGCCGCGTTGACGAGGTTGCGGAAGAGCAGGCGGAAATATTCGCGATACTCGGGAGCCTGCACCATCAGGATCGCGAATAACGCGTCGCGCGGCGAAATCCAGAACACGGTGCCCGCTATGCCGCCCCAGAAATATTCGCCGACGGCGCCCGCCGTCGGCGCAATGCCGGCATCGAGCCGCACCGCGAAGCCGAGCCCGAACCCGTGGCCGGGCCACAGCAAGGGGTGATTCTTGACGACATGCGGCCCCAGGTGGTCGCTCGCCATGAAGGCGAGGGTTCGCGAGCCGAGAATTCGGCCGCCGTTGAACGCGCCGCCGCCGCTCACCATGGCGAGAAAGCGCGCGTAATCGCTGATCGTCGAAAACAATCCGCCGCCGCCCATTTCGCAACGCGGCGGCGCGCTCAATTCGGTCGTGTCGGCCCCTGCGGAATTTAGCAGGTCGAACGAGAACGGCAGCGCGCGGCGCGCATGCTTGGACTCGGGCGTGTAGAAACCCGTGTCGGTCATGCCCAGCGGCGCGAATATTCGCTCGCGCAGGAATTCGCCGAGGCTGCGGCCAGCCACGATTTCGATGACCCGGCCGAGCACGTCGGTCGAGAGGCTATATTCCCACACCTCGCCCGGCTGATGCTGGAGCGGCAGGGTGGCCAAGACCTCCATGTGTTCGGCGGTCGACCGGTCGTGACTCATGATGCCGGCCGCGTGCGTCAGCTTCTGAACCGCGCCGAGGCCGGTGAATCCATAAGTCAGGCCCGAAGTGTGGCGCATCAGGTCCTGGATCGTGATCGGGCGCTTGGCGGGGACGAGATCGAGCTTGTCGCCGTTCTCGACGCCGACCTTCATGTCGGCGAAGGCGGGAATGTATTTGGCGAGCGGATCGGAGATCAGCAGCCGCCCTTCCTCGACGAGCGTCATCGCCGCGACGGTCACGATCGGCTTGGTCATGGAATAGATGCGGAAGATCGCGTCGGCGGACATCGGCGGCCCGTCCGGGCGCAACGCGCCGAGCGATTGCGCGAAGGCGACCTTGCCGTGCCGCGCGATCAGCATCGACATTCCCGGCGCATGTCTCGCCGCGATTTCCCGCTCCATCGCGTCGGTCATGCGACGCAGCCCGGCGCTCGAAAGGCCGACCTCCTCGGGCCGGGCGGTCGGCAGGCCCGAAAGAGCGTTGGAAGGGGCGTTCATCGGGCACTCCTCGCGTCGTTCGAAACGCGCGCACAATGTTCTAATCCGGCCTTGCGGGCAAGGCGGAACGGAGCCTGGGCCTGGCCGGACGGGGTCGGACTGGACTTGATCGGGGCGGCGGGACAAGAGTGAGGCATGAACGGTCCGCCCGACATGCTGAGCGTCCTGGCGCCGCCCGCGCCGCTGCCTGAGCGGCTGCGTCCGCAAAGCCTCGCCGAGGTCGCGGGGCAGGAGCATCTGACCGGGCCCGAGGGGGCGCTGACGCGGATGCTGCAAGCCCCGACGCTCGGCTCGATGATCTTCTGGGGGCCGCCCGGCTCCGGCAAGACGACGGTCGCGCGGCTGATCGGCCGCCAGGCGAAGGCCGAGTTCGTGCAAGTGTCGGCGATCCATTCCGGCGTCGCGGAGCTGAAGAAGATTTTCGACGCGGCGCGCGCGCGGCGCGCGGTCGGGGGCGCGACGCTGCTGTTCGTCGACGAAATCCATCGCTTCAACCGCGCCCAGCAGGATTCGTTCCTTCCCGTCATGGAGGACGGCTCGATCACCCTGATCGGCGCGACCACCGAGAACCCGTCGTTCGAGCTCAACGCGGCGCTGCTCTCGCGCGCCCGCGTGCTGGTCTTTCGCGCCCTCGACGAGGCGGCGCTGGAAAAGCTGATCGCGCGGGCGGAGAGCGCCGAGGGCAAGCCGCTGCCGCTCGACGCCACGGCGCGCGCCGCGCTTTTGAGCATGGCCGACGGCGACGGCCGCGCGGCGCTGACGCTCGCCGAAGAGGTCTGGCGCGCCGCGCGCGAGGGCGAGACCTTCGACGCCGCCGGCCTGGTGGAGGTCGTGCAGCGCCGCGCGCCGATCTACGACAAGGCGCAGGAGGGCCATTACAACCTGATCTCGGCGCTGCACAAATGCGTGCGCGGCTCCGACCCGGACGCGGCGCTCTATTATCTCGCGCGCATGCTCGACGCCGGCGAAGACCCGCTGTTCCTGGCGCGCCGGGTGGTGCGGATGGCGAGCGAGGACATCGGCCTCGCCGATCCGCAGGCGCTCGTCGTCGCCAACGCCGCCAAGGACGCCTACGACTTCCTCGGCAGCCCCGAGGGCGAACTGGCGATCGCGGAGGCGGTGGTCTATGTCGCCACCGCGCCCAAATCCAACGCCGTCTACACGGCGTTCCAGGCGGCGACCGCGCTGGCGAAGAGCGCGGGATCGCTCGTCCCGCCGAAGACGATCCTCAACGCGCCGACCAGACTGATGCGCGGCGAGGGCTACGGCGCCGGCTACCGCTACGACCACGACCAGCCCGACGCCTTCAGCGGCCAGAACTACTGGCCCGAGGCGCTCGGCCGGCAAAAGCTCTACGATCCCGTAGAGCGCGGCTTCGAGCGCGAGATCAGGAAGCGGCTGGAGTATTGGGCCAAGCTGCGGCGCGAGCGGGGGGAGGGGTGAAGAGGGCGCCAAGGATTTTCGCCGAGCTTTTCCAAATGGGAGCAAATCAAGCCCCGAAATCTCCAAGCTTTTCCAAACATTGTTGCGGGCATTTTGAGCGATTTCAATGGGTTATGGGGCAGGAAAGGGAATTCTCGTCGATGTGCCCGCTGGCCGGGGCGGCGGGGGCGAGAGGCAGGGCGGGCGAGCGGCTAAGGTCATGATTAAGACTAGCACGAATTCCGTTTTTCAGGAAGTTATGGTTTTCGATATTCCGATTAACGGAAGGCCGAGAGACCGCAATCGCAGCGTCGAATTCGCTTATCTTCCCGGTCCGCTCCGCCTGATCCGTGCTCGGCGTCAAGTCAAGGCGAATGCGAAGCATTCGGCCGCGCCGAGCCCGCTTCGCCGGTCGCGCTGCGCGCGAGCCTCGACCCCTCCGCGCGGCCCAGGCTCTTGGTTTCCAAGATCGTTGCTGAGCGAAGCCGGCCGCGAGGCCGGCTCCGCTCAGCAACGATCTTGCAGGCAAAACGCCGCATCGGAACGGCGCTGTCATCTCAAGGCGAACGCGAAGCGTTCGTCCGGGCGAAGCGGCCGGAGTGAAGCGCAGGAGCGGCGCAGCGGCGGCCGAATGCTTCGCATTCGGCTTGACTTGACGGCGACGGGCCGATGTGGCCGGGGGCCGCTCTTACTTCTTCTCCGGCTTGCGCGCCTTCGGCTTACGAGATTTTGACGCAGGGGGCGGCGGCGCCTCGTCGGCGGCTTCGGAAGACGCCGACCTCTGATCGGGTTCCGGCGCTGGCGCGCTCGGAGCCGCGCCGGTCATTTTCTCCAGCATTTCATGGAGCGGGAGATACGGGCCGACCATGGCGCCGAGCGCGGCGATGTCGCTGCCGAGCCAGTGCATCAAGGCCGCGACGCCGCCGACGACGAGCGCCTTGCCCGCCTGCGCCGCGCCTCTTTCAATCCCCCTGGGCGCGCCGCGGCGGAAGGCGCGCCAGCCGTCCGCGCTGAGGCCGCCCAACTCGCCGCCGATCGCGCGTCCCGTCGCCTTCAAGTGTTTCACGCCCGCGCGCGCGAAGTTGGCGAAATCGACGAGGAAATAGGCGCTCTGCTTCGCTTCGTCGGCGAGGCCGCGCTGATGGGCGAGGTCGGCCGCGCTGGCGTTGATCGCTTCGCGCCCGCCCTCGGTCGCGCCGTCGGAATGGTTGACCTTGGCGACGACGGAGTCGATCGTCTGGCGGATTTCCGGCAGCCGTTGCATCGGCAGGCCGAGCGAAACCGCCTCGGCCTCGATCTCGCGCGATCGAGGGAAGACGGCGCAGAGATCGCGCACGGACTCGGCGAGATCGACCATGCTCGAAAGTTGCGCCGCGCTGAGTTCCCTGCGGCCTTCCTCGCCGTCATAGGCGCGCACGTCCGATTCCAGACTGCGCAGCACCGAAAGCACGAGCCCCGGCCGCAGGTCGGCGTAGGACGATCCGAGCCGGACGAGCAGCAGATCGACATGGGCGCGGATGTTTTCGTCGGCCTGCGCGCGCTGCAATCGATCCTTGAGTTCTTGCCCCTTGCGCTTCGCCTCGTCGTAGAAATCGCGCGCGTCCTCCACGTCGATCGGCCGCGCACTCTCTGGCAGAGCATCGATCTTGTCGCCGACGACCTGGAATTGAAATGCGGCTGGGCGCTGTTGGAGGTTTAGATGCGCAGCGATCAACCGCTTGATATCGGCGTTCACGACCGCCGGCCCTTGTCGCCAGATTGCGCCCGCGATCGTCGCGCGGGCGACTTCGAGCGCCTCGATCGGCGGATGGGCGGTGTCGCCGGCGAGCCGCGCCTCGTACCAATCGGTCCAAACGTCCCAATCCTCGCCGCCGGCGAGAAGAGCGGCCTTTAAGCTCAGCCAGGCCTCTGCTGCCCAACCCGGAGCGCCTTTCGGCCAGAGCGGCGTCCCCGCCAATTCAGCGGCGGAGCGGCCAGAGTCAATCAAGGCGGCGTCGGCTTCCGTGGCGGTATTCATGTCGGTCGCAGTGACCACCGTATGCGCAACAGTGGCGGAGGTCGCGGCAGCGTCGAACGCGGAATCAAGAGCTTGTACGGTGTTACCGAGCACGTCGACGACGTGGACCGTGTCGGCCGCGAAAGCGGCGGCAGTAACGGCGTGTGAGGAAGACGTGGGACCCGATGCGCCAATTGCATCTTCAGCGCGCCTAGCAGCAACGGGGGCGTAGTTCGACCGGAGCGCGCTGGCACTGGATGGGTATCGACCGGCGGTCCACGCCAACGCCGCAGCGCCAAAGGTCGGCAATACGACCGCTGGAGATACAAGCGCGCGAGTTGTTGTGCTGCGCGCTGACGCGGAGTACGTCAATTTGTTTCCGGCCAGCGGCAGGACGCGCAACGCCGCGCGCGCCGCCAGTGCTACCGCGGCTTCGCGCCGCCGCTGCGCCGGCTCGATCTTGTCAAGCCAACGCTGGACGTCCTTGCGATTGGAAAAAGCGACCGCGCGATCGCCGAGTCTTTCTGTAGGTTGATCTCTTGGCGGGTCGAATTTGTCGGTCAGCCGCTTGATCTCGGCGTTTACGACCGCCGGACCCTGTTTCCAGATTTCCTCGGGGATCGTCACGCGGGCGACTTCGAGCGCGTCGTTCGGCGGATAGACGGCGTCGCCGGCGAGCCGGGCCTCGTACCAATCGGTCCAGACCTCCCAACCCTGGTCGGCGGCGAGGAGGGCGGACTTCAACGTCCGCCAAGCGTCGCTCGCCCAGCCCGGCGCGCCGTTCGGCCAAAGGGGCATGCCCGCAAGCTCCGCGCCGGAGCGGCCGGAGTCAATTGCCTCAGCGTCGGCGGCGTAGGCGTCGACGGCGACGAGGCCAGAGGAGGTGGCGTTACCAGCTGCCGAGGCGGCAGACGCAGCCATAATGGCGGCGTCGGCGACGGCGTCAGTGGCGTAGCCTGTGGCTGCATCGCCGGCGTTCGCGACACCTGCGGCGAGGCGGGCGGCGTAGGCGACCAGTGGAGCATAGGCAGCGACGTTGTAGGCGGTGAGCGCGGCAGCCATAGCCGCAGCGGAGGCGGCGCGACGCTCGTCCCCGGGGGGCGGATACTTGCCGCTGGCCCACGAAAATGCCGTAGCTCGCAAGGTTGGCAGTACTGTGGCCACCATGCTTACCCGGGGGTCTTGCTGGCTGTCCGTCAGTTCTTCACTAATCAGCGGGACAACTCGCAGCACCGCGCGGGCCGCCAGCACAACGGCGACCTCGCGCCGCCGCTGCGCCGGCTCGATCGCGTCAAGCCAGCGCTTGAACTCCTCGCGGTTCGAAAAATCGACCATGGCCGCCCCGCGCCCAAGGCGCTTCCCTCAATGCCCAGACTGACAGCGGCATTCGCGCGGGGCAAGGGCGAAGACGCCGCACTCGGCTCTTTGCAGCGACCGCGGCCAATCCCCCGCGCCCCTCACCTTACCTCTCCCCGCGAAGGGCGGGGAGAGGGGGCCCGGCGCCGGTTCGTACGCGGCAAGGATCGATTCGACTCGGTCCTGCAAGGAACTATCGGCGAAGGTTCGAACAGGCGCTTCCGCCCCCTCTCCCCGCGCTCTCGAGCGGGGAGAGGTAAGGTGAGGGGCGCGGGGGGAAGGGCCGCTTCGGCGGCTCAACGCGCGAGCTCGGCCAGGACGCGGGCGATCTCGTCGAGGACCGCTGCGACGTTTTCGTAGACCTGTTCATTGGAGAAACGGACGACGCGATAGCCCTGCGCTTCGAGGAACGCCGTGCGACGCTTATCGCTCGCAATTTCTTCGTCGGTGGAATGGGTCGCGCCGTCGATCTCGACGACCAGCTTGGCCGCTCGACAGGCGAAGTCGGCGAAATAGGGGCCGATCGGTTCAGAGCGCACGAACTTGGCGTCCTGCAAGCCGTGGTTCTTCAGCCGCGCCCAAAGAATCCGCTCCGCCGCCGGCGCGAGGCGCCGCAATTCGCGGGCGCGGCGGGTTTGCTGGAGGCGAAGTCCGCGCTTTGCGCTCATCCCCTCGATCGCGGCCAATCCCCCGCGCCCCTCACCTTACCTCTCCCCGCCCTTGGCGGAGAGAGGGGCGGCGACGGCGGCTCGAATTTTCGTCCTCACTCGCCGCCCGCCCAAAAGCGCGGCAGTTCGCGCTCGAATTCGGGGAAGTAGCGCGCGATGACGCTGAGGTCGAAGCGGGCGAGGATGGATTCCTTCGGCTCGCGCTCGAGCAAAAAGCGGAACGCGGCTTCGATCAGGCGCTCGGGCGCGCGGGCGCCGGCGAGGCGGGTCAGATCGGCGCGCGTCAGCGTGACGCGGTGGCGGCTCGTCCCGTTCCGCTCGGCGACGGCGACGCCGAACACGAGCGGATCGTCGCCGGGGAGTCGCGTGACGGTGATCATGGGGCGGGTCCTAAGTTTCGAGCGCGCGAGAGAAATCGAGTCGGCGCGCCTGCCGCGGGCGCTGGCGGCAGCGCCAGCCATTCATTGTTTGCTTGGAGGCGATTATGCGCGAGAGAAATTCGAACTCAAGGACGGCCCAAAGGGCCGCCGCCGAAGGCGGTGCTTCGCATCCTTGAGTTCGAATTTCTCTCGCGCTCCGCTCCGCCAAGCAAGCAATGAACGAATCCGCCTCCGTGGCTCACTCTGCAAAGGGCTGAGCCAGCCACCCCGCCTTGCCGCTCCCGCCCGCCGCCGCTATAAGCGCGGCGCTTCCCGCAACCTATCGATTTCAAGAAAGCGCCCATGGCCCTCGAACGCACCTTTTCCATTCTCAAGCCCGACGTCACGCGGCGCAACCTCACCGGCGCGGTCAATGCGCGGATCGAGGCCGCGGGCTT
>Ga0187848_10001932_pt1 | contig 17006 bp, 12 predicted proteins | sample June2016WEW_4_40_FD_132424 | JGI IMG/M metagenome (GOLD analysis project Ga0187848, IMG submission 132424) | Peatland microbial communities from SPRUCE experiment site at the Marcell Experimental Forest, Minnesota, USA - June2016WEW_4_40 | ecosystem: Environmental > Terrestrial > Soil >... | reverse complement strand
GAGCTGATTCACTGATCAAACTGAATCCCTGACGCGGCATGTGCCCCCGCGTTTTCACGATTGAAAACGCGGGTGGGAACGAGGGCGACGGGGCTCGAACCCGCAACCACCGGATCGACAGTCCGGTACTCTAACCAATTGAGCTACGCCCCCAACAGTTTCTGGCTAATCTCCTAAGCAATTATAATTCAAGAGCTTAGGCTTGCTTGAACCTCCTCACTCCTCAGAGTATGCTTGAGCAGGATGAAACGACACTACGCCCGCCACTACGCCCCGACACCCGTTCCGGCGCCTGCTCTAGACCCGCATCTATTATGATCCGACGCCTGAAGTCAACGCCATGACCACGCCCGACACCCGGCCGCCGAAACCGACACCTGATTTCCCTCTGTTCGCTCATGGCAACGGCCAGTGGGCCAAGAAGGCAAACGGCAAGTTGCGATACTTCGGCCCGTGGGCCAATCCCGAAGCCGCCTTGGCCAAGTATCTCGGCGGGAGCGGCCACGAGCAAGCAATGGTAACGCGCAAAGAGAAACGGGGCAAGCCCCACCCCGACTACCCCTTGTACCTGCACGCCTCCGGCCAGTGGGCCAAGAGAATTCGGGGCAAGGTTCACTACTTCGGTACCGATCCGCAAGTCGCCCTGGAAGACTACAACACCAAGAAGGATGCGCTGCTGGCCGGGCGGGAACCTGCCCCGGCAACCGAAGGGGTGACGGTCGGATACCTGGCAAGCCACTTCTTGCGGTTCAAGGAGGGAGCCGTAGCGACGGGGGAGATATGTCAACGGACCTGGACCGACTACAAGGCGGTATGCGACCGGGTTGTTGCCTTCCTCGGCAAGGATCGGCCGCTTGTCGATCTTCGGCCGGATGATTTTGCGGCCCTGCGGCAACATTTCGCCAACGGTCACGGGCTGGTCACGCTCTGGAATGACATTACCCGAACGCGGGTCTTGTTCCAACACGCCACCGGCAGCCTCTTGATTGACCGGCCCGTGGCTTACGGCAAGGGCTTTGAGAAACCGGACAAGACCAAGTTGCGCGGCGCGCGGCAAGCGAAGGGGCCGCGCATGTTCAAGCCGGAAGACATACGCAAGATGCTCGATTCCGCCAAGCCCCAACTGAAGGCCATGATCTTGTTGGGCGTCAACTGCGGTTTCGGCAACACGGACTGCGCCACCGTACCGCAACAAGCCCTCGACTTGGACGGCGGCTGGGTGGATTTCCCCCGGCCAAAGACCAAGACCCGCCGCCGCGGCGCATTGTGGCCGGAAACGATTCAAGCTTTGAAGGAATCACTGGACGCCCGGCCCGAACCGAAAGACCCTGCCCTGGCCAACCGCGTTTTCGTGACGAAGTATGCCCACGGGTGGGACACTCGCGCCAAGAGTGGAATCGACAAGAAGGTTTCCCGTGACGATCCCATTGCCAAGGAAACGGGCAAACTGCTGCGGGCCCTCGGCTTGCACAAGCCGGGGCTGGGATTCTACACGTTGCGGCACGTTTTCCAAACGGTTGGGCAGAAGACCCGTGACAAAGATGCCGTTCGGGAAATCATGGGCCACGCGCCGCACGCAAGCGACATGAGCGCGGTCTGCAACGAAGAGCCTGTTGACGATGCCCGGCTGCGGGCGGTAGCCAATCATGTCCACAACTGGCTTTTCCCGCCCGCTTTCACTCCCGTTCCTGTCGCGACTGCTGAAACGCCGGTCAGTACCACGCCTTGACCGGCGGGAGCTTGTAGCGATTCGGTCTTGGCGGGGCTTCACGCCGGACGTGCAGGGCCGTCCCTCTGCCGACGACTTCCTGCCCTTCTTCTCCTGCAAGGCGGTGGACGACGTGCTGCTGGAGGTGGCGAGGCGGATTCTGGAGATTGCGTGGACGGCTGCTCGCCGAGCGGGGGCGGGGAGGGGTTTTGCAGGCCTGGAACAGCCCAATCATGCCACGCTGGTCGGCGTGCAACCCCTTCACAGGGCGGGGAGGGGGGAACGGGTCCATGCTCTTGGGCGGAGCCCGGACGCGGGCGAAGGCCGATTCGCCGAAAAATGGACCCGGGCACCCTCCGGGTGCCGACCGCCCTGTGAACGGTTGCCGCAAATCGCGATGGGCCTATTGCACACGCCATCCGGAATGCCTATACTGTGAATCGCGTGGGACGTTTTCTCTCCGCGTTCCGGCAGCCCGGATTCGGCCTGTGCCCAGCAGCAGGTGAGTGCCTTTCATGGCTGAGCAGATATTCACGCAAAGGGCCAACCCGAGCCGAAAGCGGTTTCGTTGAAGCCGCACTCCGGGCTGCTCGTGTCGAGCGGCACTTCACCTGGGCCCCCCAACATCTGGGCCCCCCAACATGCTGTCTCGGAACCGTGGGAGATTCCCGCCAAGTTCCGGGCCCAACCCCGGTCTTGAAACGGCTTTAGACACGTTTTCTTTACCACGGATCGAGTGTTCTTGAGAAGCAGGAGGTGGACATGAACCGATGGTGGCTCGCTGCCGTCGCACCCGTCCTGGTGTTCCTCGCCATGGGACCCCCGGGCGGCGCGGCGGAGAAGAATCGTTCGGCCAAGGAGGCGGCGGCCGAAAAAGAGGAAGCCGGCAAGAAGCCTGCCGCGATCGAAAAAGCCGTGTTCCCCATGGCGGAAGTGCCCGCGTTCGGCAAGGAGGAAGTGGACGGCAGGCCACGGTACTACTATCCGAGCGGCGGGTACATGATGTGCGATACCATGCCGAGGAAGGAGGTCAAGGCGTACCCGGAGCTGAAGTCGAAGCGGCCGTTGTACGGTTCGGTGACCTTCGACCGCGACAGCCTTGATCCCAAGGGGAGAAAGACTTTCTACTTCGTGCTCGACGAATCGGGGGTGAAGAAGCCCGCGGCGGCAGAAAAGGAAACCGACAAGGGCTCCAAGAGGGACACAGAGAAGAAGTCCACGAAGGCCGCGGCGGAGAAGACCATCGCTGCGCACGAGCGGGCCGGATTCGATGGGCTGCGGCCGGAGACGTGGACCTACGACCTGCTGTACTTCGACTGCAACGGCGATCTCGACCTCACCAACGACGGCGTCGTCAAGCTGGCCGAGAAGTCGCCGCTGGCGGACCTGCCCGGAGCGATGGGGGCCGGTTTCTTCGAAGAGTTGCAGGTGATGCTCGATTTCGGAGCGGGGCTGGGCCAGCGGCCCGTCGTTCTCCTGCCCAAGGTCCACTTTCTCGGTCCCGGCTCCGCGATGATGCAGTTCCTGCCCAAGACGGCGCGGAAGGGCAAGATCCGGCTGGGGGATGAAGAGTACGTCGCCCGCCTGTGCCAGCCGCAGATCGTCTCCGGCCGCTACGACAGGCCGCAAGCGCAACTGGAGCTGATCGCCGCGGATGCCTCCAAAGGATTGCGCTCGATGCAGGGCCCCTTGAGCCAGATGCGCTGGGTCGAAGGGCAGTTGGTCAGCTTCTCGGCCACTCCGCTGGGCGACAAGCTCGCTGTCGATCCGTACCACGGCGAAACCGGCGTGCTGGAGGTCGGTTCAGGCGGACGGGCCATCACCGAGCTGGGCATCGCCGGGCAGCTCACGTCGCGTACGGGCACCACGATCGCCTTGGGGGAGAACGTGCCCCAGGCCCCGGATGGAATGCTCCGCCGCTACCCGTTGCCGATCGGCGACTATGCGATGTCGTTTTTCACGGCCCGCCACGGGCGGCTCCGCTTCAGCGGCCGCATGACGCCTGCTGTCGGCCCCGAGGCCGGCAAGCGGGATGCCTACCCGATCCGGATTCGCAAGGAAAGTCCCTTTGTCCTGGAATTCTCCGGGAAGCCGGAGGTCAAGTTCATGAGTCCTCCCAAGGAGCACTCGTTCAAGCCCGGCGACAACGTTCGCGTCGCCGCGATGCTGACCGAGCCGTGGCAGGGCATCCAGATCACGGGACTTTGGGGAACGTCCAATAACCGGCTCGACCCGAGCATCGCCGTCCGCAACGCAGCCGGCGACGTCGTGTCCGAGGGCAAAATGCCCTTTGGCTGAGGGGGGACCTGCGGGTACTCGTGGCGAGTACCAACCGAGCTGAAGGTATCGGGCGACAAGGAAACGTTTGTGGCGACCATCACCTACGACACCCTCGACCTCTATGGGAAGATGGAGGCGATGGTGCCGATTGTCGTCGAGAAGAAACCGTAAGGGGAGGGGCCGTTGCTCCTCTGCGAACTCGGGAACGTTCCCAAGCTGCGGCTTGGGAACGTTCGTTTGCGCGCTGCCCCGGCGCCTCGGCAAGTCGCCGGCAGTGCCCTAGCCGTGGTTATACAGCCTGGAACAGCCCTTCGGGCAACGGGTGCGTTGCCTATCGGCGTCATCACGCCGATCACCTTCACGGCCGCGGGGTGCGACGTGGCCCGACGAGCCACGCCCCACATGTCAGTTCGCATTCGCCCCGACACGTTCACACCTTCGGCGAAGCTTGACGGGAACGTCGAAAGGGCGTAAACCATTATGAGGGTGGCGTCACCTCATTTCGGGGAGGATCGCGCATGTTGAACCTGTCGGGCAATAGCGTCTTGCGGGTGAACCTGGCGGCCGGCATCGAGCCGGGCGAAGACAAGCTCCCGAAACGGCTGCTGAGCGAGCCCGTTCCCGAGGGACCCTCCAAGGGACACGTGCACCGCCTGGCGGAGCTCCTGCCGCAGTACTACCAGGAGCGCGGCTGGAGCCCCAAGGGCATCCCCACCCCGGAGAAGCTCGCCGCCCTGGAACTGGTCTGATGTGCCCCGGCAGCCCGGCCGGGAAGGGAGAACCGATGGACATCGAGGTGTCGTTATTCGCCACGTTGCAGGAGGGCCGTTTCCGGCGGAAGCGGCTGGAGTTCACGCCGGGCAGCACGGTGGCCGAGGTCTGTGGGCAATTGAGGATTGGCGACGGCGAAGTCGCGATTCTGCTGGTCAACGGATTAGCGGTCGAGCGCGACCACCCGCTAAATCCGGGAGATGCAGTGTCGCTGTTTCCCCTGTTGGGCGGCGGCTAGGGGGCTGGAAAAAGGGGACCGGGTACCCTCTGGGTGCCATTTGCCGGAACGGGCCGGAGGCGGGCACCATGTTCACATGGTCGTCGCACAAATGGGGACTGTCCCCTTTTTCCTCTTTTCCCTGCCTTAGGGAGGAGTTATCCCATGGCGCGTAAGTTGGCGGCGATTCCGGAGCTGTGTTCCGGCTGCCGGATCTGCGAGTTGACCTGCGCGATCGGGCATTTCGGCGTGAACAACCCGAAGAAAAGCGCGATCCGCGTGCTCGTGACCTACCCGCACCCCGTCATGCGGTTGCCGGTCGTTTGCAGCCAGTGCAAGTTGCCGTTGTGCGCGGATGCCTGCCCGGTCGGTGCTCTGCGGCGGATCGAGCAGGTTGTGGAACTGGATAAGTCGAGCTGTATTTCCTGCATGAAGTGCGTCGAGGCTTGCCCCTTCGGGGCCATCTATTCCCACGGCGCCCTGGACTATCCCGTGAAGTGCGATCTGTGCGGCGGCCGGCCGAAATGCGTGGAGAAATGCCCCAAGGGCGCTCTGCGGTTCATCCCCGAGCAGTCGCTGGGCGAGTCCAAACGCATGAACAACGTGCTGAGCTACACGCACATGAAAGAGATCGAGTTCACCGAGCAAGGCCAGCAGCGGACGATCCGCTATGCCGAGATCGGCAAGGAGGAGTTGTCATGAGCGTCAAATCCGGCTACTTCAAACAGAGCCTGCACGTGGACCTGACCTCGGGCCGGTGCGAGCGCCGCGGGCTTTCGGACGCGTTCCTGGCGCGCTACGTCGGCGGGCGCGGCTTCGGCGCCAAGATGGTCTGGGACAACCTCCGCGCGCACGACTTCAAGATCGATCCGCTCGGACCCGCGAACCTGCTGGTGATCGCCCCGGGACCGCTCACCGGCGCCTATCTGCCTTCGTCCGGCAAGTGCTCGTTCATCTCGATCTCACCGGCCACGGGCGTATACGGCGATTCGTCGATCGGCGGCACGCTCGGCGTGGAGCTGCGGCAGGCGGGTATCGACGCCCTGGGCATCACCGGCCGGGCCGAACGCCTCTCGATCTTGTGGATCGACGAGGATGAGACGACGATCCTACCCATGCCGGAGCTGGCCGGCAAGACGTGCCTCGAAGCCGAGGGCTTGATCAAGGAACGCCTCGGCACCCACGACATCAAAGTCGCCGTGATCGGCCCGGCCGGCGAGAGCCTCGTGCGCTTCGCGTGCGTCAACGCCGACTGGTCGCGCAACGCCGGCCGGTCCGGCATGGGCGCCGTGCTGGGCTCGAAGAACCTCAAGGCCGTCGTCGTCCGCGGCACCAAGGACCTGCCCGTCCACGATCTGGCGGCCTTGGTGGCCGAAGCCGACAAGGCCTACGCCTACATGCGCAGCCACAAGTACTTCAAGATGTGGCAACGCGAGGGCCTGATGATGGTGATGGAGTACGCCAGCGCGGCCGGCATTCTGCCCACGCACAACTTCAAGGACGGCACCTTCCCGCGCGTCGGAAAAATCAACGGCGAGACCATGCTCAAGGGCTACAAGATCGGCGACACCGCCTGCTTCGCCTGCGCCATGAGCTGCGGCAACATCAACCTGGTGAAACAGGGCAAGTACGTGGGCACGGTCACCGAAGGGCCCGAATACGAGTCGTGCGCCATGCTCGGATCGAACCTCGGCGTGGACAGCTTCGCCGCCGTGCTGCACGCGAACCAGTTGTGCGACGAGTTGGGCATGGATACGATCTCCACCGGAAGCCTGATCGGGGCCGCGATCGAAGGCTACGAAAAAGGCGTCCTTTCGCTGGCCGATCTCGACGGCCAACCGATCACCTGGGGCGACGAGTCCGCGATCATGGCCTTGATCCACAAGATCGCCCGCCGCGAGGGCATCGGCAACGTCCTGGCCGACGGCGCCCGCGGCGTCATTCGCCGCTGGCCGGAAATGCACAAACTGATCCTGCACGTCAAAGGCATGGAGCAAAGCGCTTACGACAGCCGGGCCGCTTCCAGCATGGCCCTGGCTTACGCCACCAGCGACATCGGCGCCCATCACACCCGCGCGTGGACCATCGCCAAGGAGATCGAGCAGGGAAAGAACTGGTCCGACGAGGAGAAAGTGGACCTGGTAATCTACCACCAGTCCCTGCGTCCGCTGTTCGACATGCTCGGCGTCTGTCGCCTGCCGTGGATCGAGCTGGGCCTGAACGAGCAGCACTACGCCCGTTTCTATTCGGCGATCACCGGCCGGGAGAGCACGCTGGCCGAGCTGCTCGAGCAGTCCAACGACATCTACAACCTTACCCGGCTCATCAATACCCGCCTCGGCCTCGGCCGCAAGGACGATGCCATGCCGTACAAGGTCTACGCCTGTCCGATCCAGACGGGGGCCACGGCCGGCAAGGTGATCGACCAGGCGAGTTTCGAGCGACTGCTGGAGCTGTACTACCGCAAGCGCGGCTGGGACGCCGACGGCAATCCGCCGCCGGAGGCCGAGCGCCTGCACAGCGAATGCCTTCCGGCGGCCTGAACGGTTGCGGGGAATTCGCCTCATGCACTGCCGGCTCGTCCACGGCGCGGCGACCTACGGCGGCAAGCTGAACCGCACGTCGCTGCGGCGCTGCGTGACGATGGTGCAACGCCTGCTCACGGCGCTGCTGCCGGTATGGATCGGCCGCGGTGCCGGTGAAGACGGGGGCCCGTGTGCTATCCGCCGATGGGGCCTCTGCGGGAAGTGGCAGTTGATGGCGGGAGCCGGCAGAGGAGCCCGAGGCAGGGTCCAAATCCTATTTCCGAAAACAGCGCCTCTCTTCGGTTGGAGCCGCTATAGGGCGTCCGTTTGAGGGAAACAGAGCGTGCGTGCGGAGTGAAGCCGTGAAAGTTCCCGTTTCCGACTACGCCCTGATCGACCTCGACGCGCCCGTGCTGCCCGGCCAGCGCGTCGTTGGGCAAGCCGGGCATCACGGCGGTAATCGGCACCAGGTCGTTGACGACAAGCTCCGCGAACGCCGCATTTCCCCGCGAGGGTGTCAGGGGTTTGGCCGCCGGGCTCCCGCCGGCCTGCGGGGCTACCATGCCGTTTTCCATGACGATGATCATCGGCCGGGCCTGCTTTTCGGCGATCAGGTTGTCGAGGATGAAGTTGGCTCGGCCCTGCGCCGTCCAGCCCCGCTCGCTCTCGCCCGAGCCGTGCTGCAGGTAGAGGACGGGATAGCGGAGTTACTGAAGAGCGTGCATCCCGCACTCGCCGCGCCAGCGGTTGACCAACAGTAGGGCTCTTGGATCGAGTTTCAGCAATCGGACCAAGTGCGACGGCGTGCAACCCAGCACGGCAGCCGCCCGCTTCGGATCGGCGTCGAAGGCGGCCAGCACATCCAGGAGCTCGGCCAACAACGCCGGGAAGTCGACGTGCGAGGCACTCACCTTCAGCCCGCCGCCGCACCGCGATTGCCAAAGCGTACTGGGCACATAGTCCGAGCCACAAGGGCGGCGGACTTCGAGGGCCAAGTTCATCCGAAGCCGAAAGAGGGCGACGGAGCGATTCTGAGCCTGGCTGCGGCGTTCGCCGGCCTCCGCATGTACGCCGGTCGGCACATGGCACAGGCTGACGGCCGTCTCCACCTTGTTGCGGTGCTGCCCTCCCGGGCCCGAACGGCGCAGGCGGCGCACGTCGCATTCGGCAATCAACCGCTTAGCGCTAGCCGCCGCCGGATGACCGCATGGCTCGGGCATTCAAGTAATGCACCCTGCACCCTCGTGTTATCGTCGCGCAAGCCGCAATCGTACCGATTCGGTGGAGTCCGATCTCTGATTCTGCCCATCATACCTCTAAAATCAGACGCGAACAGCATGAAATCAGACGCGAAATCAGACATAGAACAAGGGCTTGCGTCAACGGCGATGTCAGGCGTCTTGCGTAAACCAAGAAAAGAAAAAAGGCCTGCGATGTCACTCGCAAGCCTTGTTAGTGGAGGCGGCGGGAATCGAACCCGCGTCCCGCGACATTTCCGCAAAGGCCTCTACGTGCATAGTCGGCTCATTTGAGACTTCGCCTCCCGGGCCCCAACCGACGGGGTCCACGCTCGGCTAGTCGGCAGCTTGTTTAGTTCCGGGCGTGGCCGACGCGACCCGGAACGATCCGGAATTGCGGCCGGCAGTCGGACCTCTCCGGCGAAGGTCCTCAGCCGGGGCCACCGTGTTAGGCAGCCATTGCGAGATGAGACTCGGCAAGTAACAGTTTGGTCGGCTTTTTACGTGGCCTGCTGACCAACCACGACACGCCACCTCTGCTTCAACCTGCCCGGTCGAATCCAATTCGCCCCCAGGTTCTCCACGTAAGTATGGCAGGCTCCCGGCCCGCCGGCAACCCCCCCCCTGGGCCGGGTCGGGCTGCGGGTAACGATCGTCTCTGGCTCCCTGCCGCGAACGTCGTCCAGCCGCAGGCCGGTCCTGATGTTCCGCAGATCGGGCTCCACATGCCTGCGGAGGCGGGACCTGCCGGCTACGGCGGCGGCGTGCGGTTCTCGTACCAGGCGAGTTGGTTCTTGCGGCCTCCGATGACCACCAGATCCGGTTTGCCGTCCCCGTTGATGTCGGCGACCACCGCACCCTCGGCCGGCATGCCAAGATCGAGGTCGTAGCTCTTGAACTCCCGGCCCGCGGCGTCCGTGGCCTTGTAGAGCCGCAGCCCGCCCCCGCCGGCCCGCCAGCCGGCGACGATCTCGTCCCGGCCGTCGCCGCCGAAATCGGCCGTGACCAGGGCGTGGCCCTCCTGGAGCGTATCGTCGATCACGTGGCGATGCCACAGCCCTTGGCCTTCCGGCGGCGAGTACACCACGACCTGGTGACCGTGCCACGGCTCGATGGCGGCCAGCATCAGCCGGCCCTTTCCCAGGCGGAGGACGGCCACTTCGCTCGTGCCGCGGGTGGCGCCCGGCTTGTCGCCATGCGGCGGAGCCCCGGCGGCCAGTTGCACCTTCCGCCACCGCCCCTCCCGCCCCTGCCCGTGGAAATCGAAGCGGTGGATGCCCTCGAAGCTGGCCGTGAGGATCGCGTCGCGCCCTTTGCCGTCCAGGTCGGCCACGCAGATGCCGTGCACAACGGTGAGCGACTCGTCGATCTTCCAGACCTCCCACGGCTCCTCGGCCGGCCGCCGCGGGACGCGGAACGCCCAGAGGTGCGAGGGCTTCGGGTCCCGCGTGTCGGTGGAGCCGGGGCCGAAGATCGGGGCATGGACGAGCACCGGCCGTCCGCTCCCTTCCGGGTCCGCCCACCGCAGGCGGTGTACCACCGGGTCGGTGGCGATGAGATGCCTCGGCCAGAGGTCGCCGGGTTTCTCCGGCTGCCGCAGAATCTCGATCTGGCCGCCGCGGCTGGACTGGCTGAAGTAGAAGCCGCTGGCCAGGGCGATCATCGGGTGGCCGCTGCCGTCGAGGTCCCGCACGGCCAGGTCGATGTTCTTGGCGGTCCGGGCCAGCGGATGCCGCCGCCAGCTCGGGTTCTCGTACCAGTCCACGCGGTCGGCGTCGGTGGACAAGGCGATCACGTCCGGCCGGCCGTCGCCGTTGAGGTCCGCCACGGCCACCTGGTAGCCGGCCGGGAAGGCGTCGATCATGTGTTTCTCGAACCGGGACGGCTCGGCGCCCATGAGCAAGCCTCCCAAACCGATCACAACTAGCATGGCGAGACTCCTTGGCTCCCGGCAAACTCCGCTCATCATCGTGCTCCCACCAGTTTGGTCACCATTGCCGCAATTCTACCCCCGGCGGCAACGGCTGCCAATGTAGCCGGCACACGCCGTGTGCCGTGTGCCGAATTCCGCACGCGGCGTGTGCGGCCTACATTGCCAAGAAACCTTGCCGCAGCCGCCTATCGGCCCTCCAGGGCGTAGCGGACAACCAGGCTGCTCCGCGGCGTGGGAAGGCTCAAGGCGCGGGATGCAAGCTCCCGGCCACTCATGGTCTTCAGAGCCGCATGACGTTGATCGTCGATGAACGTCACGGTGTAGGACTTCTCGGGCTTGAGGCCGCGCAGCTTCACCTGGAACGCGGGTTGGGGGCAGTCCTTGCGGCGGAACGCCAGAATCAGGCCCTCGTCCAGGTCCCCGCGGTGCAGTTGCCAGGCGATCCACACGTCGGCGGCCATTGTACACGGCGTGAGGGGATAGAAGTCGCCGTGCCAATACTTGCGATTCGCCTTGATCTCGGCGATGGCGGCACGGGCCTGGTCTAACGGGAACGACTTGTCGAGGATGTCCCATTCGCCGCAGAATCCGCCGGTCGCCGAGCTGCGGCACTCGTAGGCCCCCACGTCCCAGCCGATGGTCGCGTGCAGCGGCAGGTACAGGCTCAGGCCGTAAGTCTGGCACTGGTCCCACTCGGAGCGCCCCGCTGTGCAGGCGGTGTCGCTGCGGGTCTGCACCACGCTCCGCATGATCGTTTCCAGGTCGATCCGCCGGCCGCCCGAGGCGCAGTCGTCCAGGTACATCCGCGGGAACCTGGCCCGCAGCTCGTCCCACATGGCATACAGCCCTTCCACGTAGCGGATCTCGGTGATCCCTTGGCGGTCGGGCGGGTCGTTCTGCCGCCAGAACGGCAAGGGGTCCGTGTTGAAATCGTTGCGGTAGGTGTGGATGTTGAAGTCGGCGATCTGCTTGACCAACAAGTCGGTGAGCCAGCGCCGCGCCCGGGGATCGCCCAAGTTGAACAGCCCGCCGGAGCCTGCCGCCTTCTGGGCGGGCAGCACGAACTCGGGATGTTCCCGGGCAAGCTGCGTGCCGGCTGCCACGCGCTCCGGCTCATACCAGACGAGGAATTTCAGTCCCAGCTTCCGGCAGGCGTCGCCCACCGGCCGCAGGCCGTTGGGGAACTCTTTGGGCTTGGGGAGCCAATTCCCTACGCCGTCGGGAAAGTTGCCCTCGAACCAGCCGGCGTCGAACCACAGGGTGTTGCAGCCCAGCTCGCGGTTGACCGCGGCAGCGGCGATCTGCCCGGCCTGGCTCGCCCAGTAACCCTGGCCGCCCGTGCGGTTGAACGTCTGGGCCGCGATCGCCAACTCGACGGGCCGGCCGTCGAGCTTGGGGAGATAGTGCGCCAGGAGCAGCCGGCGGAACGCGTTATGGGCCTCGATGCGGTCGCCGGACCAGCGCAAGAGCATGATGCGGGGCGTGCGGATCGCCTCGCCCGGGCGGAGCCGCAAATGGGTCAATTCCATGCCGGCCCGGAGTCGCGTGGCGCCGCCCGCTTCGCGCTGAAACGCGGCCGACCATTGGCCGGTCCAGCCGATGGCGGTAAAGAAGCCTTCTGCCCCGCACTGGAGATTGAACAGCGGCAGCGTGCCGTTCGAGGGCCGCCCGCCCACGGGCGCCAGCCCAACGCTGTCGCCCGGTTTCAACGCCCGCTCCGTGGGCAGGAAGCTCCGCAGGCTGCAATCGTCGCCGTTGCTCCGGTCGAGAACCATGGCCTGTTCGGCGGACGTCCGGAGCAGGACGTCCAATGCCTGGACCTTCTCCACGATCGGCGAATCATGCCCGCCCGTGTTCTCCAGTCGCAGCACCCAATCCACGGCGGGAAAGTCCCTGAAGGCGATGGTCGTGGCACTCACCTTCAAGCCGGTCCTGGGATCGGTCCACGAGGTCAAGTACTCGACGCGATCGGCCAGCCGGCGGTCCTCGGTCCTCCGCTGCCAGGAGTCCAGGAACGTCTCCGAGGATTTGCCGTCGTACACGAAGGAGAACGGCGGTTTGGCGGCCGGCCACCAGCCCCTAGTTTTCTCGCCGCCCGACTGACGATGGCCGAATACCGCAGCGGCCCAAGCCATCGTATCCGGTGGGGACGGCACGAGCGTCCCGACCGCCGCGGAACCCGGGCCCCGGTCCTCCGCCGCCGCGAGAATGCCGTCGACCAACAGGGTCATCGCACCCAACAGCGTCCATTGCAGGGCCTGGATGCGTCGCACGTCGCGGAACATGGTTTGTCTCCTGGTCTTAAGGTATCCGGCACACGCCGTGTGCCGCCACCCGCACGCGGGTACCCGGCCGGCACACGGCGTGTGCCGGATACCTTGCCCGTCTCTCGCCGGCAGATCGCGTCTCGTACCTCGCCTGCACCTGATCCCGAATGTGCCTGGCACCCAGCATACGCGCCCGGCGGCCTTTTCGCCAGCGGGGCCGGGCCGTGCCGGCGAACCCACCGGCGGCCGGTTGAAAGCCCTTCCAACTCGTGCTACAACCATCTGGCGGCCGGGACGTGCCGGGGTCGTTCCCCGGACAGGATGCATGCCGATCGCCCCGGCCGCTTTTCTCCGGAAACCAAGGAGTAGGAAGCATGTACGCCCCAACCCGGCATCGAGCGTGGAATGCGAGCAGCCGGCGCACACGCGGCGCGTGCGGGCTGCTCTTCCTGGCACTGGCGATCCTGGCCGGCGGCAGGCCGGCCGGCGCCGAGTCGCAGTTCGTCCTGGCGGCCAACATGAAGGTCCTGCGGTGCGACATGCCCAACGCCACCTACCGCTTCGCCGGCAGCAACGCCCCCGGGCAGTTGTTCCTGCCCGGCGAGCGGGTCGACATCAAGCTGGTGTTCGCCAAGGGCCGGGACCAGGGCGAGGTGAAGGATTTCGCCGTCGAGATCCAGGAGATCACCACGCGCGACCCGGAGGCCCGCATCAAGGAGGTTTTCACCGATACGGGCGGCAGCGCTCCGCTCGTCGGGTTGGAAGGCAGGCCGGTCACGCACCCGATCACCGTCCATTTCGGCGACAAGCCCGCGACGGCCTTCGAGGTCCGCGGCCTGCCGCTGCCGGCACGTTTCGGCACGTATGCCCTGGTGCTCACGCGCGGCCCGCAGCGGCAGTTCCTGGCCTCGCTCTGCCGAGTGCCCAAGCCCCGCGAGGACGGCCGGATCGACAACGTGCCCATCCTTGGCGAAGGCCAGATGCTGGGCCCGGCGGAAATGCTGGAAACCCGCGCCATGCAGTTCTACCGCATGGGCGTGCGGGGCTGGCGGTCGGAGCTCGGCTGGCGCGAGTCGCCCGACGGCAAGCGCGACTGGGAGGCGTACGACAAGCTCTTCGCCGCCGCGGAGAAGGCCGGTTGCCGGATCATGGTCACGCTCGGCGGGCATTCGGGCTGGCTGTGGACCTTCGGCGAGCCGACGCCGGCGGCCGGTTGGCGGCCGGGCAGCTTCGGCTATTCCGGCACGGGCGACTGGGTCTGCAAGCCCGAGATGTACGAGCGCTACGGCCGCTGGATCACCGACTTCTGCCGGCGCTATTGGAAGAACGGCCACGGCGCCCTGTGGGGCCTGGAAAACTACAACGAGCCCTGGGAGGGGGGCGGCATCAGCGGCTGGGCCCGCGACATGCTCCAGTACCGCGCGATCCAGAAGCTCATCGCCACCAGCGCCCGCAAGGTCTCGCCCGACATCAAGATCCTCGCCGCCTCCTCGATCATGAATACCGAGGACAAGTTCTTCAGCGACGGCTCCCGCGAGTTCGACCGCTACATCGACATCTTCACCGACCACTACGTGGTCTCGCCGACGTGCTACGGGCCCATGGTGGCCAAGGCGCACGGCAAAGAGTCGATGGAGACCGAAACGTGGTTCGTCAATTCCGAGTACCTGCTGCCGCAGGGCGTGGCGCAGTTCATGGCCTGCGGGCAACAGCGGCTCTCGCCCTGGCACCCGCGCGTGCTGTTCGACGCCTTGCCCGGCAACAACGACGAGTATTTCATCCCTTCGCCCGTAGTGGCGGCCACCGCGGCCTTGAACTACTTCATCACGGGAAAGAAGTTCGAGAAGATCGTCTTCAAGGACCATTTGCCGTGGGTCTTCCAGTACGGCAAGGACGACGACCCGGGTGCCCTCCTGATCGTCTTCGGGCAGTTGATGCCCATCGCCGGCAACGATCCCAAGGACCGGCTGTGGTGCCAGGTGGACGCCGCGGCCGGCGGGAAAATGACCATCGACAACGCCGACGGGCTGCTGCAGTTCCACGATCTGGCCGGCAATCCCGTGTTTGAGGGCCGGCCGAGCGTCGCCCTGCCGCTGACGATCTTCCCCACGTACATCACCTGCCGGCAAGGCCCCGTAGCGGCGGCCGGACGCTTGGCTGCGGCCAGGATCGAAGGCAAGCGGCCCGTCGAGATCCTGCCCCGCGACTTCACCCAGCGGGTAGCCAAGGGCGCAATGCTCGTGGTCGAGCTGCACAACTGCCTCAACCGGACCGTCAGCGGCCGGTTGGCCGTCGAGCCGCCGGACGGCCTCGAGCTCGGCGAGAACGTGCAACCCGTCCGGTTGGCGGCGGGCCAGCGCAAGGCGTTCCCGTTCGAAGTCGCCCGGGCGGCCGCCAACCCGGCCAACGCCTACCCGTTCGCATTCCGCTTCACCGGCGACGCCGGCAACGCCGCGTACAAGGAAGTGCTCAACGCCACGATCATCCCCAAGCGGACGATCCGAGTGGACGGCAACCTGGACGACTGGCGGGACATCCCGGGCGTGACCGTGGTGGCCAAGGCCCAGAAGGCCGACGCGGCCGAGTTCCTCCGCCGTCCCTGGCTGGCCCTGAAGGACGCCGAGCCGCAGGGCAACTTCGCCCAGTTCAAGCTGGCCTGGGACGAGAACTACCTGTACGTGGCCGCGCTGGTGAACGATCCGACGCCGCAAGACAAGGGACTGGCCCCCATGGCCGGGCGGAATGAAGACCTCTACTTCCACAGCAAACTGTCGGACGAGCAGTCGCCCTACAAGGAGTTCCTGGCGAAGCGGCCGGGCCGGAGCTTTGCCGAGGTGCCCTACGTATGGCGCTATAACCCGGAGACCCCGGACTGCCCCTCGCTGCCCACGATTCCCTTCCGCCGCGACCGGCTGCAAATCGCCCTGGACGTGACCGGCGACTGGCACGATCTGGCGCCCACCACCGACAAAGTGCCCTACGGCTTCCACGCCGTGCCGGACACGGATTACGAGTACGCTTTGTACATGACCAACCGGGGGAGCGAACTCTGGCGATACTTGGCTCCCGGCGTGCCGCGGGTGTCGGACTGGCCGCGGCAGCCCAGAGCCGAGCATTCCACCGGCCCGGTGCCCGGCGCCAAGCATGTGGTGAAACGCGAGGGCAACACCTACGTCTACGAGCTGGCCATTCCCAAGGAAGAGCTGTCGCAATTGAAGCTCTCCGCCGGCACGACGCTGGGCATCATGCTCCGTGCCGGCAACAATAGCGGCCCGCACGTCGATTTCGGCGTCGACAAGGCCGTGACCAAGAAGAACGGCCTGACCCTGCACCCCTATTGGGAGCGGGCCAGCAATTGCGGCGTCCGCTGGAAGCTGATCGAATGAGGACCGGCCGATCAACACCTGGCGGACTTCCGATTGTACTCCTCACGCCCCGCGCCAGGTTTTCCGGCTCGCCCTCGCGCGGGGCGTGGCCTGCGCAAAATCGGGTTATTGGGGGAAGAACTTGTATTAGTGGAACGGTCGGGTTTTGTTCCATTGGTGGAAAGCTGTCACTCGTCGCGTAGCGACGCTACGATGGCAGCCGTGGGTTTCAACCCACGGTCTGCGGCGTTCCATCACCGCTTCGTCGCGTAGCGACGATTGAAAACGTCAAGGCGTCGCCGACCATGCTACGCAGGGTGCCCGACGGCGCCCGGACGCAATGGTTGCGCGCGGCTTTGGTTCCGCGGGTTCAAACCCGCGGCTACCACCGGCGGTCGCTACGCGACCAGGTGTGCGCAGAGGGATCCTGTTTTCCGGACAGCGAATCCACGTCCATCCCTACCCGTTGTCAGCGTCATGGATTAGAATCGATGGATCGAGAGGCCGCCAAGGGGCCTTGTCCGTGCGGGGCCCCTGTGGCGAGTGGAGGGCGGGGACTCGTACATCACGGTCGTTGATCGTTCGCGGCCAATCGCCGCGTGCAAAGCGTCAGCAATTTTTTCAACAAGTTTCATGAAGCATATTCGCAACTTCTGCATCATCGCCCACATTGATCATGGGAAATCAACCCTGGCCGATCGG
>Ga0187848_10001927_pt1 | contig 17019 bp, 13 predicted proteins | sample June2016WEW_4_40_FD_132424 | JGI IMG/M metagenome (GOLD analysis project Ga0187848, IMG submission 132424) | Peatland microbial communities from SPRUCE experiment site at the Marcell Experimental Forest, Minnesota, USA - June2016WEW_4_40 | ecosystem: Environmental > Terrestrial > Soil >... | reverse complement strand
GATTGGCACAAGGCGGCGCTTGCAGCGGCCGACTGGGCCGTCGCCCGGCAGAACGCGGACGGCGGCCTGCCGCAGGTCGTGGAGATCGCCACGGGCAAGAAATCGAGCTCCGCGGTCTGCGGCAGAGCCCTGGTGGGACTGCCGATCATCGCCGAGATCACCGGCGACAAACGCTACCTGAAGGTCAGCGAGGAGATGGAGAAGTTCCTGCGGGCCAACGTCGAGAGCCGCTTCTGGTATACCGGCATGCACCCCGATCTCCCGCCCAACGATTTCGAGCAGGACAGCATCTATGCGGTTGTCGAGTACTGGCTGGACAAACACGACCGCACGGGGCGGCAGGAGTGCCTGGACCGGGCCGTGGCCAATGCCTACTATGCCCTGCTGTACTGGTGCCCGAAGCAACTGAGCTGGGTCAAGAACCCCACGCAGTGTGCCCACAGCGAGCAGCAGCATTTCAACCAGTATTCGGTGTACTGCTACGGGAACCGCAAGATCGAGTGCCTGGCCCGGCTGGCCCAAAAGACCGGCAACCCGCTGTTCAAGGCGTTCGAGCGACGCGTGGTGCAAATGAACTTCTACACCCAGGTGACCGACGGGCCGTTCAGGGGCTCGCTGACCGAGGCCATTTGCGATCCGTGGCTGGAGCGCCAGGGCGGCTTCGAGTGGCGCGGCAGCCCTTATACGAGCGAGCTGGTGACCGACCTGATGTTGCAGTTGATGGACCTCGGGCTGGTAAAGACAGCGCCAAGTCACGACGTGTGCTCGTGCTGGGGCTCGCGCAGGCGCCGGTAGAGCGTCGCCTCGCCGATGCCGAGAATCTTCGCCGCTTCTGCGCGGTTCCCAGCGGCCGCCGACAAGACCCGCTGGATATGGTCCCATTCGATATCCGCCAGCGATCGTTTCGCCAAGTCAACATCTTTCCGATCTTCCCGGGGTTCGCATTTTCCCAAAATGCGCGAAGGGAAGTGCTTGGGAAGGATCACGCTGTCTTGGCAGAATACGGCGGCATGTTCCACGGCGTTTTCCAATTCCCGGACGTTACCGGGCCAGGAATACTCCAGGAGGCGATCCAGGCTTGTGGCGTCGAGGCGCAGGGCCGGCAATCCCAGATGAGCGGCGCATTTCTTGACGAAATGCCGTGCCAAGGGGAGGATGTCATCCTTCCTGCAGCGCAGCGGCGGCACCTCGATTTCCACCACGCGGAGCCGATAATACAAGTCTTCGCGGAAGCTGTTGTCGTGGACTGCCTTTTGGAGATCGTGGTTCGTCGCCGAGATTACGCGGACATCGACCTTGCGCGGCCGTGTTTCCCCAACCCGCATGATCTCTCGCTCCTGGAGGACGCGGAGCAGTTTGAGCTGCATGGCGGGCGTGGTGTCTCCGATCTCGTCGAGAAAGATCGTTCCCTTCTCGGCTTCCTCGAACAAGCCGGGCTGGTCGCGGGTCGCGCCGGTGAACGCGCCCGCCTTGTGGCCGAACAGCGTGCTCTCCAGAAGCGTTTCCGGCAGCGCGCCGCAATTGACGGCGACAAACGGCGTATCGCTCCGGGGTGACTGGCCGTGGATGTGGCGAGCGACGACTTCCTTGCCCACCCCGGTCTCGCCGGTTATCAGCACCGAAGAATCGAACTTCGCCACCCGCTCGGCTAATTCGACCACCCGCTGAAACTCGCGACTGCGGACCTCCACGGAGGCGATCCGCGACCGGCCTGTGTGTTCCAGTTGCCTTTGCCGGCGGTCCAGTTCCAATTCCTTCTCGCGCAATTGATCGCTCAGCGCCTGAATCTTGCCCTGGATGTCGGCTGCGTGGAAGTAGGGCAAATCCTTGGCGACCGCCTGCCCCCAAGAGTCGATGTCCATGCCCGTCGCCAGACATCGCTTATCACCCTTGCCGCGGCACTCCTGCTCCACGAAGTACACGCTCTTCCCCAGGCAATAGGAAGCATACCCGCTGGCATAACCGATGAGAACCCAGCAACAGGGCTTGTCCGAAGTCCCAAGCTCCGCGAGGTGTTCGTCCACCTCGACCGAATCCGGGCAGATGAATTCCGCCGAGAAGCTGCCGGACTGCTCGTCCAACCCATAGGAGGTCAGCTCGATGGCGCCGATGCCCCAAATCTGCCGAAGCTTCGGGCCGGCCTTGAGCCATTCCTCCACGCTGTCCCAGTGGAAAAGGCGTTTCATGGCGGCCGCGTCGTCCTGCCCCCAGAAGTAGCCGTTGCGGGTCAAGATCCTTCGCGCGTCGTCCCAGCCGACCATCTCGATCAGGTCACGACGGAATTGCCCCACTGCGTGGGTGTCGTGTATGACTAGCCGCCTGCCGTGGAGGTCCACCAGGCCCTCGCCGAAGCGGACCAGTTCATCCAATCGCAATTCCTCGGCCTTCATGGCGAATCCGACCTGAAGTTTGAGCCACGAGACCTGTCTATTATCGCGGTTTCACAAGCACAGACAAGACGCCAGCCTCCTCAGCCTCTCAAAATGAGCGATCAGCCCGTCAATATGACGTAACCCCCCGATGAGATCGCCCCCCTGCTGCGCCAGATTCCCGCCCTTTTTCGCGGGAATCGTGGCAACGGCACCGCCTTTGCGGGCAAGTGACGGTTGAATTGGCGTCCGCTTCACTTAGGCTGCGAGCCCTCGACCGGAACGTCCCCCAATCGTAGGGGGGAGGGCCGCGCGGCGACCTTATGCCGGTATCAGAGACTTGCGAGAGCACCTATGGATGTCGTACTGACGGAAATGAATATCGGCAGCTACTCGGACCAGGCCGTTTGTCCAGGACTCGTGCGGAAGCTGTTGCAGGCCGCGATGGCTGCCTCCTCGGCGGGGGACCAGCGGCCGTGGCACTTCGTGGTCGTGGAAGACCGGGAAACGCGGGAGCGCATGGCCGATATCCACCCCTTCGCCCACATGCTCCCAGAGGCTCCCGTCGCGATCCTCGTCTGTGGCGATCCGACGATCCAAAAACATGCCGGCTTTTGGGTTCAGGACTGTGCAGCCGCAATGGAGAACATTCTCATTGAGGCGCGAGCCCTGGGCCTTGGAGCGGTGTGGCTGCGCATCTACCCGGTCGAAGGCTGTGTGCAGAACTTCCGCAAACTCCTCGAGCTGCCCCCGCATGTGATTCCCTTCGCCTTGGCCCCGGTTGGCTATCCCGCCGAGAAGAGCGAGCCGAAGTGCCGCTACGACGAGTCGCGCGTGCATTTCCATCGCTGGTAAACCTGCCGGATAGCCCGATCTTCCAAACACGTCTCCCCTTCGGGTCACGCCAAGTCCGGTCCGCGGATCGGCGGCCTTGCCCTTTGATTCCCCCGAGGAAGCCGCTCGCGGGCAATACTTTTCCCGATTCCCCGCGGCCTGGGCACCAATTGTTTTCCCGCGGGCAACCATTCATAGGGCGGGTGGGGACTGGTCCATTTTTCGGCCAAACGACGTGGTTTTCAGGCGCGGCGCAATCCGAAAACATGGACCTGTCCCCCTTCCCCCCGCCCCCTGAACGGTTACTCCCGCGGCCGTCCGGCATCAGAGTTGCTATATCAGCTTCGCGGGAGCAGGTGCGGCGTTCTCACGCGCCGTTGGCCCCGTTGGAAAAGGAGGCGTGATTGCCAATGGCCGCCGTCGCACAGGAAGTTGAGCCGGCAACCGAGGTGGAATACTCGCTCGTGCCCTTGCGCGTGGGAGCGGCGGCCGTCGTGCTGGCAAGCTTCCCCGTCGCGATTGGCCGCGGACCCGCCGCGGACGTGCGGCTGGACGACCTGCATGTCAGCCGGAGACACTGCGAGATCGTTGCAGCCAACGGCGGCCTGACGGTCCACGATCTGGCCTCGAAAAACGGCACGTTTGTCAACGGCGTCCGCACGGAGCTCGCGCCGTTGAGTCCTGGTGACGTGCTGGCCGTGGGAGAGGTGGGATTCGTCGTGCAAGCCCGATCCGCGATCGCCCGGCCGCTTAACGCGGGCTGAGAGACGAGGCAGGGCTCCGGAGCCGTCGAGAATGGCCGGTACATCGCGCCAGAAGACGACAATCAAGGAGGATTCGCATGTTGGTGCTCTCGCGCCGTTGCGCAACGGCGACGTGAGCGTGTTTTGAGCAAGGTGAGAGACCCATGCCCGAGAACAAAGCGCTTGTCGCCGTGTGCATCGCTCACGCCCAGGCTGAGGAAGCGATCGCGGAACTCGAACGACTGGGCTTTGACGTGAAGAACCTTTCCGTCTTCAGAAAGGCTTACTTGCACGAGGAGGAATTCGCCGGACTTTACACCGCCGGTGAGCGTCTCTTGGCCCGCGGCGGCTCGGCCGCTTTCTGGGAGCGGATGTGGAACCTGCTCGGCGACGGTGGCTTCTTCCTCGTTCCCGGCATTGGCCCGCTCCTGCTCGCCGGCCCGTTTATCCACACGCTCGTTGCCACGGTCGACAACGGCGTGGCAGTCGGCGGGCTCAGCGCGTTGGGCGCGGCGATTTACAGCCTTGGCATCCCCAGAGTCAGGATTGCCAGGCACAAGATCGGGATCATGGCCGGTCAGTGCGCGGTGGTTGCCCTCGGCTCGCCCGAGCTGGTAGCCAAAGCGAAGACCTGGCTGGCGACCATTCGCGGGGTGATCGACTGTGGTCACACAGCCGCGGACCTGAGAGAGAAAGAGGAACGGTGAGAACATTGTCAGGGGCCTGGCGGCAGAAGTCAAGGCGGCGAGGGCACCGGTCGGCCGGCCACAAGGTTGCGGGAACCGACGATCAGGCAGATGAAGTGCGAGGCTGGTCATGAACAAGCAAGAATACGATGATGCGAAACTCCTTGACGCCGTCGAGCGGCTGCCCCGGATCGAGGGGGACTCCGGCGTTATCGCAGCCGCGGAGCGCCAGATGCAGTACTGGCTGCGCGTGCAACAGGGCCGCCAGAACGCTGCCCCGGCCTCGAGCGCCGGGGCACTGGCCGCGGGCATCGGCCCGTATCTGACCATCTCTCGGGAAGCCGGGGCTGGGGGCGGCCAAATCGCGCGGCTGGTCGGCGAGGCCGTCGGCTGGGAGGTTCTCGACCGAAAGCTCCTCGAATGCGTCGCGGAGAGGTACCACACGTCTCCCGCCGTGCTGGAACTCGTGGACGAAACCACCAGCAACTGGATCACCGAAATCTTCGGCAACTGGCTCGATCCGGCCTCCGTTTCTCAGATGCAGTACGTGTGCCGTCTCAGTCGAGTGATCCTCATGGCCGCCCGGGTCGGGAAAGTCATTTTCGTCGGCCGCGGCGCGCAGTTCGTGTTGCCCCACGAGCGCGGCCTTAACGTCCGTATCGTCGCCCCACAGAAGTACCGGGTCCAGCAGATCATGGAGCGTCGGCACCTGAGTTTCGAGGAGGCCCGTGACTACGTGGTGAAGACGGACGCCGGCCGCCAAGAGTGTGCTCGACAATACTTCCATCACGACATTGCCGATCCGCACCTGTTCGACCTGGTGGTCAACGTCGAAAAGATCGGGCCGCAGCGCGCGGCGCACCTGATTGCCGACGCCTTGGCATCGTGCTTCGGCATCCACCGGTCGCCCCGGGGGGCCGCCTGTCATTCTGAGACGCTGCCGGTGACAAACGCAGCCGGGCCGCCCGCGGATTCGCACGTTTGACGGGCTGTGCAGGTTCGTGCCGGGATTGGCACACGGGTTGCATCGGCTCACGTCCAGATAGATCACTTGGCAATTTGAGTGTGTTCCCGATTAGGAGAAGATGTGCCATGAACGCGCAGCCCAAGTTTTCAGAAGCAGAACGGGCACTGGTGATCCAACTCCTCCAGGCGGAGCACCACGATCTGCCACATGAGATTCACCATTGCCGGGTACCCGGCTACCGCGAGGAGCTCCAGCATCGGCATGAGATGGTGACGAGCTTGCTGGAGCGTTTACACGCGGCGTGACCCGGCCAACAGGCCAGTGCAGTTGCCCGATTCCCCTGCCGCACGTGGGCCGGCGGCTTCATGGCCACCCATGCGGGCGTAGTCCTTTCCAGTTTTTCAAGAAGGAGAGTGCGATGAGAAGCGATGCACAGATTCAGCACGACGTGTACGAACACGTGAAGTGGGACCCGAGGGTCAACGAAACCGACATCGGAGTCGCCGTGGAGGATGGCGTGGTCACGCTCAGCGGCAGCGTGCCTGCCTACGCCGAGAAGGCCGCGGCCGAGGAGGCGGCCAAGCGGACGCCGGGGGTCAAGGCGGTCGCCGAAGAGATCGCGATCAAGCCGACCGGCCTCCACAAGCGAAACGACACGGAGATCGCCGAGGCGGTCGTCCACGCCCTGGCTTGGCACGTGTGGGTGCCGACCGACGTGAAGGCCGCCGTGGAGAACGGCTGGGTGACGCTGACCGGCCAGGTGACGTGGAACTTCCAGCGGAGCTCCGCATTCGACGCCGTGCGATATCTGGCCGGCGTCAAGGGCGTCACGAACGACATCACGGTGAAACCCGGCGAGAAGGCCGCCGATCTCAAGGAGCTGATCGAAAACGCCTTGCTGCGGAACGCCGCGACGGATGCGCGGCGGATCAACGTCGATGTTTACGACGGGAAAGTGACGCTCTCCGGCAGCGTGCGGTCGTGGGCCGAGAAGGATGAGGCCGGGCTGGCGGCGTGGGGTGCTCCGGGCGTCTCCTCCGTCCACAACGACATCAACGTCACCTATTAGCCGCGCGGCGACCGCCGTTCCGCGGCTGGCATGGAGCCCCAACGGGTATCGGGGATTGCCCATGCCGATCACGAGGACTGACATTCCCCTCAGCGCAGGAGACCCGCCGTGCACAATCTGATTGTCGTGGGCTTTCATGACCGGTATCGAGCCGCCGAAGCGCTTAACGCGCTCCGGCGGATGAATGACGATTGGCTCCTTGACCTTGACGACGCGGTGGCCGTGTATCGCGATCGCCGCGGCAACGTCAGATACCAGCAAAGCGTCTCTCCCAGGGCGGGCGTGGGGGCTGCGTGGGGCGCGCTGTGGGGCTCCTTGCTGGGCCTTCTCCTTGCCGGGCCTTTTTCCGCCGGCGCCGGCACGGCCGTGGGCGCCGCTGCCTTGATCGGCGGCGCGGTGGCCGGAGGCGTCGCCGGCGGAGTTTTGGACGCAGCGTGGTGGAAGGAACATTTGGGCATCCCGGACGATTTTGTCCGAGGCGTCGGCAACTTGATCGGGCCGGGCGATTCGGCCATCTTCGCCTGGGTTCAGGCGGGCGATCCCGAAATGGTTGCCCGGCGGTTCCGCGGCCTTGGCGGCACGGTCCTCCGCGCCACGCTGACGCCCGAGCAATCGGCGAAGCTCGAAGCCGTGTTGCACAGCCGCGCCTGAATCGAGCAATCAACGGAAAGCCGCGCGGCCGGTATCCGTGCCCCGCTCGGTTCCGAAGGGCGGAATAGGGGGTTGCACATGTACCACTCAATCCTCGTGCCGCTGGACGGCTCACCGTTTGCGGAACAGGCGCTGCCGTTGGCCCTGAGTATCGCCAATCGGGCGCGGGCCCGCCTGGAAGTCATGCTGGTCCATGTCCTCTACATGTTTCAGCAACCCGAGTGCAGTTGGCTGCCCTTCGATCCCACGGAGGACGCCATATTCAAGTCGCGCGAGCAGGCGTATCTCGACGCAATCGTGAAGCGGTTGCGGAAGACTGCCTCGGTGCCGGTGACTTCTGCTCTCGCCAGCGGCACGATCGAGGACGGCATTCTGGAGCGCGCCCGAACCGAGCCTGCCGATCTGATCGTGATGACCACCCACGGGCGCAGCCCGCTAAAGCGCTTCTGGCTTGGCAGCGTTGCCCTTGACGTCGTGCTGAACGCTCCGGTTCCGGTCCTGCTCGTGCGTCCCCAGCAGGCTTCGGCAGACTCGGGGCCGGAGCCGACCCTGAGACGCATACTGGTTCCTTTGGACGGGTCGAAGTTCGCCGAAGGAGTGCTGGAACCGACCGTGGCATTGGGAAGTCTCATGGACGCCGAGTACACGTTGGTTCGCGCCGTCGAGCCGGGTCTGCTCCCAGATGGCTTTCGCGTGGTGGCGGAACTGAGCGCGACCGAGCAACCTCGGCTCGAGAAACGAAAGGCCGAGGCCCAAGCCTATCTCGACGGCGTGGCGGGATTCTGGCGGAGCGAAGCGTTGCGCATCCAAACGCAGGTTGTCGTTGGCACGTCCGCCGCCGCCGTGCTCGGCGTAGCCCGCGACAAGAAAAGCGAGCTTATCGCCATCGCAATTCACGGCCGCGGCGCTTTCAAACGGTTGCTGTTGGGAAGCGTCGCCGGCAAGATAGTGCGGGGCACATCCACGCCCGTGCTGGTCTACCGGCCGATGACCGGCGGATAGAACCCGTAAGGAGTGCGCGCACGAGGCTCGCTTCCCAGGTCGAGTGGGATGCAGAGCCCCGAAGTGTCGTGAAGATGGCGCAGGAATTCGTTTGGTCCGACATGTTCGATCCGCACCACGACGCCCGGCCCGATTATCATGCTGCTCGCGGGCGGGATTGACCCAAGCCCGAAGCGCAAGCGAGGGAGGCAATTGATTCCGTCGCTTGCGCTTCGGGCTTCCACGAAAGGTGCCATTGTTGCCCGCACACAGCATATCGGGATCGATAGGGAGTCTGGGTACTTGAGGATGGTGGCGAATAGAGTGAGGGAGGGGTGACCGGCACAGACCATCCGGACCGCCGAACCTGGCGAAGGCGGGCAATCTGCGTCGCCGCAAATCTGCCTATGCCTCCCAGATTCCGCGGTTGTCGCCGCGGCCACCACTCTTGCCGCAACGGTCGGTTTTTGATACCGTCCGGTGTTCTGTTACAGGGACACCCATCGCCGAGGAAACATGTTGAAGCATCCCTTTTGGCTAGCCGTCATGGCTTTGTTGGTGATGGGGGGCGTCTCAGTCTACGTCCAATCGCAGCGATCCGGTCGCCTCCCCGAGTTTCCATCGGACCCGACCCCCAACCTGGTCATCGGGAACGCAGCACAACGACGATCGGCAGCGGAAACCTCGCCGCCGCCCGCGGCCAATGCGACCACGCCGGCGACCCCGCCGAGAGCCTGTCCGCAGGCAACGGCATTGCCGCCGGCAACGCCGGACATCTACTTTCCCCGGCCCGCCCTAACCGCCGGCCCTGCGGTCCCGAGCGTGTTTTCCGCTGATCCGCCTGATCCCGCCGCGTCGCTCTCCCGGCTCATCGCGGAGCTCGGCACCAGCAGCGCTTGCCTGAAACCGCACCGGGCGGGCGACGACCAGGGAATCGGCTTCTTCAACAAGAGACCGGACCAAGACGACCCGCTGACATTCGGCTTCAACAACGCGTCAGGCATCGGCCCACAGTACCGGCTCATCAAGAATGAGGACACCACGTTGCTGGGACGCGTGGCTGGCCGCTACTGCCAGGTCTGTCCGGGCTTGAGCGAGGAGGAGCGCATTTCCGAGCTGTTTCTCGGATGCCAAGTCGAACATCGACTCGGCCGTCGCAACAAGGTCTTCAGCGCGGTGGAGTATGCCCGCGACCCTGCCGATCTCACCAGTCACCGCGTCCGCACCCAGGCTGCATGGGAAGTCCTTTTGGACCCGGAGGAGAATCTCAGTCTTCGCACGGCGGTGCTCGAATCCTCCAACTACGCTCCTAACCGGGAGCAAGCCAAGGACCTGAACTACAGCCTGAATCTGATCTGGAAGTTTTGAGGAGAGAGGAGCAACGATATGGCATGGCAACTTGCCGGGCGATTGGGCCGGGTACTGCTGCGCGCGTTCTGCAAACGGCCGCCGGAGGCGTCGAAGTCGACGGTGGAGCTCGATTCCGAGCTTCCCGCTCCCGATGCGGGGAAACTCGAGCGCCGCTTCGGGCGCGACGTGTGGCGCGAGTTCCAGGGAGCCGCCGTCGTCGACTTCGGCTGCGGCTCGGGTCGAGACGCCGTGGCCGCAGCGATGCGGGGCGCCCGGCGCGTGATCGGCATCGATATCCAGGAACATCGCCTGGCCGCGGCCCGCACCATGGCGGCGGCCAGCGGAGTCCTCGACCGCTGCCTGTTTCTCAACGCGACCACCCAGGCCGAGGAGGTCGCGGGACTTTGCGGCGCGGACGTCGTCTATTCGCTCGATGCCTTCGAACACTTCGACGACCCGGCGACCGTGCTGGCCCGCATGTTTCAGTTGTTGGCTCCCGGCGGCCGGCTGCTGGTGGCCTTCGGGCCTCCCTGGAAGAATCCGTACGGCAGCCACCTGCGTTACATGACCGATCTTCCCTGGGCTCACCTGCTGTTCAGCGAAGCAACGGTGATGGCCGTACGCGCGCGCTATCGCCCGGACGGGGCCCGGCGGTACGCCGACTGCCCGGGCGGCCTGAATGGCTTGACGGTGCGACGTTTCCGCCGGCTCGCTGCCGCATCCGGCTTCGAAATCGACGAGTTGCGGACGGTGCCGTTGTCGACGGCCTTCAGCGAGTGCCGCGGGCTGTGGACACGGGTCTTCCAACATCCCTGGCTCGTCGAGTATTTCACGAGCATCGTCGTTGCGCGGATGATCCGCCCTGCCGCGGCCGGTTCGCCGGCCGATGATCCCTCCGGCCGCGCCCGGCGAGCGACGGGAGCAACGGCCGGCTGACGGCCGCACCGCGCCGACGTGTGGCCGTGCTCGACTGGCGCACTGCGCCGGATTGCGGCCGTCGCCCCCGGCGACACAGCCGCCCCGGAGGCCCTGCTGCCGGATCACCGGCCGTCATCGGCATGGCGCCGGTCCCGATCGCTCACCCGCCGAAAAGTTGCCGCACGATTTGCGGGCCGTTCTCCCAGAAGATCAGGATGACGGCCATCAGGGAACCGCCGGCCACGACGCCCGAGGCCACCGGGAACGTGAACTCCTCCGACTTGCGGGGAGCGGTCTTTTCGAACCCGTAGCCGATGATCGCGCCCAGGAAGAACAGCAGGGCGGTGTACCATTGGAAGGTCCAAGCCAGACCGAGGCCGGCAGGTGAAGGAATCCATTTCGCGTGCCGCGGGAACAAGCTGGCCAAGAGCGGCAGAACGAGGCCCACCAGGCCGCCGATGATGATGGACCATGTCTTCACCGGACCGAGCGAACTCACCCCTTGGCTCAAGACCTCGGCCACGGCCTTCCACGTTTGGGCCGCCGGGGCGGGAAGCTGCTTGGTTCCCAGAGCGGCCGCGTTGGGTACCAGGACCTGGAAGCAGAGAACGGTGACCACCGTCCCGGCAAAGATGCCGGCAAATTGTGCCAGGAACTGCTTGCGGGGATTCGCCCCCAGCAGGTACCCGCTCTTCAGATCGGTCAGCAGATCGGCGGAAGAAGAGGCGGCGCCGGCCGTGATGTTGGCGCTCATCAGGTTGATGTTCATGTTGCCCGGGCTGAGGGCCCCGAAGATGAGTTGCGTGACCTTGCCCATGGCGCCGATGGGCGTGGTGTCGGTCTCGCCCGTGATCCGGCAGGCCACCAAGGCCAGGAAGAAGGTCAGCAGCACGGCCAGCGTGCTCTGCCAATAGGGCATGTGGAACGTGGCGTGCGCCAGGCAGGCCAGGGCCACCAGCGAGACAAGCTGCCCGGCGAGGAACCAGGACATCGGGGCCTCGATGGCCTCGACCTCGCCGGCGGCTTTGCCTTCTCGCCGGAAGATCCGCCCCAGGCTGCCGAACGCCCGCAGGGCGCTGCGCCATTGCAGGGCGAAGGAGAGCAGCCCGGAGGCGACCATGCAGGAGACGCCGCCCCACAGGGTCCATTTCACGACTTCCTTATACTCCGTGGCCGTAATGACGCCTTGCTGTTGGAGGATGGGCACGAAGACCGCCCAGCAGAGCGTGCCGCCCAAGAGCATGCTGGCCGAGGCCCGCAGCCCGGTCAAGGCGCCCGCCGCCAGGAAGATCGGGTCCCACTCGAACAAGACCGTGCGCTCCGTCCAGGCCCGGCCGAAGACCGTTTCGTTGAAGCGGTCCACCCAGGTGCCGAGGGAAAAGGGCTTCAACTTGTCGCTGATGAGTTTCAGTCCGTCCATCCAGAACTTGTTCCCGGCAGCCAGCAGGCCGGCAATCCCCAGGGCCTTGGCCGATCGGGCCGCCTTGGCCCCGTGCGAGTGCAGCGCCCGCAGCGTTTCCGCCGCGGCGATGCCGCTGGGAAAGCGGAGCTGCTCGACGTTGATCATCTGCCGCTTCATGGGAATGGCCATCGTCACCCCCATGATCGCCAGGAAGAACACCCAGGCCAGGATCAGGGGGATGGGCAAGGGGGTCTCGGGGTTCAAGAGGAGGTACGCGGCGAAGGCCGAGACCAGCGTGCCGCCCGTCGAGTAGCCCGCCGAGCTGGCGGTCGATTGCATGCAGTTGTTCTCCAGGATCGTCATCGGGGTCCTGGCCAGCCCCAGCTTGTACAGCCCGGACCAGATGGCGTAGGAGAGAATACAGGCGGTGATGGCCACGCCGAAGGCCCAACCGGCCTTCAGCCCGATGTACAGGTTGGTCAGCGACAACACGGCCCCCAGCAGCGAGCCCATCAGCACCGCCCGCCACGTCAACTGCAACATGCTGTCGCCGCGGCCCCGGTAGACTTTCTCGAACCACTGCCGCTCGATTTCTTCAGGAGTGCCTTGAAAACCGGCGATGGGCAGCTCGAAATCATCCGCGGGCGCGGTCTCGGTGCCCTCGGGTGGCTGGGGCAGGACTTCAGACATGAGCCGGAACCTCGCGGGTGACGCGGACGCTTCACCATTCTTGTGCAAATCCACCGCATGTCAACGGATAGGGAGGATTTTTTCCCGCTGAGTTTCCGTTGCGGAAGAGGTGATATGGTAGGGTGGGTCGACGGGCACCGTGCGAAGCATGGTCGGCGAGCCTCACCAGAAGCCCTGGCCGGACTACCGGCAGGCACGAATCAGGTTGACCATCAGCCGGTCGGCGGCCGGATGCTCGCCCAGGCTCTCCAGGATGCGAAAGGCGTTGATGATGAAGCGGCCTTTGCCCAGCCGGTAACTGCCCAGCAAGACCCCGGAGGTGTACCCCGTCGGGCATGGGCTACCGGGATAATAGGCCCCATACCCGGCGGCAAACGCGGCCGCAAAGACTTCGTCGGGCGTGTCCTGGCCGTCGAACAACGTGTGTCCGATCAGGCCCCCGTAGAATTCCCAGTCCATCACGCCCGGCCCTTGCAGGCCCGAAAAAATCGGGTGACGCTTGGCCACGCACTCCTTGTGGTACAGCCAGTCGTTGAACTCGTAGCACCGGCCCTTGGTGGCCAGCGGCAGGCGGCCGAGGGGATCGTTGCCCAGGCGGAAGGCCTTGGGGGAGAGGAAGACGGCCGTCGAGCCGCCTTCGATCCGCCGGAGCAGCTCCTTCCACTCGGCCTCGGCCGGCTCCTTGGCGTGCTGCCCGACGAGGATCACCTCCGGCCCCGGCGGCGGCGGGGGCTGGAAATCCCGGCAGATAATGCCATGCTCTTCGAGCCGGAGTTTCGTCCGCTCGTCGATGCCCCACAGGGTGGCGGGCTGCTTGAGCTGCGGCAGCCCCTTGGCCTCGCCCAGGTAGAACCTCAGGCGGCCGCCCGCGGGGGCGCCGCCGCGGTCCATCGTCGCGGCAAACTGATACGTGCCCGCCGGCAGGCCGAGCGTCATCTTTTCGGAGAGCACGTGTACGGCAAACGGCGGGAACCGGCCGGGGGCCGGCTCGGGAATCCGCAGCGAGAGCTTCCGCTCCCAAACCACGCCCGTCGGCCCCAGCACCCGCAGCCGCACCGGGTACTCGCCGGGCCGGAGCACGTCTTCGTTGGCCAGCACCGCCTCGAACTGGATCGGCTGCCCGCAGTAGGCGTGTACGGGCGTGACGAACAGGCACCACCGCAACGGGGCCCAGCCGTCGCTGGTGGCCTCGAACGTCCCCGGTTTCCACTGCCGCCAGAAGGTCCACAGGCCCTCGCCGGTGAGTCCGTGATCGAGCATCCCGGTGAGGTTGAAGCCGCACAGGTTCGGATTCGCGCGGATGTGGTCGAACCCCAAAAGCCGCTGCCGGGCGTGCAGCCGCTGGCTTTCCATGAGCATGTCCTCGGGGAAGGCGTAGACCTCGTCCATGCCCAGGCGGCGCCAATCGGCCGCGAGCCTCTCCGCCTGCGCGCGGAGCCAGGCGAAGTCCTTCAGGTCCGGCCGCGCGCCGGCCTGCTCGTAGTGCCGCGTCTCGCCGATGACGTTCATCAGGCTGCCGATCCCGTATTCCGAGAGAAAGACCGGCTTGGCCGGGCTGCCCAGGGTCCGCAGATTGCGGCTGTCGCCGTCGGATTGCGGCACGGCCGGGTAGAAGTGTACGTCGCCGCTCCACGCGTCCTCCCACTGGCGGCTGCCCGGGTTCGCCAGCGAGCCGACGGCCGCCTGCCGGTCCCAGCGGCCGCTGCTCAGGAGCACGAGCCGCGTATCGTCCAGGTCGCGGATCAAGGGCAGCGTTTCGACGGCATGGCGGAAAACGGGGCCGTCCCCCTCCTCGTTCAGCAGCCCCAGAATGGTGAAGCTCGGATGGTTGCGGTCGCGGAGGATCACCTCCCGCAGCGAGCGGTCGAATCGCTCGCCCAACTGCGGCGAGCCCTTCAGGCCCCATGCGGCGCACGTCTCCTGGTACGCCATCAGCCCGATCTCGTCGCACAGGTCCAATTGGTCGGACCATGCCGCGCAGGTGATGAATCGCACCGCGTTGAAGCCCGAGGTCTTCGCGTACAGCAGATCGCGGCGCAAGAGCTCGTTGTTGGGGGGCGTGACCCAGCTCATGGGCACGTGATTGCCGGTGTGGGTCGAGCGGAGGAAGATCCGCTTGCCGTTGAGCGTGAAGTAGCCGGCCGTTACGCGGAAATCGCGGAATCCGCAGCGGACGCCGCGCTCGTCCGTCGCCGCCGCGGCCAACGGGGCCGCTACCCGCGCCGTCACGCGATACAGATACGGATCGTCCAGGGTCCACAGGTGCGGCGCGCCGACGCTCAGTTGCGCCTGCACCACGCTGTCGCCCGGCGGCAGGGCCTGCTCGACCCGGGCACTCGACAGGGCGGCGCCGCCGGCGGCCGGGGCCACGGAGAACTCCAGCCGGCCCGGCACGGTCCCCCGCGCGGTGCTCCGCAGCGTGGCCTGGACGGCAATCCGCCCGCTGCCGGGGTCCGGCTTGGCGTACAGCGACTCGACCCGCACCGCCGGCGCGAGCACCAGCTCCACCCGCCCCGTGATGCCCCCGTACTTCATCCATTGCGGATTTATGGATTTGCCGCGGTTGGGCAGGGTCCCGCCCGCATCGTCGTTGAGCACGCGGACGGCGAGCAGGTTCTCCCGGCCCGGCTGGATGGCGTCGGTCACGTCGAGCGTGAACGGCGTCTCGGGGCCTTCGTGCCCGCCCACCGGCTTGCCGTTCAGCCAAACCCACGCCTGGTAGTCCACGGCCTCGAACCGCAGCAGGTACCGCCCGCCGGGATGCGCGTTGACCGGGGCCGTGAACTTCCGCCAATACCACACCCAGAAATGGGCGTCGGGCAACGCCTGTTGGATGATCCCCGGCACAGGCGCCGGCACCGCCTCGGGACGGATGGCACTTGTCCAGCCCTCTTCGTAGCCTTTGGGCAGCCCGCTCCGCGGGTCGGCCGCCAGGCTCCACGTGCCGCCCAGCGCGAGTACGCTCGCGGGCTGCGGCTGCTCGGCCGCGGCCCCGCCGCCCGGAGTCGCACGGGCCGCCGGCTGCCCGGCGATAGCCGCGCTGTGCGAGAGAAAGACCAGCCACGCCGCCATCGCCATGGATTTCCAATTTGCCATCGCAGCGTCTCCCCTGGAATCCTGCACCGGAGTGTTGCTTCGCCGATAGTATCGAAAACGTGGCCGCCCGGCCCACTCCCCACGCCGGGCAGGCCGCCCGAATGGAACACCATCTTACGATAATCCGTGCTTCGGAAGAATCCATGGGCAGGGCTCCGCCGCTTGTCATGTATCCCAGACGGGGGCGTTGGCAAACCGCCGGAGAGGCCGCCCAGCGACGCAAGTCGTTGCTTTGTTACGTCTTGTGCCTGTGCCCGCCTACCTTGGCGTTGCCGCCGGGCAGGGCGCGCGACCACCACTTGCGGCGTGGCGCGCGCCGGGCTATGTTGACGAGAGTGGAGGACGCGCTACGCGGTAAGCCGGATCTGCCACGGTGATCGCAGCATGGACATCAAGGGGGGAAAAGGGGGGGAACGGCAGTAATTGGATTTGTCCCCTTTTCTCCGTGGGTCGGCGGGTCGGCGGGTCGGTTCGGGGCCATGCCCACGCTTCGCACTCGCCCCCATCCGAACAAGATGAGACCGATGGCTGCGGGGTCGGAATTCCGGCAGATTCGTGGGGGCGATTGACACGCTGGACGCCGCCGTCAATCGTGACCACTACCTGTGCGGGACGCCCAAGCAATGAAGCCGGTATTCAGAGAGAGTTAAGACTCCCGCCCCCTTTTTGCATTCCTTTACGATCTCCGCGCGGTCAAGCTCTGTCTTTTGACGGTGGATGTCTGCCCTGCAGTTGCCGATCAATGCGATTAACGGGGCGAACAAGAGCAAGGCCCACAACCACCCGAAAACCCAAAAGACGACCCGAAGATCATCCCAAAGGGATGGAGACGGAGGTGGCCGTTGCCACCGCCGCGGGCATACCGTCTGTAGCAGCGGCGGTACCGGCCGCCGGCTGGTAGTCTGGCCCAGCATCGCCGGCGTGGGCTGCCGACTCAGGCGGTCGACCTCGACGACGGCCGCGCGGCGTTCGAGTATTGCGAGGGTAGCATGCGGAGGCGGCACGGCACGGTGGGACGCGTGCATCTCGGGCAGCCGCAATCCCAGAGCAGCCGCCAGCTCGGTGGATGCCGGGCGCTCGTCTTCCGCAAGCGAGAAGGCGGTGGCGGGCTCCAGATGCGCCAGGGCCTGCCCGCACGCCGGACCGCAGCGCGCCCGCCAGGCTACATAGCGGCGCTGCAATGGGTCGCGGTTCCACCGTGCCGGCGGGTCGTTCGACGGCAGGCCGCGATCCATGAACAGCAATTCCAAGAGCAACATGTCG
>Ga0187848_10001922_pt1 | contig 17049 bp, 17 predicted proteins | sample June2016WEW_4_40_FD_132424 | JGI IMG/M metagenome (GOLD analysis project Ga0187848, IMG submission 132424) | Peatland microbial communities from SPRUCE experiment site at the Marcell Experimental Forest, Minnesota, USA - June2016WEW_4_40 | ecosystem: Environmental > Terrestrial > Soil >... | reverse complement strand
TAGATCAGATCCACGCTCTCGGTGTTAATGCAGCCACGCAGAACGCTGAGACTGTCGCCGTAGTAGAGGCGGTTCATGATCGGGTAATCGGCGGGCCGGCCGATCTCGTTTAGGATATCAGGCTTCGCGCAGGCAGTCGCGGTTCCTGCGGGCGGGCAAGCACACGGGCAAGCTAAAGCATGCCCCACCAAGCGCTACACTGTTGTCTGGGAGCACGCGAGCGTGGCTACGATTGCATCCACGGCGTCCGAAGACGCGAGCAACCAGCGATTCGAAGGCCTCGCACCGGAGCAGCTCATCCGCGCTTTCCGTCTGATGCACACCGCCCGCCGGCTGGACGACCGCGAGGTGACGCTGAAGCGGCAGAGCCGGATTTTCTTCCAGATCAGCGGGGCCGGGCACGAGGCGCTCCAGGTGGCCGCGGGGCTGGCGTTGCGCGCCGGCGAGGATTGGATCTACCCATACTACCGCGACCGCGCGCTGTGCCTGACGCTGGGTGTAACGCCGCTTGAGATGCTGCAACAAGCTACCGGCGCGGCCGCCGATCCGGCCTCCGGCGGACGGCAGATGCCGTCGCACTGGGGGCATCCGCGGTGGAACATCGTCAGCGCGTCGTCGCCCACCGGCACGCAGTTCGTGCAGGCGGTGGGCTGCGCGGAAGCGGGGCGTTACCACGGCCGCGCGGAGGAAATCACACTGGTTGCGTGCGGTGAGGGCGCCACCAGCGAAGGCGAGTTTTGGGAGGCGCTGAACGCAGCCTGCCTGGGCAGCCTGCCCGTAGTGTTCCTGGTGGAAGACAACGGCTGGGCCATCTCCGTACCCGTGGAGTTCCAGACCGCGGGCGGCAGCATCTCGCGTCTCATCGCGGGCTTTCCAGGATTGTTCCACCAGGAAGTGGACGGCACGGATTTTCTGGCATCGTATCGCACGATGAAAGCCGCGGTGGAATGGTGCCGGCAGGGGAAAGGGCCGGCGCTGGTGCACGGGCGCGTCATCCGGCTGTACTCGCACTCGCTTTCCGACGACGAGCGCCTTTACAAAACCGCGGCCGAGCGCGCCGCCGAAGCGGAGCGCGATCCAGTGCTCCGCTTTCCGAAATTCCTGATCGACGAGGGCGTGATCGACCGGCACATGCTGCAGCGCATCGCCCACGAAATCGACGAGGAGGTTCACGCCGCCACTCACCAGGCGCTGCTCGACGAAGCGCCGGCACCGGAGACCGCGCTGACGCATCTTTATTCCGACACGGTCGATCCGACCGCGGACGCTTTCAGCGCGCAGGCGCATTTTAGCGGCCCGCCCATGACCATGGTGGATTTGCTGAACGCGACGCTGCACGAGGAGATGCGGCGCAACCCGGCAATCGTGGTCTTTGGCGAGGACGTGGCCGATTGCAGCCGCGAAGCCGCTCTGAGCGAGGTGAAGGGCAAGGGCGGCGTTTTCAAAGTCACCGCCGGATTGCAGCGCGAATTCGGCTCGCGGCGCGCGTTCAACAGCCCGCTGGCGGAAGCCGGCATCGTGGGCCGCGCCATCGGGATGGCCACGCGCGGGTTGAAACCGGTGGCCGAGATTCAGTTCTTCGACTATATCTGGCCGGCCATGATGCAGCTTCGCGACGAGCTGGCCACGCTGCGCTGGCGCTCTCACAACGGGTTCGCCTGCCCGGCGGTGATCCGCGTGGCCATCGGCGGTTATCTGAACGGCGGCGCCATGTATCACAGCCAGTGCGGCGAGGTGGAGTTCACGCACATTCCCGGGCTGCGCGTGGTGATGCCCTCGTGCGCAATCGATGCTTCTGGCCTGCTGCGCACCGCGCTGCGCGCCGACGATCCGGTGCTGTTTCTAGAGCACAAGCGGCTGTATCGCGAACCATATAATCGCTCGCCGCACCCGGGCGCGGATTTCACGATTCCGTTCGGCCGCGCGCGCCTGGTGAAGCCGGGGCGCAGCCTCACCGTGGTAACCTATGGCGCGCTGGTGCAGAAAACGCTGGTGGCGGCCGCGCAGGTCGAGCGGCACGCGCCTGCGGCAAGCATCGAGATCATCGATTTACGGACGCTGGCGCCTTACGATTGGCCGGCCATTCGCGCCTCGGTTGAAAAAACCAGCCGCGTCATCGTGGCGCATGAGGATTGCCTGTCGTGGGGCTATGGCGCGGAGCTGGCGGCGCGCATCGGCGACGAGCTCTTTGACCGGCTCGACGCCCCCGTGCGCCGCGTCGGCGCCCTCGACACCTGGGTAGGTTACCACCCGCAACTGGAAAACGCCATTCTGCCGCAGACCGAAACCCTGATCGCGGAAATGGAGCGGCTGCTGAGCTATTGAGCTGTGGCGCAGACTGTCAGGCTGGTGAGCCTAGAGCCCTGGCGATTAATTAGCTGAGACGGCCGCCGTCTTATAACATGCCTGGAGTTACGGAGCAATTATGAAGCACAACCTACTTGAAACAAAAGCCGCCCTGGTTTCGACCGCGCTTCTGGCCTTGGCGCCGGCGGTGCTCGGCCAAACGGTTGTGGCGCCGGTGGTTATTCCCACGCAGGCGGGCCCGGCTGCGGATGCGAAACCGGAGGCCACGACCGTGAAACCGCCCGCCGGTGGATGGGCATTCGAAGTGGCGACCATCAAACCGGCCAACATGCCCGCCGTGACCGACATCATGAACGGCAAGGCGCATGTCGGCATGAAGACGGACGCGGCGCGCGTCGACATTGGGTTTGTGTCCTTGAACGACTTGATCTGCACCGCATACAAAGTCAAGTCTTACCAAGTCTCGGGGCCGGACTGGATGAGCGGCATGGGTGGCCAGAGATTCGACGTGCTAGCCAAGATGCCGGAGGGCGCCACCAAAGAGCAAGTGCCGGAGATGTTGCAGGCGCTGCTGGCCGAGCGGTTCAAGCTGGCGATTCATCGCGACACGAAAGAGCGCTCCGTGTATGCGCTGATAGTGGGCAAGGGCGGCCCGAAGATGAAGGAATCGCCGGCTGATCCGCCGCCGGCCGCGGCTGAGAAATCCGATGCCGCTCCGGGCGACCCCGCCGGGGCCGCGCCAGCCGCGGACGCGACTCCTCAGTTCAAAGTCCAGCGAAATAGCGACGGCTCGGGAACGGCCACCGTGCACACACCCGACGGGAACGCCAAGATTAGCTATGGGCTGAGCGGCATGCATATGGAGATGGACAAGATGACGATGGCCAGGTTGGCCGAGACGTTGATGCCTTTTGTGGACCGTCCGGTGCTGGACATGACGGAGCTGAAAGGGAACTACCAGGTTGCGCTGGACCTCGCTATGGGGGACCTTCAGAACGTGGCGCGGAGGGCCGGCATAGCGGGAGTGGAAGCTCCGCTGGCGAGCGGCGGCGCGGGGGGTCTGCCGTCCGACGCGGCGTCGGACCCGTCGGGCTCGGTCTTCAAGAGCGTGCAGCAGCTCGGCCTCAAGCTGGAACCGCGCAAGGCGCCGCTGGACCAGATCGTGGTCGACCACGTCGAGAAGATGCCGACCGAGAACTAGGGTGGGCACGCTTTAGCCTGCCAACGCCCGCTTGCGGGCGCGTTTTTTTGCTGATTGCGCTCAGCGGACTATAATTGCCCTATGCCTGAAACTTCTTTTCCGCGCCGACGCTTTCTGCGAGGGGTGACGGCGGCGACGGCGTTATCGTACTCGCGCGTTTACGGCGCCAATGAGCGGATGCAGCTCGGCCTGATCGGCTGCGGCGACCGCGGCCGCTATGACATGGGCAATTTCGTCAAGACCGGCACGGTGGAGGTGACGGCACTGTGCGATATCTGGGGCGCCCAGATCGACAAGGCGAAGCAGGGCGCGCCCAACGCTCGAGCGTTCAGCGACCATCGCGCGCTGCTCGACAGTAAGGAAATCGATGTGGCGCTGATCGGTACGCCGGACCACTGGCACGTGCCGATCGCAATCGATGCGCTCAATGCGGGCAAGGATGTGTACGTGGAGAAGCCGTTGAGCTTGACCATCCAGGAAGGGCCGGCGGTGGTGAAGGCGGCGCGGATCAACAACCGCATTTGCCAGGTCGGCATGCAGCAGCGCTCCGGCAAGCACTATATCGAGGCCAAACGCGAGTTCATCGACAGCGGCAAAATCGGTAAGGTCACGCTGGCGCGCACCTGGTGGTACGGCAACGGCTACCATCTGCGCAAGGCGCCCGATTACCTCAAGACCAAGCCGCAGGACCTGGATTGGGCACACTACCTGGGCCGGCTGAAATGGCGCGACTGGGACCCGCAGCAGTATTGGAACTGGCGCGCGTACCTGGATTTCGGCGGTGGGCAGGTGACGGACCTGTTCACCCACTGGATCGACGTGGTGCACATGTTCCTCGGCTCCGATGTGCCGACTTCGGCGGTGGCCGCCGGCGGCGTGTACAGCTACAAGGACGGGCGCACGGCGCCGGACACGATCAACGTGCTGCTGGAATACCCGGCGCAATTTACGGCGACGTTCGAAGCCACGCTGGCTCCGGGAATTGGCGGTGCGGCGGTGGAGATCGCCGGCACCCAGGGACGGCTGTACATCGACCGGCAACATTACGAGTTCCGCGCGGCGGGGCGCGGAGCGGCGCCGGTGGTGGTGCAGGCGGCTGGCAGCATCGACATGGACCACGTAGAGAACTTTCTGGAGTGCGTGAAGTCGCGCCAGTTGCCGAACGGCGACGTACTGGCCGGGCACCGGTCGGCGCAGGCTTCGCACCTGGGCAACATCGCCTACGTGCAAAAACGCCGCATCGATTTCGATCCGGTGCGGGAAGAGATCCAGCCGTTCTAGGCGCGCTACTGCGCCTGGCTCTGCGCATGCGCAACGGTGTGCAGGGTGATATCGACCTTGTCGTCCACGCGGAGCAAGAAAGAGCTGGGGTTCTTCATGCCCCATTTCTGGTACGGAACGGCAAAGCGAGCGGTGATGTCATACTGATCGCCGGACACGCGGACCTCGACCGGCGCGTTCAGCTCGTGTTCAGCGCCGTGAATGGCGAAAACCCCGTGCACCTGCATCTGGCTGATGCCCTGCGGCGCCAGTTTGCCTTCCACGCGGTCGGGGCGAAACACGATATCCGGGAAGCGCTGGCTTTCGAGAATCTCCTTGTGCATTTTGTGGTCGCGCGTGCCGTTGCCGCTGGCGCCGCTGCGTGCATCCACCAGTAACTCACCGGAGGCCTTGCCAGTAGCCGGGTCGAATCGAATGGCGCCGCGCTTGAACTGGAAGGAGCCGTGGACAGTGTGCAGTGTGGCGCCCAACGCGAACTCCAGCTTGGACTGCGCGGGGTCCATTTCGAGCGAAAGATCCTGCGCGCGGAGCGGCGAAATCAGCACCAGGGCGCAGGCAGGCAGAAACAGGAAAGAACGAAAGTGTTGGATCATGACGTCAACATTTGCCAGCCCAGGGCGAGCCCGTTGGCGGCGGAATCGAAAAAGGAGAGTTCGCCCACATGCAGGGCCAACATGCGGGAAAGGAGGCTGGGACGCGCGGCAAAAGCCTGCAACACGCGGCTGCGCAGGCTACCATGGCGGTCCAGCAACAGCATCAGATCGGCCATCAATTCGGGACGCCGGCCCAATCGCCGATGGGCCGCCTGGTAGCGTGAGAGATTGCCCGCCTCGAGCGCCTCGGCGAGCGCCACCGCCTGCTGAAACAGCAGGCACAGACCTTCCCCGGTGATAGCATCCACCGATCCCGAGGCATCGCCCACCAGCGCCACGTTGCCGCGCCAGACGCGCGCGAGGCGGCGCGAGGCCGAAACTCCGCCGCGGTCGCTCGAGGCCGCGCCGGCGGCGGCCAGGCGCTTCGCCAGAAGCGGAAAGCGCGGCAGGACGTGGTCCAGCCGCTGACGATGATCGCGCGAGATCAGCACCACGCAGACTTCGGCGTCGCCGGCCGGCGTCACGTAAAACTGGCAGCCTTCGCCCCAGTGAATTTCCATGAAGTCGCTCCAGGGGGAGATGCGGTAATGACGGCGAGAGCCGTAGCGGCGGCTGGCGAGCGCGCATGCGTCGAGATCGGCCCAGCGCCGTACCAACGAATTGCCGCCATCGGCGCCGACGATCCAACGCGCACGCAGGAGTTGGCCGCCGACCCGAACGCCATCGCGCTCTAGCCCGGCAACCGATGCGCCCCACATCATGCGCACGCCGGCCTGGGCGGCGCGCTCCACCATCAATTCGTGCAGCGCGGTGCGGCGCATCCCGAATCCCACGCCTTGCGGGAACGGGGCTTCCACCGCCAGATCCTTCTCACAGAAACGGATGCCGCGAAAGGCCCGCGCGCCGGCCGCTTTGAGCGAGATACCAAGCGCGCTCGCGGCGGCAACGCCATCCGGCATGATGCCCTCGCCGCAGGCCTTGTCGATGGGAGGCTGCGAGCGATCGGCCACGGTGACTTCAAGGCCACGGCGGCGCGCAGCGATGGCCGCGGCCAGCCCTGCGGGGCCACCGCCGATGACGAAGACACCGGTGGATTGAGATGGACAGATCGTCATAAGGAGTTGCGCGTCCGCTCCCTCACGGTCGCGGCTCAAAAAAAACGCGCCCGCAAGCGGGCGTTGGCAAGCTAAAGCATGCCCCACCAGGGCATTACCGGAGCGCGCTTCCCATGCCTCCGGCGGCAGCCTCCGGCTGCAGCCGCGCCAATTCCTGGGCGTAGAGCGGATTGTGCGGGTACTCGCGCACCAGCCCTTCGAGCAGCGTCCGCGCCCGCCAGGTATTGTGGTCGCGCAGCGCCGCCACCGCCAGCAGCAGTTTCGCAAAGGGCGCCAGGTAGTGGCCCTTTTCGGCAGTCAGCGTCAGCTTTTCGATTCCCACCGCCTTGTTGGTCTCGCCGCCGGCCAGCCGCAGCAACCAGCGCAAGGGGAGCGGTTTGACGCTCAGCATGTAATTCTCGACCCCGATGGCGATCCATGCGTCGTACATCTCCGGATGCGCGGCCAGCAGCCTCTCGGCCATGACACGGCTGCCTTTCATCACCTGAAACGACGCGGCGTAGCGTGTCTCGATCAACGCCATATAGTCGGAGTGCAGGCCATTGGCCAGAATGGCGGCGAACTGGCAATTGGGATTCTGCGGCGAGCGCGCCGCTAGCCGGCGGGCGGCATCGAGCGAGGCATCGAATTTGCGCTTGACCACAGGGTCGGGCGCCAGCTTGTGATCGGTGTAAAAGTGCTGATCGTGAGTGAAGAACTGCGACTGTAAAATGTGCAATCGGTCGAATTCGGAGAACAAGTACGCGGCCGCGTCGGAAGCCGGCCCCAGCGGGTCGTCGGGATGAGTGCTCTGCCAGTCCGCAAAGGTGCGATGCGCGTCGGCGAATTGAAGATCGTACATCTGCCGATAGCCCACTTCGAGGGGCGTTTCGGCGGTCGCAGCAGCGGCCAGCGCGCAGAGGCAACCGGGGAGTATCAATGTGCGGAGCGGCATGGCGTCAAAGGTTGAGCACGTGAAGGGCCAGCGGCACGGCAACAACCTCTTTAGAAGTCCTCTGAGACAGCTTAACATCTATTGCGACGCGGCATCCGCGGAGAGCGTTGCGGACGGCGCGCTTTCTTGCGCGGACATGCTCACTTCATCCCTTCAAATCTTGAAACGCCGCTTCAATCTCCTGTTGTGCCTCGGGGCTAGGCGGAACCAGGGGCAGCCGCGGAGGGCCGCCGTAATAGCCGTTCAGGTCCATGGCGTACTTCAAGCCGGGGATTCCGTAGCGCGTGGTCACCAGCGCCGAGGGGCGGCCGATGCGGTTCTGCCAGTCGATGCCGGCCGCTTCGTCGCGCGTGCGGAAGGCTTCCCAGATGGCGATCGTCGAATACGGCGCTGCATTGGCATAAGCCAGAATGGCGCCGCAAGCGCCCATCAGCAGCGAAGGCCACAGCGTGGGCGCCGAACCCACCAGTACCTGGAAACCGTGCTTCACCTCGCGGATCATCTGCATCACCTTTTCCAGGTTGCCGGAGCTTTCCTTGACGGCGATGATGTTGGGATGCTCGGAAAGCGCGGCCACGGCGTCGGCGGGAATGTCCACGCCGGTGGTTTGCGGCCAGTTGTAAATGATGAGCGGGATCTTGCTGCGGTCGGCGACCGAGCGGTAATACAGCATCTGCGCATCGCCGCGATGGATCAGGTTTTTGTAATAATGCGGCGTGCGCACCATGGCGGCTTTGTAACCCATCTCGGCGGCGTGGTTGGTGAGCGAAACCGTCTCGCGCACGCTTTCCATGCCGGTGCCGGCGATGAGCAGTTTTTCCGCGGCAGCATGCTTGGCGACCAACTCCCAAACTGTGTACTTTTCCGCTTCAGTCAGCATCACGCTTTCGCCGGTGGAACCCATCACCACGTAGCCGGAGAGCGCGGTGCGGTTCCACTTTTCCACGTTGTGCTGGATTTTGGCGGAGTAAATGTTGCCTTCGTGATCGAACGGAGTCGTGATCGGTGGGAAAATACCTTGTAGTTTCATGATAGGGTTGGCGCCGCGAAAAGCGCGGCCCGATATTCCACGATAACAATGTTCTCGCTCGAAATCGATTCGAATGCGGACGGTCGAGATCTGCTGATTGCGGAGTTGTGGGAGCTGGGCTCGGCCGGAATCGTCGAGCTGAGCGATACGCGGGTGCGCGCTTTTTTTGAAACTGGCGCGGACCGCGCAGCGCTGCTGGCGCGCTATTCCGGCGCGGCCGTGCGCGAAGAGGAGCCTCGGGATTGGGTCAAGGAGGCCCGCGATCTGTTGCAGCCGATGGAAGTGGGCCGCCGCTTTTTCTTGGTGCCGGAATGGCGCGACGATCCAACTCCACCCGGCCGCTTACGCATCAGCGTGAACCCTGGGCTCGCCTTCGGCACCGGCGTTCACGAAACCACGCGGCTGTGCGTGGAGGCGCTCGAAGATCTGGTGACGCCCGGAATCGACGTACTGGATGTGGGCACCGGCTCCGGCATTCTCGCAGAGGCCGCGCGACTGCTGGGTGCATCGCGCGTGATCGCGTGCGATATCGACCCAGACGCCGTACGCATCGCCGGCGAAGGATTCATCGGCTCGGCCGACGCCGTGCGATCGGCAACCGTCGACCTGGTGGTAGCCAACATCAGCCCGGAGGCGATCATCGCGCTAGCGCCGGAATTTGCCAGAGCGCTGCGGGCGGGTGGGACGCTAGTGGCGAGCGGCTTCAACGTGGGCGAGGTGGAAGCGGTGAAGGCCGCGCTGAGGAATGTCCGCGAGGTGCGGCAAAAGGGCGAGTGGGCGGCGGTGGTGGCCCTATCAGGCTCGTCGTGTTACCAATGGCAAATGGTCGTGCCGACGGAAGAGGATTGGGGAGACTACAGAGCCGACCTCGACCAAGAATACGCTCACCGTCAGTTCGCGGGCCGGACAAACGCGGAAATGCGCCCGGAATTTGATCGCGACGTACTCGGGAGATCTGAAGACCTCCACTGGATGCCGACGATTCCATTTCGATACTATATGCTCGGCTTCCGCGATTACATCTTGGCGGGCAAGTTCGACGAATCGTTCGCGTCTGACGCGGCGAGCTGTTTCCTCAGGCTTGTTCTGGTTCTACAGGAAACGGAGCCCGCCAAAATCGTCCCCATCATGCCCGCGTTGCTCCCGACACTGCGGCACGTTGGCGGCAATCAGGCGCTCTTTGATGCCAAGGAAGACATTTACGGGAGTTTTCAAGAGCTGCTCGCCCGTATCGAGTCGCTGTCCTCGCCCAAATCCTAGCCTTGTCGAAGCACCCGTTGTTGCCCTCAAATGCATGAATGATACATACTAATGCATATGAGAACCACGCTGATTATCGATGAGAAACTGGTCGAGCGGGCTCGGGAACTGACGGGCATTCGTGAAAAGACGGCGCTGGTGAGGGCGGGGCTGGAGGCGCTGATTGCGCGTGAAGCCGGCAAGCGGCTGGCCGCGCTGGGCGGCTCGGACCCGCGGATGGCGCGCATTCCGAGGCGACGGTCCGCCTGATGGTGCTCGCCGATACCTCGGTCTGGATTCAGCACTTCCGGCGCGGCGAGCCAAAGCTGGCGAGCCATCTCGCCGATGGACTTGTTCTCATGCATCCCTTCGTATTGGGCGAACTGGCGTGCGGAAACCTGAAAAACCGGGCGGAAATCCTGTCCGATCTAAAGGAACTCGAATCGGCCAAACTGGCGTCCACGGCGGAGGCGCTTCAACTGATCGAAGACCGCCGGCTTTGGGGGCGCGGATTGGGCTGGGTTGACGCGCATCTGCTCGCCTCGGCACTGCTCTCGGATTGCGAATTCCGGACACTCGACAAAAGGCTCGGGCGTGCCGCGGCGGAACTGGGGCTGAACTCCTGACCTGCAGGCCACGCGAGTAGATCCGTTACAACGGGTGTTTGTGTGCGGCAGGATGGTCATCCTGCGCGGCGATTGATTATCGCCGCGTGTGCCGATTGCCAATCGGCACGCAGCGTGACAAGCTGCCCCACCACGGCAGCTCACGGGTGAAAATGGAACATGGCTGATCCCCTTCCGGCAGTCTTCTTTGGGCACGGCAATCCGATGAATGCGCTGAGCCGCAATCGCTACACGGAGGCTTGGGCAGAACTGGGGCGCACCATCCCCAGGCCGAAGGCGATCCTGGCGATTTCGGCGCATTGGTTCGTGCCGCAAACGGGTGTTACGGTCTCCACGGCGCCGAAGACGATTCACGATTTCGGAGGCTTCCCGCGCGAGCTTTACCAAGTCCTGTATCCGGCGCCGGCCGATCCGGAGCTGGCGCAGCGCGTGCGGAAACTGCTGGCGCCGACGGCGGTGACGCTCGATGAGAGCTGGGGGCTCGATCACGGTACATGGTCCGTGCTGTGCCACGCTTACCCGGAGGCGGACATCCCGGTGGTGCAGCTCAGCATCGACGAAACCAAGCCGGCGAGCTTTCATTACGAAATCGGCGAGCGGCTGGCACCGCTTCGCGAGGAGGGCGTGCTCATCGCAGGGAGCGGGAACCTGGTGCACAACCTGCACGCGTATGCATGGGGACGGCACGACGTGGCGCCGTATGACTGGGCCGTCCGCTTCGAACAAGAGGCACGCGACAGGATTCTCTCGGGCGAGAACAGGGAGCTGATTCGATACGAGAAATTCGGCCGCGAAGCGCTGCTTTCGATACCGACGCCGGACCATTACCTGCCGCTGCTTTATGTACTGGCAACGCGGCAGCCGCGGGAAGCCGCGAGCTTCCCCGTCGAGGGAGTGGACGGCGGATCGGTATCGATGCTGGCGGTGAAGGTAGGGTGAGGCGGAAGAACGCGCCTACAGGCGGGGAACGGCAGGCTAGCGACGCGCCCCACCCGGACCTAAAGGTCTCGCAGGGAGGCTTCGCGCTTCAAGTCGATCTCCTCGCCATACGAGTAGTCCGGCGCCTGTGCAATGCGAATCAGTTCCCCGTGATCCAACCAGTTCAGAAAGCATCTCGAACAGTCGTCGATCACGACGTTCCCCTGGCCACAGTAATAGTGCGTATCCATCCGCTGGTGGCACTGGGGGCAGTCGATGTGCCGCTCCAGTTCGCGCGGGTCGGGAGGGTGCGGAATGCGTTGGCCTGGCGCCTCCGCCTTCAGTTCCTGAATCAACACCAGGAAGGTCTCCATCGGAATCAGCATCCCCCGGCATCGCGTGCAATAGCGGATTCGCTCGCGCCCGAAGATCGCGTGCATCAACGGGATCGCGCAGATCGGACACGCTTCCTCTGCGTCCTCACCAAGCACTCGCACTCCTTCGTCGTCTTTCTCGGGGTAGTAGATGCTCTTACAGTAGGCGCAGGCGGGAACTCCGTGATCGCCTTCCAGGTTGAGCGGCGCGCCGCACGACGGACAGTTCATAGTTGTGACTTGCCGCACTTGGGACAAAACTTCGCGCGTGTGGGCATAGGTTGCCCGCATTCGATGCAGAATCTCGATTCCGCGGCCGCTGCCGGCGCTGCGGGCGCGGCTTTGATCGCCCCCATCATCGTCTGCGCCATGGTCAGCCCGGCGCCCAGTCCCACGCCCACACCGGCCGCGCCACCTGGGTTGGCGGCAGCTACCGGCAACGACTGTGCCGTCTGGAACTGCGTGTACCGCCCCAGGTCGCCGGCCATGGTGGCGCCGATGCGCTGGTCCAGCACCTGTTGCAGCTCGTCCGGCAGCGACACGTTCTCCACCACGAACTGAGCCAGCTCCAATCCCAGGCCCGCAAACACCGGTTTCAACTCGCCCGAAATCTTCTCGGCCAGCATGCCTTGGTTTGCCGCCATGTCGACGAAGGCCACTTCACTGGGCGCGAAGATGTCCGTCATCTTCGCCACAATCGTGTTGCGAAGCTGGCCTTCCAGATCGGAGACATAGTAAGCTTCGCGCGTGCCGCTCACGTTGCCGTAAAACGACTTCGGATCTGTGATGCGGTAAGAATAGATGCCGTATCCGCGCAATCGCACGGCGCCGAATTCCTTGTCGCGGATGGTGATCGGAGTCGCCGTGCCCCACTTCTGGTCCATCCGAAGCCGCGTGGAAAAGAAATAGACATCCGATTTGAACGGCGATTCGAAACCCTTGTCCCAATTCATCAGGTCGGTCAATAGGGGCAGATTGCGCGTAGTGAGGGTGTACAAGCCGGGATTGAAGACGTCGGCGATGCGGCCCTCATTGACGAAGAGAGCCACCTGCGAATCGCGAACCGTGAGTTGTCCGCCGTTCTGGATTTCCATGTCCTGCATGGGATAACGGTAGGCCAGCACATCGTCGTCGGTCTCGGTCCACTGAATGACGTCGATTAACTGCTTGACCAGGAACTCTCTTAGGCTCACGTATACCTCCAAAGCCCAACTCTATCATGGGACTGACAGGCCGCCGATACACACCAAAGTTAACAGGGTAAACCGGCTTGGCTGAACGTCAAGCCACGCCGGCGCCGCCTCAGTCCGCCCAGTCGACTGCTAACCTCACTAGGGTGCGAACAGGCAATCCAGTCGGACCTTTCGGCATGTGCGGTTGGGCTTCGTCCAGATAGGCGGTACCGGCGATATCCAGGTGTACCCATGGCGTTTCTTCGGCGAATTCCTTGAGGAAAATCGCGGCGGTGATGGCGCCGCCCCAGCGCGTACCGATGTTGGCGATATCGGCGAAGGGGCTCTTCAGGCCCTCCTTGTAATCGTCGTCGAGCGGCATTGGCCACATGCGTTCGCCTTCGGCACGCGCGGCGCGCAGGACGCGGTCGCGCATGGCATCGTTGTTCGAGAACAGGCCCACGTGGATATGGCCGAGCGCCACCACGATGGCTCCGGTGAGCGTGGCCGCATCCACCAGATGGGTGCAGCCCTGCCGGCGCGCGTACACCAGGGCGTCGGCCAGAATCAGGCGTCCCTCGGCATCGGTGTTCAAAACCTCGACGGTCTTGCCAGACATGGCGGTCACGATATCGCCGGGGCGCTGTGCGCGGCTGCCGGGCATGTTCTCGACGCAGGGAATGAAGGCCGTCACAGCCAGTGGCGGTTTCAATTGGGCGATGGCGCGCATGGCGCCGATCGTGGCTGCGCCGCCGCACATATCGTACTTCATCTTCTCCATGCCCTCGGCGGGTTTGATGGAGATGCCGCCGGTGTCGAAGGTGACGCCCTTGCCGACCAGGCCGAGGTGGGCCGGCGAAGCGGCACTGGCCGGCCGGTAGCGGACCACGATGAGCGCGGGCGGTTCGGCGCTGCCCTGCGCCACGCCGAGCAGCGCACCCATGCCGAGGCGCTCGAGTTCGCCGCGCTCGAGCACCTCGCACTCGATCCCGTGCTGCTGGGCCATCTCGCGCGCAGCGGCGGCCATTTTCAGCGGGGTGAGGAGATTGGCAGGCTCGTTCGCCAGACCGCGCGTGAAGTTCTGGGACTCCGCCAGCACCTGGCCGCGCAATACCGCGGCGTCGAGATCGGCGGTGCCGTTCGGACACACCACGGTAAGCGAGGCCAGCGCCGTCTTGTCGTCGCCGGTCTTATGGCGATCGGGTTCGAAGTCGCCAAGGATGGCGCCTTCGACGGCGGCCGAGGCGAATTCGGCGCCAGTGCGGTTTCCTTCGAGCAGCACCGCCGCCGACAGCACCTTCTTCTTTTTCAGAAAGCGCACCGAGGCGCCGACCAGCTTGCGCAATTCCGCCGAGTCGAAGCGTTCGGCCTTGCCGGCGCCAGCCAGAAGCACGCGCGCGGCGGCTGCTCCGGCCGGATTGTGCAGCAGCGTGAATTCGGCGGCCTTGCCGGTCACTTCGCCGGATTCGACATATGGCGCGGCGCCGAAGCGCGATTCCTTTTCTCCTTCGAAGACCGGTACAATCAGCGCGCCGGCGGCAACCTGTTCGGCGGGAGTTCGTTCGAGCGTGATTTTCATCAGCTACGATTGTCACCGAACCGCGAAGCGGCTTGCAAATGAGGGTTGCGCGCCGGTTACAATGCGTCACTATGGAAACCGATTTCTTGCAGGGAGGCACGGCGGTGGTCACGGGCGGCAGCAGGGGGCTGGGAAAGGCGATCGCGCTGGCGCTTGGCTCGGCCGGCGCGCGGCTGGCGCTGGTTTCTCGCAGCGCGGCGGCGCTCAACGCAGCGGCACGCGAGATCCGCGGCGGCGGAACCGAGGTGGAAGTTTTCCCCGCCGACGTGACCGACGAGCGGCAGGTGCGGCAGTTGGAGCGCGACGTCCTGGCCCGGTTCGAGCGCGTGGATATTCTGGTGAATAATGCCGGCACCAACGTGCGCCGCCCGGTGGAAGAATTCACGCTGGAAGATTGGAACCGGGTGATCGCGACCAACCTGACGAGCGCGTTTCTTTTGTGCCGGTCGTTTGTGCCTCAGATGAAAGGCCGCGGATACGGGCGCATTCTCAACCTGACATCGACCATGAGCCACGTATCACTACCCGGGCGGGCAGCCTATTCCGCCAGCAAAGCCGGCCTGCTGGGGTTTACCAGAGCGCTGGCGCTGGAGCTTGCCGCGGAGGGAATCACGGTGGTCGCCATCAGCCCGGAGCCGTTCGTTACAGAGATGAACACGCCATTGCTGGAGGACCCGGCCCTGAATGCCCAGTTCGTCTCACGAATTCCGGTTGGCCGTTGGGGGGAAGTGCGGGAAGTGGGCCGGCTCGCCTTGTTCCTGTGCTCGCCGCACGCCGGGTTTATCACCGGAACGGACATTCTGATCGATGGTGGATGGACCGCGCAATAGCGGAAGTTCGATAACGTACACTGTTTAGCGCTTAGCCCGCAAGAACCCCGCGCCGGCGCCGCGGGTTCGGGCTATGATCGAAAGATATGAAAAAAGCGCTGACAATTCTCTCAGTGGTTTTGTGGCTTTCCGTGGTTGGCATGGCGCAAGAAAAGAAAGGCGGGAAGCCGGAAGTGGGTGGAGGCTACATTCCCAAACACGGTCCCGCCCCGGCGCGCAAGGCAACGCCGGCGCCGGCTCATAGGGTCGCCGACAAGCCCGGCCATCCGGAAGCTCCTCACGTTCACACGAACGGCGAATGGGTCGGGCACGACTCCGGCAAGGGCGACGCGGCATATCATCTGGACAAACCGTGGGAGCATGGCCACTTCCCGGGAGGCATCGGCCATGGGCACGTCTTCCGCCTGGCTGGCGGGGGTCCGCAGCGGTTTTGGTTTGGCGGGTTCTATTTCAACGTAGCGGCCGCCGACATCGCGTTTTGTGACGGCTGGCTGTGGACCACGGACCAAATCGTACTGTACGACGATCCCGACCACATCGGCTGGTACCTGGCCTACAATGTTCGTCTGGGGACATACGTTCACGTAATGTACCTGGGCACTTCCTAGTCACCGGGGACCCGGCGAGTCGCCCGGCGAGCGGAGGCGGCTTCATCAATGTTTGCGGCGCACCCGCCACGGCTCTGCCGTCCGGCAGACGCTACCACCGCGAAGCGGGCGCGAGAAATACGCGGGCTGGAACCGGCCGAAGCAATCGCCATCGAGGTTGCCGGCTGGGGGTCTCGCGTTGATTGTTGCTACAATGCGACAGCGGGCTGAAAGAGCCGTTGGAAGCAACTTGCATGTGGTCCTGTCCCAGTTGCGGAGGGCATGACGTCAGGCGGTCCCGTGCGCGGGGTTTGCTGGATGACATTATGTCCAACTTCCGCCGGTTTCCGTTTCGCTGCCGGGCGTGCTCCCGCCGGTTCTATCGGTACGTTGCGACCGACGGCGAAGAAGTGGAAGCCGACCGAGACACCGAAAACACGTCCGCCGAAAGCCCTCACGGAACCAACAGCCAGCGCTGAGCGTCCGCCAGCGTAAAGCCTCGCGTCAAACCCGCCGGACAACCACGCCGGCTTCGCCGAACAGCACTTCCACCATGCCGAAATGTTCGTCGTAATACTGGCTCGAATACTCGGTCATGCGTTCGCGCGAAACCACCACCTGGACAATGCCCGCCTGCACCACGGCGCGCGCGCAGTCCATGCAGGGCATGATTTCGACGTAGATGGTGCAGCCCTCGGTGGCCGTGCCGGCGCGGGCCGCATTGCAGATGGCATTCCGCTCGGCGTGCTCGATCCACAGGTACTTGGTGGGACGGACGAGGCGCTCCGGCACGTCGTCGCGAATTCCGCGCGGAAACGAGTTGTAGCCGGTGGAGCGGATCTCGTGGTTCGGCCCGACCACAACGCAACCGATCTGCGTATTTGGATCCTTGCTGCGAGCCGCCACCACTTTACAGATGTCCAGGTAATACTGGTCCCACCCGGGGATATTGCGCATAGTTTTCCGCCACTGTATCACAGGCACGCGCTCACCGGGTGTGCGCATTTTCGCACGCGTTGCAGCGCGCCTCCGGAAGACGCTACACTAGGAACAAATTCCACCGGAATTCCCCGGTCGTCTAATGGTAGGACAGCGGCCTTTGGAGCCGTGAATCGTGGTTCGAATCCATGCCGGGGAGCCAGTTGTTAAGGCTCTACGCCAAAAACGGGGGCAGACCCCGATCCCAAGCCTTTCTAAGAACATAACACCTTCACTCTGAGTCTGTAGTTTTCGAAGTTGCGGAAGCCGTAGGCTTGGCGGTTG
>Ga0187848_10001915_pt1 | contig 17095 bp, 16 predicted proteins | sample June2016WEW_4_40_FD_132424 | JGI IMG/M metagenome (GOLD analysis project Ga0187848, IMG submission 132424) | Peatland microbial communities from SPRUCE experiment site at the Marcell Experimental Forest, Minnesota, USA - June2016WEW_4_40 | ecosystem: Environmental > Terrestrial > Soil >... | reverse complement strand
GTGAGTGCGTCCAGCCAATCCTCGGCGGCTCAGGAACCGGACCTGATCGACCGCATCGCGAACGCGCTGCCGGTCGAGGTGAGGGCCGACTATTACCGCGAAATGCGCCACTGCCGTTCGCTGGCAGAGAACGATGAGATGCTGCGGATACTGCGGGCCATGGGCTTTTTGGCTCTACTCATGGTGCAGGCTCCGGAGCGCATGGCGACGGAGAGGCTACGGTTGGAAGAGGCCATGGCTGATGCGTTGAGAGCCCTGCACGAGATCTGCGAATCCAGTGACACGCATCGAGCGCAACTCGATCAGCGGTTGGTGCAACTACCGGCCGCCATCGCGGAAGGGATCAACCCGGAAGCCATTGCTGCCACGATCAACGAGAGTTTGCGTCAACAGTTCGTTCAATCGACAGTCCCTGCCACGGCGGAAGCGCTGGCGGTGGCCGCCGCGCAAATCAAAAAGGCCACGGCTGAATTCGGGCGCAGCGCGAACACGCTTGGTGACTCTTACCAAGGCGCGGCGGAAGACGCGCGCAAAGCGATCGCCAGTCTGGAATCGACGAGTTCTCATGCGGTCAGCAGCACGAGGCGTGCGGCGGAGGAGCTCGTAAATGTTTTCCGCGAAGAGTATCGATGGTCGGTCTACACGTTAACCGGCCTCGCTCTGTTGCTTGGAATCGGGGTCGGCATGTGGTATCAGCGGTGGATCGATCCACCGTCGAGGCCGGTCGACCGCGCGCCCACAGTCCAGCGCATTCAGCCCAGCAGTCCAAGGATCAAGCCGTAGGCCCACACGATGCTGACGATACGCGCCATGGCAGACGGCAAAGGGTACTCGTCGAGGCATCTCGAACACAGCGACTACTATGCAGAGGGCGAGCGTGTGGTGGGCGAATGGCACGGGCGCGGCGCAGAGCTGCTGGGGTTGAACGGCCCGGTGGACACCGGGGACTTCGAAGCCCTGCGGCAAGGTCTCAACCCTGGGACCGGAGAGTTTCTGCGAGTTCGTCGAAGTGCCGACCGCATGGGCGCCGACGGAACCAAAGTCGCACAGGGGCGCAGCCTTTACGACTTCACGATCTCCGCCCCAAAGTCGGTGTCGGTGCTGGGCATCGTGGGAGGCGACCAACGGTTGATAGACGCGCACCGCGCCGCCGTCGCGGAAGCCTTGACAGAGGCCGAGGCATGCGCCGCGAGCCGCGTGCGGCAAGGCGGCGCGAATGAGGATAGGGCGACCGCCAACGTGGTGCTGGCGGTCTACCATCACGACACCAGCCGCGAACTCGACCCGCAACTGCACACGCACGCTGTTGCGGCCAACCTGACGTTTGACGGCGCGGAAGGCCGCTGGAAGGCGCTACAAGCGTCGGACATCTACGAACGGCGCGCTTACCTGTCGGAGGTCTATCGCAATGCGCTTGCTCGCGAAGTGAGGGCGGCCGGCTATGAAATCGAGAGCCAGCGGGACGCGAGGGGGCGCGATGCCGGCTTCGAGATCCGAGGCGTCCCTGCGGAACTGCTGGCGAAGTTCAGCCAGCGCAGCCGTCAGCGCGATTTGGCTATCGCGGCATTCGTGGAGCAGCACGGAAGGCGACCTACGGACAACGAGATCGCGGTTCTGGTTCGAGAATCGCGCGCCGACAAACTCACCGAGATTTCGACGCGCGAACTCCGGGAAAAACAGCGGAAACGGCTCACTCCGGACGAGACGCAGGCAGTGGGGGCCGTGAAGGGCGCCGCGCGGTTCACATCAGTGGCTGTGGATTCGAGTGCGCTTTCACTGGAGTATGCCGCAGAGCACATCTTCGAGCGCGTATCGGTTGCACCGGACCACGAACTGCTGACGGAGGCTCTACGGCATGGCCGGGGGCGAATCCGGCTTGCCGAGCTGAAGGGTGAACTGCATTTGCAGGAATCCACGGGCAAGTTCTTGCGCTCAGGCCGCGAGGTCGCAACGGCGGCGAGTCTGGAGCGCGAACGGAACATGATTGCCGCTGTCAACCGCGGACTCGGCGCATTCGAACTGCTCGGTGGCACCCGCGCGTTCGTCGTTTCGGACCGTTTGCGCCCGGAGCAGAAACACGCCGTGGAGTTCGTGCTTCAATCGCGCGACCGTGCGGTGAGTATCAGCGGCGCAGCCGGCACTGGCAAGACCGCGACTCTCAGCGAACTGCGGCGGGGACTGATGGAGGCGGGGCACGATGTACTGGCAGTGGCACCGACGATGAGCGCCGTCGAGGAGTTGCAGAGGGTCGGCTTCACCGACGCCATTACGGTCGAACGCCTCCTGCAGGACCCGCGCACCGGTGGCGACGTTCATGGCAAGGTGATCATCCTCGATGAGGCTGGTATGGCGTCGGCACGTCAGATGGCGGACTTGCTCCGGTTGGCGGAAGACTGTTCCCTCCGCGTAGTCTTCAGCGGAGATACAAAACAGATTCGAAGCGTGGAAGCGGGCGATGCTCTGCGGATACTAGAAAAGGAATCCCGGTTGAAGACGGTCGCGCTGGCTCAGGTCCAACGGCAAACCAGGAAGGACTACCGGGACGCGATCGAAGAGCTTCGCCGAAACCCGGAACGCGCATTCGCGAAGCTCGATGCGATGAGTGCCGTTCGTGAAGTCGCAATTTCCGAACGAGCCGTGGCCGTTGCCAACGCATATGACGCCGCCGCAGGGCAAAGCCGTCTGGTTGTCTGCGCGACGCATGACGAGATTGACCGCGTGACCGATGCGATTCGCGAGCGCCGGAAGACGCGCGGGGAAGTCTGCGAGGGTGTAGTCCTGACACGTCACGTTTCGCTCAGCTGGACTGCGGCACAGAAATCCGACTTCCAGAATTATCGGGTCGGGCAGATCCTCGCCTTTCACAGAGCCGTGAAGTCCATCGCGAGAAACGACACGGTCGAGATCGTGCGTGTTGCATCCAGCGGTCTGGTTGTCCGATGTGCGAATGGCGCCGAGTGCACCATTTCAAGAAAACAAGCCGCGAGTTTTGATGTCGTTGAGGCGCGGCCGATTGAGGTGTCCTTCGGAGATCGACTTCTGCTGACCGCCAACCGCCGCGAGCATGGGCTGAGGATCACAAACGGCGAACTGGTCACGGTGTCCGCTGTGGACGCCACTGGTCGAATTCAACTTGACGATGGCCGGACGCTGCCCTCCAACTATCGCAGCTTCGCCCACGGTTACGCGGTCACCGCCCATCGCAGCCAAGGCAAGACCGTCGATTCGGTGATCATATCCGGTGACAGCATGCCAAAGGAGCTGTTCTACGTCGCCGCATCGCGTGGTCGCCAGAGTGTCACGGTGATTACGAGCGACAAGGAGCGGCTCCAAGAGACCGTAGCGCGGTCGATGGCGCGACCGTCGGCGTCTGAGCTTCTACGAGGTAAGGGGACGCACTCGCACCGAGCCGCTCATCGGGGTTTGGCAGCGGCGCGAGACATGGTCCGAAGAGCGGCCCAGCTGCTCACGTCCGTTTCGAAGCAAATCCAGCAAGCAGTGATTCAACCTCGAAAGGAGCGGACCCGTGAACACGGCCTCAGTCGATAGAGCGCCATGGGTCATCAGCGCGGCCGACCAACCGCCGGCACTGGAGATTGTGCTGCTGCGCCAGACGGTGATTCTGTCGTGGAATCAGTTCGTCTTCGCCGAGGGTGGCGACGATGAGGTGCGAATTGCCTTTGCCAGCCACGATGTGGCGGTGAAGGGCGCTGGACTCGGTCCATTGCTGCACGCAATCGCGGCTCATCGAGTCGCGCGCATTCAGGAGAGTGGACGGTCCGAGCATTTTCCCGGCCAGGTGGGGCGGTTTATTCGTGAGATCGTGGTTCGGAAGATGGAAGCCGAGTGATGGAGCGAGCACGTGTTTTCGAGAAGCTGAAGTTAAGAGTAAGACACCATCCCTAAGCCTGTCGGCTTAGGTTCGCGAAGCCGGCTGAGCGGGTCATTTGTTCGGCATTTGATCGGCTTGTGTTCGGTGTCTGTACGGGTTTCATTCGGTTCTTGTTCGGCGAATATTCGGCATTTGTTCGGTGTTTTTCGGTGGTCGTTCGTTAGCCGTTCGGCTGACATTGAGTTGAGATTCGGCCTGGAGGGTCCCACATCGTGAAGGACAAGCTTCAAGACATTCTGAACGCGCTGCCCGAGAAACCGCCGCGCTCCCGATTGGAAACATACCGCGAGTTGATTGACCAGTTGCGACAGCGCGGATGGACGTATCGGGATATCGCGGGAATCCTCGCCGATAAGTGCCATCTCACTGTCTCGATCAGCACGCTTCACGATTTCGTCCGACTGCGATCCTTGGGGAAGCGAACTTCAGCCAAGCGATCTGCCACCAATGAAGCCAAAGCGAGCACGATTGAGCCTAAAGGGGCGCATATGATTTCCGGCCAGAATGCCGCTGATGGCGAGGAGGCCCGTCGAAGAATTGCGGCCCTCAGGGCTCGCAAGTCGGCGGTCGCGCCGTCATTAGACAACTTTGATTTCGACCCAGCCCAACCGCTCCGGCTGATTACGCCGGAAAAACCAGCCTTAGACAAGTGAACCCAAGCGCAGTCCTGGTGTAAGCGTCTTGTGCTGGCCGCATGGACTACGGTGGCGTAGCGGTGCATCCTTGATGGGGAACGTGGTGTGTTCCGCGGAGAGGGTGATGAACGGATCAGCACGGGCAGCGATTGAGCCGGAGACCGCTAAGCCGCCGACTCGGCGCAAGCATTCGATCGTCGAAAAGCGGCGGATCGTGGAGGCGACCTTGGTGGCGGGGGCGTCGGTGGCTCGCGTGGCGCGGGAGCACGGCGTGAACGCCAACCAGGTGTTCGGTTGGCGGCGGCTCTACCAGCGCGGGTTGCTGGGCGGTAACATGCCGTCGGTGGCGCTGGTGCCGGTGAAGGTCACCGAAAGCGTTGCCGCGCCAACGCCGCCGGATCCTGTGGTTGTAGCAACTCCAGTTGGCTCGATTGAGTCGCCACGCAAGCCGAAAGGCACTAACCAGCGCAGCGCAGATCCGGCAGCTCCAGCCGGCTCGATCCAGCTGCGCTTGCCGAAGGGGCAACTGCGCATTGATGGCACCGTGGACGCGGCCTTGCTGCGCGTGCTGGTGGAGTGCCTGCTGGGATGATCAGCCTTCCGGCCGGCACGCAGATCTGGATCGCGGCCGGAGTCACCGATTTGCGGCGCGGCTTTACCGGATTGAGCGCGGCAGTGCAGATGACGCTCGAACAAGACCCCTTCGGCGGCCACGTGTTCGTGTTCCGCGGTCGGCGCGGCGATCTGATCAAGGTGTTGTGGTGGGACGGCGACGGGCTATGTCTGTTTGCAAAACGTCTGGAGCGCGGGCGTTTCGTCTGGCCGAAGGCGGAAAGCGGAACGGTGTCACTCACGCGCGCGCAGCTTTCGATGTTACTGGAAGGCATCGATTGGCGGCGTCCGGTGCGCACGGCGGCGCCACAAATCGCGGTCTGATCACCCGAAACAAAATCATGTAAAAATGTTTTGCACTTGTAACGGCGGTGTGGCAAAGTACTCTTAGTGGCTGCGCTACAAAACACGCTTCCCGATCTCGACTCGCTCGACATCGAGGCCCTGCGCGCGTTGATTGTGGAACAGCACGCCGCGATCCTTTCGCGTAATACCGAGATCGACAATCTGAAGCTGCTGGTTCTCAAACTGAAGCGGATGCACTTCGGCCACCGCTCGGAGAAGCTGAACCGCGCGATCGAGCAGCTCGAACTGCGGCTGGAAGACCTGGAAGCGGCGGCAGCCCCCGCTCCGACTGCAGCGCCCGTCGACGCACCTGCTGCCGAGACCGCACAGAAGAAGCCGGCGCGACGGCCATTGCCAGAATCGCTGCCGCGCACGACAGAGACACATGCGCCGAAGCACACCACCTGCCCCGATTGCGGCGGCAAACTCCGCGCGCTCGGTGAGGACGTGACCGAGGTGCTCGAGTATGTTCCGGGCCACTTTGAAGCGATCCGGCTGGTGCGGCCGAAGCTGAGCTGCACCGCCTGCGAGCGCATCGTACAGGAACCGGCACCGAGCCGCCCGATCGACCGCGGCCTAGCCGGGCCTGGCTTGCTGGCACACGTGATCGTATCGAAGTATTCCGACCATCTTCCGCTCTATCGCCAATCGGAGATTTACGCTCGGGAAGGAATCGATCTGGACCGCTCGACACTGGCTGGTTGGGTGGGCGGTGTCACGCGCACGCTGGAACCGCTGGTGGAAGCGCTGCGGCGGTATGTGATGAACACGGGCAAACTGCACGGCGACGACACGCCGGTGCCGGTGCTGGCGCCGGGCAACGGCAAAACCAAGACCGGCCGCTTGTGGACTTATGTGCGCGACGATCGGCCGGCCGGGGACCAGGCGGCGCCGGCGGTATGGTTCGCCTACTCACCGGATCGCAAAGGCGAGCATCCGGAGGAGCACCTGAGCGGTTTCCGCGGCATACTGCAGGCCGACGGCTACGCCGGCTTCAACCGTGTTTATGAAAAGGGGCTCGTCACGGAGGCCGCCTGCTGGGCGCACGTTCGGCGGAAGTTCTTCGACATTCATCAGGCACATGCCTCGCCGCTGGCGGCCGAGGCGATCGCACGGATCGGGCAACTGTACGCGATCGAGACTGAGATCCGCGGCCGAGCGCCGGACGAGAGGCGCACGATTCGGCAGAGCCGTTCGCGGCCACTGTTGGAGTCGCTGCAGGAGTGGTTCGAATCCAACCTGGGCAAACTGTCGGCGAAGTCCGAAACCGCGTCGGCGATCCGCTACGCGCTCACGAGATGGAGTGCTCTCGTGCGCTTTCTGGATGATGGTCGTTTAGAAATCGACAACAACGCCGCCGAGCGCACCTTGCGTGCGGTCGCTCTCGGCCGTAAGAATTATCTGTTTGCCGGTTCCGATGCCGGTGGCGAGCGCGCCGCAGCGATGTACAGCCTGATCGGCTCGGCCAAGCTGAACGGGCTCGATCCGGAGGCCTACCTGCGCGATGTGCTGGCACGCGTCGCTGACCACCCGATCAACCGCATCGCGGACCTGCTGCCGTGGAATCTGGCCGCAAGGTCCGGGCGGAGTGAAACTCACACCAAAGCTAAGTGTCCACTTAAATCCTTAGTGGACACTTAGCTTAGGGGACCTGCTTCCACCCACACCCCAGAAGTCAACGCGGCCAGGACCACACGCTTACGTCCTGGTGGCCCGTTCAGGCGGACAACATTAGTCCGCAAGTGCTGACCGCCTATACGCGGATCCTGACGCGTTTCCCGGTACTAATCCGCTCCGACCCGCGCAACCGTCTCAATTATCGAAGAATGGAAGAATGCCCCCGAAGACCGGCGACAAAAGCACGCGACGGCAGGGCCCCAACCGGCAGATGAAAAGGCAGGGAAGCCGCTTCGGTACGGCTCAAGATCGAGCAGCTTCTATAATAGATGTACCGGTCGCCCGCCGCGACATCTATGGATTGCCAGAAATGGCGGGGCCCCAGTTCTTCAAAGCGCGCGTCAGCGCGAACTTCCGGTTCACGCCCGAGCAGGCCAGTGCCATCGAGCGGCTTATAGCCGCCCCACGCGCTCGGGGACCCCACACTGGCCGGCAACCGGTCGGGCAGCACGGGCTCGTCGCAACGAAGTCCGAGCGCAGTCGGCCGGACCGGCTGCAGAACATTCACGAGGCACACCGTTGGTTGCCTCCGACCTCGACCAGATCGAACTCATATTGAATAGCGACCCTTACACCGGTCTCACTGTTGGCTGCAAACCCATGGCCGCTAACTCCCGACACACCTGCGCGCATAACTACTAACCCAAGTACCCTCTTATCGAAGTTGGCCGGTTAATCTGGTCCCGCCTTGCTGATCCAGGAGCAATGCGGCTTGGGAGGTTAACCCTCTTCTCATGTGCAGCGTAAGCCGTCAGCTCGCTCATTGAATCATCATTCTCGTCTCTTCTTGAGGTGCACCTCCACAACCGGCAGGCTGCGCACCAAACATCGGTGTGATCGAAGTGTGACCTCCCGTTGTAGCTGTTCCAGCAGGAGAGCAGCTCACATTTGTCGCAACGGAAATACCCCCGCGAGCGGCAATAGGGACAACCAGGGTAGAAGCTGCCGATATCGATTCTGGCACGCATATTGAGTGCCTGGAAGGATACGGCTGGGTCCTCTGAGATTACTCCACCTGCACCGCCACTGGGCGCAGCATGGGTTTGCGGCTGAGGTAACAACCTTTTGCCGCACACCCTACAGAAAGTCCAGGTAGGATCCAACTTCCGGCCGCACACGCTACAGAAATTCCTGGGTGTGCAGGCAGACGTCGCAAGGTGAACTGCCACAGGCATACCTGTCACCGAAGGCACGGGTTCAATCGCGACCGCTCGAATGAGTTCGAGCGCCACGCGCCCTTGCCGGCGACCCACCATCAAAAACGGTTTACCGGCCTGTCCACAGATCGCAGGCAGCGCCAGTTCGTCAGGAGACAACAGCCCTCCGGATTGTAGCGTTCCCTCAGCAAGACTTCCCTTGGGCGTGCCAACATTTGTGAATCTCATGAGTTAGCTCCAATTCTTGAAATCGATATTCTGCTCTGGATGCCCTCCAACAAAACCTCAGGGCTACCTGGCCACGTATGCAATTGCCATTAAAATCAGGACGAGCAGCATGACCCCCGCGGCGACGACCGCTCGAGCCAAGAGACTGGCCGCACCAACCTTCAGGAAAGTCCCCGCAAGCCCGGTAATGGTGAATCGATCGCCAGGGCGGACCGCAACCAAGCACCGAACTGGCGTTTGGAAGCCACTATTCCTTCGTATCATTTTCGTGTCGCGTCCTTTCGTCCAAGATCGAGATTACTACCGCCTGCTTAGGGTATTTTGCGCCAACCGGCGCACCTGGGGATCAGGATCCGTCAAAAGCTGCCGCAAAACAAGCTTGGGCGCGTCGCCGTTAGACGCAAGGGCGGCACGAACAGAGGGATCAGCGCTGCCCGCCAGGAGTTTCGCTACCGCGGTGATATCGCTCTGATAGTAGCCTTCCACGCTCTGTGCAATCCGTCGGTTTACCTCACTCCAATTGCGCTGAATGATCTGGGTCAGGGCCGATTCGCTAAGCTTACGGCACTGTGCACACAAGAGCGCCTCGATCACCTCTGGACTTGGGTCGGATGCCAGGTTTGCGACGGTTTCCTCTGAGATGACGGCCTTGCTCGCTACGGCGGCTCGCACCGTGGCTATGTTCGACTGCGCCAAGTCATGAAACAGATCGGCTAACGATTCGTCTTCATCTGGAAGACTGTCGATCAGCGAGCCGAGTGCTTCCCACCCGAGTTGTATTTCGTGTTCATCAACCACCAACTTGATTTGCATCTGGTTACGCTCCTTCCGGGCAAATGAGTGACCTTAACATTGTCTCAAGGTGTTTTGGGCCGACCGGCGAACTTCGGGATCGGGGTCTTTCAAGAGTTCCCGCACAACAGGCTTGGGCGCCCTGGAATTAGACGCGAGGGTGGCACGAACAGAAGGATCAGCGCTACCCGCCAGGAGTTTCGCTAGTGCGGCAATGTCGCACTGTTCGTAGTAGTCCTCCACGTTTTGTGCAATCTGTCGGTTTGTCCCACTCCAGTTGCGCTGGATGATCTGGGCGAGGGCAGATTCGCTGAGCTTGCGGCACTGCGCCCTCACGAGTGCCTCGATCACTTCTGGACTCGAGTCGGACGCCAGGACTTGTACGGTTTCCTCCGAGATGACGGCCTTTCGAGCCACGGCGGCTCGCACTGCGGCTACATTTGATTGCGCCAATTCATGGAACAGATCCGCCAACGATTCGTCTTCATCCGGAAGACTACCGACCAGCGACTCGAGTGCTTCGCACCCGAGTTGTACCTCGTGTTCAAGAATGCTCAACTTGACTTGCATTGGCTTACGCTCCTTCAGGGCGAGTGACTGTACCTATGGATGCCAGTACAAAACCAATTCTAATGGAAGGAGTAGCTCAGGGCGTGAGCTAGATGGCGGATACCTAGGCGGAAGGTACTAGGTACCGGTTGGCAGCGGCTCGAAGTTGCTCTTCCACGTGGTGGCGGAGGTGGTCAGGCGCAAGGACCTCGATGTTGGCGCCATAACGGAGGATATCCATGGTGAGCTCGTAATCCTCCGAGTACGGCACGGACAGGACAAGGTGGCCCGTTGCCTCTATGTGCTGAGTCTGCTTGGAATGCCAGACCTCACGGCAGACCCAGCGTGCGACTTCGGGTTCGAAGCGCAAAACCGCGGTATTCTGGGCCGCGCCGGCAAAGATTCCGTAGCCACTGCCAAGGTGCGTATCGAGCGCTTCATCAGGGATCTCGTCCGCCGGAGCATCGCTGATTTCGGCACTACGAATCATGTCCAAGGCAAAGCTGCGCAGATCGTTGCGCAAATGGCACCAGGAATCCAGGTACCAGTTCGCCCGATAGTAAACCAAACGTTGTGGTGAGACCTCGCGAACGGTTTCCTCGTTACGGGAACGACTGCAGTATGTCAGCTGCAACCGTCGGCGGGACAATGTCGCCATACTCACCGACTGGAAACATTTGGCATCGACCGGACGCGATGCCATGTGCAGGATGCGAATCCGGCGCCGAATCTGGTCCGGTTCAAACTGTTTGGTGCCAAGTAGCAGTTGTAGTCGTTGCCGGAGGGGTGCGAGATCCATATCGAGCAGACCGGGCTGGAGTTGGATGAGAAGATCCTGCATGAGCAGCAGCGCATGGATCTCACTTGCGCTGTACATTGGGCCCGGGATATTCCTTGCTCCGCCTCCGGAACGGAGATCTTCGCAGTAGTATCCGCCCCGTTCCCGGCTCCACTCGATGTTGACCTGGAACCTGCTACGCAGGAATTCAAGGTCACGCTTCAATGTCGCAATCGACACCTCCAGCTCGCCGAGGAATTCCTCCCGCGGGATGACCTTTTTAACCTGCAACATCTGCTGGATTCGCAGCACGCGTTCGGTTTGGCTCATTTAAGCGAACAATTACCTCACGTGTCTCTGGCAGGTAACCGATGATGCGCCAACATCAGTGTTTTCTCGAAAGCTGCGTTGTAATACCGCGTGACTCACCACTCGCCACTCCGGGCCCCAGGGTGCGCGCAGATGTGCGATCTACCGCCGCAGTCTGCTTTAGCGTGGCTGGCGGTAGCAATCGGAAGAAGAGTTCGGCGTAGCTGTCGAATTGAGCAAAATGGCCTTCAAGTTCACTTTCGTGCACCTTATACTCGGACGCCGAGCTGGACCACGGTTTCTTAAAACCTTCTTCCACCTTCTGGGATGTTCCGAGATAGCTGCGCTCGCCAGGGCCCAGCAGAAGTACAACATCCCATTGATGCCCTTGCCCTTGGAACGCGCACACTTGATTTGTGGTTATCCCCCAGAAACCCGCGCCGGACCGGCGAACCCTAACGTACAAGACTCGGATGATGCTCCGACCAGTGTTACTAACCATTTTCATTACATTTTCACTTGTATGGCTGCCCCTATGCTTGCTTACCGAGATTCCGTGTGGCTCGCAATAGGTTTGGAGCGCCTTCTTGAAATGTGTTAGCATCTCAGTGGCGTTCATGGTACCAGGAGAAGCATAAAGTTCGTCTGTAAACACTGAACAGGCCTTCCTTTCGCCCGTCGCCGGATGGACCATAATCTCGGGCGCGTTGAATTTCGAATTCACCCTTTAGCCTTCCTTTCTGTGCAGGATCGGCAAGAATCTTTCCGCTTCCACCTCGCAACCGGCGCGGCGGCACGCGCCGATGCAATCAGCCTCCACGGCGAGTACCGCTCTTCAGGTATAGCGTCCATTCGTCCGGATTACAAGTCACTGCGAGTCGCCCGGATCTGATTACTTTGGTTAATACTTCCGGACCACGCTCGCATACCAGAGTCGAAACTCCCCAGTTAAAGTTTTGGACTGCCATTCCTCCGGCCGAAGGTTGAGCATGACGGCCCGTTTCTCGATGTCAGTGAGGCGGCCTCCAGTCTCGTCTTCGAGATCGATCGACGTGCTTTCCTGTTCGATATCGTCTGTCGTCATCGGAGGCGATCCCCGGTGGGAAAAAGACTGCCGCCGCTCCCGTAAATCGCTTGGCGCAACGGTTAGCGCGTCGTCGTGCGATTCTGCCGGCAAAGATAGCGTTAACCCTGTAATGATCTTGCAACTTGCCATTTTGGCCTCGTATAGTACAGGAGTCAGACCGGGGGGCGCCGGGCGGCCCAAACCATGACGTGGAGATCCCCACCGCCCACAGCCACGGTAGTGTCAACGTGCGAAAGAAGTACCGCGATCCCAAATGATGGTAGTGGGCTGCCCTGGACTGGCCGGCCATTCGGGAGTAGAAAATGCTCAAAAACACTGAACTTCGCGAAGCGGTACTTGGCTGGATTCGGGACTTACCCAAAGGCAGGGTTTTCAATAACCAGGAAATGTACAGGTTTCTTGAGGAGCGCTTTCCCGACGAGTGTTGCACGCGGGGACAAGCCGCCCACGAGCCACGGTTCCACAACGATGCTCGCTGGGCGGTGCAGGACGCTAAGCGGGATAAACTGGCGAAGGATACCGGCAGGACGGGGTGGCACCGGAGAGTATGACGTTTACGCCCAAAGTAGCCCGGCCACCAAAATGATGGTTAACTACCGTTGCGGACCCCAGTATAGCCACATGCGCTTCCGCTGGATCCTGCGGGCCGATCGCGTCAAGCGGAACCGAGCGGCAGATGCCGAACAATTCCACAAGGGCGCAGAAGGGCCTTTTCGTCAAGAGCTCAGTGCGTGTCCAAATCGGGAAGATTCTTGGGGCGCATGCCCCGAACAGGTCGATGTCGAATCCCGCGGTTGCTCCAAACAAACTCCTAGAGATCACAAGGTATCCAGGACATCGACAGGCAACGAATACCCGCACTGATTACCGGCACTGATGCACTCTGATGTGGCAGAATGGCTATGGCTGAAAAAGTGCCCACAACACCCATCATCTCCGTGACCGACGCGGGCAAAGAGAGAGTCTCTGTGAGCGCCTTGGAGAACGGCAGCGGCCTGCGTTGTTGGGTCTTAGACACGCTCCGGAGCGTTCGGGTTCAATGCATCCGCTGCGCCACATTCAGTATTGGGTCACCGGGGCTTCTTTGGCTCACCGCCCTAGCACGCCAGTGCAACGCCAACATCCTCCTGTTGTCGGATGTTGGACGAACAGACGCCAGTGTTGCGCCAGCTCAGTTTCGGCAGCTCTTAAGCACGGGCCGCGCTCAGTGGCACGTTTTACCACCGCGACCGGGAGGCACCTTGGAAGAGGCCGGGTATTTTCACCCAAAGGTGCTTCTCCTCGACGATCAAGCAGCGGTGGTCGGCTCGGCAAACCTGACCGGCCGTGGGCTCGGCCTCAACATTCTGCCGCACCACTGTGAAATGGCAATAGGCATCCGCGGTGAGCCTGTACGGGGAGCCATTGAGTCCCTGCGAGAGGCTTTCGATCGATGGTGGGACAATAGCAAGCCTATAGAACTTTCGGCAAAGGAAGATCAGCCGGCGGGAGAGATGGTTATGCCTGAATACGTCGTGTTCAATGAACGCCCAATTTGGGGCATCGGTCAGCTACAGACAACCGGGGGCGGCATTTTCGGTCAAGCACTCTGGCTGGCCCTCTCTGATATCGGGCCCGACAACCCCGAGCGGCTCCCGGCGAAGATCCAGGTGCCACAACCGAAGATTGAGATCGCCAAACCAGTGGCTTGGGAAACTCCTGCTGCTCGCCTTGCCGCCGGTACGCTTCCAGATCCTCACCGGGCACGGGATCATTTTCTACGACTTTGTGCGTACTGGCTGCAAGCCGAAAACCGACAGGGCCAGCTCGACTCCATCCGCGTGCTTCCACTGCGGCATCAAGCCAGTCTGGTTGAGTACCTCATGCGACGTGAGACACCAATGCGGATGTTGATCGGAGACGAGGTCGGGCTCGGCAAAACGGTGGAGATAGGGCTGCTTATTGAGAGGCTTCAGGCTGCCAACCCCGACGCCCGGGTTCTGTATGTAACTTTGGGCGGTTTGGTCTCTAACGTCGCGGACCAGCTTGAAGTCATGGGGCTTGATCGCTTTTACGTCTTTGGAAACCAAGCGTGGTATCAGGAGGGCTACCATCAGGCGCGGCTGGGAGGCGCCGACCACGATCCACGCGTAATCGCCTCGTTACACCGCCTCGCCTTCGGAGAGAGCTGGGAAGACAAACTTAAGAACACCAAATGGGACGTGGTAATTGTTGACGAATGTCACCGGCTGCGGATGTATGGCACCGGTGAAGACAAAAAGGCACAGAAGTGGTTCCGTGTGGTCGAGAAAATCTTCACTTCGCACGTAGTCGACAATTGCCGGGTCTACTTCCTTTCCGGTACCCCCCATCAGGGGAACCCGGATGTCTTCCTCAATCTGGCGGGACTACTCTGCGGTTTGAAGCGGGGAGCAACCGCCGAGGAACAGCGTCGAGCACTTAGCGGACACGTGATCTATCGAATTAAAGAGGAGATCTACGACTGGGACAATAATCCACTATTCCCCAAAAGGGATATTCGTGACCCAGATCTAGCAGAGACGCCGCCTGAGTATATTGCTCTCCTTTCGAGCATTGCAGACTATTTCGATTGGTTGCTGTCGGAAGGTGTACACGTTCAGAGTGACACGCGCCATGCACTGGGTTTCGTAAAAAGCAATGCGCTGCAGTATGCCGCAAGTTCCCCCAAAGCGGGATTTGCCTTTCTGCTCCGTCGCTACCTAAGGAATTTCGCGGAAGAAGGAAACGATAACAGGATGGAAAACTGGGCTAGCCTGCTGATACCTTACCGCAACAGGTCCGCCCACGAGAAGCCCAGCGAGCTTCTGGAGTACTTGACAGATACTGTGAAGCCAGTGGAGGAGGAAGACCCGGAGGACAATGAGAGCGCTCTGGCCGAAGCGGTTGGCCCAATCGCGACCGGTGAGGCGCGGCAAGTGGAGCATCGTCGGCTGGGTCAATTACTTGATGAGTATGCGCGGCTGCTCAGGGGCCCGGATGTGCAGGCCAAGTTTCGATTATTGAAACGGCTACTCGACGAGGCTGACGAACCATTTGTGGTCTTTGCTCAAAGCGTGGATACCGTGTACGAGATCAAGCGCTTTCTGGGAGACTTTTCCATTCCCTGCAGTATTATTGTAGGCGGTCAAGACCCGGCCGAGAGAAAACGAGAGAAGGAGTTCTTTTTCGCGCCGGGACGCATAGGGCGACGGGCGTTGGTCTCAAGCAGTGCTGGCGGAGAAGGCATCAACTTGCAGATAGCAAGGCGGCTCATACATTTTGACTTGCCCTGGAACCCCATGGTGTTGGAACAACGGATTGGGCGCATCCACCGAATTGGCACTATAGATACGGTAATCGTGCACACTATCCTTCTTAAGGGCTCGCGGGAGGCGGACATCTATTCGCGTCTGATAGATCGCCTCAACAGAATCGTCGGAGCCCTGGCGCAAAATCCAGAGGATCGAACGACATACTTCAGGCGGATCCTCGCCGGTATCCCCCTGGAGACGTTGCGAACTCTGTTTAGCGGCCAGCGTGGTGATGATGATGCGATCGCCGGAGCCGTAGAGGCAGGCAAGCAAGCAGTTGCTCTTGTCGACGCGGAACTACTTCAAGATCGCGTGAAGCTAACGGGCGAAGAGCGGGGTAGAGCCACGATGGAAAAGCTCGTTCTGTTGCTAGAGGCATCCGACAAGATTCGCCCGATTAATCATGATGTCAAGTTCACTCGGATTAGGTTCGACCCAGACAAGGAGGCATTCATCGCTGAGGAGGTCAAGCGGCGGTGTTACCGGATAAATCACGGTTCACCGAACGCAGGTGGCGACTGGGTGGTCTTTGACCGTGAGGCGGCAGCAATGTCGCCGGAGGTCACGAAAGAGCGGACTGGGGGCATTAATCACCCGCTTATTGCTCTCGCCCTGAGGAGTCTACGAACACCCAGCAATACTGCGGAGTTTCACGGTGTGGCGATTGGAATTGGTAGCTACGACTCTAAATCGCTATTGCGGGTTCTTGGCGACGCTGAGGCAGAGCCTATCGCGATATTGACTTATGTAACTGCGTATAACAACGGTGAGCAGTTTTTCAATCACCGTTTGCGTGTTTATGCGCTATCACCGAGGCGGGGCGATTCGATTGATATTAGCTCGGAGGGGGAACTCGTTGAGGAAGTCTTGTGGTCTCAGCTTGGGAAGGATCACTCTTCTCGGGGCGTGCCGGCACTGACGGCGACCGATTTGGAGAGCATTGTGAACGTGGACCGGATGTTGCGCCTGGAGCTTGAGGCGACCCTTAAAGACGAAGCCGGGAACTGGATCGGAGCAGTTTGGCCAATTGCGGTAAGCCTCTTGGTGCCCGAATGACTCGGATGAGCTTGGATGGCTTCGTGCAGGTTCAGCGGCAGCTCGCCAGTGACGAGTCGTCCCGTCACACGCCGGTCACGGAAATAGGTCCCGACAAGTCGGCTTTCATCCGGGCATCAATGAACCAAGTGCGAGCAGCGATCATCCGTGGTAACACTCCTCGGAAATCGCCGCCCACAAGCTCGCCAGCGGCAGAACTGCCCGCTCGATTCTGCGGACGCGGCATTCGTCGAGCGGTGGCGTGGCAGCGGCCCTGCTCGGCTCGCCGCTCCCGCCGTTCCCGCGCGACCTTCGCGGAGCGGGTGCTCGGCGAGAGCGACACGGTTCGTTCCCTTCTCGACTTCGTCGGTCCGACCATGCCGCCCAGGCGCACATGCGCCGCGATTCCGGCGGTTTGGATTCGTCGAGCGGTGTGACCCGGCGCGCTTGCGGCGCCGTGCGGCTCGGGCCGGCCTGGCGATCGCACACGAGGTCTCCGGTGGGGCCGGCGAGGGCCAAACCGTACGAACCGAATAGCCAGTGCTTCTGGTCGCTGGATCTGAGATCAACCTGCGGGCTTTCTTCGGTCAGACGGTTTTTGGACAGCACTTGTCGCTTCAGTCTCGTTGCCCTCCAGTCCGGCATCAGCCATTAGATTAGACCCGCTGAGCGAGCTTGCGACCAGTAG
>Ga0187848_10001911_pt1 | contig 17119 bp, 6 predicted proteins | sample June2016WEW_4_40_FD_132424 | JGI IMG/M metagenome (GOLD analysis project Ga0187848, IMG submission 132424) | Peatland microbial communities from SPRUCE experiment site at the Marcell Experimental Forest, Minnesota, USA - June2016WEW_4_40 | ecosystem: Environmental > Terrestrial > Soil > Wetlands... | reverse complement strand
CGAGGTGGTGCAGCCCGGCTGGACGCAGACCTGTCCCGGTCAGACCGTCGCAAACCGCCTGTTTGAGGTGCGGGTCTCCGGCACCACGGCGACGATCTCCGAAGTCCAACCCGGCACTGGGAGCATCTTGAGGAGCTTCCCTGCTCCGGCCGCGGTCACCTTCGCCGGGCCGCAGGGACTGGCGCTGGGTCCGAACAGCCTGTTCTACATTGACGGCAGCGGCAGCGGCCCCCACACCCTTTGGGAGTTGAACCCTGACACCGGCGCGGTGATTCGCTCCGATGTCGTCGACGCCGCCAGCCCCACGGAGATCGCCGGGTTGGGCTATCTCAACGGCAAGGTCTATCTGCAACTGGATCAACAAGGCAAGATCCTCGTATGGGACCCGGTCGCCCACGCGGCGGTGACCACGTTCACGGTCGCAGCCGATCTGACCGGGGGGCTGACCGGCGCAGGCGACCTGGGCGTCCTGTTCGACTCGAATAATGTCGGGCAGGTGTTCGAGATTGATCCCGCCACGGGAGCGATACTGGCCACGTTCTCTCCGGGCGTCGGCTCCCTCGACGGCGGGTTGGCGTATGTCAATGACGAGTTGATTGCGTCGAACTTCAGCGATCCCGCCACGGCGTATTGCATCAACCCGTCCACGGGAGCGGTCCTGGGGAGCTTTGTTCTAGGTGGAACGGGCCCCGTCAGCGGCCTGGGTGGCGACGGGGCAGTTTCTTTGGCCGGTTCGCAGACCGTGACGCTCGCCGCCGGGCAGGTGGTCACCGGAACGAATTTCGGCAACGAACAGCAAGCCACAGTGACGAGCGTCGGCCCGACGTCGGGTCCCGCGGCAGGCGGCACCCCGGTGACGATCACGGGCACGAACCTGGCCAACGCGACCGCGGTGGATTTCGGCAGCACCGCGGGGACGATCACCAGCGACACGGCCACGCAGATTGTGGCCACGAGTCCTGCGGGAACGGCGGGCACGGTGGATGTAACGGTAGTCACGGCCGCCGGGACCTCCACCAAGTCGGCGGCCGATCAGTTCACCTACGTGACTTACACCGTGCAGACGATCACGGACGCGGCCGGCAATATCGAGTATCAGATGTGGGAAAACGGCTTTCAGTTTGGAACCCTGCTCCAGACGCCGCAGGGCGCCGTCGGTTTCCGCGGGCATCCGGATCAAAGCGACATTAACGGTTGGGGAACCACGGTGCAGGAGAACGTGTACATCGCTGGCGCCGGCATTGACGCCACCGGGGGCACGGTCAATAGTGCGGTAGCCGGGAGCAACGGCATCCAGGTCAGCGCCGGGGGAAACGTGCCGTCGCCGCTTGGAACGGCGGGAACCTGGAGTTGGACTTCCACTATCAGCTACGACCCGGCTCAGGAAGTGGTAATGCTCGCCGGCAGCACCGTGGTTTCTCTCAGCGGGTCGTTGTCCGGCGACATGAATATCGGGCGCGATGACAGTAATTACCTCTACGACTACCCGCTCAACGGCGGCGGCTTTGGACCTACCGGAGACATGAAGTCGGTGGCGATCACCTATGGCCCCGACTCGCCCGTTCCTGAAAACCAATGGACGCCGCTACCCGGATGGGAAGGCACTTCGCCCCAAGATGCCAGCGATGACGTCAATACGACTGTCTGGGGACAGATTAACAAGTCCGATCCTAATCAGGCAGCCATTGCCAAGCCGACCGTGCAACGCCAGATCACCTCCGCCGACCCGACGACAAAATTGATTGTCGCCTGCAACTGGGACTCCACGGACGTTGGTTACCAGTACGACAACGTCGGCGTCGAGCAGATCGTCCTGCCGCAGAACACCAGCGACACCAATTTCACGTTCCAGAACGTGGAAACCTGGACCCTGCCCGACACAAGCAACCCGACCATCACTGCGGCCTCGCAAGTCGCGACAACCAACGAGCCGCTGCTGACGGGGACGGCAAGTCCCTCGTCTCCCGGCGAGGGACCTTGCCGGGTAATCGTTGTTGTCGCAGGAGGCAATACGCAGCAGACGCTTACGGCCACGGTGAACGGCACAAGTTGGAGCGCGGCGGTCCCCACGGCACTCTCCGACGGGACGTACAATGTCCAGGCGACGGCTACCGACGAGGCCGGCAACACTGCCTTCGCCACCGGCACGTTGACGGTCACATCGACGCCGGTGGTGGCAGGGATCAGCGTCTCGCAGGGTCCGGCGGCAGGCGGCACCCCGGTGACAATCACGGGCCAGGGCTTCACCGCTGCCACGGCGGTGGACTTCGGCCCTACCGCGGCGACCAACGTGGTAGTCGATTCCGACACGCAGATCACGGCCACGAGCCCGGCCGGGACGGGCACGGTGGACGTGACGGTGACCACACCGGGCGGAACGTCCGCCAAGTCGGCGGCCGATCAATTCACCTATGTCGCGATGACCTGGAATGGACTGGGCGACGGCAACTGGACCGACCCGACGCAATGGAGCGGCGGACCGCCTGCCTTCCCCGACTCGACGGCCGACGTGACGCTCAACACGGCCTGCACGATCACGGTCGACTCGGCCCAAAGCGCGAATTCGCTGGACGTCTGCAACAGCGGCGACGTGACGATTGCCGCCGGCGGGAGCTTGGTGGTCCCGAGCGGCGTCACCCTCGGCAGCGGCGGCACGCTGTCCGTGGTGGGAGGCGGAACGCTTACCACAGCGGGGCTCGACGAGACCGACGCCTCGGCCGGCGTACACCTCGACGGCGGCACCCTTCAGGCCGGCGCTCCGCTGACCACGAGCGTCCCGCTGACCATCGACGCCGGCGGTGCAACCATCGACACGGCCGGCTTCGACGTCACGCTGGCCGCGAACCTCATCGGCGGCACCGGCACGGGCGGCCTGACCAAGACCGGATCCGGCAGCCTGATTATCACCGAGGCCGGCAACTACCTGGGCGACACGTCGGTGAGCCAGGGGCCTTTGATTGCCGAGAACAGCGCGGCCATCCCGGCCGGCTCGGCGCTCTCGGTCGGCCCGGACGGCTCGCTGGTGCTGGGCAACCCGGCGCTGAGCGAGGCGAGCATGACGCTGGGCACGGGGGCGCCGCTTGACTCTGCACTTGCCGCCGCGGCGGCGCCGTCCAACGCGGCGGCGGAGCTGCCCCAGTCGCCCGCCCAGGCTGGTTCCCAGGCCGGCGCCCCGGCGACCACCAGTGTCCTCCGCGGCACTCCTGCCGGCCGCCTGACGACCGCGGTGCGCGGGCAGTTGCTCAACTTCACGGCAATGGCCGGGGGCGTGGGGCCCGGCTGGGGCCTGCCGGGCGGCTCGACGATCTTCATGGACGGGGGCACGCCGCTGGGCCCTGCCGCTGCCTTGGACTCCAGCGGGGCGGCCGCCTTGGGCATTGCGACGCCCAGCGCCGGCACGCACGCGATCACCGCCGGCTACGGCGCGAGCGTCGGCAATTTCACCGGCGGCAGCGGCAGTGTGGAGGAGGTCGTCCGACCGGCCACCGCCGGGACAGACAGGATGGCATCGGTCGCGGTGCGGCCGGCGGGCGCGGGCCTCACCAGGGGTGGGCTCCGGGCGGCCATGCACCGGTCCGTCGCTTCCGGGCCCGCCTCGGTCAACGACCTGGCGCTCATGTCTCTCTTGGACGAGTCCTCCGGCTGACGGTTCACCGTCCTGCCGCCCAGCGTATCGCGCGGTCTAAATGACCTTGCACGATTCCGGGAGGGTTTCCGTGTGCCACGACCATGCTTCGCACGGTGCCCGGGGACAAGCAGTGCCAGACCCGCGGGACGCACTGTTTCTGCGAAGCAGTGGCACACGGCGGAATTCCCGGAACCACGCAAGTCCACATAGGAAGTCCGCCCGTTGACGCGTCGATTGTCTCCGCGGCCTGCTCGACAGGCGGGCCGCATCGGCTACAATCGAAGCAGCGTGTGATGCGTGCGGAGGGATCGCGGCCTGCCCGCAGGGCCCTCCCCCGCGGCAGCCGCTCGCCCCTTGAAGCACCGGGAACCCAGCATGTTGCGCATATCACGAGCGGCGGCCATTTCCTTTGCAGCCTGGCTGCTCCCGGCGGCATCCGCCGCGTGGGCCTCCGAGGACTGGCTGCAGTTGAAGTACGACAGCCGGCACTCGGGCAACGCGGCCGATCGGGAACTCAAGACGCCCCTGGGACTGCTGGCGGCCATTCCCTTGACCGATGCCGTGGGCACGGCGCCGGTCTCGGCCGGCGGGCGGATCTACGCGGTCGACGGCGCGGGCGTGGCCTTCGCGATCGACGCCCACTCGCTCGATGTCCTGTGGAGGCTTCCCACGCGCGGCGGCAAGCGGAACTGCAACAACGTCTCGTCGCCCGCCGTCGCCGGAGGCTACCTGCACTTCGGCACGACGGCGGGAACGTACTACGTCGTCGATGCGGCCAGCGGCGCGCCCGTGCGGGAGATCGCCTGCGGCGAGCCGATTTTCGCCGCCCCGGTGGCGGCCAACGGCCGGGTGTACTTCGTCACGCTCGGCGCGCGGGTGTACGCCCTCGAGCCGGACGGCACCGTCTGCTGGACGTGGGACTTCGTCAAGACCGCACTGGGCTTCTCCGGCGATCGCTGGAGCGGCGCCGAGTGGGCCCGGCACTTGAAAGGCCGCGTGACCGAGCGCGACCAGTTCCTCTGCGCCCGCGACTTCGCCGTGGACGGCAAGACGCTGGTCATCCCGGCCGGGGGAACCGTGCTGTGGCTGCTCGACGCGGGCACGCACGCCGCGCCGCGGGCGCTGTACGTCCACGACACGCCCACGCTGGGACTGAGCGTCGGGGAAGACGCTGCGGTGTACCGGCAGTGGCACCGGCTGGACAACGGCGGCCAGGTCGACGTGCTCCGCGTCGGCCCGGCCTTGCCGGGCCAGGCCGCCCCGCGCCCCGCCGAGGCTGAAACGCGGCACCTGGATGCCTTCGCGCGGCAGCTCGCGCTGGCGAGCCGGGTGAGCGCCGGCTTCGTGCCCGGCACCAAGACCAACACCCTGACGGGCCCGCCGAGTTTCTGCTCGGTGAGTCTCCGCGGCGGGGACGTTTACCGCTGTCGGCCGGAAGAGGGTTTCGGGTTCTGCCGCCACGGGCCGGGCGGGGGGCCGCAACTCTATGCGGGGACCTACCCGTCCATCGCCCCGCCGATCCTGCTCCGCGACAAGGCCGTGTACGGGGGCCTGGACGGCAGGCTGTACGTCGTGCCGCTTGCGGGAGGCGGCGCGTGGTCGTTCGCGACGGGGCTGGGAAAGGCCATCTCCGCCCCCGCGGCGGTCTGCGACGGACGCGTGTACTTCGGCGGCGAGGACGGCTACCTGTACGTGCTCGGGCCGGGGGGCACGGCCGCGCCGCCCGGCAAGGACCTCGGCCTGTGGAAGGTCCGCAGCCCTTTGACCGGCCCGCTGGCCGGCGCCGCTTACGACCACTTCACCAGCTTCGGCAACTGGGCCAATACGAACGCCGGCAGGCAGCAGCCCCGGCCGCCCTTCGCGCTGAAATGGGTCCGCCGCTACGAGGGGACCGTGAAGCACTTCTCATCCTGCGGCGGCGGCCGCATGTACACGCACACGGCCGAGGGCCAGGTCTTCGCGGTCGAACAGGAGACGGGCCGGCTCTTGTGGCGGCGGTTCTTCCCCGGCGTACACCTCTCCTACACCGCGCCGCTGTACTACAAGGAACGCTTGCTGGTGCCCCAGGCCGGGCTGCGGCAGTGCCGCCTGCGGTGCCTGGACGCGGCCACGGGCGCACTGGTTTGGGAAGCCCCCTTCTCCGGAACCCCGAGCTGGAACCGCCAATTGCCCCCGATCGTGTACAAGAACCTGGCCGTCTACGCTTTCAGCACCGCCAGGTTCGACCGCCCGCCGGCGTCCACCGACGACGGCCCCCAGGCGGCCGAGAGCACCCACTGGCTGTTCGGGCACCAGTATGTACACCGTTTTCCGGCGAGCACCAGGCCGCTGGTCCGGGCCTACGACCTCGCGACCGGCAAGGAAGCCTGGACCGACGATTTCTCCGCGCTGGGCGCCGGCGGAGACGACGCCGGCATGTGCCTGATGGGCGACACGATCTACTATTCCTGCTTCTTCGGAAACGTCCCCAGACCGCGGGGCGGCGTCCCCGGACCCGAAGGCGTGACCGCAGCCCTCGATCCGGCGAGCGGGCGGATCCTGTGGCAGACCACCGAGCACTGCGTACACGCCGGCTGCACGGTCTCCGCCGCGGACGGCCGCCTGTACCTCGGCGGATACACCCCGCCGGCCGGCTCGACCGACAAGTTCGTCTGGTGCCTGGACGCCAAGGACGGCTCGTTGGTCTGGCAATCCGCTCCGCTCCTGGACGCGATCCACGTGGTCACGATCGGCCCGAAGTTCCTCTTCGTCCAGGCGCAATACAAGAACGGATACCTGTTGGACCGGGAGACCGGCAAGATCCTCACGACCCTCACCGAAGGCTACAAGTGCGCGCGGTTCACCCTGTCGGGCTCGTGCCTGATCGGGCCGTCGATGGACGTCCACGACCTGTCGGACGAGAAGCGGATCGCGCTGCTGACCTCCGGGCCGCGATTCGACCCGAGCGAATGCGTGGGGGCCATGGTCTCCAACGGCAGGATTTTCTACACCGGCCACGGCGCCGGTCTGCAGGCGTGCCAGGTCTACGGGCCGGAGGCCGCCGTGGCGGCCGGGCCCTGGAAGTGAAGCAACCGTTCACAGGGCGGGGAAGAAGGGGACAGGTCCATGTTTTCGGTCCTGGCTGTAACCGCTGGAAAGCGCCGCTTGGCCGAAAAATGGACCAGTCCCCGCCCGCCCTGTGAGCGGTTGCGGAAGTGAATCGTCACAGGCGGGGTGCAGCGTCCGCGGGCGTGCCGGCCGGCAGGACCGCCGCGGGCCCGGGCCGTTTCATCCGCTCCTGGTAGTCGGGCCACAGCGGGCAGTTCAGGTCGATCCAGCACTTCACCCGGTGCATCTCGTCGCGGGTCAGCTTCACGTCGTAGTGCCCCGCGTCGAGCACTTGCCACAGGCGGCTCTTGACGGTGCCGAAGCTCAGCGGCGGGGCCTTGTGGTGCCGCTCGCCCCACGACCAGTTGAAGTAGTGGACCCAGCCGCCGGCGATCAGGGTGCGGTAGGAGGCGGGGACGCGGTCGGCCCCAAGGGCGCCGCTGAGGTTCAGCTTGTGCTTGTCGCCCGCGTCGTGGCAGGAAACGCACTTGGCGTTCCACACCGGCTGGACGACCGCCTCGTAGGAGAACGCCTCGCTGCCCCAGGAGGGCTCTTCGAGCCGGCTCGGCGGCCGCCGGGCGGCCAGCGAGGGCGTGGGCCGCGGGGTGGATCGCCGGTCTTCGTGGCAGCCCACGCAACCGCGCCGCTCGCCCGGCTGCAACTGCACGACGCTCCGCATGCGCTGGATCTCGTTGAGGTTCTCGTCGAGGGCCTCGAAATACAGCACCTTCCCGGCCGGGGCGTAGAAACTCGCCGAGCCGTCCGCCTCGACCGGCGCGGTGCCCAGCGCGGCCTTGGCCACGTAGCTCGGCCAGCCGCACGGGCCGCTGACCAGGTGTACCGGCGTAGCGTAGAAATCCTCGAACACCGGCCCGTGGTCCTTGCGGAACTCGCCGTTGGGCAACTGCTCCAGCGTCGCGCGGACCTCCTGGCACACGCGGATGTACTTCACCCGGCCCCGCGGCACCGCGGGCGCGAGCCCCTGGTACACGTCGGCCAGCGTGAACTGCCCCATCTCCTCCTCGGCGGCCTGCGGATCGTGGGGGCCGAGCAGCGGCGGCCGGGCCGCCGGCCGCAGCGGCGCGGGACACATGCTGCCGATCTCCGGGTCCAAGTAGACCAGCTCGCGATTGCCGTAGCGATCGACCACGAACAGGCCCCAGCGGTCGGCCGGGGCGTGGCCGGCGAGGAAATAGTCGCGCGAGACGGGCGCCGGGTCGCGGAAGCACTCCTGGGCCGGCCAGCTCATGTCGTAGTGCGGATCGACGTCGGGGGTGATGTTCGTCAGCGCCGCCGAGTCGAAGGGGCCCCGCGAGAGGTCGATGAGCCCCAGCGGGCCGTTGTGGTCGCCCCCGTGCGAGAAGATCGTGCAGCACAGCTCCCGGCTGCCGGGGACCTCCCGGCCGTTCATGTAGCAGTTGATCGTGTTGTTGCCGAAGATCAGCTCGGGGTAGGTGCCGTCGGGATGGATCGCCCACAGCGTATGGCCGAAGTTGGCCCCCTTGTCGAGATACTCGGACCGCGTCCAGAGGATGCGGCCGTCGCGCATCGTCGCCGGCGACCATTCGCTCAGGTTGGCGAACGACAGCGGCCGGATGTTCCGGCCGCCGCCATCCATCCGGAAGAGCACGAAGGCCTGCGGACGCCAGCAGAGGAAGCGGGCGCGGCAGCGGGTCGAGATGAAGGCCAGCCCGCCGTCGGCCAGCGGGCAAGGGTAATAGTCGTGAAACGGCCCGCGGGTCAGCTCTTGGACCTGGCCCCCGTCCGCGCCGACCGACATCAGGTGCCAGTAGCAATCCTGTCCGGGCGCCGGACTCTTGCCGGGCCGGTAGGCGAAGTACACCCGCTTCGCGTCGAAATCGGCCATGGGATCGCGGGCGATGCCGGGGCTGGCGTCGAAGAGCGTGACGAGCTTCGCGTCCCGGGGCTCGAGGCGGCCGGCCACCCGCGGGACTTCAAGGACGCAGATCCCGCCGCCCGGGCGGAACTGCGCGTCGAGGATGTCGCTGTAGTTGTGCGACGAAAGATAGGGATGACGCTTGACAAAGAGGATCCGCCGGAGGCCGGCCAGATCCGGGTCGCGGAACATCAGCCTTCGCTTGGCCATCCGGGCGTCGAGATACAGCGCTTCCTCGGCCGCGGCGGCGGGCCCGGCCTTCGCCGTCAGCGCGGCCCGCCGGCGGCCGAGCTCGATCCACTGCGACCGCTCCTCCCGCACGTCGAGTCCCTTGGCCGCCAGGCGCTCCAGCATCTCTTCCATTAGGACGAGGGTGCGGGCCAAGGGATCGAGCCGGGCGATGCGGCCCCAATACGGCGGGCCGCCGGGAACCGCCGGGCGCTCGACGCGCAGCGGCGAGATGTGGTCGGCCGGGCTGATTCGCTGCCACGTCTTCCGCTCGCACAGAAATGCATAGCGGACCAGGCCGTCCCAGGTCACGGGATCGGGCAAGGGGACCGGGGCGACGTACCCGCCGGGGGCGGGCCGGGCCGTGAAATTCGCCGCCTTCACCACACTGGCCGTCTTCCACGTCTTGCCGTCCAGCGAGACCCGCACCTCCACCCCGAGCGGCACCCGGTCCCGGTACCGTCCCTCTCGGTCCCGGGAGAAGACGATCTTGGAGACCTTCGCCGGGACCGGCAGCTCGATCTGGGCCCATTGGTTGTCTTCGCTCGCCGCGATCCAACTGTGACTATTGCCGTAGAGCCCGTCGTTGAGGTGGGCGACCTGGTGGATCGGGTAGCCCGGCAGGCAGGACGAGGCGGTCGCCTTGCCGCCGCCGCTGGCCAGCGCAAGGTTCTTCTTCCCGTCGGGCCCGTAAATCTCCAGCTCGTCGATGCACGGCTGGCCGCCGCTGGAGGCCAGGATCACTACCCGGATGAACTTCGCCTCTTGGGCCGGAAAAGCGACCGGGTTGGGGCCGTCGGCGACGAACGTCGGGGCGCCTGCCGCGGTCATCGTGCGCGGGCAAGCGAGTACCAACGCGATCGCCAGGGCGAGAAGTCCGAAAGGCACGGCGAAACGCGTCATGTGTTCTACCTGTTGCCGGCCGCCGGTGGAGCGAAACGCCCCTAACATCAAACCTCCTGGCATACCCCTTGATGATATGACAGGTTCCGGGGCCTGAACAGCCGGGCGGAGGCACAAATGGGTGCCGGGAGCCGATGCTCGCGACAGCTCTCACCGCGCAACACTGTGGCCCAGTCGTCGTTCTGTCTCGGAAACAAAGACCGAGCCCGCCGTGGGATAACATAGTATAAGAGAGGTATTTATATACCACCCGTCATTGCCGGCCTGGGACCCAAGTGCAACCCCCCCGGTTCGTGGGTGAATCGCCGTGGTTGGCTGCAAATGCAACATGCGGCCGGAGGGCGTCATTGAGAAAGTGATCTTGATTGGTGCGACCGGCGTCGGGCTGCCGATACCTGCTGGTGCGGCCGCTTCGCAAGCAGGATGAGGATGACCCAAGTTGGTCATGGGGCAGGCGTTGTTCCTTGCCGAGCGAACTTCCATGATTCCTTCCTTTCCTCGATTCCAACGGCTCGAACTGAACAATAAGGCGGACATCGAGTCATTCAGCAGACAGTTCCCTCCCTATTCCGACTTCAATTTCGGGAGCATGTGGTGTTGGGACACGGAGAACCGCGTCCACGTCTGCCGCCTTGCGGAGCATCTGGTCGTGCAGAGCGCGGATGACGCGGCGGGCGAGCCTTTCTATTCGTTCCTGGGGAGAGGCGGCGCGCAGTCGCTTCAGGTAGCGGAGACGCTCTTGGCCCGCGCGTGCGCCGAAGGCCGCCAGCCGCGGCTGAAGCTGGTTCCGCAAGAGGTCATGGCGCCGTTGCGCGGCACGAGCCTGCTGTTCTCGGAAGATCGCGCCAGCGACGATTATATCCTCGACGCCGGGAACTTGTCGCTGTATGCCGGCACGTCTTTTGCGCACGCGCGGTCGAACGTCAACAAGTTCCTGCGAAGCTGCCCCGAATCCCGCGTGGTTCCGCTGGATCTCGGCAGCGCGTGCGTCCGCGAGGAGATCGACCGGCTCCAGACGACGTGGGCCTACAACAAAGGCCTGACGCTTCCCAACGAGAAGGCGGCGCTCGAGCGGTTGCTCGCCGTTTCAACGGCCTTGCACCTCGTGGGCACCGGCGTCTACGAGCATGGCAGCCTGATCGCGTTCTCCATCATCGAGATGCTGGAAGACGGCTACGCCATGGGGCATTTTGCGAAGTGCGACGCCGGATTCAGCGGGCTGTCCCACTACCTTTACCAGGCCACCGCCCGCGCAATGTCCGACCGCGGCGGCCGGTATCTCAACGTGCAAGAGGACCTCGGCATTGCGGGATTGCGGACGTTCAAGATGTTGCTGCGACCGGTCGCTTTCTTGAAGAAGTACGCCGTCACCTGCGGGGTGGCTTGCGCGGGCAAGCCGGGGCCCGGCTGCCTGCACGTCAGACATCACACCCCGCTTCCCCCGCCCGTTGCCGCGCCGGTTTGGGAAAACGCACCGGCCGCGGGCCTGTGGGCTCCAGGATATGCCGCCGCTCACATGCCGTGAGTCCCGCGACTGTTCCGGGCACCGGGGATCCTCGCTACCAACTCGCGAGCGCTCAGCAGTCGCACGGATGCGGGCACCCGGGCGCACTCTTTCGCGCAAAGCTCCGTCAAGTAGGACCGGTACAGGTCATCCTTCTCGGCTTTGCCGTCGTAGACCCCCTCCGGGTTCAACCGCGTGTAGATCAGGCGCAAGACGTTGCACACCATCTCGCGATCCATGCAGGCTTCCGTCCCTCTGGAGACGTAGCCGAGCAGATGCGGCCGTTCCGGCCCCGACCAATCCGCGGGCAGGCCGAGCCGCGCCTGCAGGTAGTCGAAGTCCAGGAGCTTCAGCTCCCTCCCGCACTGCTTCCAGATCGCCGCGAATCGCGTGATTCTCCGTACGGCCCTTCTCCTTTGTTTCTCGTCGGTGGCGCGACCCGGATCGTCCAGCTCCACAAAGACCCGCTCGCATGCCCCGAATACATCGTCTCGTTCCAGCTCGCACGTGATCTCTTGGCACATCCGCGAGGTCACCCATGCCATTTGCTTCCCGAGGGAAGAACCGGCGCGGACGACAAGGAAACCGATGAATGCGAACTTCTCCACCGGGTGAAAGAAGAGCTGCATGTAGCCGCACACCCCGGAGGCCAGCCTTGCGACGAAATGGTAATCCTGGAACTGACAAATCCCTTGGGCCCGCCGGTCTTGCGCGCTGCGAAGTTGCTCGAGGATCTCCTGTGGGGTTCCCTGCCGCTGCTGGACGGGAATCATCTGGTTGCAGAGCTCCAGCGCCGAGAGCAAGTCGGCGCTCGTGTAGTCGGTGACCCGGTACACGGATACGGACGCATCCTCGGGCGTCTCTTGCGAATCAGCGCCCGCGTCGCTGCCAAGGAACGAGTCGCCCATAGTTCAACTCCCCGCTCGACGTTGCGCTGGGATGACGTCGCCCGCCACACCCGCAGCGCCCTTGCCGCCGAGGCCCTTCTTGATCCGGGCGGCCGGGGCTTCCGTCCGCACGCAACCGGAAGCATGACAATTAGAGCCGTTTGGGCGAGAATTGCAAGCCCTTGACCCGGGGATCACTTCCTTGCTGGAATGTCGGGACGGCATCCGATATACTGACGCACGTCCACGTTGGGCACCTTGCGCACCGGGAGGGGAGTACGCGGTGACGTGCAACCGGAAATGGCTTTTGGCCGTCGTGATTTGCGCCTGGTTCCGTGCGGAGGCTCGAGGATTCGACCTGGCCGCGGAGCTGGCGCGGGCGAAGCCCGCCGCGGTCGTCAGTCTGCCCGCCGGAACGTTCGCCGCCGGCATCGAAGTGCCGCCGGGCGTGACGCTCCGCGGCGCCGGCTATCGGAAGACCACGCTGGAGGCCCGCGGCGCCGCGGTCGCCGTCGCCCTGACGGGTCGCGGCGCGCGGCTGGAAGACCTGGCCGTGCGGAGCGCGGGCACGGGCGTCGGCATCACGTCGGCCGAAGATGCCGCCGTCCGCCGCGTCATGATCGTCGGCGGCGCCGTGGGCATCCGCGCCCAGCGCGTCGCGGCAACGACCATCGAGAATACGATCGTCTCCGGCTCCCTGGTGGGCATCTCGCTGAACGAGGCGGCCCGCTCTACGGTGGCCAACTGCACGATCGCGACGGCCGACGCCTGCGGGCTGAGCGTCTCCGCCTCGACCGACACGGCCCTGTTCAACAACCTGGTCGTCGACGCGGGCACCGGCGTGGTCGTCGGCGGCGCGAACCGCCGGTTGTGGCTGGATTACAATCTCTACCTGGCCCTGGCGGCCGGCAAGATCGAGGGCCAGTTGCAGCGTCCCACGTTGCCCACGTGGCGCGACGTTTCCGGCGGGTTGGACGCGCACAGCGTGCAGCTCGACGTGAAGTTCGCCGATCCGGCCCGCTGCGATTTTCATCCCGTCTCGACGCTCCGCTGGAACCCGGCGCGGGCGACGACGGCCGGCTGGGGCGTCGCCGAGCTGGCCGGCCACAAGGCGCCGACCCTGGACATGGACGGCCGGCCGCGCGGCGGGCCGCCGGGCCTGGGCGCGCTGGAGACGCCCGATCGGGCCGGTCCGGCCGCCGACGGCCGGTTCACCATCGCCGCCGACGACGGTCTGAAGAGCGCCGGCCTGTTCACGCCGGACGACAGGCTGGTGTGCTACCTGTTCCAGGGTCTGCCCCTGCGGCAAGGCACGCACGATTTCGTCCTGCCCGCAAGCGACCTGTTCGGCCGGCCGATCCCGCCCGGCCCGTACCAACTGCGGCTGGTCGAGAGTGCGGCCGATTGGGTGTACCGGGGCATGGTCCTCAACGCCGGGATCGACAACACGCCCGCCGGCGCCGACAGCGTCCACGTCACGCGGCTGGCCTACAACCGCGACGGCCGGCTCCTGACCGCGTCCGGCTGGAGCGAGCGGCACATCAATCTCCGCCTGGGCGATCCGGCCACCGGCAAGCCCGCCTGGGTCCTCGAGGGCTCGGACGAGAGCACCGGTCTGTGCCTCGACGGCGACGGCAAGGTCCTTTTGGTTCGCAATGCCGGCGACAAGACGTTCCGCCTGACCCGGATCGACCCGGCGACGGGCATTCCGCTGGCGTGGCCCGGCGGGGCATTGTCGGTGGACATCCGCGGCAAATTCAAGAGCCACTGGCTCGGCGGCATCGCGGAGCTGGACGGCAAGCTGTTCGTGGCCGACACCGAGGCCGACCTCGTCTTCATTGACGCGGCCGGTGGGCTGAAGTTCGACACCTCGATACGCGTGGCCAAACCCGTCTCGATCGTGGCGGACCGCAAGCGGAAATGCGTCTGGCTCATCAGCAACGAGAAGATCGTCGCCCTGGACGCCGGCGGCCGGACGGTCCGCCAGTGGACCGACGTCCGCGACCCGCTGGCCGTGAGCGTGGCGGGCGACCGGCTGGCCGTGGCCTCGGGTGCGACGGGCAAGATCCATATTTTCGACATCCGCGATGCGGGGCGGCCGGCCTTGCTGCGGACCTTGGGCCGCGGCGACGGTCCCTTCGGCCGCTGGTTGCCCGACCGCTTCCATTTCCAGTCGCACCCGCTCAACACGAACCACGCCAACGTCGCGCTGGCCCTGGGGGACGACGGCTCGGTGGCCGTCCGCGACGCATCGGGGCGCCTGGTCACGTTCGGCCCGGACGGCCGGCCGTTGCACGACGGCGTCGCCCAGTGGGGCAACGATCCGCTGATCGTGCGGTTCGCGGGCGACCGCATGCTCCGCGTGTTCGACACGTCGGGCTGCGTCTCGTACTTCATCGACCCGGCCAGCGGCCGCTGGGAACCCGACACCTACTGGGGCCTGCCGCCGATGACGCAGCCCGCCGTGCAGGGCTTCTTCAGCGCCGGCGGCCGGAACTTCGGCGTCTTCAAGTGCCGCAACCCCCAGCAGGGCGGCGAAGAATGGGTCCTGATCGCCAATTTCGATCAGCCGGTCGTCCGGGCGGTCGCCCTCTACAAGCGCAACCCGGCGGGCGGCTGTCTCCTTTGCAAGGACACCAACCACGACGGCCGGATCGACGACCGCGACGCGCCGGGCCGGCCCGTCCTCGACACGGACGGCAAGCCCGTCCTCGAAGCGCTCTCCGGCCGGTTCATGTTCGTCAGCCCCGACGGGACGATCGTCCACTCGGGCCATCCCATCGTGCTGCGCTGGAAGCTCAAGGGGCTCGACGCCGAGGGCGTGCCGATCTACGAATTCGGCAAGGACCGGATCCTGACGGCCAAGGACCCGCTGGTGCCCAGCCCCTACTTCGCCGGCAAGACCGAGGACTTGCGGTGCGCGTCGGCGGCCAAACTCGCGGCGGACGGCAGCGTGTGGGCCGGCGTCAACCTCCGCCATACGCCCAACGGCATGGGTTTGAGCAACAGCGGGGCCACGGACCTGGCCCGCTGGAACCCCGACGGCAGCCTCCGCTGGCTCCGCACGGTGAACGATTACGACCCGATCCAGGGCGTCGAGCCGCTGCCGGGCGTTCTCGTTTCGAGCTGGGGACACCAGGCCGAGTTCATGGCGCTCGGGGACGACGGGCTGGAGCTGGGCCGGTTCGGCTTCCCGGCCGCCGTCAACTGGAGCGGCTATTGGGTCGACCATCCGCAGCAGTGGGCGGCCGCGCGGACCGGCGACGGCCGGATCGAGATCGTCATCGGCGATTATACGGCGAACTGCCACCACTGGATGACCCTCCGCGGGACGGCCACCGTGCGGAAGAGCCGGCTGGCCGTCTCGATCGACGCGGCCAAGGCCAAGCAGTTGGCGTCGCGGCCGGCGGCCCTGCACGAGCCGCTGGGCCGGGCCCGCGCGCCGGAGATCGTCATCAAGCGGCTGCCCGGCCCGTTGGCGGTCGACGGCGACCTGTCGAAGTGGCGGCGGCTGGGTTTCCCGCCGCAGGTCCTGCTGACGCCCCAGAACAGCTTCGGCAAGATCGACGGCCCGGCCGATTGCAGCGGGGTGGTGCGACTGGGCTATCACGGCCGCGACCTGTACGCGGCGGTGATCGTCTTCGACAACGTGGTCAGTTTCCACCAGCCGGCGGCGCGGTTCTACAAGGCCGACAGCTTGCAGTTCTGCATCAACGGTTTCCTGAGCGGCTTCGGGTTCAGCGTGGCGCAGACGACCGACAAGGGGGCGATCTTCTTCCGCAACCGCTTCTTCTTCCAGAAGATGGACCTCGATCTCGACCCGCTGAAGGCGCCGCGGATCATCCGCAAGTTCGCGTCGGCGCGGGACATCCCCGAGCGGCAGTACATCGAGAGCATCTACGGCGTGGATCTGTCGCCCAGCCCCGGCTACGTGATCGAGTTCAAGCTGCCGCTGGATGAATCGACCTACCGGGGCGACGAGAAGATCGTCCCGCCGGTGCAGTCGGGAAAGTGGTTCTGGCTGGGGTTCATGCTCAACGACAACGACACGCCGGGCACCGACGTGCAGAACTTCATCGCCTGGCCGGCGTCGTTTGGCATTTTCAACCCGCCCGAGAGCGGCGCGCGGGCGTTTTTCGAGTAAAGTTCCGCTACCCCACCGCCAGCCACGAGTTGGTCGCCCCGCGGACGCGGGAATCCCGGCCCGCGCCGAGCGTCACCATCCTCGACCAGGGGGCGATCACAAGGGAAGAAACAGCACGGAATCACGCAACTCCTCGGGGGTTGCCGCTTCGAGGATCAGACAGAGGTCCGCGACGATCTGACCCACGGTCGCTCGAAGCTGGTGGGCGTAGACCAAGCCCGCGAAGTGGCGCCCCGCGCGCTGCCAATCGTCGGCAATGGCTAGACGTTTACGCCCTTGAGCCTCCGGGCAAGCGGGGAATCCCCGAGGCGCGATTGGATTCCGCCCACCTTGTGCAACCGCCGCGCGATGTCCCCATCCACCTCCTCTTGGTGGTCGTAGTAGTATGCCAAGGCGCTATGAATCTGGCCCAGGGTCAAGTGGGGGAACTGCCGCTGGATCTCCTCGGCACCGGACCCGTGCGCCAAGTGGTCGAGCACGATCTCCACGACCTTGATGCGCGTGCCGGTCAGCGTCGGCACGCTCGCCGAATCCAAGGAAATATGGGGGTAGTCGACGGTTGCCATATCCGTATTCTACTACAGCCAACCGCCGGCCGCCACGCGATCCCGCCGGGAAAATGGGCAATCCTGCCGGGTTGGGCAAGAACAAGCCCGGCCGGACTGAGCTTGCCGCTTGGGCCGGGGCAAGTTATAAGCTGGCCGCTCTCACGCCTGTATGGGTGAAACGGCGTGGGCCCAGCCCTGTGGCCGGCTGGAGGAGGCCGCTCTCGCGCCGATACGCGGGTGAAAGGAGATGCCCATGGGAATCAGTCGTGTCCTCTCGCAATCAGGCGTCGTCG
>Ga0187848_10001904_pt1 | contig 17146 bp, 11 predicted proteins | sample June2016WEW_4_40_FD_132424 | JGI IMG/M metagenome (GOLD analysis project Ga0187848, IMG submission 132424) | Peatland microbial communities from SPRUCE experiment site at the Marcell Experimental Forest, Minnesota, USA - June2016WEW_4_40 | ecosystem: Environmental > Terrestrial > Soil >... | reverse complement strand
TATTGTGGGCTATCCCAGGCCGGGCAGGAGGCGCGGTTCCACGTCGATCATATTACGCCCGTCGCGCGCGGCGGCGCGACCACGGCGGAGAATTTGGCTTTGGCCTGTGTTTCCTGCTCGCTGCGGAAGGCCGCGAGACAGTACGCGCCGGACCCGCAAACAGGCGTCGAGGCGGCGCTGTTCAATCCTCGGGCAGATTCATGGGAGGGGCACTTCCGCTGGGATGACATGCACGTCGTGGGGCTCACGGCAACCGGGCGCGCCACCGTACAGGCCCTGAAGATGAATCGGGGAGTGACTCTGGCGATTCGCCGCGAGGAGGCGTTGCGTGGCCGACACCCGCCACGCACCGGTTGAACGCTACCGCCCGGGGGCCGTGTCTGTCACTCCCCTCTCCCCTCGCGGGAGAGGGGCCGGGGGTGAGGGGGAGAGCAAGAATGAAGGCGATCAATCTGGTGCTGGGCATTGCCCTGGCCGCAGAATGCACCGGCGCGCAGCAGGGATCCACCCCCGTGGCCACTGGCGAGGAACCCACGTACCGAGGGAAAACCCTCGCGCAATGGGCGGCGCTGGCGGAAGATGCGTGCCCGCAAAGAAGGCTCGATGCCGCCGCCGCACTGCCGCATTTCGGCGCCGTGGGAATTCCCGGCCTCGCCGGGCTGTCCAGGGACAAGGATTCTCGCATTCGGCACAGGGTCACCTGGGCCCTCGGGCACCTCGGTCCGCCGGCCATCCCGGCCCTCGCCGAGCTACTGCGGGATAGTGACGAGACGGTTCGCTACCATGCCTCCTCCACGCTGGGGCGAATTGGCGTAGACGCAGTGCCGGCCCTTACCGTCGCGCTCAGGGACAAGGATGCCGGCGTTCGCCGCGCGGCCGCCGGCGCGCTGTGGCCGTTGGGGCCCAAGGCCGCGGCAGCCACGGCTACCATTGCCGAGCTTTTGCGTGACAAGGACGTCAACCTTCGCCTGGGTGCCATCGAGGCCCTCAGGCAACTGGCGCCAGGCGAGAAGGCGGCCATCGCCGCTTTCACGGGATCGCTCCGGGACAACGAAGCGGAGGTGCGCCGTGCGGCCGCCGAGGTGCTCGGCGAGGTAGGCCCTGAAGCGAAGGAGGCCGCGCCTGCACTGTATGAGTCGCTCCGTGATAAAGACCCCGATGTCCGTCTCGAGGCGGCCAGGTCGCTCGCCAAGATAGGACTGAATGCAGTCCGGGCCGTCCCGATGCTTTGCGAGGCACTCCGCGACAAAGACGCGCAGGTCCGCTCGGAGGCCGCCAGGGTGGTCGCTGAAGTGGGCCCCGCGGCGAAGGTAGCAGTTCCCGGACTGATCGACCTGCTCGCGGAAAAGGACGCAGCCACCCGCCAGGACGCCGCGTACGCCCTCGCAGACATCGGCTGCAAGGAGAAGGCGGCCGTGGCCCCGCTCGTCAGGGTGCTGGGGGACCGCGGCACGGCGGCCGGCCGGGGGGCCGCGCTGGCCCTTGCCGGGATCGGGGGGGCCGCCGTTCCCGCCCTCGCCGAGGCGCTCAAGAGCAAGGGCAGCGAGGCCCGCCGCAACGCGGCCTGGGCCCTGGACCACATCGGCCCCGAAGCGGGCGCGGCCGCCCCTGCACTTGCCCAGCTCGCACACGATCCGGACACGGGCACCCGCCGGGCTGCTCTGTTGGCGCTCGGCTCTATCACCCCCGGAGCGAAAACCGCGACCTCCATCGCAGCGGAGTTCCTCACGGACGAGGACGCCGAGGCCCGGACTGAGGGCGCGTCAGCCTTGTGGCAGATGGGCCCGGCAGCGGAAGCCGCCGTCCCGGCCCTCGCGGAACTGCTGCGGGACCTGGAGTACCGGGCCCGGCTCGCCGCGGCCGAGGCCCTCGGGGGGATCGGCGTCCCAGCCATTCCGACCCTCATCGCAGCCCTTACGGACAAAGACGCGGACGTCCGCGAGGTCGCCGCCTTCGCCTTGGGGAAGATCGGACCCCCGGCGGTGAAGGCAGTGCCCGCCCTTCGCGAGTTGCAGCACGACAAAGACGGTGCTGCTCGCCAGGCGGCGACCGCGGCTCTGGAGAAAATCGAAAAAGGGCGATGAACCGGGCCTCCAGGAGATACGCGAACGCGAGCAGTTACCTGATGCGAACCACTTGCCCTTCCAAGCCCAATCGGTCGATGCCGAGGTCCTTCTCGTAGACGACCAGGAAAGTGTCGTCGGGACCGGCGGCGATCACCGGTCGGCGGACCGAGCGGCCGCTGGCCATGCTGCCGGAGGGTCAGCTACGAAGACACGCAGCATTACCAGAAAGTAGTCGTCGCCCTGAACGAGACCATTCGCCTGATGGCCGAAATCGACGAGACCATTCGCGAACATGGCGGCTGGCCAATGCGATAGTCACGGGAACCGCGGATTATTTCCCATCCCCCCGGGAGCCTTTTTCACATGCGAGCCATCGAGTTTGTCGGACCGGAGCAAATCCGCCTCCGCGACGACGTGCCCAGGCCGGAGCCGCAAGCGGGCCAGGTCGTGGTCGAGTGCCGTTACGTGGCCCTGTGCGGCACGAACATGGGGCCGTACTTGTACGACGGGCGGTGGGCCGACCCCGCCCTGCCGCGCCCGCCCGGCTGGCTGGGGCACGAGAACGTGGGGGTCATCGTGGCCTCGCGGGCGGCGGATTGGCCGGAGGGGACGCTGGTGCTGGCCCACCCCGACGACTACAACGGTTTTGCCGAGTACGTTCGCTCGCAGCCCGCGGGGCTGGCCCGCTTGCCGGAGGGGATTGCCGACCTGGCGGCGATGATCGTGGCCCAGCCGCTGGCCACGGTGCTGCGGGCCATGGCCCGCACCGGCCCGGTAATCAACCAGCGGTGCGCGGTGGTCGGCCAGGGCCCGATGGGATTGATCTTCACGCACCTCCTGGGGCGGATGGGGGCGGCCGAGGTCATCGGCATCGATCGCGTGGCATGGCGCCTGGGCTGGGCCCGCCGCTTCGGGGCCAGCCAGGTGATCGACTCCTCGCGCTCGGACGTGGTCGAGGCGGTCCGTGCCCTCACGGGCGGCAAAATGGTCGACTTCTGCGTGGAGGCCGTGGGCAGTGCGGAAGCCTTGGCCCTGGCGGCCCGCCTGCCGCGGCGGCAAGGCCGGCTTTTCGCCTTCGGCGTGCCCCACCACGAGACCCAGAGCTTCCCCTGGTTCCAAACCGTCGCCAACGAGACGGAGATCCTCACTTCGCGGGGACCGGAGTGCATCGAGTATTTCCAGACGGCGGTCGACATGATCGCCACGGGCCGCGCCGACCTCTCGGCGATGGTCACGCCGCTCATGCCGTGGGAGCGGGCTCCCGAGGCCTTCCGGATGTACGCCCACCCGGAAGACTCCATCGACGCCTTGAAGATCACGCTGGTGGTGTGAGAACCCGCAGATGATCGACTACACGCTCTCGGAAGATCTCGCGATCCTCCGCCTGCAATCCCCGCCGCTCAGCGCCATCACGCCGGCGATGCTCGGGGAGATGTGCGCGGGCCTCCGCCGCGCCGGCCGGGATGCGAATGTCCGCGGGGTGGTCGTCACCGGCGGGACGGAGCACTTCAGCGCCGGGGCCGATCTGGCGATCTTCCGGAACATCCGCACCGGCCAGGACGCGGTGCATGTCTCGCGGGTGTTCCAGGAGGCGTTCCAGGCAATCGAGGATTCGCCCAAGCCGGTCGTGGCGGCGGTGGCGGGGCACGTGCTGGGCGGGGCGCTGGAATTGGCCATGGCCTGCCACTTCCGCGTCGCCGCCGAGAGCAGTCGATTCAGCATGCCCGAGGTCCGCTTGGGCATCAATCCCGGCGCCGGCGGTACGCAGCGACTACCCCGGCTCGTGGGGCTGGAGGCTGCCTTGGAGATGCTGCTCGGGGGCCGGCCGATAGCCGCCCCTCAGGCATTGGCCTGGGGATTGGTGGACGTGATCTGCCCCGGGGAGCGGCTGCTGGCCGCCGCCGCGGAGATCCTCCGGGCGGGCCCCGCCGCGCGGCGCACGATTTCTCGCAGCGATCGACTTGCCGGCGCGGACTCGCACCGCGCGGTGCTGGAAGCCGCCGCGGCGCGGGTCGCCGCCGGCCGCCCGGAGTTGATCGCCCCGCGCACGATCCTGGAGGCCGTCCGCACCGGGCTGGAACGGCCTGCTCCAGCGGGTTTCTTGTGCGAGCAAGAGGGCTTCCGCTCTTGCATGGCCACCCGGGCCACGCAGAACAAGATTTACGTCCAGTGCGCACGCCGCGACACCGCCGCGAACCCCGAATCGCGGTCACTGGCGCCCGCCCGCATCAGCCGGGCCGCCGTGGTGGGCATGGGCACGATGGGCACGGGCATCGCCCAAGCGCTGATTACGGCCGGAATCCGCGTGACGGCCCTCGACGAGCGCGGGGACGCCTTGCAGGCCGCCGCGGGGCGGATCCGGGACTCGCTCGCCCGCCGCGCCGCGCAAGGTAAACTCCCCGCCGCAGAAGCGGAAGCAGCCCTGGCCCGGCTCACCACCACCAGCGACTGGCCCATGCTGGCCGACGCCCAGTTGGTGATCGAGGCGGTTTACGAGGATCCCGCTGTCAAGCGGGCTGTGCTGGCCCGCTTGGACAAGGTCTGCCCGCCCGACGCCATCCTGGCCAGCAATACCTCGACCATCAACCTGGACCTGCTGGCGGCAGGCATGGCCCATCCGCAGCGCTTGGTCGGGCTGCACTTCTTCCACCCGGCGCAGCAAGTACCCCTGGTGGAAGTAGTTCGCCGCAGCGCGACCCCGCCCGCGGTGACTGCCGCCGCCCTAGGGCTGGTCGCGGCAATCAAGAAGACGCCCGTGCTGGTGGAAAACCGCGAGGGATTCCTGGTGGACCGCCTCTTCGTGCCGTACCTTGCCGAGGCCTTTTGGCTGCTGGAAGAGGGGGCAACACCGGCCGACGTGGATCGGGCGATGAGCGACTTCGGCTTTCCAATGGGACCCTTCCAGTTGATCGACATGTCGGGATTGGATATCCTGGTAATGTCGCAGCGCATTCTCCGGCAGGCATTCCCCCACCATGGAGGGCTTTCGTCGATCGTCGATCTGCTGGCCGCGGCCGGGCATCTCGGCCAGAAGACGGGAGCGGGCGTGTATCACTACGAACAGGGTAACCATACGCCCCATCCGCACCGTGCGGCCGAGGAGGCGATCGCCAAGGTCCGGGCGGAACGCAGCCCCCGGCCGGGCAGGCTTCCGCGGGACGAGATCGTGCGGCGTCTCATGCTGCGGATGGCGGCCGAGGCCTTCTGCCTGCTGGAGGAGAGAATCGTGCAACGTCCCGCGGACATCGACGTGGCCATGGTCCTAAGCATCGGGCTGCCCGACTTCCGCGGCGGCGTGCTCAGATACGCCTGCGACCTGGGGCTCGGCCGGGTGTTGGGCGACCTGGGGCACTTGGCCGAGCAGTGCGGCCCCCGCTACAGACGCTGCCGGCTGCTGGAGCAAGCCGCGGCCGATGAGAGCGTACTCGGGCTGTGAACGTTCGGTTTCTGTTGGGGAAGAGGCGAAATGGTAGGGCGGGTCGAGCGCAGCGAGCCCCACCAATAGCGGGTCAGGCCATCGAATGGTGGGACTCGCTGCGCTCTTCCCACCCTACACCCTTCCCACCCTACACGCTTCGTTCAGGGGCTGCGGGGAAGCAGGCCGGGGCCTTCCTGCCGCTTGAGCAGTTCCACGTCGGAGCGGACCATCCGCTCGACCAGCTCCGCGAAGCTCGTCCGCGGCCTCCAGCCGAGCACGCGGCGGGCCTTGCCGGCGTCGCCCACCAGCAAGTCCACCTCGGTGGGCCGGAAATAGGCCGGGTTCACCACGACGTGCTCGCGGTAGTCCAGGCCGACGCACGCGAAAGCCGCTTGGCAGAAGTCGCGCACCGAGCGGGCCTCGCCGGTGGCGATCACGAAGTCGTCGGGCTCGGGCTGCTGGAGCATGAGCCACATGGCCTCGACGTAATCCTCGGCCCAGCCCCAGTCGCGCCGCGCCTCCAGGTTGCCCAGGGCGAGCGTCTGTTGCAGGCCCAGGTGGATGGCGGCCGCGCCGCGCGTGATCTTCCGCGACACGAAGTTCTCCCCCCGCCGCGGCGACTCGTGATTGAACAGGATGCCGTTGGCCACGAACATCCCGTAGGCCTCGCGGTAGTTGACCGCCAGCCAGTGAGCGTAGACCTTGGCCGCGGCGTAGGGCGAGCGGGGGTAAAAAGGCGTCGTCTCGGTCTGCGGCACCTCGCGGACCTTGCCGAACATCTCCGACGTGCCCGCCTGGTAGAACTTCGGGCTCAGCCCGCTCTGGCGGATGCCCTCCAGGATGCGGAGGGCCCCCAGGCCGGCCACGTCGCCGGTGTACTCGGGGATCTCGAAGCTCACCTTCACGTGGCTCTGCGCGGCGAGGTTGTACACCTCGTCGGGGCGGATCTCGCGGAGCAGCCGGTTCACCGACGACGCGTCCCCCAGGTCGCCGTAGTGCAGGATGGTTCGCCCTTCGGGCAGGCCGGCGGCGCGGGCCGTCGCATCGGAGATATGGTCGATCCGCTCGCGATTGAAGGTGCTGGCACGGCGGACCATGCCGTGAACTTCATAATCCTTGGCCAGCAGGAACTCGGCCAGGTAGGACCCGTCCTGCCCCGTAATGCCCGTGATCAGGGCCTTCTTGGCCATCAATTTCTCCTTTTTTCTTGGACCGTTGCAAAATCGCAACCTATGGTTTTCTAGCTCGCCGGCGGTTGCCAAACCGCAACACGACCCCACCGCTGCCCAAGCCCGCCAAGGAACCTGCTCATGCCAACGCAACAACCCGCAGCCCCGGGCCGCAGCCGGCTCGTACGCCACCTGGCCGCCGCAGCGCTGGTGGCCGCGACGCAAGCCTGTTTTTTTGCGGCGGCCGCCCGCGCGGACCTGGTCCGTATTCTCCACGAGAACCGCGACGCCGTCCAGGCCCGCATCGACCTGGTCCAGCAGGCCCGCCACGAGATCAACGCCGCGTATTACATCGTGGGCGACGACGAGGTTCCGCTGGTCTTCCTGTCTTTGCTGCGGGATGCGGCGCGGCGCGGGCTGGCGGTCCGGCTGATCGTCGACGGCCACAGCAACAACAACCAGATGCCGCGGGCCCTGGAAGCCCACCTGATCCGCGCGGGCGTCGAAATCCGCGAGTTCCACCCCAAGACCCCGGGCCACCGCGACTGGGCCAAGCACCGCATGCACGACAAGCTGCTCGTGGTCGACGGCGAGCAGATGATCACCGGCGGGCGGAACATCAAGAACGAGTATTTCGGCCTGGACTGCCGCAACTACGTGGACCGCGACGTCTACCTCCGCGGCTGCAAGGCGGCCGAGGCCCGCTCGTACTTCATGAGCCGCTGGTCGAGTGAGGACGTGCTGCCGGCGCGGCTGGTGGGCCCCATGGACGAGAAGATCCCCCAGACGCAGCGGCACTGCGACCTCAACGACGCCTGTGACGAGGATGCCATCCGCCGCGCGGGGCTGCTCTTGGACGAGGCGCCCGCCAGGGCCGTCGCGTGCAACATCGTCCGGCTCGACACGGGCCGCGACTGGTCCGCCGCCGCCCGCCAGGTCGAATCGATCTGCTTCCTGCACGACTATCCGTGCATCGACAAGCAGGAGGCCGGCATCGGCCGCGACATGATCGGCCTGCTGTCCACGGCCCGGTGCAGCCTGGTGCTGGAGACCCCGTACCTGGCACTGTCCCGCGAGATGAAGCGGCTCTTGACGGGCCTGAGCCGCCAGGGGGTCCACGTCACGATCCTGACGAACTCCTTCGAGACGAACGACGAGAAGCCGGCCCAGGCCTTGTACGAGAACGACAAGCGGCAATTCCTGCGGGCCGGGATCGAGCTTTGGGAACTCCGCGGCTGCGACCACCTCCACGCCAAGGCGGCCGTGATCGACGGCTGCGTGGCCGTAATCGGCAGTTACAACTTCGACGAGCTCTCGCAGAAGAAGAACTCCGAGGTGGCCCTGGCCGTCTACGACGCCCGGACGGCCGCCGAGCTGTTCGCCTCGTTCTCGACCCACCTCCAGCGGGCCTATCAGATCGGCCGCAATCTGCGGCCCGTCGGCTACGACGCCAAGTACCCCGGGGCCGACCGCCAGCAGATCCGCGAGCTGCGCCGCAACCGGGTGGTCGTGCCGCTGATCAAGCGGTTCTTGTAGCAGAGCCGTCAAGATTTCTGCTACAATGGTCCGCGAGGGAGATGTGGGCAAACCCGAGCATGAATGCCCGGGCTAAATGACTTTGCACGATTCTGGGAGGGTTTCCGTGTGCTACGACCATGCTTCGCACGGTGCCCGGGGACAAGCAGTGCCAGACCCGCGGGGCGCACTGCTTCTGCGAAGCAGTGGCACACGGCGGAATTCCCGGAATCACGCAAGTCTGTCCAGCGAAGTGGGAGGGAGAGCAGTGCAACCATCCTTCGGCAGTTTCCTGGAGAGGCGCGATTTTCTGCGGGTCCTCGCGGGCGGGGCGATCGCCGCGGGGACCCCCTGCTTGGGACGTGCCCAGCCGCCGGCCCTGCCGGCCTCGACCAGCTACGTCTACAAGACCGTGGGCGAGTGCCAGATCAAGGCGGACGTGTATCCGGCGGCGGCGGCGGGCGGCCGCCAGCCGGCCGTAGTGTTCATCCACGGCGGTGCGTTGATCATGGGCTCGCGGAAATGGCCCGACCGCCGCTTCCTGGGCGAGCTGGCCAGCCGCGGACTGGCCACGGTCTCGATCGACTACCGCCTCGCGCCGGAGACCAAGCTGCCGGGGATCATCCAGGACGTACAGGACGCCTGGCGCTGGGTGCGGCGGGAGGGACCCAAGTCGTTGGGCATCGACCCGGAGCGGATCGCCGTTGCCGGGGGCTCGGCCGGCGGCTACCTGACCTTGATGTGCGGCTTCTGCCTGGAACCGCGGCCGCGGGCCCTGGTGTCCTACTTCGGCTACGGCGACATCATTACGCCCTGGTACTCCCAGCCCGACGCCTTCTACCGCCGCCAGCCGCTGGTGCCCAAGGAGGATGCCTACCGGGCGGTGGGCCAACGGCCGCTCTCGGAACCGCCCGCCCAGAACCAGCGCGGGCGGTTCTACCTCTATTGCCGGCAGAACGGCATCTGGCCCAACGAGGTGACGGGGCACGATCCGCACCGCGAGCCCAAGTGGTTCGACCCCTATCGCCCCATCGCCAACGTCACGGCAAAATACCCGGCGACGTTCCTGATCCACGGCACGGCGGACACGGACGTGCCCTACGCGGAATCGAAGAACATGGCGGCCCGACTGGCCCAGTGCAGTGTCGAGCACGAGCTGGTCACGGTGTCCGGGGCGGGCCACGGCCTCTCGGGGACCAAGGCGGAAGAGGTGCTGCGGATCGCCCAGCGGGCGGCGGACTTCATCAAGGCCCACACGGGCCCGTGAGGAGCGCTCAGCCATGAGCGGACCGACCAACGGCAGAGCCGGCATGTGGTTTTTCGGCCTGGCGGCTCTCATCGCGCTGGCGGCTGGGGGCGGCGCCGGCCCCTGTCCCCGGGCCGAGGCTGCCGAGCACACCCTGACGGCCCACGAGATTGACCGGGCGGTCCGGCAGTTGGGCGACGCGGAATACTCCGTTCGCCAGCGGGCATCCCAGGTGCTGTGGGAGGCGGGCAAGACGGCCGAGCCGGCCCTGCAAAAAGCCCTCGACAGCAGCGATTATGAAGTCGTCTATCGCGCCCGGCAGATCCTCGATCGCGTCGAGTGGGGCATCCTTCCAGACACGCCGCCCAGGACCGTCGCGCGGATCAACCGCTTCCGCTCCGGCGGCGCGGCACAAAGGCAGGAGGTCTGCCGGGAGCTGGCCGAGGCGAAGGATTCGGCGCTCCTGCGGCGGCTGATCGAGCGGGAGACGAACCCCGAGCAACGCAAATCGCTGGCCCAGCAGTTCCTGCCGCCCGACGACGTGCTGAATCGCACGCCCGCCCAGCACGTCGCCCAACTGCTGCTGGAGGGCGATTTCGATGGGGCCGAGCGGCTGCTGGCCGAGGCGACGGACGATGGGCCCATGCGTGATTATGCCGCGCTGGTGCTGGCCCGGGGCAAGAGCGACGCCAAGATCGCGGAACTCGAAGGGCGGCTCCGGCAGCAGCCCGACCCCGACGGCTACCGGCGGCTGGCCTGCCTGCTCCGCGCCAAGGGGGATGCGGGCGCGGCGGTGGCGGCGGCCCAGCAGGGCGCCGACGACCGCCTCGTGGAGGAGTTGCTGATCGCGGCCGGCCGCTGGGCCGAGGTCGCGCGGAGCCGCCCCGACATGCCGGCCGAGAACAACTGGGCCCGCGGACCAATCGCCGCTCTCGGCCGGCTGGCCGCGTACCAGCGGCTGGCGGGCCAGACCGCGGAGGGCGACCAGACCGTGGCCGCCATCCTCACGTTGTGCCGCGAACACCCCGATGAAGCGGGGTTCGGCGGCGGCGTCCTGCTCCTGAACGGCCGTTACGGCGACGGCATCGACGTGATGTACCGGCAGGACCCGGCGGAGGGTTTCCGCTTGCTGTGCTGCCGGAACGAGTTTCGCGAGGCGTTTCGGCGGGCCGGCCTGGCGGACCTCTCGGCGCGGCCGGATTGGACCGCCACGCTCGGCTTGTTTATCTGGGCCAAAGACGCCCCGGTCACCCAGGGTTTCCGGCTCGGGTGCGAGATGGCTCGCGCCCTGCACCACCTCGGCGAGAGGGAGAAGCTTGGCGACCTGCTGGCCGTGCTGGCCGCGGCGGCGACCCGCAACAAGAACCGGGCGAGCCCTCAACTCTGGGGCCCTCTGCTCTGGAATCTGTCGGCGTGCGAGACGGACATGGGCTTGTCCGAGCAGGCCACGGCCCATGCCGCACTGTATCTGGCCCGCAACCCGGGTGATCCGCATCAGATCTTCTATAAGATGTTTGCGGAGCAGGCGGAGGCGGCCGGCGTGTTGTGGCGGGCCCTCCGTGCGGAATACGCCAGTGAGAAGGAAGCCGCCGCGCTAGCGCGGCTACAGCGCCTGCTGGCGCCCGGCCCGCCGGCTTCGGGCGCGGCGGACGAGCTTCGCAAGCTGGCCGTCCGCGTGGAACAAGAGGTCCGCGACGCGAAGCAGGATGCTCAGGGCAACCCGTTTAGCGACGCCCGTGTCCGCCCCCTCCTGGTGCTCGCCTCGTTCCTCCAAGCCCGCGGCCTTCACGACCTGGCCCTCGTCTATGCCGAAAAGGTGGCCGCCGAGCCGGCGCATTCCGCCGGAGTTGCGGGAACAGCACCTCGTCCCCTCTATGCCGGGAACGCGGCCACGGAGACGGACACCCTGCTGAAGCTCGGCGACATCTTCGCGGAAGAGAAGCAGTGGGACCGGGCGGCACGGGCCTACGAGGACGCCTGGAGCAAAGACCACCGCAATGCCACCGCGCTCTACCTGCTGGGGCACGCAAAGCTCCATGCGGGCAAGGAAGCCGAGGGGCGGCGGCAGATGGAACTGGCCTCGCTGCTGCCGCTGGGCGACGGCATGGCCCGCTACCGTCTGATCGAGGTCCTCAAACGGCTGAAACTTGCCGACGAGGCGGAGCGGCAGTGTACGTGGCTACTCGGGACGTGCTCCTTCGGCGAGACCTGGGCCATGGGCTACGCCCAGGAGTACCTGTGCAATGCCGCCAGCCTCCGGGGCGACCGCCTGGCCGAGGCCGCCTATTGGGAGCGGCGGGGCCTGGGCCTGATCCAGCCGAACACCTTCCTGCTGGACAACCGCGGCTACATTATCCTCCCCTTTCAGGCGCATTTCGCCCGGGGGCGCGGGCTGCTCGGGGCCGGCAAGGCCGCCGAGGGGCTGGAGCAGCTCCGCCAGGCCGAGGCGGCCCTGCCGGGCAGCGTCGAGCTTGTCCTCGCCGCGGTCCCGGAGCTTGAACAGGCCGGCCGCAAAGCGGACGCCGACGCCCTGTATCAACGGGCTGTGGCCAGCCACGAGGCGATCTGCCGCGATTTTCCACGCAGCTCAGTCGATCACAACGATCTCGCCTGGATGGCCGCCTCGCTCGGCCGCGACCTCGACCACGCCCTGGCCCACGCCAACCGGGCCGTCGAGCTGAAACCCGACCGGGCGGCATACCTCGACACGCTCGCCGAGGTCCACTTCCGGCGGGGCGACCGGGCCCAGGCCACCCGCCTGATGAAACGCTGCCTCGAACTCGATCCCAAGAGCGATTATTTCCACAAGCAGCTCGCTCGCTTCCAATCGCCGTGAAGGCCGTAGGGTGGGTCGTAGGGTGGGTCGACGGGCACCGTGCGAAGCATGGTCGGCGAGCCCCACCACAAGAATCGCGTCGAAGAATGGTGGGGCTCGCTGCGCTCGACCCACCCTACACTCTACATTCTGGGTACCGACTACCGGGTGCTGAGAAAAACGGCGAGCCCTATTCCTTCCCAAGCCCCTGCGGCCCGCCCGATGCGGCGGGGCTCGCCTCCAGGACGAAGGCGATTTCTCCCCGCCGCCAATCCAAGCCGCCCTGCGGCGGCGGCTGGACCTTCACCGGCACCGAGAGCACGCCCACCGCGTGCCGCAGTTCGGTCTCCGGGCCGTTGCGGTACGGGTTGAACGGCAGGACCGGAAAGGGACATCACTCATTTACGCCTCTGAATACCAGTGATGTCCCTGTTTCCGGCCCCGCTTTTTGCGGGCCCCTTTTTGCGGGTCGCTGGACCAGGACACCAGAAGCCCAAGGGCCCCCCGGAACCCCGTAGAGTACCTTTACTCCGCTCCCTTTCCCAAGCCTTCTGGCACAATCCCCGTTTCGACCCCATTTGCCGCTGGACTACTTTTTGACGGCAGCCCGTGCGGAACATCCCAGATCGACACTACCCCGTTGGATTGCCCCACAGCCAGACGGCGCCCGTCGGGGAAAAAAGCGGCGCTGGAGGGGCTGCCTCCAACCGCGCGGAAGGTTGCGAGCTTCCGTCCCGTCAGGGTTTCAAAAACCTCGACGTTCCCATCCTCCTCAAGCACCGCCATGAGGGCAGCCGCGGCCGAAAAGACCACCGGCCTCTTAATCGCGCGCTTGGTTCGGTTCTTGAACGAGATCGTTTCCTGGACGCGCCCCGTTCCCACATCCGCAGTTCGCACTGTGACGTGGCTGGAGCCGGCGTAGCACGAGGTGACGAGACTCTTGCCGTCGGCGGTAAATCCGATGAAATCGCGCTCGACTCTCTTTATTTCCCGCAGCAGCTTGCCCGAGGGGATTTCGTAGAGCCAAACCTTGGACCATCCGTCGGAGGCGGCCAACCGTTTTGCATCCGGCGAAAGCGCGGCGGAACGCCAGGACTTTCCGCCGTGGACGGTGGCCGACTGCCTCCCGGTGTGCGGGTCCCAGACGATCGCCCATTCCTCCCCGGTGCCTCCGTAGCATTCCGCGTCCCCTTCGCGCCACCTCTTCCAATCGGATGCGACGCCGATCAGGAGCTTGCCGTCCGGCGAGAATCGCAGCCAGTCCGGGACTCGCGGCTTCCACTCGAGCCTCGCCCGCCGCGCGCGCGTCGGGAGGTGCCAAATCTCCGGCGGCGCCGGCGGTGCCCCGGTTGCCGGCGCCAGGGCAAGGAGCGTGGAGTCTGGGGCGAAAGCGATCCTGGCCAGAGCCCACCCGTCGTCTGTTGCGAGGGGAATGCTAATCGCGACCCGCCCTGTGGGGGCGTCCCGCAACTCGACGGTCATAAAAAAGCGAGGTTCCTCCGGGGGCGAGCGTGGATCGATATCGTATCCCCCGGGCGAGAGGGCAATCCAGCGGCTGTCGGGCGAGAACACCGCGCCCGGGAAAGAAAGAGGCTCGCACAGGGTGCAGTCGAAGCCCCCGGCCTTCCAGCGTGGCTCGCGCGTGCGGATGTCCCAAAGCCTCCGCTCCTTCCCGCTGGACGAAAAGAGCAGCGTCCCATCGGGGGACACCGCCAACTCGTCGATGCTACCCAGATGTCCCGCCAGCACGGCATTACCGCGCTGCGTTTCGGGGCTCCGATCCGCGGCGGTCAGACCGCCCGGGATCAGCATCGCGGCGATTGAGAAAAGTGTGCAGATCGGCGCGGGCGGGAGTATTCCCGCCCGTGCCCTCGCCGGGCAGCTTGACCCAAGGCCGGAATCTTTCGGAGTCGCGGACACTTGCGAACCGTTCATCTGTTGCTGGGGGCCGCGCGCGGGGTCGGTGTATCTCAGAAATCGGCTCGCCCCGCTCGAGCCTGCAAATGCACATGGCCTGCAAATGAGGTCGGGAGCCTGAAATCCCCGTCAACGCCGCGCGAAGCGAACCCCGTCGCCCCCAATATAGCGGCCCCCCGCGGGGCGCCAAGGCGGCTGGTTGCCAATCCCCTTCCTCCCGCAAACCGGCCCGATTCCAGCTATTGAACGGGCGTCCACTATCCGCTATCATGGAGGGCATGAGAAGCAAGCCCAAAACCCGGCGCGCAACCAGGAAGACGCCGGCGGGCCGGCAAGGCCCGTGCTGTGAAACGGCCCGCCGCCAAGCGGCGGAAAACTCCCCGCCCCGAGCCGGTCCCGCACGCAGCATCGAGACACGGGGACCCGGGGACGCGGAGACGCGGCGGGCGACCCCCTGCCCGCCCCGTGGCCGCACCCGGTCGTCACGGTCCCCGCCCAGCCGACCCAGCGGGCCAAGGAAACCCTTGGCCGCCTCCCCCGGATGAGGGGGGAGGCGGGGAGCAAGCAATTGGAAAATCGCAAAGGCGCTGACCAACACCCGCATCCCGCCCTGGCCCTGCTCGCGGCTCGGCCGGACCTGTTCGCGAGGCAAGGATCGGTCGTGGCCTCGTGGCGCCGCCGCGGCACGCGGACCTATGGGCCTTATCGCTGGTACCTATAGGCAGGCTCGCCCATCCTGGAGGCGTAGAAGATATTCGCCTTGGGGTCCCAGCCGAAATTGACGAACCAGCCGGGCATGCCCACGTCCATCCGCGGAGGCAACGGAGCCGCGGCCGCCCAACTCTGGCCGCCGTCTTTGGTCTCCAGCAGGCCCTTCTTGCCCGCCACTACGATGTGCCGCTCGTCCTTGCCGAAGTACGGGCCGAAGGAGCACTCCACCGCCGCTCCCTCGACGGCCCAGGTCTTGCCGGTGTCCTTGCTCACCAGCAGCCCCGCGCCGCTGGTCCAATAGGCAACCCCTTTGAGAATGCGAATGTCGCGGCCGGCCGGCTGGAGTTCCGAGACCTTATGCCAGCTTCCGCCGCCGTCCGTGCTGAGGAAGATTCCCTTTTCCTTTTCCTTCGTGGCGACGAAGGTCGTTGGGGCGAAGATGCCCACCGCGGCAAACCCCTTCCCCTTGAGCTTCCAGGTCTTGCACATGTCGCCGCTGGTGAACACCTCGCCGCCCGACTCGTGCCGCAGGGCGAAGATGTCGGCGGGCTTCTCGGCGGACCAGTCCACCGAGGCGGCGTCCCAGCCCCGGCCGTTGCCCGTCATCTTCCGCCAGCTCTTGCCGCCGTCGAGGGTGTAGCCGCTGGAGCCGTCGAGCATGAAGCACGCCAGGCGATTGCCCTGGGGATCGAAGTTCAGGGCGAAGCCCGTCTCGCACCTTCCGCCGATCGCGCCGCCGTCCACGCGGGCGAAGGTCTCGCCGCGATCGTCGCTCTTCCACATTCCCTGGTCGGGGATGACCATGAAGACGTCGCCGGTGGTGCGATCGACCGCGATGCCCGCCGTCTTGCCGGGCCAGGCCGGTTTCTTGCCCGCGGCGGCCAGGCCCTTGAGGACCTTCTCGGAGATGTCCTGCCATCCGCCGTCCTTGGCCGCGGCGGCGGACTTCTCCGCGCCGTAGCTTGCGGCCGAAAACGCCGCGAGCAACGCAACCAAGAGCCATGAGAGCCGTTTCATCGTTTTGCCTTTCTTCTGGAGTTTGGCCTGACGGGTCGGAGCAACCCCCCTACCTTCTTGCCGGCTATCAGGATTGCACGCGGCCGGGGGCCTGTCAAGCGGCGAAGGTGTCGCCCATTATTGACGGGCGGCCAGGCAATTCGCTAGAATCGCGGCATGGGACGACCTTGGAAACAACGGCTCCTGCCAGCTTTTCCGGCCAGCCGCGGAGGATGACCGACAGCAGCACTTGCCGTAGAAAAAACTGAAAGTGACCCCCATGTCCACTGCAAGCCGCACACGCCTTCGTCAGCCCGGCCTGATCGTTTACCTCTCCGGCCTGGGCACCTCCGCGCTGGTGCTCTGGCTCGTGCACTACCTCAACGAGAGCCACGATTTCAACATCATGGGCTGGTACGCCAACGGCATCCTCCCGATCGGAGCGCTCGCCGTGGGAGTCGCCAGCGGCCTGGGCTATGCCATCGCCTCGCGCGTGCTGCAGGTGAAGCTCAGCCGGGCCTTCGTCCTGGGCATGCTCACCACGGCGGTCGCCGACTACGTCGCCGCGCAGTACCTCACCTACACCCACATCCTCGAGCAACGGCACATTGCGGCGGAGCAATGGGGCTTTACCGACTACATCCGTCAAATCTGCGAAGGCATGGCGTTCAAGAAGCACGACGGCAACGGGGTGGGCAGCCCGCTGGGCATGTGGGGCTACCTGTTCAAGCTGCTGGAGGTCGGCGGCTACGCCCTGGGGGCCATGGTGCCCTCGGCGACCGTGTTCGGGATGCCCTACTGCAAGAAGTGCCAGAAGTACCTCAAGACACACCGCACCGGCCACATCCACTCGCCGGAGGCGTGGTCCACCGTGAAGAAGCTCGCCAAGAAGGATCGCCTGGCGGCGCTGCAAAGGGCCGCCGTCGCGCTCAACACCCGCGCCACGCAAATTGCCGGCCAGATCGCGGCCGCCCCGTGGGCCGAGACCGAGGCCGCCGTCGCCGCACTCGATGCGGCCCCCCGGAAAGACGCCGCCGCGCGGATCATGTTCACCCTGAAGAAATGCCCCGGCTGCGAGGCGCATCACCTGAAACTCACCCTGCACACCTACTCCGCCGGCAAGCGGGCCGCAGCCAGCAACGTCGCCACGCTCGACAAGACCGAAGCAGGAACCTAGTGCTCCGTCCAAGCTAAATATTGGTGTTGTCAAGAATGGCGTTTTCGTGGAACCTCTAGGGTTACAAGGAGGTTCCCATGAACAAGAAGTACGTGGTGCGGCTCACGGACGAAGAG
>Ga0187848_10001899_pt1 | contig 17182 bp, 21 predicted proteins | sample June2016WEW_4_40_FD_132424 | JGI IMG/M metagenome (GOLD analysis project Ga0187848, IMG submission 132424) | Peatland microbial communities from SPRUCE experiment site at the Marcell Experimental Forest, Minnesota, USA - June2016WEW_4_40 | ecosystem: Environmental > Terrestrial > Soil >... | reverse complement strand
GGGGCTCTCTGAATCTTGTCATACTTTCGCCCTGCTTTTAGCTAACAATTATCCAAGGTAGGCCCACCATCTTACCCCGTGAACAACGACCAAACAGAGGTCGAGGAATTCATCCTAGAAACCGGGACTACAAAAACGACTATGCCGACGTGGCCGCCGAAAAACTTTTGAGGAATTGCTCGACCAGTTGGGAGGCGTACCAGTACCTGCTAGACCGCGCGCACGATTGCTGGCTACCCGACAGTGCACGTCAGCAGCTGCGGCGGATTATCAAAAGGATACAAGTGCAAATACTTCAGTCTCGCGAATACGGCTGGGCGTATGAGCAGCCGTGATGCTAAGGTACGCGGCTAAATAACAACACTTAAGCTGCCACGCCGCCGTTTTACCTGTTTGATTCATTTTTTCGTCAAGGGGGGAATAAATGCCAACAGTGCGTTTTAGAAACGTTGCGGATAGGAACATGCTGGAAAGTGTGCGCGACGATTTTATCACTCAGGGGTATGTCATAAAATCCGAAGGTGAAACGGGCGTACTGATGATTAGGCACGCATGGGGGCCAGCGGCACGTAGTGGCTCATGCGAACCTTGTCCTGTGACGAATCCACCAGGAGGACTGGCTTATCCGCCGCTATTGCCTCGCGGAACTGTCCTACGGTCAGTCTCGCTACTGTGGCTTCGCTCCGTTGGCCGGTGTACGCCCCAAACAAAACGAACGCCGAATATTGCGCTGATCGTTCAGGACTGATCTTGCCTTCTTGTTCTGCTCTCTCAATATATTGAAGGATGTTACAAATATCCTCCTTAGTGACGATGCGAGCAGTGACGCGCTTACGGTCTTTGACCACTCCTGGGGGCTTTAAGTAAGGGGCGAACGTCTGATAGCGCAGTTCTGCCTGTGTAGTCGCGAGGTGTTCGAAGAACGACTTAGCGAAGCTAAGCACCTTCGAATGAGAATCCGGGGACTCGTACTTCTCAAGCACACTGTCTCGCAGTGCGTTTACAGTCTCGTACGAGATTTCCCCGCGAGTAATGGCCCACAAGGCCTTAGAAGATCGGAAAATCCAGTCCCTTGATTTTGGAGCAATCCCCTTTGTCCGAAACGTCACATATTGATCAAGCTCATCTTTGGTGAAGCTGAGGTTACGTTCTGCCTGTTCATCTTTAGCTTGTTCTTCTGCCTCTTCCTCGCGCTGTCGCTTCACGGCTTTGCGGAGCCTTGCCTCTGCCTTAAGCATATATGGATCGTCTTTTTCGTTCCACTCGACTTCGTCGCCCTCTTCAGGAACTAGCTCTTCCCAGAGCTGCTCTATACGCTCGTTGTCCTCCTCGTCGATGTACCGATCTGTCATAATTCTCGCAAGCGACTCGTCAGTTTCCGCGACACCAAAGTTGCACAACTTTTCACCAGAGTTGTGCAACTCTTCGTCCTCGCCATCCTCAGCTCCCGACTTGATTCTCGCGCCCGATTGAAAAAAGAGACAATGGGCTCGGCCGAATTCGAATCGGCGATTTTCGCCGTGTAAAGGCGATGTACTTCATCGCCTAAAACGACGTTTTCGCTTCGATGCCGGCTACTTTCACGAGCCGTCGAACCCAGCGAGACGACCACGAGGAACGCAAGCGCCCCCTCGTGAACCGTCTGGTAGATACGCGTCGACAGCCCTATGAGCCTCGAAAACGCGAAGGGAAGGCGTATCGTTGGGTAGTCGTAGCCCGCTCTGGCGCGAGTGAGTGATATTTTACTGCGGTGGATCTCTAGCGGTTGCGTCACGTGGTTAGGATAGAAATAGGGTTCAGTGGCGGTGGCTAACATAATACGTGCAAAGTTGGCGCTGGCATTTAGTAGTTATGATTCGTCTTCGGAGACTAAGCACACCTGAGCACGCAAGGCGTGTATTATTCTGGAACGCTAATGCTCTATAATTGCGGTAATCAAAAGCATCAGTGGTAGAAAGAGCTTGTATACTAAGGAGTTCAGATGCCGATCGGCGTCAGCTGGGATTCAGGTTTCATTGTTCCAAATCGTGAATTCCGGCAAGAGCTTTCAAAGCAGCTTCGCGGACATTTGGGTTATCATCTTCTTTAGCCTTCATCAGAAATGGTACTGCGGGGGGTCCAACTTGTTCAAGAATAACTGCTATGCTTGATCTAACGCGACCAATTGGATCTTTCAGAGCTGTTATTAGCGGAGATATTGCAGGCTCTACAATTTCTCTCGCAATTTCTACGAGAGCCGACATAACCATCTCTTCGATTGTCTGTTCAAGATCAGTTCGCAGTATTTGTATTAATGGTTGAACTGCTGGCTCGCCCAATTTCACTACTTCATGGAAGCGCAATGTCGCGATATAGTAAAAAGCTCTCTCCGTCTCAGTATCTGGAATCCAACCTAGGCAGTCAAGCGAATTGGCAGCCACCTGTCGCACAGATGAACTCGGATCTGTCAACGCTTTTGCGAGAGACTTCTTAGCTTTCGCAAAACGCAACTTGCCAAGTGACTGTGCGGCGTTCAACCTGACGAACCAGTTCTTATCATTTAGAGCGTTAATCAAAGGCTCTAAAGCTCTGTGATCTCTCGCCTTTCCCAAGGCAGCCGCTGCTGCCTGCCGCAGAACCCAGTCAGAACTGCTCAAAGCTCGAATGAGAGCCTCACAAGCTACTGGACCCCCGATACTGCCCAATGCGTCTGCTGCTTTTCCTTCTTCACCGGAATAGAACTCGTAGTCCAGCGCTTTTATCAGTGGCTTGACGGCAGGCTGGCCCAATATTATTAATTCATCCCAATTTGATTGCGCAATCAAGTAGTAAGCTTGTTCGACGTCATTTTTGGGCTTCCAGCCGCGACTGCGGAGAATGCCAGTAACGTCCTTGCGTATTTTTGGCTCGCGATCACATAAGGCCTGTTTGAGCGCATCCACAGCTTTATCAGTTTCAATATTTTTGAGCGCTTCAACTGCTCTGATCCGAACATAGAGATTAACATTGTCTAATTTTGACTTAAGACCGTCCACAGCCTCATCATTTCCCATTTTTCCTTGAGCTTCAGCTGTGGGGCTCGCAACTGAGGGTTGCTCCTGATTCAATTTTGCTGTCTCACGATTCACATTGCGGTCGTCAATTATGTCCTCAAATGGTTTCTTGGGCGCTTCGTAGCTGTCCTTGCTAGGCTTGTCTTGCTGCGCAAAGTGCCTGCTCAAGCGCAAAACCAGAACGCCGATGATAATGACGGCGACGATAATCAAGAAGAAGAATACCGCTGGAACATATGCCGAAACGCCAAGGGCAGAATAGCTCTCAGCAATGCCAAGTACTGCGCCGATAAGTGCTAGGACTAGTAAAATGTCCGCAAGCCAGTCTCGAAGCATAGCACCTCTCAAGTCGCGCAGGCAACATATAATCTAGTGTAAAACGGTCCTTACCAGCTTAAGCGTTTTCTTTGGGTCGTTAACAATAAATGAGCATCTCGCGAGATCTACGAAAACGCCCGTCGCAATGAGCGAAGTTCAAAGTGACGAGATTCCTTCTCCCCCGCTTTTAGATGTTGATCACAACCCCTTTTTCTGCAAGAAACACATTGTCGTGCCCGCTCGAACCACGTTCACCCATCACGCGCGCCCATCTGGGGAATTCGCTTAGCGCAGCGCAGCGCAGTTCGATTCGCAAGAACCCGCCGAATGTCACTGAGAATGTGTCGTGATTGACGATAATCTGACTGTGAAATCGCGCGAGTCGCACACTGGCGTTTCGACAAAGGGGTGGTTCTACTGTTCAGATTGGGGGCGTCGACCGGAAACGCCGAGTGCTGAGAAGCTTGAGCGTGCTCGCGGTGCACAGTCGCACGAGATCAAGAAAGTCGAGCAGATCGAGGTAAAACAGCGCCGTCGGCACGAGCAGAGCCTCCGAAAACCAAATGGCAGCGCAAAATGGAGAAGAAACGACGAAAAACCTAGCCAAAACGCTTCGCTCACATTTATATGATTTGTAGTTCATGTCTATATTGAAACGCGTTGCACAGCTTGACGCAAAGGGGAGATAAAAGCTTAAATAACCCTACGGGAAAAAATTAGTATTGGGGATAAGAGTTCAAAAGAAGTAAGAAGGAAAAGGTCGACGGACATCGACCCTTCACCACTGGGAATTAAGTTTGTCGCTTGTTTTCCCAGTGGTATGTTGGCACTGCCGTCTATTAACCTTTTCTCTCCGCTCTTTTTGAGGACGGTAGTGAATGAATGAAGAAATTAGTAAAGGACACATAGACGCAGTCTTGCGAGCGTTTGCGACTGAGAAAGGTACTCTTTTTGAAGACGCCCGTCGACAATTGCCGGAAGTCAGCTATTGGCGTATGTGGCGACGCGCGTGTTATCTTGCGCGGAAACGCGAGCTGAGACTAGAAAAAGAAGACAATAGCCTCGTGCTCTACGCGGAGCGATAGCGATGACTCTGCGGATTGAAATAAAGAAAGCATCGGAGGGTGTGAAGCCGATGCAATCGACACGAGAGACACGAGAGACTTCCCTATAGAAAATCAAGAGAATCTGTTTATGTCTAAAGATTACTTGCGTTACACACTTTATAAAAGTAGCGGCGCGTTTGATGACCTTCTCGCCTCCGCCCGCAACTTCTTAACGAAGCTGCGCGCTGCTGACGAAGTCGTCGACGTGCCGAACTCGCTGAAACTGCTTTTCTATGTGCTCAGAACAGACGTAGAGCCCTCTCTCGCGCACGCGCTGATGCTCGCTTCACTCGCAGCAGGTGACGTTGAGCAGACGAAGGTGGAGCTATGAAGCGATGGCATCCTGACTGCGCCCCGTTGGACGTTCACGTCCCGCGCCGACCGGAGCCGCTGATTGACAAAGACGATGACCGGGAAGAGATGTTGTGGGCAATAGAGTTGTGCTGCCGCCATGAGCTGATTCACGTGCTGATAGAGAAGGCAGTCGTGTTTGGGCGGTTGCAGGAACGAGAACTTGAGCAGTGCGTGCGGGAGGTGAAGCGATGACGCTTGTCGATGATGCGCTCAAAGCGATTGAGACGAAGAACGACGTATCGCTGGCGTGGCGAATCGCCATCGAACTCGCCGAACTTGGTATTTTCCGGTTTACCCCTGTCAGAGACAATAAGAGGGGATTCTTGAGCGGCTGGCAAAAGCGGTCTCCTAGCAGCGTAAGCGCCGTTAAAGAACTCGCCAAAAAATACCCCGAATACAATTATGGAATCGTCGCAGGCTATGGGTACATCATTTTCGATATTGACGTAGCGGGCGAAGCAGCCCTCAAAAAGGAGATACAGAAAATCGAAGAGATACTCGGTTCCGACATTGAATGGGGATTCACGGTCATTTCTGGCAGAGGGCGTTATCATATCTACGTCTACGCTGGCGATTGGGCGATCAAGACGCGACAACTGACGGACAATACAAAACTTATAGGCGTTGGCGCGCTTGCAGTCGGACCCGGATCGATAAACAAAGAGGCATTGCACTTTGACACCAAAGGCGTCTATACCATTTGTCTTCGTGCCGGGCGGGATGATCCTCGAAAACTGACGGTGCTTTCTGAAGAAACCCTCGAGAAGTTAGCCAGAGCGCGAAATGCCAAAAGCGATACCGCGATAAAGTTTGAAAATCTCGGCAGCGGCGAAGTGCTCGACTTACCAAACCCGCCGTGTATTGAGCGACTCATTACACGAGGCGCACCGACTGATCAAGAGTACGTGCAGTCAAATCACACACTGGCCAGATACATCATAAGCTCAGGGTTAAGCGATGATGATGGGGCGGAGTTGGCTGCATCGATGGCTCGAAACACGACGCCTGAGCATACGACATCAAAAAGCCCTACTGACCGGGTATATAACTTCTATTCGTCGCTAAATTCAGCACGAAGCAACCCGGAGTCAAATCAATTCGAATGTTCATACGTATGGGGATCTCGAGAGCTGTGTAAGGGTGGCTTGTGTGACGCCTGCAAATACAAGCCGGATGGTGAGCAGCACGACGTTGTTCAACCGGATATTGTGGTGAAGGCGCGGCATACTGCCTTGAAAATAATGGAAATGGCCAGCCCACTGCAAAAATGCTGTCACACCTTTGCGAAACACCACGCAGGAGACCGCGAGGTGATCGAAGTCGTTTCTCTCGGTCGCGGTTGTCAGGCAGTCCTGAACTCAGATGGGATACAAAAAGCGATTGATGGCAAGTCCGGCGAAGGCAAAACACACGCGCAGCGCACTGCCACACACATAACGTGCACCGATGCGTATCTGTTTGACGGTGATATGTCGGACAAGGTCATCTTTTACAAAGACGACTTACGCGATGGGATGGTGTTCCATCTCGATGACACGGTTCTGAGTCCACCGCTTCAAAAAGCAATACAGCGTTCGATGAGCAAGTGGCAGGAGCGATTCACATACGAAACTGTTCACGATGGAAAGGTGTTGCGCCTTCAAATGCCAGCCCGTATTATGTGGCTTATGAATACCACGACCAAGACGTTCAGCGCTCAGACCGATAACAGAATGGTAGGACTAAGCGTTGACGAATCAGAAGAGATAGATGAAGAAACGTGGAGACTGCAAGCGGAAGCGGCTGCGCTGGCAGCACCGCAATTTCCTATAGATTTTGACGTTTTAGTGTGTCGTGAGTTTATCGTTTTGTTGCAGGAAGAGTTCGGTCCGTTTTATGTATCAATCCCGTGGTCAATGAAAATCGAATGGGGGGCCAAAGCCAACAGACGGAACTTCCCGCTGTTCTTAGATATGATTCGCGGACACGCTGCCTTGTTTTGTTTGCAGCGTCCGAGGGTTGGAAACGTGATTTTCGCCACGCGTGATGATTTCGAGTATGCAAAAGACCTGTATAAGCGACTTGATCCTAAACAGAAGTTCAAATTGGGCGGGCCACAAATCGATGTATTACGCGCACTCGTTAGCGTAAAAGGGCATGAGATAAGTCGAAACGACATCGCACGGAAAACGGGGATTCCCGCGAATACCGTCTATAAGATCCTGCACGGAAAAGACAAAGACGATGACGGGCTCCTTGGGCGAATTGATGAACTCACCTTCGAGCGTGTAACAAAGACATATCACGACAAAGACGCGGGCACAAGCAAAGGGACTACCGAAAACCTGTATGTTTTGGGCTCACATTTCAACGAATTTGGACTCTATGACGAGAGCGATTTGGTCATTAAACTCCCTGAAGACGCTGAATCGGACATTGACTACGCTCACATTTCCTCGGATTTCTTGACTTTCCCAGTGTCTAGAAATGTGAGCGAAAATGACTCAGCGGTCTTAGAATCGGATATAACAGATTTCCTGCATACATACACAACACAACAACAACAAACACTCACTTTCCCAGAGAAATGTGTAAGGGGGGGTACACAGAGAGTCGACCACAAGGGGGTGTGTGTGAGTGACCCCCCTTACTCTAAACCCGGAAATCTCGAAAAGTCAGGAAATGGCAATGGTGACGGAGCCTTTATTGAATCTGAAATTGATAACGAACGCGACAGCGACGCTCCACTCACATTTCTAAACCCTAGAAAAGTGAGCCCTGACTTTTCTGTCAAAAGAAAACATGGCCCGGGCCCTGACATTTCTGCGTTACCTAAACGGGCACGGGAAAGAGAAAATGCCAATCCAGCCGAGACGTATCTGAGGAAGTGCGTCGCAGTGATTCGCTCGTGTAAGTATGCCGAAACGCAAAACAAAGTGAGCCGTGAGCATTTTCCAGAGTATGTACAACATGAGCTTGCGGACGAGCTTCATCTTTCGTCTGACGAATCGGCTGCGTATTGGTGCTCTGTATGTGTGCATCCTGACGTTGTGGGCAGTATCGAAGAGTTGTATGGAAAAGAGGTCTAGGAGAGGGCAAAATGAACAAACGCACCTCACTGCGCGACGACTCGCTCGCTGCGCTGTGTCTGATCAAATATAGCGTTGACAAAGTTCGCTATGAACTGGCTGCTGATACAAGTGCTGAGTTTAAGAAATGCATCGTTGAGCCGATCCTTATCGATATTTCGTATCAATGCAAGCAGCTCAAAGACGCGATCCGTGAGTTGACGGAGTTGGCGGCAGACTAATTCTATTGAACCATCGGCGGACGCGTAGCTGAACTGCTCAACACCTCCGGCTGGCAATGCGGGAGAGCAGCGCGTCCGCGCAGTGCTAGAATCTAGGACTGAAGGAGATACAATCGTGACGACAGATGAGAAAATCATTGAAAAACTTGATGAACAAAATACGCTCTTGCGAGCGGTCGCAGAGCTGTTGAAGCGCTACATGGAGGTAAAGGGAGTTTTATAATGCAAACCAAATACGCCGAGAAAGTCAAGAGGCTAGAAGAGCGACGCGAGAAGCAGCTCGAACAGGTCAAACACTACGAGACAATATTGTCTGAGCTGAGCGACAGCATCGTAAGTCTCAACGGGCAGATCGCCCTCTCTGATCGATTAACGGAGGGAGATTTGCGTGAGACACGAGCGAAGGCACTACACAAACAGTGGATATGCCGCGAGGAGGTGCTCAAGCACAAAGAGCGATTGCAGAACATTGACGAATCGCTCGCACGAGCGGAGGGTCAGATCAGCTCCATTGAGAACGATTACATCGTCGCTTGTACGACGAAGACTGCTGATACGAAGCGAATCAGTGCAACGCTGCACGCCGATGCTGATCAAACAGCAGAGAGAGCCGTGAAACAACGAGACAAGTTTCTGGCGATGGCGGAGACGGTGCTCAAGGAGCGATCGGCTGGCTATGCTCAGTTGAGCGATGCCGAGATCACAAGAATTGTAACTGGGTATCGTGCCGAAGCAAACCGCCAATACGCAATGTTAACAGCAGAGGCGAATCTCAAGCACGAACGATCAGACCGCTTGCTTGACTCAATTAGTGATTCGCAGCAAGCAGCACGAGATAAATTGGAGTTTGATGCTGGCAAGCAAGCGGTGAAGGCAGCAGACAAGAAATTCACGGTTGAGCTGAAAGACAGCTTGGAATTGGTGACGGACAAAAAGAAAGGAGTAATTTGAAAATGGAACAAAAATCAACAGGAGCGGAAGCCATCAGAGAGGCTATCGCGGTAATAAAGAGTGCGGACAACATTAATTTCGCGGAAAAGAAGAAACGACTTGAGGTATTGGAAAAAAAGCTTGACGACTTCGAGGTCAGCAAAGCGTTTGACGAGGCAACAAGCCCCGCAGAGTCAGAGTATGCAGCTCTTGAAAAGATGGTGTCGTCGATGGGTGGTGACGAGGGTTTGCGTGAGCGGATGCTCGATAGTATTGAAGGTCAATACGACGCGCAGCTAACGAAAGATGCTGAGGCACACGCGCAAGCAAATGCGGACTTTATGCGCGTTGTAAAAAGTAAGCACGCCCTCGTGGATGCGATCAGGTATTCGCACAAGCTTGACGAGGAAGGTGTGCCTGCTGATGATGGCCGACGTTCCGTTATTAAAATGGTCTTCATTGGGAAACTACTCAACAATACGCGGGTATTGAAGGCGGTTGGAATGATTGACGACGCGGGAGTTGTGGAGACTAGGGAGAGCATCTTGAAGATACTAGATGCGTGAACGGGTTTTTAAATTTAAGAACCCGCCCTAGAATGGTAAACGAAGAAAATGACCACATCTGAGGAGCTGACGCGACGCAGAATTGATTTTGCGACTCTTATGTCGAGAGGAGCTCACTTACACGAAGCCATAACTGCAATTCACGAAAAGCACGGTACGTCGCACCGGATGCTTTATCAAGATTGGCAGGAGCGCGATCAATGGGGCGTCGAGATCGTTGAACCTCTTGAAAATGACAAGACGATCGCCGATGCGCTATTTCGCATCGGCGAAGTGCGCAGACAGCTTTGGAGTATCATTGATGGACGCGGCGACTTCGAAGGCGCTGACATTAAGACCCGGCTCAAGGCACTGATACAAGCAGCAGATCTAGAGTTTAGGATTCTCGAAACGGCACAAAGTCTCGGCGCGATTCACAAAGAGCCACTCAAGCTCGACATTATGGCCCGTGCTGACGAACTGCAAGCGAAGATGATCTCCATCTGCGGAGATGACCAGCAGCTTCAGGATGCGGTGACATCGCTGATGCTGGAAATCGCTGAATCTGAGAATTAGAGAACTGAAACGTTGAAAGAAGATGCTCGCAAGCTGCTGCGTTACACGGCACTTAAATCGAACCCTGATTTATGGGCACGCGAAGCCGCAGGGATTGATGAGCTTGATCCTTGGCAAAGAAAGTTTTTTCTTTCCACTGCCAAACGCAGGATCGCAGCGTGTAGCCGACAAGCAGGTAAGAGCGAGATCGTTTCGCTTTTAGTGAGCCACAGATTGGTCTTCCGGGCAAATGAATTAATTCTGTTGATCTCGCCGTCACTGCGACAGTCACAGCTCCTATACGGCAGAATAAAGAAGTGCTGGCAAAACGCTGGTCAGCAGTTTGTGCCTTCTGTAAAGGAAACACAGCTACAATTACACTTAGCAAATGGATCATCGTGCTACGCACTGCCGAGCAAAGGAGGGGAAACTATTCGCGGATTTTCTGCCGTGTCACTTGTGGTTATGGAAGAGGCATCACGCCTTGCAGACGCACAAGAAATAGACGGTCCAGATATTTACGCAGCGATCCGCCCATTTTTAGCTGTGAGCCACGGCGATCTAATCATGATCTCGACTCCGGCTTTGTTCGCAGACCCTATATTTTCAGCCACTTGGTTCTCAGAAAATGAAGAGTGGGAACGATTTCGTGTCACTGCCGACGACGTGCCTCGAATTTCAAAATCACACCTCGCGGACGAAAAAGCCGCGTTAGGTGAGATGCGGTTTATGACTGAGTATTATGTTTCGTTCAACGTGGGGCGTCAGGCGTCTTTCTTTGACGAATCTGAAATTATGAAATCTTTCGACGATAGCGTTTTGCCACTAGAGTGACGTTCAAACCGAGGTGAATCCGAACGTCAAACGCACAAGTTCGGAAGCGGATCCGCGAGAAGGCAAAACGCCAAGATCGTGACAAGCGGCGTCGATTGGCCCGTTCTGCTGTCGAGTCGGAGAATTGCTAGAGCGACATTACGCCGTTGTAGGTAAACAAAATGTTGATGACCGAATACGAACGCGCAGAGTTTGAACGCGCGCAAAAAGAAAGAAATGAGATAGAAAAGACAAACGAACGCGTATCGGAGGTTTTCGTGTTGGGCGTGGATGCTGGTCAAGCAAATGACTTTACGCGCTCTGTGGCGTTGAAAGGTTGCGAACCACTACCTTTGATAAGTGGGGAGAACCAGCACCGACAGCGCGCGTCGACTTAAACGATCCAATGAGTGAGCTCGAGCCGGTCTATGTCACAGACATTGAGTATCACGTACGCTATGTTGAGCGTGTGAAGCTAGGCACAAGTTACCCTTCGGTGGTGCGCCACCTGCTTAACCTCGTGAACCGTGAGGCGTTCAAGAAGCTCAACCCGGTCATAGCTTTAGATTACGTAGGTGTAGGGCGTGGTGTGTATGATCTGGCTCTTGAAGCTGGCATAAAGAATATCAAAGCCATTACAGCAACTGGTGGTGAGAATGTGAAAGACGATGACCCGTATTATCATATTCCCAAATCCGAGCTTGCGGCAACTTTAAAGGCTCTTTTCGGCAGAGAAATTTTGAGAATCGCTCCGTCGTTGCCAGAAGCGGAATTGTTAACTCAAGAATTAAAACAGTATGTTGTAAAGCGCAGTGACAGCGGGAATCTTCAATTCGAGGCTGGAGTTGGTCACGACGACTTGATTAGTGCGCTTGAGATGGCGTGTTGGATTGCTCAAGATTATTACAATCCTTTGGCGTATCTCGATCTCACGCCGATCGAAGTCCCGAAGGAGTGGAATGATCAAACACTTAGGCACGACGGAGGTATGTCACGACGAGACTTCCAAATGACAAATCGAGGTAATAAGTGGTGAAACGTTCAGAATCACAACGGTTAAGCTTCATAACCACGCATAGACCCTTGTTGTAAAGAAGAGACTAAACCCATCGTTCTCAAGTCGTAGACCTTCACCGAGGGGGAGCGGCGGTTCACACTAACATCGTGCTGTGATCCTTGTTTAGCAGTGCGATGCAGATCAGCGCAGTGCCAGACAAATGGTACTTCCATTACGCGGAACACTACACGTCACAAGGTAGCATCAGCTCGCGTTCAGATGGTCAACGCGGGATCTGTGCTAACTGTGTACTAAAAAAGGAGGTTTGAAGATGGGTATAGTAGGTGATTTTTGGAAATGGTTTAGATCACGGCATTGGATCGTGCAAGGGTTTGGAGCTCTTGTTGCGTTGTTTGTCGTGGGAATGATACTTCTAGCAGCGACCGGTGGAGGGGGGCAAACAGTTACTACAACGGCTGCACCTACAGTAGCCACATCAGCGCAAACACCAGCTCAAGCAACCGCTCAGCCAACGCTGGGGGTGTTTGATGGGATGCTAGTCGAGCACCCTGCAAGTGCCGGCGGTCCAGATCAGAGCGGTGCGATGACAGATCTAGGGGTCTCAAATGCAGCAGTCCTTCAGCCCGGCTTCCAACGTGAGACTATAGACGGGAGGGACGTGTATGTTGCTGCGCTACAGCTAAACGGAAACGGAGGGAACTATCAAACTATCTATGTGTTCCCTCTTGGCTCATACAACGAGGCACTGCCCGTTCAGGCTGCATACGTTAAACAGTTTGAAGCAAACGGTTTCACCCCATCCGGACCGGCAAGCCTCACGGGAGCTGGCACCGGCAGCCAAGCCAACACCGTAACGCTTCAGTCCCAAACCTATGACCAGCCAGTAACTGTCGTGGCAGTGTTCTCAAGCTCACTGGCACCGAACGGCGGGGTCATTATAAACGTCCCTGGGATCGTTCCAAATTGGGTAAGCAGTAGTTAGAGCAAAATGTTTGCGGCATCATCTATGTAAAGGGGGTAGATTATGAGAAAAATCTTGATGGTAGCCATAATGGCGGCGCTGTGTGCCGCGATGGCAATGAGTGGTGTGCCGGTGACGGCACACCCTCAGCTCTGCGCTGGTCGCTTTCACCTTTACAAACCCGCTTCGGAGTTTCCGCGCCGGAGTGGCGAAGCAGCGCGCGCTTAAACAGTGCGTGACTGCTCCCTCACCACTTTCACCACGACCACGATTCACCCAACCGCGACCTTCACGCAGAGTAATGCGAGATAGATAAAGCGGTTGGGCTTCCTATGATGTAGTCATTTATGCCGGTGCTATCTCTTTTTTCAGCACGTGCAAATTGGCCATTGGTCGCTTGAGATACGATTCGCTGAGAACAGAGCAGCAAAGCGATCGACCATTTATAAAACACATCAAGCGCTGATACGTCTATAGATAGGCACGAACGGACAGATTAACACAACCCGACTAACGAAAAATCGGCAAAAATGACGCAGCTCGTAACTGATCGAGTCGGTAAACAAAACTTCGCTTTTGTATCATTTTGAGCAATCTTTCGTGAGTCGAAACGTTATGATGTGGTGTATGTGTTCTAGGATTTTTCAGTCGTTATGCGCTACGCAGTGCGTTACACTTTAGCAGGGCTGCTTCAACGATGAGACAGTTACAAAGGACGACCTGTCTGCGAGTCAAATCGAGGTTGATTCGCAGTTTCGGTTCCGAGTAATTTCGCTTTCTGTTCTTGAAACTCTTGCTCTGTGACAATGCCTTGATCGCGAAGTGCCGCGAGTTTAGCAAGTTCATCAAATGCACTCACCTGCGGTTGCTGCGGTTGCGTGGCCACTCCCCCGCCTGCCATCATTTGCTTAAGGCGCTTTTCCATCGCATCAAACTCGGGTCTTCTTGTCGGGCTTGCCACAACACTAGCCTTGAGATTCTTGCCGTTTTCAAGATACGTGAGCGTTATTCCAATTGGAGTAAAATGTTTGAGGTAATAGAGCGAAACGATGTTTTTGATCGGAAACTCAGTTACCTTGTGATTTTTCCCTTCCGTGACTCTGACATGATCTGCAAACAGTTTGATCGAAGTCCCTCTAAGACCGTTTGCCACTTGAACGAGGTTTGTATCATCTTGCTCCGGCACAGGGTGGGGGTTTGTATCCTCCTGCTCCGGCGCAGGGTGTAGTCTTTTGTTTTCTTCTACTTCCTTCCTGTGTTCTTCTAATGCCTTTTTGCTTTCTGCCAATGCCTTCTTTGGGTTTAAGTGAAACTTCACCAATTTCTCACCTCCGACGGCTTACGGGATGACCGGGGCCTGACGAGTCTGTCTCCCTGCTTAGCTGGTCGTCGTCGTCATCAACTGAATAAGGATTGAGTCATACTGAATATACTCGGTATTTATTCCCTCGTTACTGCCCGTCCCTCTGATAGCTATATCATTAATTGTGGTTGGAGCGTGTCCTAGTCCTGCTGTAGCCGCTTGAAGCCCGAAGCCAGTAAGAAGCGACGGGTCTTTTACGCCGCCGCTCGATATATCCGACGCTGATAAGGTCGTAACACTCGCAGAGGCTTCACCAGCACCCCTATTGTCAATAGTAGCGGTTATACCTGTCCCGTTTGCAGGATAAAGCACGCTGAAGTGGAGTATATCGTTTGTCTGACCCGCATTTTTCGGTGACTCTGTTATTGTTATATTGGTGTTAGGACTTGTATATTCAGCTTTAAGCACCGGCTCCATTTTTTTGAGCACGGGGTCAAAACCAGCAGTAGTAGCCGCCGCGCTCGGTGTCGCCGTCGAACTGCTCGTTGACGACGTGCAACCACTGATAGAAACGAGAACAATAGAGCAGATAAAAAGCAACGGCAGTGCATACTTGAGTGGCATTTTGATGTACCGCTTCATCATCCGAGTTATTGGATTCAAGATTCATCCCCCTTATAAGTAAAAACAAATACGCAAGACGGGGTCAATCAAGCTTAAGAGTTGCTATCGTGTCGCGAGTATGGACCGAGCTTAGTGTCAACAGCGATTTGCTTGGTAAGTCTGCCTATAGAAGCGAAAGACCTTGCGCGAATGAGATGGCTGCGGCGAGGAAAAACGACAATGCGGCTGCGTAGAGAACCCATCGGTTTGTCTTGGCGGCGTCGTTGAACTCAGATACGAAACGATCAAAAGAATCGAATGCGTTGTTGATGTTCTCCAAAACACCCTCCATGTTTAAAAGGTAATGATCCCACTTCATTTCGATTGCACGGTTTTGATATTCTGCTTGGCTTATCCCTCCGTTCACAAGACGACCTACATCGGCAGCCATAACTTGAATGCCGCCTTCTATTATCCTCTCCCTCTCTTCTTTTGAATGAGCTATAGCAGTTCTTTTGGCAGATGGGATATCTGCGTCCCGCAGTCGCCTTGCCATAAGATAATTGAAAATGCCGATGAATACATAAGCGCCGCCTGCAACAAACCAAAACCCAATTAATAACACATCAACGTCCCATTAACCGATCCCAAACGCGCTTACGAGGCTCCCTATTTTTCGGCAGGCTTTTGGCAGGATTCATTTCGGCACTTCCCTTTTCAGTGGGTTCTTCCACTTTTTTGGCTGCTGAGCTTCAGGTTCTGGGAGTAGCTCCTCCCAATATTCTCTTGACGAACCCACCGAAGCAGCCGCCTTCAATAGCATTTTTTTATCCAGTTTTCCTTTAAAGACTTCTTTGAGGGAGTCTAAACACCCTTCGTAAAGCTTCCATATATCCGCTGCTAGCTCTAAGTCAATCGTTAATTCAGTGATCTCGACCTCCAGTGAGTTTTCCAACGTTTTTTCAAGTGAACGAAACGCGTAGTGTACTGAATTAATTGATTCGGCGTCCTCAACTCTAAGAAATATTACGGGAGTTGCTTTCGCGTTTGTATAGGTGTCGGCGCTCCATTGAAGTTTTAAATTTCTATAGTCCCACTTGAGATGACTCTCAAGGTCACCACTTTTGCTATCGATATCTTTTTTCAGAGACTCCTCGATGTATTTGAAAGCGTCATACATTATGATAAGCTCGCGATATAGGGCTTCTCTCAAACGACGCAGATCACTCCAATCCTTAAGGAAGGCTGCTACTGAAGCTAAAAGAAAGCCAAAAAATACCGCAAATAGAATGAAAGAAGATTGCAGTAAGTCAAACTGTGATATTACCATCTAATCGACCTTCTCACCTCCCCCGAATCAGATCCCAAAACGATTTCTTCGGCTTATGCACTAAATCTGAGAGGTGCAACTCGCTACGTCTCGCGTACGGAGGGAAGGAGCCGCTGGGGATTGAGAGACGCGCTCAGTTTATCAAATCTACATCTTTCCAATACTTCATGTAAATGTTAAAGACGTTCTCAGGCAGCGGATGCCGATAATGCTTCCAGTCAACGCCCGAAACGCCGTGCGTCAAAATGTAGGCTCTATTTGAATGCTCCCACTGAATAATGTCTCCGTGCTGCTCTGCGAATTTTCGCAGGTCGCCAAGAACGAAATGTCCTTTGAATCTCGACATCGGGATTTTCTGTCGCTTAATCCACATAAGGAGGCTTTCGTAATCGAACATCCGCGCGTCGTCGCCTCTGCCTTCGATAAGAGGTCGAAGGAAGGGTATCGTGCGATGATGAATTGGAACATAGTGAGCCATCTTTATTTTGTCTTGTGATGGCTCGACCTGAAGCACAGGCTTTTCAGCCTTCAACGCTTCCCTGAATTGTCCTACGGTCAACTTTTCCATCGTCGCCAAGCTTCGCTGACCGGTAAAGGCGCCGAAAATGACGAACGCTGAATATTGAGTTGATTTCTGAGAGGTGAGCCGTCCATCCTGTTCGGCTTTTTTGATATGCCGAAGAACGTTACTGATGTCATCCTTCGTAACGATTCGACTCGTGATAGTCTTGCGCTCTCTGAGCGCCTTCGGCAGGTCGAGGTACGCGTTGAAAGACTGATAGCGGGTATCTTGTCGCGTTTTTGCAAGGTGAGAAAGATATGCTCTGGCAAAGCTCAACACCTTCGAATGAGAATCGACCGACTTGTACTTTTCAAGAGTGAATGTCCTCAGAGCCGCCGTCGTCTGGTATGAGATGTCGCCACGTGTGCAGTCCCACAATGCCTGCGCTGCACGATTTATCCAGTCGATAGACTTGACGCGAAGCCCGGTTTTGCGTTGTTCAACGTAGCGGTCGAGTTCTGAT
>Ga0187848_10001888_pt1 | contig 17238 bp, 10 predicted proteins | sample June2016WEW_4_40_FD_132424 | JGI IMG/M metagenome (GOLD analysis project Ga0187848, IMG submission 132424) | Peatland microbial communities from SPRUCE experiment site at the Marcell Experimental Forest, Minnesota, USA - June2016WEW_4_40 | ecosystem: Environmental > Terrestrial > Soil >... | reverse complement strand
CGACCCCTGCGCCGACATGTACCGCTACGCCTGCGGCAACTTCAACGCCAACCACCCCATCCCCGCCGACCAGCCCGACGTCGACCCCTTCTATGTCCTCTATAACGTCAATTCGCAGGAGTTGAACGCCATCCTCACCAAGGCCGCCGTCCCCAGCCCCGCCCGCACCCCCGACGAGCAGAAGATCGGCGACTACTTCAGCGCCTGCACCAACACCAGTGCCATCGACGACGCCGGCCTCAAGCCCATCCAGCCGTTGCTGGACGAGATCGCCGCCCTCGGCACCGGCAACGGCCCCATCAACCGCGCCCAGCTCGCCACCCTCATCGGCAAGCTGCAGCGCATCGGCGTCGACGCCTTCTTCGGCTACGGCGAGCAGCAGGACTTCAAGGACGCCACCAAGCAGATCGCCTTCGTCCAGCAGGGCGGCCTCGGCCTGCCGGAGAAGGACTACTACCTGCGCACCGGAGCCAAGGACGTCCAGATCCGCACCCAATACGTCGCTCACGTCGCAAAGATGCTCACCCTCGCCGGCAGCTCGCCCGCTCAGGCCCAGATTGACGCCGCCAACATCATGACCCTGGAGACCGCCCTCGCCAAGGCCTCCCTCGGCGTCGTCGATATGCGCGATCCCGAGAAGACCTATCACCTCCAGCCCATCGAAACCTTCATGGCGCTCTCCGGCCCCAGCTTCACCGACTTTGAAGACGCCATTCACTCCCCCCGCGTCACCGAGATCAACAACGCCACCCCCGACTTCTGGCCTGCTCTGACGAATGTGCTCAGCACCACCGACATCGTCACCCTCCAGGCCTACCTCCGTTACCACCTCCTCACCGCCGAAGCGCGCAACCTTCCCCACCCCTTCGACGACGAGAACTTCGACTTCTACGGCCGCATCCTGCGCGGCCAGCCGCAGCAGCAGCCCCGCTGGAAGCGCTGCTCCAACGCCGTCAACTCCGCCATCGGAGAGGCCGTCGGCAAGGTCTACGTCGACCAGTTCTTCGCCGGCGACAGCAAGGCCAAGATGCTGCAGATGGTCCATGACATCGAGTCCGCCATGGGCCGCGACATCGACCAGATCGACTGGATGTCGCCCGAAACCAAGACGCGCGCCCGCGAAAAACTCGCCGCCGTCGCCGACAAGATCGGCTACCCCGACAAGTGGCGCGACTACTCCAAACTCGCCATCGCGCCCAACGACGCCGCCGGAAACCAGATGCGCTCCGAGGCCTTCGAGAACGACCGCCAGCTCAACAAGATCGGCAAGCCCGTCGACCACGCCGAGTGGCAGATGACCCCGCCCACCGTCAACGCCTACTACGACCCCAGCATGAACGACATCAACTTCCCCGCCGGAATCCTGCAGCCCCCCTTCTACGACCGCACCCAGGACATCGCTGTCAACTACGGACACATCGGCGCTGTCATCGGCCACGAACTCACCCACGGCTTCGACGACGAGGGCCGCAAGTTCGACGCCAAAGGCAACCTCGACGACTGGTGGACCCCCGCCGACCTCAAGAACTTCACCGCCCGCACCGACTGCCTCGCCGACGAGTACAGCTCCTTCACCGCCGTCCAGGAGAAGGACCCCGCCGACAGCGTCAAGGTCAATGGCCGGCTCACCCTGGGCGAGAACACCGCCGACAACGGGGGCCTTCTGCTCGCCTTCATGGCCTACCTGCAGCGCGCCAAGCAGGACCACATCGACCTCGCCGCCAGGCGCGACGGCTTCACTGGCCCACAGCGCTTCTACATCGCCTTCGCCCAGAACTGGTGCCAGAACGTCCGCCCCGAGGCAGTCCGCTCCCAGGTCCTCCAGGACCCCCACTCCCCCGACCGCTTCCGCGTCAATGGAGTCATCGTCAACCAGCCCGGCTTCGCCCCCGCCTTCGGCTGCAAACCAAACGCCCCCATGGCCCCAGCCAAATCCTGCCGCATCTGGTAGTAGGATTAAAATTTCATGCACCGTGGCATTAGCCTATGACGAAGTCAGATCACACTGAGAAAGTCACCGGACAGCGGTCGGTCTGGAGCAGGTTGCTGCTGGTTGCTGGCGTTGTGCTGATCCTCGTCGGCGTAGCGCCAACTCTATTACTGATCTGGGACGGCTCACGGAACTACTATCCGCTGTCTATGCCGCTTACGCTGGCACGTGGCCAAACCACATCCCCATGGTTCACCCCCGATGTGAACGATACCTGGCAAATCTTTCTGTTCTGGCCGCACTTCATTTTAGGTCCGCAAGTCGATCCCGATAAACCGGACGCCCGCGCCCGGCCCATCCCACTATCCATCGACTGGAAGATCGTGGATGATCGGGACGCCCTCATCGCTCAGGGAACCTTTGCCGATGGGCTCATGGGTGGCAATGAAGTTCATTTGGGCTCCTACACCACCAGACGCGGAGTCCGCCAACGCATCATTCTCGATGTCCATAATGATGTTCAGGGAGAAAACGACGCTCATCCCACACTCAAAATTGAAGACTCGGGGCCAGCTTTAGACGACTCTTACGCCTTCCCCGTATTTTTGGGTTGGGCCGCCATTTTCGGAGGCAGCGGCCTCATCGTTCTGCTCATCGGGTTGCTCAAGCGGGCACCCCAGATCTGAATGACTACAGGAAACTGAGTTTGGCTACGCCGGCTGCACCATCCATCGCGCAAACCCCGCCCCCATACCTTGTCAAGAAAAATCGCTCAACTCGCTCCATCCAAACGAGATAAACTGACAAACTCGTCTCCCCAACCTGCTACAATTAAATAGGGGGCTTCTATTATCTATATGTTCAGTCGGCGCGGCACCGGCGCAATCGAAACCAGCAGGATCTTCGCCTTAAATACGTCTCACGCGCTAAGCACGAGCTTAACTTGCGTTTTTTGAATACTTTACGCTATTCACCCCCCCGGGGGGGGGTACATACAGCGACGAGCCGGCAACCGCCGCAAACTAGTCCAGACTTAACTTATTATTTATGAATACTTTGGATCATTTTCTACACAAGAGGCAGTCGGGTTTGCTAAGTAGTAAACATAGAATCGTCAGCTCGAGTCATCTTTATGCCTCAACCGATTAAAAATCGTGCTCTCGGCTTCGCCTCCTGCGCCCTTGCCAGCTCCCTCTGGGGCTGCGGCTTCTACTTCGGCAAGTTCGCCCTGGCAGAGATGAACGTCGGCGCAATGGTCCTCTACCGTTTCCTCTTCGCAACCCTCGCCCTCAGCCCCCTTCTCCTGCTCCACCGGCCCCGCTTCACCCGGGCCGACTGGGGCCTCCTTCTGCTCGCATCCTTCCTTGGAATCCCCCTCCAGTTCCTCATCCAGTTTTCCGGCCTCGCCCTCACCACCGTCTCCCACGCCTCGCTGATGGTGGGCACCTTGCCTGTTCTGCTCGCCGTCGCCGCCACGCTCTTCGCCCACGAACGAATGGACCGCACCGGCTGGTTCGCCCTCGCCGTCTCCACCCTCGGCGCCACGCTCATCGCCTTCAGCACTCACGGCAACGCCGCCCGCCAGCCCCTCGATCCAACCGGCCCCACCCTCGCCGGCGACCTGCTCGTCGTCCTCTCCCTGGTCATCGCCCTCGCCTGGATCCTCCTCAACAAACGCCTCATGCAGCGCAACAGCGCCATCACCGTCACCGCCTACGGAGTCGCCGCCGGCACCGCGATGCTCCTCCTCTGCGTCCCCCTTCTCTATCGCCAGCCCTTCGGCCCGTCACCCATCGCAGTCATCTCCCTGAAGGCCTGGCTCGCTCTCGCCGCCAGCGGACTCCTCTGCACCGCATCCACCACCCTGCTCTGGAACTGGGGACTCACCCAGGTCCCCGCATCGCAGGCCGGGGTCCTGCTCAACATGGAGCCCCTCATCGGCTCGCTGCTCGGCGTCTTCCTGCTCCGCGAGGGCCTCGGCCCCAGCGCCCGCACCGGCGGCGCCCTCATCCTCGCCGCCGCCCTCATCATCACCACCGGCTCGCGCACCCGCCGCCGCGAACAGCTCCCCCTCACATGACAGTGAGAGCGCAAGGTCCAGGGTTCAAGGTTCGAGAAAGGAGGTTCGAGAAAGGAGGTTCATCAGACCAGGTTCGAGGCGCACGGCTCAAGGTTCTAGAGCAAAACCAGGGATGCTAGTTCCATCGCCTTCGCTGATAGCTGGATGGCTGATCGCTTACAGCTCATGAATCATGCCTTTTGTTTTTGCCTTGCCGTTGGCCTTCCGGCTTCAAAGGAACACACCAACACTGGTTTTGATCTAGGTTCTAGGTCCTAGGTTCTGGAAATAAGGTTCGAGGGATGGGGTTCACTTTTGCTATAGAGAGAATTGTATTGTCATCATTTTCCCGGAACTCAGCGAAGAGGAGGAAGTCCCTATTTCGTCGGCGCGAAGAAGTATGACCTGATCTTGGGAACGATCTGGCTGCGAATGGTACTCCAAAACACCAGCCCAATCGTGATAAAGAAGATTGGAAGGACAGCGATGACCTGAAGAAAAAAGACTGTGAGATGGTGCGCGGGATAGCGGGCATTCACCGCGTATGTGGCGATGGCGAAAGGAATCGAGGACAAATAAACCGGCGCCCACACCTTCCACACGACCTCAGAGTAACTCAGTCCTACCAACTTGGAGATATAGCTTGGCCACAATAAAAGATGCACGATTAAGCTGGGGACCATGGTTCCGATGGCCACTCCATAGAGCCCATACCGGCGGCCCAGGACAATGCTCAGCGCCAGATTGGTGACGCCTTCCCCAATCGACCATATTGCGCTCATCTTATGTTTTTCCACCCCGAAGGCGATCGCTTGCGCGGTTCGGTTGGCAAACGCAAACAGAAGTGCCGAACAGAGAATAACGAGGACGGTTCCTGAACTGTGCGAGTACTGCGGCCCCATCCAAAGGCCAATAAAGCTGCGGCCGCGGACCATTAGAGTGATCAGGATGGGCAATGAGACCGCGAGCGTGGCGCGGGTCCCGTTCCTGTAGAGCATCAACAGGCTGTTGCTATCGCCCGCTGCTTCGTAGGTGCTTGCGGCGGGAACAAATGTGGTGCCCATCGAACTGATTGCCTGCATTGTATAGCTGCAGATTGAGCCGGCAATCGCATAGTAGGTCACTGCCGCAATTGAAACAGCTTTGCCAACTACAATAGTGTCGGTCTGGTAGATCAACTGGATCGCGATCGTCGTCAGAAAGGCATAGGAGCTATAAGTCCAGATTCGCTTCAGCGTCTCTCTCTTCGGCTTGTTCAACAGGATTTGCAGTTGAGGATAAAGCCTGTGCGCAACCCACACCAAAAGGGAGTTGTAAACCAGTACCGCGATCAGCTCGCAGACGGCAATCGCCACAATGCCGTGTCCCCTGCGCAACACGGCCACCACTCCAATTACGCGCACTGCCGTTTGCACCGCAGTCAGGTAATTTTGCAGGTCATAACGGTTGAGCGCGGACAGCACGCCTGCAACCACGCCGACCGACATCGTAATCGCTGTCGTCACACCAATAAGGAAGACGGCTTCTCTGGCATCGCGCGCTAGTTCAGTTGGGACCTTGTTGAAGATGAGCGGAAATACCGCTGCCAGTCCTGCGCTCAGCAGAAGGATGAGCGCGCTGATCTGTAAACGGACCCACAGGGCGGCCGAGATCGCCTCCGACGCGCCCTGATGATCGTTCTGGGTGTGCCCCTTGGAGACAAACCGCAGCACCGCGCTTTGCATCCCAAGGTCGAGAAGGCCAAGGTAGGCCGTGACTCCAACTGCCAGCACCCAGACGCCATAGGCAACATTTCCCAGCCGATGGATGATGAATGGCATAAGGAAGAAGCCGACCACCAAAGTGGAGATCGCTCCAAACCAATTAAACAGCACGTTCCGCACGATGTGTCGTACACGCAGCTCCAAGCCGGAACTCCTTCCTGCCATCATCCAATCGTGGCGGAACACCTCGACTTTACTGGCTTTCAAAGGCCCAGGCAATCCCACGAGCGCATAAACGATGGTATCAGCGTCTTGTTCCAATGTTGTAAGAATGGCATTCAATATCAGTTTTAGGACAGCCTCATAGTAGCGCTTCCGCTACCACTTTTGGATTAGAGCGCCTACTTCTCCTGAGGGCGGATGACGTATCATCAGGGAAAGCAGTGCATGGCTGAACCCGGGCCTGCTGCAAGCCTGCACGAGGAGTTTGTGCGCCCTGAGAACAATCGCTCACAGCACGGCGTTGCACGGCATTCACGGAGCTATCGCCCGGCAGGCCCTCCCCTGCCCAGCGACTGGCGTGATCCTGCCGCCCGCCAAAGCGTTACTGCTCTACAGGAGCGTACCATGAAGCTGCTCTTTTGGCTCTGCCTCGCATTGGTAGCTTATGCGTATTTCGGCTATGCGATTTGGCTGTGGCTTCAGGTCCGGCTGCTTAGGCGCTCCATCCTCAAGAGGCCGATCCGGCCAGACGTTTCTATTATCATCGCGGCCCGCAATGAAGAAGAGAATCTGCCTGCCAAATTGGAGAACCTTCGCCTTCTGGATTACCCGAAGGACCGGCTTCAGATCGTCATTGCCTCAGATGGATCGACGGATCGGACAGCCAGTATTTTGCGTGAGCAGGGTTCCAGCATCTCCCCTGTCATCCTCGACCAGTCGAATGGAAAGGCCTGCGCCCTGAACGAGGCCGTTAGGCGCGCCACAGGCGATATCCTGGTCTTTCAGGATGCCCGGCAGTTGGTCGATCCGAACGCGATCTCCGAACTCGTCTCCTGCTTTGCCGATTCAACCGTGGGTGCTGTTAGCGGAGAGTTGCTGCTCGAAACAAGCTCCAACGCGCCCGCCCCCGATGCTCTCGGCATCTACTGGAAGATCGAAAAAGTTGTGCGTAAGCTCGAATCTGAGTCAGGCTCTGTCGTCGGAGTCACTGGGGCCATCTACGCAATCCGTCGTGAACTCTATACAGAGATGCCATCGGGGACAATCCTCGACGATGTATTTGTACCCATGCATGTGGCGCGCGCAGGAAAGCGCGTCGTATTTCAACCCTCAGCAATAGCGCGCGACCAACTCTTCAGCGAAAAGGGCAAGGAGTTCTCGCGCAAGGTTCGGACCCTGACCGGGAACTACCAGTTGCTACAGCTGGCGCCATGGCTTCTTTCGCCGGCGAACCCTCTGCTCTTTCGTCTCATCAGCCATAAGCTACTGCGACTCCTGGTTCCACTGCTGTTGATCCTGATGCTGATGTCCTCCGCACTATCCAGCGGGCCATTCTACCGATCCATTTTCTGGCTCCAGATACTCTTCTATGCTCTGGCCGCCGTTGGGATGTTGAGCCCAACATCCAGACGATTCAAGCCGGTCGCTATCGCCAGCACATTTGTCATGCTTAACGCTGCGGCAGCACTTGCGTTTTATAATGTCATTGCAGGAAGAAACAGGGTTTGGGTCTAGTAGACTAGGTCAGTCTGCGTCGAGTCTATTTGCATTCGCTCGCAGACTTACGGGGATCGCATGTTTGGAACAGGCATTGGACACTTCATCCCGCTGGCCGCCTACTTGGGGTTCTGGATCATGTGCCTCGTCTCGTTAGGCGGAAGGCCTCTTCTCGGCCTCTACTATATGCTCCCATTCCTTCCGTATCGCCTGCTGCGGAACCACTTCATCGACTATCCGCTGGGCGCCAATATGATGACGATCCTGGTCCTGGCAGTCATCGTCGGAGCTCTCATCCATGGGAAGCACCTTCCTAAATCAAAGCTCTACCTGATCTGGCTCGTCTTTGGAGTCTATCTCTATCTTTCAATGTGGATCGGAGTGGCGCTTTCAAATGCCCCCGCGCCACTTTGGCTCTCTGACATCAACTTTGTAACCTGGAAAGACTATATGGTCATTCCTCTGGTCTTCGTAGCGGCAGGTTTAACTATCCAAGACCGGAAAGCTATTAGAACCGTCGTCCTCGTTACGGCCATCTCCCTTTTGTTGATCGACCGAACTTGCATATTGGAGAGCATGTCGAGAAGCTGGGCGAACTTCGATGAGAGTAAGCGCGACGTCGGTCCACTCGCCTATGGCTCAAACCAGACAGCAGCATTTCTGGCCCAGTTTGCAATGTTCTTTTGGGGATTTACGCAATTTGCTAAGAAAATAAAAATCAAAATATTATGCTACGGATTGGTGGCGATCACGCTGTTTGCAACCATGTACACGTTCTCACGCGGGGGGTATCTCGCAGTACTCCTCAGCGTCCTTGTCCTGGGCCTATTGAAGGACCGAAAACTGCTTCTGGTTCTTGGAATCTTCCTGCTGACTTGGCAGACGGTCGTGCCTGCCCCCGTACGCGAGCGGGTCACCATGACCGAAAACTCCAACGGACAATTCGAGGCGTCAGCCCAGGAGCGAGTCGACCTTTGGCAGAACGCGGAGAAATCGATCCTCCACAGTCCGATTGTCGGAACTGGCTACGCAACCTTTCAGTTAGGAGAGCACGTCGACAACTTGAAAGACACTCACAACTGGTATGTCAAGGTGATGGTGGAAACCGGAATCATCGGCCTTATCATCGCTTTTATTCTGCTTCAACAATTGCTCGCAATGTCTTACCGACTCTTCAAGCGCGCAACCGACCCGCTCTATCAAGGTCTGGGCCTGGGCCTTTTTCTGGCAACCTGCTCCTGCATTGTTGCCAACTTTTTTGGCGACCGTTGGACCTATCTTGAAATCACTGGGCTCCTTTGGGCGCTCGCTGGAGCCGCGATTCGCGCAACCCATCTCATGGAATCGGAATCAATTGCGCCGCCAGCCGAGGTTGATTCCACCAACACGATCAACCCATACATGGTTTATCGTTAATAATCTTTCTCATTTTATTCTTGCTTATTCTGCGTCCACACAACTATTGCACTAGAAAGTTCCACAATGAGCAGTATCACGGCATTACCGCTGGAAGGCTCGAATCGTAAGCAGGCGGTGCATTCCGCGTTGCCTCACGTTCTGCTTGTGCTCGATCAGTTTCCCAAGACCCTCGGCGGCGGAGAACGGACCGTCCTCAAGCTCGCGGCCCTTCTTCCGCAGTATGGATATCGCGCATCCATTCTGACCTTTTCAGTCCACCCTGAAGGTGCCGCGCTTGCCCTCAAGTCGCCACCATGTCCTATCTACCTGCTTCCCTTGCAGCGCACCTATGACCTCACGGCTCTTCGATCTGCTCTCGACCTCAGAAGGTTTCTTCGTCAGCAACAAATTCAGATTGTCCAGACTTGTTTCGAGAGCTCCGATCTCTGGGCGGGATTTGTAACAAAGACAATGTCAAACGCAAAGCTAATCTGGAGCCGCAGAGACATGGGAATCCTCCGGGGCCGCAAGCACCGCCTCGCCTATCGCCTCATGGCCGGCGTTCCCGATGCGGTCTTCGCCGTTTCGGAGCAAGTCCGCCGGCATTGCATCGAGGTGGATCGAATCGATCCCGCTCGCGTCCAGACCATCTACAACGGCCTCAACCTAACCGAGTGGAATACCGCATTCAAGTCCATAACTACTTCAGACAAACTCCTCGTCACAACAGTAGGCAATATCCGCCGAGTGAAAGGCCACGACGTCTTTATCAAGGCAGCCGCGTCCATCGTGCCGCACTTCCCCAACGTCTCGTTCAGCATCGCCGGCGATGTGTTAGAGCCCGACTACTTCGCCGAACTGCAAGCTCTGGTCCGCAATCTCAACCTCTCCGACCACTTTCATTTTGTCGGCAGCGTCACTGACCTTCACCATTATCTCTCCGCGTCGGATATCTTCGTCCTGCCCTCTCGCAGCGAAGGTTTTTCCAATGCCATACTTGAAGCCATGGCTGCGTCTCTTCCGGTCGTTGCCACCGATGTCGGGGGAAATTCAGAGGCCGTGAAAGACAGGATCACTGGCTTCCTCGTCCCCTCGAACGACCCTGCTGCGCTCGCGTCTGCCATCACCCGCCTTCTCTCCGACCCCTCCGAGGCAAAAGCAATGGGCGCAGCCGGAAGGTCCCTTGCCGCAGAAAACTTCACCACCGAATCCATGATGACTCGAATCACAACTGCCTACAAGAACTTACTCGCCCACAACTCGCCGCTGGCCGCAGGGCGTGCCGGTAACTTATCATAGGCGTTCAAGCGGTTGCGTCTGAGGAATCAACAACAAGACACATTTAAACAGCAGCCCAGTTCTCGGGTGTCTTCAATAGCGATCCCGCAACAATTTCGAGAGCATTTCTTAACAGAGTGGGGAAATAGGCAAGATGGCTACAGTCGACATTATTATCCCTGCGTTCAATGCTGCAAGATTCCTGCCATTCTCCCTGGAGAGCGTCGTTTCACAGACGTTCGACGATTGGCGAATTCTGCTCGTGGACGATGGCAGCACCGACAACACTGCGGAAGCGGTTGCTCCGTTTCTGGATCGCCTCGGTTCCAAAATCAGATACATCAAGCAAGAGAATCGTGGTCTGCCAGCGGCAAGAAACACTGCCATCCGGGCCTCTACAGCAGAATTCCTCGCTCTGCTCGATGCCGACGATGTGTGGTTGCCTTGCCGACTCTCAGAGTCGTTGAAGATCCTCAGAGAGCGGCCGCAGGTTGGTCTCGTCTATGGCCTGATCACAGGCATCGATCAGGAAAATCGGCCAGGAATTACATGGGGGGGCAATCTGAGAGACGGCGATGGGCATATAGCAACGCAGATTTACATGCGAAAGGTTGATCTGCCCTGCCCCACAATTACCTTCCGCAGAAAATGCCTGGATGAGGTTGGCTTTTTCGACGAGACGATGCGCGCTACAGAAGATCGAGATCTCTGGCTTCGCATAGCCTTGCGATACGAAGTTGGGTTTGTCCCCAAGGTTCTCGCCTACTACAGGCTATCGCCGAACTCTATGTCCACCGATCCACAGCGAATGCTTCAGGCGCAACTCAAATTCATTCGAAAACATTACGGTTCGGAGGGTTGTGGCCTGCGCCCCCGGCAGATCGCCCTGGCCCGGTCTTACAAACAGAGAGCGGAAGCCCTTAAGGTGCAAAGCCAACCCTGGGCTGCCCTGATGAGCGCCCTGCAAGCTGTAGCCCTCTATCCCTTCGATAGGGACAACCCTAGAACCGCTGGATCACTGCTCTTGAATTGGATTGCAAGCCTGAAACGCGGCTAGACCTTGGTTGCGCGATCACGCAGGCATCGAAATCCTCCCCACGCACCCGTCACCAGCACTGCCGCGGCGATGGTTTCCATCGCGATAGAAGCAAACGAAGTTCCGCGAGGACGGCTTGGTTCGCTCGGCAACGAGCTCTTGCCGGTTGCTTTGCCAGGTGAATCGTCGCCGTAGCCGTATGCATGCCAGGTTTCGTCCTTAAGGTGCGGATCGCCGCAGCTACCGGCGACCTCATGCAGCCCGGTAGCGGGACACCTCCAGCTACTCTTGGCATGATAGGTCACATTGTTGCGGAAGCTCGCACCCGGATTGGTGAACATCTTCAGGTCGGTGTTGCTGTAAATCGGCGACGGGTACTGTCCAGTCGAGTTGCGAAATCCAATAAAAATGTTGTCGTCGTATTGGATAGCCGCATTGGACGTTGGCTTCCCTGGGTACTCGACTTCCAATGCAACGTGGTTGTTCGAGTAGATAACATTGCGCTGAAAGATGGCTGGCTGGGCATCCGGCACATTGATAAGGACTGCGGTATCGCCAGCACGGCAGAACAGGTCCAGGCGTGCGTTGTACCTCGCTGGCGTGCCCGGGATCGCGTTGGACATCGCACTGCAATTCCCCACAATATAGCTGTCGGTGATCGTTGCCGTTGCGCCGCCCACCTTGATCTGCTGTCCCATATTGCCGAATGCCAGCGCGTGCGTCACCGTCATGCTGGACCCTTTGCCGCCGATGTGCAGCGCATCCAGTCCGTCCTGGGTGTTGTAACTCACCGTTCCCTGGTCGAAATGCACCTGCCAGCCGGGGGCATCGCTGTCCTTGGACGCCGTGCCAAAGCCATCGCCATAGCCCCCATGGTCCTGGTCCGTGCAGTCTCCATACGGCAGCGCATCGACGATCGGGTACTCCTCGGCGCAACCGTTCCAACTGATGTTGTAGTGCTGCACCAGCAGACTGCCCTTGCCAGTACTCCCGTCGTCATTGTCGGCATTCCAGCCGGAAGAGGCATTGCCCAGAATATCCACATAGTCCATCGCCACGCCATCTCCGGTTGGGCCGGTGATGCCATTCGTGGCAAGGCCGTGAATATGTACGTCCGTCAGTGTGTCATGCGTCGAGGTATTGGAAAACGCAATCCCGTTCTGAGCGAAGTCCTGCGTCGAATCGCACCCCACCGTCTGCGTTGCTCGACCGCAAGCCGAGTAATCCGTGATGTCCAGGCAAGCTACATCCACATATGATGTGCCGGATAGAGTGAGTACCGTTCCAACTCCCCATCCACCGTGAAGTTGCGTCTTCGCCGAAGCGCTGTGACAGGAGGCGTAGTTCTCCCCCAGAATCCGCGTGTGCTGCGTTGCGGTGCCCGATGGCGGAGGCGGTGCGCCGGATGCAGCGCGGTCCCCCGTGATCCCCCAGCATCCAGTCGGGTCGCAGTAGGTTGCAGCGCTGTTCCAGCCCACTCGCCATGCCACGCCCGTCCCGATAGAGCCACGGATGATGTAGGTATCGCCGCCAGAGCCGATCCAACCCCACCCCGGAAACGCTTTGCCGTAGGTGTACGACCCATCGGACCATAGGTAGCGAACATCCTTGAACGCGCAGTGCTTATTCACCCCGCTGCCGGGATAGGGCGCGTCCGCCTTGCCATCGCACTGCCCCGAGGTCGCATTCGTGGAATATCGCGTCCCCCCTCCCGGCCGTACATACCAGGTTGTGCCGTAGAGGGGGAGACAAGCGCATCCCAAAAAAAATACACCCATCGTCTTAAGGGTTAGGTTCATACGCTCCAATACTCCGAGGATTCCTTAGCCCCGTTATTGATGCACGTTGCAACGGAAATACTCTTGCCGTGGGGCATGGGTTTCCTCAGTTCGCCCTTGGTCTAGCCGGTGGTGGGATCGTAGTCGTCGGCGGTGATGACCTGCAAGCCGGGCGTGGCGGTCGGTTGCTGGTCGATGAGGAGAATGGTGCGCGCGGAGCCGGCGGGGTAGCTCATCCGGCTGCCAGTGTAGATCGGCGAAATGGCACTGGAGGGAATGGCGCCGGCGGGAAGGACGACGATGGAGTAGGTCCCGCTGGGAACATTGATATAACCAGTGTTACTGCTATAACTTAGGCCGGTGTCGATGGGCGCGACCCTGGCGAGCGCGGAGCCCGGCGGCACAAGGTAGATGTCGACGGTGCCCGAGCGGGTGGCCTGGTCGAGAAAGCGCAGCGCCACCTGGCCGGTTGGCGCGGCGTAGGACTGGTCCTTGAGCACCGTCATCTGCAGGCTTGCGCTGATGTTGCCGGCAAGCACCGTGTACTGGCTTCCGGTCAAAAAATTGCCGCGAACGGTGGCGAGCTGCTGCTGCGTTCCCGCGATGGTGGCGGCATGGGTGTTCGTGCCGGCGGGAATGGAGATGTAGGAGCTGACCGTGCCGAAGCCGACGTTATAGAGGGCGGCAGGCGTGGTCTGGGGCGGGCCGGGGTAGATGTCCAGCGCGGGCGCGTCAGGCGAGACGTCGATGACGCGGACCTGCGACATAGGCTGGATGCCGGCAATTCCCTGGCAACCTGCAAGGCCGGCGGCGAGGAGCGCGAGCGCGGCGAACCGGGTGAACCGCTGGACGAATTGGGAGGTGGCGAGTCGCATGGCTGCGCGTTACAGACGATAAAAACAATCAAACCGATTGTAAACGCGGGAAGGCCTGGCGGCTGCGGGTACTGCGCTTTGCGGTGCGATGGAAGCTGTTAACTTATTTGCAACTCCCCTCCCCCCCCCTCCCCCCCTACCTGCTAAAGTTGCTGGATACAACAGGTTCCACACATTTACAGGCAAAGTAGTGACTCCATGCGACTTATAGGCATGGAATCAGATAATATAGGAGTTGTCCGCTGCTCTCTGCTCTGGGCTGCGGCGATGGAGCCGGGCATCGTCTTCCGCTGTCGCTGGAAGAAGAAGCTGGCAGACCCCCTGCATAGAAGAGATGGACAGCCCCCTATTCAATTGTAGCAGGTTGGGGAGACGAGTTTGTCAGTTTATCTCGTTTGGATGGAGTGAGTTGGAAGATTTTGCTTGACAATGTTTGGGCGGTTCACGTTTCGCACGAAGACCCACTCATCGCAACGTACGCGATGAATGGGGCACCCGGTGTTATGCTGACTTCCTCATGCCAGATCGAGTTTTCCAGACGGCCCGCTTCAAGGTCCACAATCCGAGCAAACACAGGCAAGCGATTCTGATGAGTGCGCTGGAGAGCTACCACCGGATGGCGAAGCGTCTTCTGGAGAAGGCCGTGTCCGATCCGGAGTTGATGGCGCATTGCTCGATTCTCAACAAGAAAGGCATTGCAGTACCGAATGGATTTGCTACTTCAAAATATCTTCGGACACTGACTCCAAAGGGTTGGAATCTCGCTCCTGTACGGGATTACCTCATTGACGATATGTCCGCCGCGTTGATGAGCCATTTGGCGAAGACATACAAGGGCAAGAATGAATCCAACCCTCCAACACTTGCTAAGCTGGAGCCTCTCAGCAACGAAGAGTACCAGCAAGCCTACAAAGACCTGACCCTCGCGCCTGAATTTCCTGTGAGCGCAGAGCATCAGGAGCGGATTGACGAGGCGAGGCTACAAGGCCACACACGGGTGGCGCACCGACTAGAACGAATCTTCACTGCACGCGCGCTTACCAAGGCAGCTTCGCAATTGCTTCGTAAAATTGATGGGCCTATGCCGCGCCCCATCGAGTTCCGGCATTGTGAATTTGGAAGAGGTTTTCTGCTTGCGAAGAACGGAAACAATCTTTTTTGTCTACTGCGTCTCTTCTCGGCGGGAAGTCGATTTTACGAGAAGAAGAAATTGCAGGCGGGATTCGTCGATATTTCTACTGGCGAGGACCTCGGCGGGAAACAATATCCCGGCGTGATTCTGCCGCTTGAGATGGGCCGCGAGTTCCATGAGGACGAATATCTCCTGCATGGAACACCGCAGAGTGCCAAGCTGATTGCAAGACGCGGGCCGGAGGGAGAGATTGAGTTCTTCGTCCACATCGCATTCGAGTTCACGCCGGTAAAGATCGAAACGGAGACCGTGCTTGGCATCGACCGCGGTGCCGCAATCATCGGCTCTGCGTGTGTGATAAATAAAGATGGGAAAGTTGTGCGCTCCGGTCTCAATCTTGAAGGCAGCGCATTTGCCAGCGAGATGGCCGCGCATAGCAAGTACATAGCCAACCTTCAAAGGCGCGGCATACAGAAGCATCCCAAGTTCAGACTGCGCGGAAGACGCGCGGACGCCATACTTGGCGAATATGCGAACTGGCTGATCGGTATCGCAACCGAGCACAAGAGCCAGATTGTGCTTGAAAAGATCGACGGTGTCGCGATGGGCCGATTCCTGAAGCAGAGCCAGTTCGCCAAACTCTTCGAGATGTTGCGCTACAAGTCCCTGCGCGTTGGATTGCCTGAGCCGAGGGAGGTCCCTGCCGCGCGGACATCACAGACGTGCGGCAGGTGCGGCCACTGGGCGAAAGAGAACCGTCCCCACCGAGATGCTTCCGGCAAGCCGTTGCAGGATGTCTTTCGCTGTGTTGAATGCGGCCACGAAGCGAATGCCGACGAGAACGCGAGCCAGATTATTTCATTGCGCGGGCTACAGCAGATGGAGAATGGTGGTAAATTCACCAAATGGATTGTTTTTGAGCCTTGGCTCAAGGCAATCCTGGGCCGGGACGGACAGGCAACTGTCCAGTAGTTTCATCGGTCCGGTACTGGGCTGCATGGCGAATGAGAACCAACGCAAGTTGGTTCCGTATCCGACCTGTATCTGGGCCTAACCCCCAAGGGGTCTCTGATAACCCGATTGGCTTTCCAAGAGGGTGAGCTTCGCTCAAGAGAGACCTAAAACCGTGGAGAACATCTGTGCATAGCATCGTTCCATCCGTATTTTTTGCTATTGAGCTAGCTGCTATCCCTGCCGATGCAGAATCTTCCCGGCGTACGGTTGTTCATGGCCGTAACTGCACGGGGGAATGAAACAATAGCCCCTCTCCCCCAACCCGGCGCGGTGTTGTTCATGGCCGTAACTGCACGGGGGAATGAAACTAGACCGCTTGCTGTATCTCACTTTCGAGTTGTTCATGGCCGTAACTGCACGGGGGAATGAAACCGCAGAGGGTTACTGCCAGTTACTCCTACTGTTGTTCATGGCCGTAACTGCACGGGGGAATGAAACGTGTTGTTAGATCGCAACCGTACAGCAACAGTTGTTCATGGCCGTAACTGCACGGGGGAATGAAACGAAGGGCGTGCGCGTAGCCGTCGAGACCGTGTTGTTCATGGCCGTAACTGCACGGGGGAATGAAACCGGGTGAAGTGGCGGACTGTGCCGCGTTGGTTGTTCATGGCCGTAACTGCACGGGGGAATGAAACCTGCGTCACGCTGGACGCTCCACTATGCCTGTTGTTCATGGCCGTAACAGCACGGGGGAATGAAACAGGAGGCCGAACGCAATGTGCAAAGCATTTGTTGTTCATGGCCGTAACTGCACGGGGGATTGAAACCAATCAGGGAGCCTCGCTGGTCACCCGGCGGCTGTTCATAGCCCCGCAACGGCGCATGGGAATGGCGGATTTGGGACACCCGGCCCAGGGCTAAAGCCCCTCGATTCGATTGGGCTTATTCAGGGGGCTGAAGCCCCCTGCTCCCTCCGGTACGACAAGAACCCCACCCATCGCAAAGTGCGCGATGAATGGGGCACCCGGCAAGGGCGTGATTTGTTGGGAGAAAGGTTCGGACGGTTGTGGCGGTGCGGGGTTCGTCGGGGTCCTTCGCGCTCGAAAGACGCGCTCAGGATGACAGCAAAAGAGACAAGGGCAAATACGGAGATTCTGGCTGCGCCAGAATGACGAGCAAGAACAAGCAACGGCGTCGTTTGCTACCGCAAACGATAACCCACCCTAGCCGCGATAAGACTGCGGCTAGGATGGGGCACCCAGGATCATGGGGCACGCGCGATGCCGGGTTAGGCGGGGTCGAGGATGCGGTTGACGTAGCCGATGGAGCCTTCGCTGGAGACGACCTTGCCGGGGTTGCCGAGGACGACGGCCATG
>Ga0187848_10001887_pt1 | contig 17240 bp, 13 predicted proteins | sample June2016WEW_4_40_FD_132424 | JGI IMG/M metagenome (GOLD analysis project Ga0187848, IMG submission 132424) | Peatland microbial communities from SPRUCE experiment site at the Marcell Experimental Forest, Minnesota, USA - June2016WEW_4_40 | ecosystem: Environmental > Terrestrial > Soil >... | reverse complement strand
GATCATCGTCTCGGCGATCGACGCCAAACACGGCAGCGTCTATTTCCAGGCGTTCGAATCCTCGGGACGTCCGCTTTTCGCGCCGCGGATCGCCAGTCTGCGCGACGCCGTCAAGGCGATCGGCGCGGGCCCGGTGCGCGTGGCGGGCGACGCCGCCGAGGCGTTCGCGCTCGAAGCGCGGCGCGCCGGGCTCCCTTGCGACAGTTTCGTCGCCGCCGCTTATCCCGACGTCGTCGCGATCGCGCGGATCGGGCTGGTCTCGGACCCCGGCGAAAGCGCGCCGCGCCCGCTGTACGTCAAGCCCCCCGACGCGAAGCCGACCGCCGGCGACGCGATCGCGCGCGCGGAAGGATAATCGGGCGCCGCGCCATGGTTTTCCGATTTCGCCGCACGACCCCCTCGACTGTTCGGCCGTTGCGCGCCGATCACGCGGAGGAATGCGCCGCTATTCACAGGAGCGCGTTCGCGCATCCCTGGTCGGCCGGAGAGTTCGCGGCGCTGCTCGCGAGCGCCTCGACGATCGGCTCGGCCGCGCTCGATCCCGCGACGAGCCGCATGCGGGGCTTCGCGATTTCGCGGCTCGCCGCCGACGAGGCGGAAATCTTGACGATCGCGGTCGCCGGCGCTTGGCGCGGACGCGGCGTCGGGCGCGATCTCTTGCGCGAACACCTGTCGCGGGCGACGCTTTCGGGCGCGCGGGCGATGTTCCTCGAAGTCGACCAGGACAACGCGGCGGCAATCGCGCTTTATGCACGCTTCGGCTTTCGCAAGGTGGGCCAGCGCGAAGGCTATTATCGCCGATCCGACGGCAAGTCGGCGACCGCGCTCGTCATGCGAAAGGATCTCGCTTGAACCGACGCCCAGCCTTTCCCCGCGCTGCGCCGTGAGCTACGCGCGCCTCGCGGTCGGCGTCGTGGCGGCGGCGCTGTTTCTGCTGGTCAATGGACCGCTGCGCCGTTTGGCCCAGTGGCGAGGCTGGCGCCTCGGGCGTCGAACGCCGGTGTCTTTCCACCGCCTGCTGTGCGCCGCGCTCGGCGTGCGCGTGCGCGTCTACGGCCGCCCGGAAGCCGCCGCGCGCCGGCTGATTGTCGCCAATCACGTGTCCTGGCTCGACATTCCTGTTCTCGCCTCGATCGAGCCGATGACGTTTCTAGCCAAGACGGAAGTCGGCGCGCCCGCGCTGGGCGGGCGGATCGCGCGACTGCAGGGCGTTATATTCGTCGATCGCCGGCGGCCACGCGGCATCCCCCGCGTGAATGCACAGATCGTGCAGGCGATGGCGAGCGGAGAACCGGTGGTGCTATTCGCCGAAGCAACCACCGGCGACGGCAATCGGCTGCTGCGTTTTCGCTCGTCGCATTTCGAGGCCGCGCGCCGGGCGGCCTCGGGCGAGCACGGGGCCGAGGCGGTGATTCAGCCGGTGTTCCTCGACTATTCCCGCCTCGCCGGCATGCCGCTCGGGCGCCGCGAGCGCCCTCTCGTCGCATGGTATGGCGACATGACCTTTTTCCCCCACTTCCACCGCTTCCTCGGGGCCGGGGGGATCGTCTGCGACGTCCATTTCGGCGCGCCGATCCAGGTGTCGCGGGAAACCGGCCGCAAGACGATCGCCCGATCGACGGAAATGGAGGTGCGCGAGCTGGCGGGGCGCGCCCGCGGGGCGAAGTCGGCTATTCCTGCCGGGCCCGTATCGTCGTAGAAGGGGAGTGGTTCGGCAGGAGACCGCGGATTGCCCATATTGACTTCGATAAAAGAAATGAAGAACGACCGCCCGACGGACGACGCCAAGCCGACCCGACGCGTGTTCATCAAGTCGTTCGGCTGCCAGATGAACGTCTACGACTCGCAGCGCATGGCCGATGTGGCGGCGGCGGAGGGCTACCAGGAGGCGGCGAGCGTCGAAGACGCCGATCTGATCGTCCTCAACACCTGCCATATCCGCGAGCGCGCCTCCGAGAAGATCTACTCGGAGCTCGGCAAGATTCGTGAGTTGAAGGACGAGCGCGCGAACGAGGGGCGCGAGACGACGGTGGTCGTCGCCGGCTGCGTCGCCCAGGCCGAAGGCGGCGAGATCCTGCGTCGACAACCGGCGGTCGACATCGTCGTCGGTCCGCAAAACTATCACCGCCTCCCGCAACTGCTGAGCGCGAGGCGCCGCGGCGCCGGGACGGTCGACACCGAATTTCCGCTCGAGGACAAGTTCGACCATCTGCCGGCGAGCGCGCCCGAGGCGATCCGGGCGCGCGGCGCCAGCGCTTTCGTCGCGGTGCAGGAGGGCTGCGACAAATTCTGCTCGTTTTGCGTCGTGCCTTACACCAGGGGCGGCGAGGCTTCGCGCCCCGTGGCCAAGGTGCTGGCCGAGATCGAACGTCTGGCGCGGGCCGGCGTCGGCGAAATCACCCTACTCGGCCAGAACGTCAACGCCTATCACGGGCGCGGCGAGGGCGGGCGCAGCGCCAACCTCGCCGATCTCATCGCCGCGGCGGCCGAAATCCCTGGCGTATTGCGGCTTCGCTATGCGACCTCGCACCCGAACGACATGGGCGAGGATCTGATCCGCGCCCATCGCGAAATCGATGCGCTGGCGCCCTACCTGCATCTGCCGATCCAATCCGGCTCGGACCGCATTTTGTCGGCCATGAACAGACGCCATACCTCGCGCGACTATCTTGATCTCGTGGCCCGCGTGCGCCGGGCTCGCCCCGACATCGCGCTGTCCTCGGATTTCATCGTCGGCTTTCCCGGCGAAAGCGCGGCCGATTTCGAGCAGACCCTCGCGGTGGCGCGCGAAGTGCAGTTCGCCTCCTCCTACGCCTTCAAGTACTCCGCCCGGCCCGGCACTCCGGCGGCGGAAATCGACGATCAGATCGACGAAGCGACCAAGGCCGAGCGTCTGGCCACATTGTTCGTTCTGCTCGAAGAGCAGCGTCTGGCGTTCAACCGCCGTCTGGTCGGGCGCCGGCTCGACGTCGTCTTCGACAAGCCGGGTCGGCGTCCTGGTCAAATCATCGGGCGCTCGCCCTATATGCAGTCTGTCTACGCCGAGGGCGATCTGTCGCTGATCGGCGCGATGGCGAGCGTCGAGATCGTCGGTGTCGGTCCGAATTCGCTGATCGGCCGGCTTGTCGCGCGAGCGTCACGTGAAATGAGTCTCATCGCTTGACTCGGAGGGAGACCGCCAATTTGAAAGCCCAAGACCAGACGTTGCCGCGAATTCCCGTCCCCGCTTCCGGTCTCGCTCCGGACAGCCGCGAGCCCAAATCCACCGAGATCGCGCTCGCTTTCGACGACAACGGCTTGGCTTCGATCGTCTTCGGCCACTACGATCAAAACATTGCCCGCATCGAGCGCCGTCTCGGCGTCACGGCGAACGCCAACGGCAACCAGATCGTCATCCGCGGCCCCAGGGAGGCGAGCGAACAGGCGCGCCGCATTTTCGAGCTGCTCTACGAGCGCGCCAAGCTCGGCCAGCCCGCCGGGGAGGGTGACGTCGAGGGGGTGATCGAGGAAACCTCCTATCAAGGCACGTTGTTTCCCGGCGAAATCGACCCCACCGGCGACGGCTTCAGCCATATCAAGACGCGCCGCCGCGGCGTTGTGCGCGCTCGCAACGCCGCGCAGGATCGGTATCTCGCGGCGTTGCGCAAACATGAGCTGGTCTTCGCCGAAGGGCCGGCGGGCACCGGCAAGACCTGGCTCGCCGTCGGCCACGCGGTGTCTCTGCTCGAGCAGGGAATCGTCGAACGGCTGGTTCTCACGCGCCCCGCGGTCGAGGCCGGCGAGCGGCTCGGCTTCCTGCCCGGCGATATGCGCGACAAGGTCGATCCCTATCTGCGCCCGATCTACGACGCCCTCTACGACTTCATGGAGGGGCGGATGGTCGAACGCGGCATCCAGACCGGCATGATCGAGATCGCGCCGCTCGCCTTCATGCGTGGGCGGACGCTGTCGAAGGCGGCGATTCTGCTCGACGAAGCGCAGAACGCGACGGCGATGCAGATGAAGATGTTCTTGACGCGCCTGGGCGAAGGCTCGCGCATGATGGTCAACGGCGACCCGTCGCAGACCGACTTGGCGCCGGGGCAGAAATCGGGCCTCAGTGACGCCATCGGGCTGCTCGGTCGGTTGGAGCGCATCGGCCACGTCCGCTTCCGCCACGGCGACGTCGTGCGCCACGACCTCGTGCGCCAGATCGTCGAAGCCTATGAAAGCGCAAAGCCCGCGCGATCGGATCCCGAGCGATGAGACTTCACGTCGAGTTCGTTGCGACTTCGCCGCAATGGCGCGCCGCGCTCGCGGCGCGAACGCTGGCGCGCCAGGCGCTCGCGGCGAGCCTGGCCGAGTGCGGGGTTGCGCTTCGGCCCGGCGCCGAATTGTGCGTGCACCTCGCCGACGATGCGCATATTCGCGAGCTCAACACGCGCTGGCGCGGCCTCGACAAGGCGACAAACGTCTTGTCTTTCCCCGCCGCGGAGCCGGCGCACATCGACCAAGCCCGGCTTCTCGGGGACATCGTGCTCGCGTTCGAAACGGTCGCGCGCGAGGCGGCCGACGAAGGCAAGCCGTTGGCCGATCACTATCGGCACCTCGTCGTTCACGGCTTCCTGCATCTCGTCGGTTTCGACCATCAAGCAGACGCGGACGCGCAGCGGATGGAGGGGATGGAGACGCGAATCTTGGCGCGGCTCGGCGTTGCCGACCCTTACCAGGCGTGTGAACTCGAGGGCGTCGCGCCGTGAGCGATTCGAAAAACGCCGAGCGTCCCGGCGACGAAAGGGCGTCCGTTCAGCCGGCGCGAGAGACTCCGCCGGGGCTGTTCGAGCGGCTGCGCGCGTTGTTCGGACTGGGTTCAGCGTCGGTGCGCGACGACATCGAAGACGCGCTCGAGGACGCCGGGACCGACGCTGATTTCACGCCGCAAGAACGGGCTATTCTCAAGAACGTTCTCGGCCTGCACGACGTGCGCGTCGCCGACGTCATGCTGCCGCGCGCCGACATCGTGGCTGCGAGCATCGACACGACTTTGAGCGAGCTGCTGGCGCTCTTCCGCACCGCCGGCCATTCGCGCCTGCCGGTCTATGGCGAAACGCTCGACGATCCGCGCGGCATGGTCCACATCCGCGACTTCCTCGATTTCCTTGCCTCGGAGCCGCGATTCGGCCTGGTCGACCAGCCGCCGCCCGCGAACCCGTCGCCAGAGCAACAGAAGATCGCCGAACTCGGCATGAACACGCCGCTTTCCGCCGCGCGCATCCTGCGCCCCGTGCTGTTCGCGCCGCCTTCGATGCCCGCCCTCGACCTTCTCGTGAAGATGCAGGCGTCGCGCACGCATATGGCGCTGGTGATCGACGAATATGGCGGAACCGACGGTCTCGTTTCGATGGAGGACGTCGTCGAGGCGATCGTTGGCGACATCGAGGACGAGCATGACGATGCGGAAAGGCCCGAAATCGCCGCCGGCGGCGACGGCGCGTATACCGTCGAAGCGCGCGCGAGCCTCGAGGACGTATCCGAAGCGATCGGTTTCGACTTTTCTACGCTAGCCGACGCTGAGGATGTCGACACGATCGGTGGCCTGCTAACCGCCGCGGCGGGGCGCGTTCCGGGGCGCGGCGAGATCGTCGCGGGTCCGGGCGATTTCGAATTCGAGGTGCTCGACGCCGATCCGCGCCGCGTCAAGCGACTCAAGATCCATCCGCGCGCAGCGCCTCGGCGGCGCGGCGCAGCGCCTGCGCGCGCCGAAAAGGGCGACGACGCGACTTCTTCCGACAGGCCGGGGACCACGGATCGATGAACGATCGGGCCATGAATTCGAGTCTGGCCGCATCCGCGCTATGCTCGACGAGACCCGAATCGCCTTGACCGGAAAATCGTCATTGTCCTTGCAGGAACCGACGCTCCCGCCTCGTGAAGGCGTGTTCCGTCTCTTCGCGCGAAACGTCATTCTCGCGTGGGGTTGGCCGCGCCGCATGATCGCCTTTCTGAGCGGCGCGACGGGCGCCCTCGCCATGCCGCCTCTCTCGTTCGCGCCGGCGATGATCGTCCCGTTGGCGCTCGCCGTCTGGCTGATCGACGGGTCGGTGGATCGCGGCGCGCGCGAGACGACGCGTTGGGCCTCGCTACGAGCGGCATTCGGCGTCGGCTGGTGGTGGGGCTTCGGGTATTTTGTGGCGGGCTTGTGGTGGCTGGGGTCGGCGTTTCTCGTCGAACCGGACAAGTTCGCTTGGGCCCTGCCTCTGGGCGTCCTCGGATTGCCCGCTGCGCTGGCGTTCTTTCCGGCGCTCGGTTTCGCGCTCGCCAGGCTGTTGTGGCGCCCCGACGCTTTGCGCGTATTGGCGCTCGCAGTCGGCCTCGGCGTCAGCGAATGGTTGCGTTGCGTCGCCTTCACCGGCTTCCCCTGGAACGATATCGGCATGGCGCTGGGACAAAACGTCGCGCTCGCGCAGATCGCCTCGATTATCGGCCTGCACGGGCTGACGCTGGCCGCGATCGCGATATTCGCTGCGCCGGCGACGCTGTTGAACGAGAGTTGGGCCGGACGTCGTTGGGCGCCGACGATATTGGCGGCCCTCGCGCTCGCCGCCGTTTACGCCTTCGGCGCATTCCGACTCGACGCGCCGGCGAGCGCCGCGGTTCCCGGCGTCAAATTGCGCATCATGCAGCCCGATGTGGCGCAAGGGCCGGAATTCACCCCCGAAAACGGGCTGGCGATCGTGCGCCGTTATCTCGCCTTGTCCGATCGCGCCACCTCGCCGAAGACCTCGGGCGTGGCCGACGTCACGCATCTGATATGGCCGGAATCGGCGTTTCCTTTTATTCTCTCGCGCGATGGCCAGGCGCTGGCGGAGATCGCGGGGTTCCTGCGCGGCGGGGCGGTTCTCGTCACCGGCGCCGCGCGCATGGAGCAGGGCGATCGAGCCGACAGCCGTTTCCATTTCTTCAACTCGATCGAAGTCCTCGATCGGCGCGGCCTCCTGCCGGAGCGCTACGACAAGCGCCACCTTGTGCCGTTCGGCGAATACATGCCGTTTTCGCGGCTGTTCGAGCGCTTCGGAATCACACAGTTCATTCATTTCCCCGGCGGCTTCGACGCCGGCGTCGGCGCGAGCCGGATCCACATTCCCGGCTTGCCGAGCGCGCGGGCCTTGATCTGCTACGAGGCGATCTTCCCCAACGAGCTCGGCAGGGCCGTCGACGTCGACGCCGACCCGCCGCGCTGGCTGCTCAACGTGACGGACGATGCTTGGTTCGGCTTGACCTCCGGGCCTTACCAGCATTTCGCTCAGGCGCGCCTGCGGGCGATCGAACTCGGGCTGCCGCTCGTGCGCGCGGCCAACACCGGCATATCCGCCGTCACCGACGGCTTCGGACGAATTCTGGTCGAAGCGCCGCTGGGCGCGGAAGCCGTGCTCGACAGCCCGTTGCCGCAGGCGCTGGCCCCGACCTGGCAATACCGCTGGGGGTCGGCGACATCCGGACTGATGGGCGTGACATTTTTGATTTTTTGCCTCGTTGCGCGCAGGCGAGCGTGACCAGACCGGCGCGGCGCTTGGCGAGTTTTCGCCCATTGCGCGCATTACGCGCATCGGATAGGATTTCCCCAAGGTCATCTTAACTGAGGCGGGCGCTGGGCCGAGGCCATCCCTGTCTTAGCAACCTCCACGGATTCCTTACGCATGATCAAAGCGCCCAACCCTATCGACAAGCACGTCGGAGCGCGGCTTCGCATGCGCCGTATGATGGTCGGCATGAGTCAGGGGAAGTTGGGCGAGGCCTTGGACGTCACGTTCCAGCAGATTCAGAAATATGAGAAGGGAACCAATCGGATCGGCGCCAGCCGTCTGCAGCAGCTCGCGCGGGTGTTGGAGGTCCCCCCGGCCTTCTTCTTCGAGGGCGCCCCCGCCTCCGACACGGGCAAGCTCACGTTCACGGAGCCGGCGGGGAGTTCCTATGTCGTCGATTTTCTGTCGACGAGCGAGGGCTTGCAGCTGAACCGAGCGTTCGCGCTGATTCGCGACCCCAAGGTGCGCAAGAAGATCATCGATCTCGTCGTATCCCTCGTCAAAGAATAGCCTCGGCGGGTCGTTCTATAAAAAGAACGAAATCTGCACATTCGCTTGACCAAAAGAACGCGGCCTGTCAGAAGCGGCGCCGAACTCTCGTCGTTTGCGACGCCGATGCGCGCGCGAGCCGAGAGCGCAGGACGCGCGACGACGCCAAAACGCGCGATCCCGGGGGCAGAGCAGCGCGATTGGAGATTGAGACGATGGCCCGGCAAAACTATCAATTCACGAGCGAATCGGTTTCCGAAGGCCATCCCGACAAAGTCTGCGACCGCATTTCCGACGAAATCGTCGACCTGTTCTTTCGCGAGGGCGCGCGCGCAGGGCTCGACCCCTACCAGATCCGGGTCGCTTGCGAGACCTTGGCGACGACCAACCGCGTGGTGATCGCCGGCGAGGTGCGGGGACCCAAAATGGGCCCGACGGCGATCGAAGACGCCGCGCGCGCCGCCATCAAGGCCATCGGCTATGAGCAGGACGGATTTCATTGGCGCAATGCGCAGGTCGAAGTGTTGCTGCACCCGCAATCCGTCGATATCGCCCAGGGCGTCGACGCGGCGGGCAACAAGGACGAGGGCGCAGGCGATCAGGGCATCATGTTCGGCTACGCCTGCCGCGAGACCCCGGAATTGATGCCGGCGCCGATTCAGTATGCGCACAAGATCCTTCGCGTTCTGTCGGAGGCGCGCCATGAGGGACGGGAAAAGGCGCTTGGACCTGACGCCAAGAGTCAAGTGACCGTGCGCTACGAAAACGGCAAACCCGTCGAGGCGACGCAGATCGTGGTTTCGCATCAGCACCTCGATCCCAAGCTCACTTCCGAAGACGTCGCGCACTTGATCCGCCCCTATGTGATCTCGGCGCTGCCGGATGGCTGGATCACGCCCAAGACGGTCTGGCACGTCAATCCGACCGGCAAGTTTTACATCGGCGGGCCGGATGGCGACTGCGGCCTCACTGGACGCAAGATCATCGTCGACACTTACGGCGGCTCGGCGCCGCATGGAGGCGGCGCTTTCTCAGGCAAGGATCCGACTAAAGTCGACCGATCGGCGGCCTATGCGGCGCGCTATCTCGCCAAGAACGTCGTCGCCGCGGGATTGGCCGATCGCTGCACGCTTCAGCTTTCCTACGCGATCGGCGTCGCCAAGCCGCTTTCGATCTACGCCGACCTGCACGGCACCGGCCACGTCGACGAGTCCAAGCTGGAACGCGCGCTGATGGAAATCATGAACCTCTCGCCGCGCGGCATTCGCGAGCACCTTCGGCTGAACAAGCCGATCTACGCCCGCACCTCGGCCTACGGCCATTTCGGCCGCGCGCCGGACAGCGAGGGCGGGTTCTCCTGGGAGAAGACCGATCTGGCGGAGCAGCTTCGTTCCTTGGTCGCGTAGGCGCACTTGAGGGAAACGACCAGCAATACACCAGCGCGCCGGGCGCTCTATGGGCGCAGCAAAGGTAAGGCGTTGCGCGCCCATCACGCCCGCCTCGTCGCCGAACGTCTGCCCGAGCTTGAAGTCGATGCGGCGACCCTCGTTTCGCGAGCGCCGCTGTTCGCGTTCGAACCGCGCGAACTGTGGCTGGAAATCGGTTTTGGCGGCGGCGAGCACCTGATCGCCCAAGCGCGCGCCCATCCCGACGTCGGCTTCATCGGATGCGAACCGTTTGTCAACGGGGTCGCCAAAACCCTGGCGGCGCTCGAAATTCACGGCCTCGAGAACGTGCGGCTGCGGGCGGGCGACGCGCGCTCGCTGGTCGAGGCGTTGCCTCCCGAGTCGCTGTCGCGGATCTTCATCCTCTATCCCGACCCCTGGCCCAAGCGCCGGCACCGCAAGCGCCGGGTGATTTCGACCGAAATGATCGGCGAGATCGCGCGCGCGGCTAGGTCGGGGGCGATCTTGCGCTTCGCCACCGACATCGACGATTACGCCGGCTGGACGCTCAGCCGCTTTCTCGATTCGCCAGACTTCCGCTGGACTGCGGGCGCAGCCGACGATTGGCGCGTCCCCTGGGATGACTGGTCGCCGACGCGCTACGAAGCCAAGGCGCGCGCCGCGGGCCGCGCCTCGGCCTATTTGACGTTCATCCGCCAATGAATCGCCGCGCCGAAGCCGGATTGTGGGCGATTCGGTAAGAAAGCGCGGTTACAATTTTCCGTAAAGTTAAGGCATGGGATTGAAATGTCGGACAGCGTTGATCGTCGCACCCTGTTGAAAGGCGCCGCGGCCGCCGCGGTCGCCATCGGCTCGATAGGCGAAGGCGAGGCGGCCTTCCCCGACGGTTTGGGCTTCAGCGAGCCGGTCGCGTTTTCCTACGACCTCCTGAAGGCGTCGGCGCGCGAGAAGGCGCACGCCCCCTACGTCGCCCCCCCGCATCCGGCGCCGGAAGTGGTGCAGAAGATCAACTATGAAGAGTGGGGGAAGATCCGCTATCGCAGCGATCACGCGCTGTTCGCCAACGGCCCCGGCCCGTTCCCGATGATGTTCTTCCACCTCGGCCTGTTCTTCCAAAAGGCGGTGGACTTCTACGTGATCGACGGCGATCAGTCCAAGAAGATCATCTACGATCAGTCCTATTTCGACATGCCCGCCGATTCCGTGGCGAGGCAATTGCCGCAAGGCGCGGGCTTCGCGGGATTTCGCATCCAGGAATCGCGCTTCGGGCCGCTCGACTGGCGCTCGAACGACTGGGTCGCTTTTCTCGGCGCCGCCTATTTTCGCGCGATCGGCGAATTGCGCCAGTACGGCCTATCGTCGCGTGGCGTCGCGCTCGATATCGCGGTCCCCGACCGGCCCGAAGAATTCCCCGATTTCACGCAGTTCTACATCGACTCGCAAGAGAGCGCGGACACGGTCATCATCTATGCGCTGATGGAGGGTCCCTCGATCGTCGGCGTCTATCGGTTCGTGATGCAGCGCGGCAAAGGCGTCGTGATGGATATCGAGGCGACGCTGTTCACGCGCGCCGCGGTATCTCGCTTCGGCATCGCGCCGTTGACCTCGATGTATTGGTTCTCGGAAACCAAGAAGGAGACGGCGATCGATTGGCGCCCGGAGGTGCACGATTCCGACGGTCTGTCGATGTGGTCGGGCAATGGCGAGCGGCTCTGGCGCCCGCTCAACAATCCACCCCGAATCATGGTCTCGGCCTTTTCCGACAACAATCCCCGCGGCTTCGGCCTTTGCCAGCGCGACCGCGTCTTCGACCACTATCTCGATGGCGTCAATTACGATCGCCGGCCCAGTCTCTGGGTCGAGCCGTTGCCGGGCCCCGGGGGCGAAGGATGGGGCAAGGGATCGATCCAGCTCTGCGAAATTCCGACCGACGACGAAATTCACGACAACGTCGTGGCGATGTGGGTGCCCGAAAAGCCCGTTCCGTCCGGCGCCGAGCTAAAGCTGAACTATCGCCTGCATTGGCTCGCCGACGAGCCCTATCCGCCCCAGCTCGGGCGCTGCGTCGCCACGCGGCTCGGGCGCGGCGGCCAGCCCGGCCTGCCGCGCCCCAAGGGTGTGCGCAAGTTCGTGGTGGAGTTTCTCGGCGGGCCGCTGACGACGCTGCCCTTCGGGGTCAAGCCTGAAATGGTGGTGAACGCCTCGCGCGGCTCGCTGCAAGGCTACCGGATCGTCGAAGCGGTCCCAGACGGCGTGTCCGGCCACTGGCGCGCGGAATTCGACTACACGGTCGACGGTGGAACCGACCCGGTCGAAATGCGCTGCTTCCTGCAAGCCAACGGCGAGACGCTGACGGAAACCTGGATGTTCCAATACCATCCGTTCTGAGCCGAAGAGGGCTGCGGTCGGCGTGCGGCGACATCGCTCGAATGCCGCGTCCGAGCGTCGCGCCCGCCTCCTCTTGCGCCCGCGCCTGCGCGTTGCGATAAGGCCGCTCGCTTCTTCCTGAGCCGAGCGGATCGAGATGGCCACGTTTCCAGAATTGGTGTTTTCCGGCGTCCAGCCCACCGGCAATCTGCATCTCGGCAATTACCTCGGCGCGCTCAAGCGCTTCGTCACGATGCAGGCGACCCATCCCTGCCTCTATTGCGTCGTCGACCTCCATGCGATGACGATGCCGCACGATCCCGCGCAATTACGGCGCACCACGCGCGAGGTCACCGCGGCGTTCCTGGCTTGCGGCATCGATCCCAAGAGGAACACGGTGTTCAACCAGAGCCGCGTCGCGGAACACGCTGAACTCGCTTGGGTGTTCGATTGCGTGGCGCGGCTCGGCTGGCTCAACCGCATGACGCAATTCAAGGAAAAGGCGGGCAAGGACCGCGAGAACGCGTCGATCGGGCTCTACAATTACCCCGTGCTGATGGCGGCCGACATCCTGCTTTATCGCGCCACCCACGTGCCGGTCGGCGACGACCAGAAGCAGCACCTCGAGCTGACGCGCGACATCGCGCAGAAGTTCAACAACGATTTCGCCTCTTCGATCGCCGCGCAAGGCTATGGGGACGCGTTCTTTCCGCTGCCTGAGCCTCTGATCCAGGGTCCGGCGACGCGGGTCATGAGCCTGCGCGACGGCACGAAGAAGATGTCGAAATCCGACCCTTCCGAATATGCCCATATCGCGCTGACCGACGACGCCGACGCGATCGCGCAGAAGATCCGCAAGGCGAAGACCGACGCCGGCGCCCTTCCCGGCGAAGTCGAAGGCCTCGCGGGACGGCCCGAGGCGGACAACCTCGTCGGCATTTTCGCGGCGCTGGCCGACGAAACCAAGGCCGACGTGCTGCGGCGCTTCGCGGGTGGCCAGTTCTCTCAATTCAAGAACGCGCTCGCCGAGCTCGCGGTGGCCAAATTGACGCCGATCCGCGCCGAAATCTTGCGGCTCAACGCCGACCCTGGCTTTGTCGATTCGGTGCTTGCGGAGGGCGCGCGCAAGGCGCGACTGCTCGCGCAACCCAACATGGACGCCGTCAAGGACATCGTCGGCCTCGTCCGCTGAGGGGAAGCCGGCCCCGACCGGCGCGAGGCAAAATTTTTTTGTGCGTCGCGGGCCCGCCGCGGCGTCCAGAAAAGCGCCTGGAAGGCAAGATGTTGCGGCGCCGTCCCGCTCGCCTACTATATGCTGCCGCCGCAGCGGAATAGGCGGGCTAAAATTGACAACGGTTGGTTAACGACTTTCGCGCCGGGTTTGCGTAAGTCTGGGGGGCGCTGATTCGGGTCTTCTTGGCGGAAGGGGCCGACAGCTTCGGCGGCGGATCGCGCCTACTAGGCGCCGAGGCGTCGCGGTGGTCTCAGGGGGCCGAGGCTTGCAAAGGATTTTGCGATCGGCGAACGCGCTGGACGGGCCAAGCGGGCACGGTTCGCCGGCGCGGCGACGTTGCCGCGCCGGCGCGTTTTTCTTCGCCGCGGGCAGCGCGGCCGCATTGGCGGCGACGACGAGCGCGCGCGCCGATTTCGGCGCCCTTCCCGTGGCGGGCGAAGCGCCGCTGACGACCGACATCACCGGTCTCGTCATCCTTCTGCTGCTGTTCTTCTCGGTTCTGACCGCCGCGTTGCACTTGCTGGGACGACGGCGATGGACGCAGCGCGAGAGCGAACTCGCGGGCGAACTCACCCGCACTTGCGCGGCGCTCGATCGCGCCAAGCTCTTCCTGGCCAGCGAACCGCAGATTCTCGTCGCCTGGGATCGGCCCGACAGCGAACCGCGGATCGAGGGCGACTTCGCGCTGGTCGCCGACGCGCCGCTGCCGCGGCGCGTACTGGCGTTTTCGTCGTGGCTCGAGCCGACGCTCGCGGCGGCGGCGCAGCGGGCCGTCGAGCGATTGCTCGGCAGAGGCGAGGCGTTCTCGATCGCTGCGGCGGGCCTGAAGGGGCGCCATTTCGAGATCGACGGGCGCGCGGTCGCCGGCTACGCCGTCATGCGCATTCGCGACGTCTCGGGCGACCGCCTGCAACTGGCGCGATTGCGAGACAGTCACGCCGAAGCCAACGGCGCGCTCGCCGCGTTGCGCACGCTGCTCGACGCGATCCCGCATCCCGCGTGGACGCGGGACGCCGAGGGACGCGTCACGTGGTCCAATTTGGCCTACGCCAGCGCGGTCGAAGCCAAAGACAGCGCCGAGGTCGCAGACAAGAATCTCGAGCTGTTCGATCAGGACCTGTGCGCCGAAGCGCTTGCCGAGCGACAGCGGACGGGCGCCTGGCGGCGCCATGCTCCGGCGGTAGTGGCGGGCGAGCGCAAGATGTTCGACGTCGTCGAGGTCGCTACTGAGGCGGGCGCGGCGGGAATCGCCAACGATCTTACCGAAGTGGAGTCGCTTCGCGCCGAAATGGAGCGGCACACCGACGCCTATTCCCGCATGCTCGATCAGCTCTCGACCGCGGTGGCGATTTTCGATCGCGCCAAGCGCCTGACCTTCTATAACGCCGCCTATCGGCAGATCTGGTCGCTCGAAGCCGGCTTTCTCGATTCGCATCCGACCGACGGCGAAATCCTCGATCGTCTGCGCGCCAAGCGGCAACTGCCCGAACAAGCCGACTTTCGCAGCTGGAAATCGCAGGCGCTCGCCGCCTATCAGGCGATCGAGCCGACTGAGACCGTCTGGCACCTGCCCGACGGCCGGGCGCTGCGCGTCGTGGCGAGCCCCAATCCGCAAGGCGGCGTCACCTATCTGTTCGACGACGCGACGCAGAGCTACGCGCTCGCTTCGCAGGTCAACGCCTTGACCCGCGTGCAGGGCGAGACGCTCGACGCGCTGAAGGAAGGCGTCGCGGTGTTCGGCGCCGACGGGCGGATGAAGCTCATCAATCCCGCCTTCGCCGAGCTGTGGCGCTTCGAACCTGGGCGCGCCGCCGATCGGCCGCATATCGACGAAGTCGCGCGCCATTGCGCGCTGCTGCTCGCCGACTCGCGGCTGTGGGACGGGTTGCGCACGACGATCGTCGGCTTGCCGGAGGTTCGCCGCGGATTCGAGATGCGCGTCGAACGCAAGGACGGCCTGGTGCTCGATTGCGGCGCGCTACCGCTGCCCGACGGCGCGACGCTGCTCACCTTCCTCGACGCGACCGCGGGCGCCAATGTCGAGCGCGCCCTCACCGAACGCAACCAAGCGCTGATCAGCGCGGAAAAGCTGCGCAACGATTTCGTCAACCACGTCTCCTACGAATTGCGCACGCCGCTCACCAACATCATCGGTTTCACGCAACTGCTCGCCGACGGCGGCGTCGGCCCGCTCAATCCCAAGCAGCTCGAATACGCCGGCTTCATCACCACTTCGTCGGCGGCGCTGCTGGCGATCATCAACGACATTCTCGATCTCGCCTCGATCGACGCGGGCGCGCTGGAGATTCGTCCCGAAGACGTCGACGTCGTCGAAGCGATGAAGGCGGCGGCCGAGGGCGTGCAGGATCGCCTCAGCGAATCCAAGATCGAATTGCGCATCGTCGCCACCGACGACGTCGGTTCGCTGCGCGCCGACGGGCGGCGCATCCGCCAAATCCTATTCAACCTGCTCTCCAACGCGATCGGCTTTTCCGCCTCCGGCCAGACCGTGACCCTGGCGGCGATGCGCCGGCGCGGCGAAATCGTTTTCAAGGTCAGCGATCGCGGCCGCGGCATTCCAGCCGAAGTGATCGATCGCGTGTTCGACCGCTTCGAGAGCCACACCAACGGTTCACGCCATCGCGGTCCCGGCCTCGGCCTGTCGATCGTTCGCGCACTCGTCGAATTGCATGGCGGCCGGGTCCAGATCGATTCGGCGCTCGGAGAGGGGACGACGGTGACGTGCGTTTTCCCTATTGACGGCGCGCCGAAGCTCGCGAGCGCGGCCGCCTGAGATGGAAATCGCGAAGAAGACAGGCGGCGCCGGGAGCGTCGAATCGATCGATTTGCCCGACGAAGCGGCGACGCTCGCGCTCGCCAAATGGGCGGCCGGCTTCGCGCTGCCCGGAGACTTCATCGCGCTTTCCGGCGATCTCGGCGCCGGCAAGACGACCTTCGTGCGCGCCTTTCTGCGCACGCTGCTCGACGATCCCGAACTCGAGGCGCCGAGCCCGACCTTCACCTTGATGCAGGTCTATGAAGGGCCGGAGTTCCCGGCGGTGCACGCCGACTTCTATCGGCTGCGCGGCGCCGAGGAGCTCACGCAGCTCGGCTGGGACGAGGCGATCGAGGGCGCCGTCACGCTGGTCGAATGGCCGAATCACGCCGCCGAGGCGCTGCCGCCGGATCGGCTCGAAATCGAGTTCGCCTTCGACGTCGCCAAGGGGCCCGACTTTCGCCGCGCCGAGGTGCGCGCGTTCGGAACGCTCGCGGTTCGATACGCGCGGGCGCGCGCGATCGAGGCGCTGCTGCGGCGCGCCGGTTGGGCCGAGGCGCGGCGCGTCTATCTGCAGGGCGACGCGTCGGTGCGCGCCTACGAGCGCCTGAGCGCGAGCGACGGCCGGACCGCGATCCTGATGATCTCGCCGCCGCGCCCGGACGGCCCGATCCTGCGCTACGGCAAGCCCTACGCGGCGATCGCCAAGCTGTCCCCCGACATCAGGGCCTATCTCGCCATGGCCGAGGGCCTGCGCGCGCTCGGCTATTCGAGCCCTCGCGTATTCGCTCACAGCATCGCCGACGGCCTGGCGCTGATCGAGGATTTCGGCGTCGAGACGGTCGCCGACGAGCGCGGCCCCGACGCGGCGCGCTACGCCGAGGCGACGGCGCTGCTCGCCGATCTGCATGGGCGCGTTCTGCCCCGCGAGCTGCCGGTCGACGGCGAGTTCTATGCGCTGCCGGTCTACGACGCCGAGGCGATGCTGGTCGAGGTCGAGCTCGCGCTCGACTGGTACGCGCCGGCGGTCGCGCGGACCAATCCGCCCTCGGGCGCGCGCATGCAGTTCCTCGGGCTGTGGCGCGACGCGCTCGCGCCGATCCTGGCGCGCCCGACCACCTGGACGCTGCGCGACTATCACTCGCCCAACTTGCACTGGCTCGAGGACCGCGAGGGGTTGCAGCGGCTCGGCCTGATCGACTTGCAGGACGCGGTGCTCGGCCCGCCGGCCTACGACGTCGCTTCGCTGCTGCAGGACGCGCGCGTCGACGTCGCCGACGATCTCGAATTGCGCCTGCTGGCGCTTTACGCGCGCCGGCGCGCCGCGGCGGACCCGGCGTTCGACGCCGAGGCGTTCGCGGCGTCCTACGCCGTCATGGGGGCGCAGCGGGCGACCAAGATCCTCG
>Ga0187848_10001883_pt1 | contig 17260 bp, 12 predicted proteins | sample June2016WEW_4_40_FD_132424 | JGI IMG/M metagenome (GOLD analysis project Ga0187848, IMG submission 132424) | Peatland microbial communities from SPRUCE experiment site at the Marcell Experimental Forest, Minnesota, USA - June2016WEW_4_40 | ecosystem: Environmental > Terrestrial > Soil >... | reverse complement strand
GCCGCCGGCGCCAGGCGCAGCAATTCCTCGCGCACCGGCATGCCGGTGACCTCGATGCGGCGCGCGCGCAACCCCTCCCCGGCCGCGGCAAAATAAACAAAGGCCCCGTCCACCCCCCGCGCCAGCCAGCGGTTGGCGCGGCCGGGAACGGTGTTGGATTCGTGCAGAAAGGTGCGCGCCCCGAGGCGTTTGCCGGCGAGGATGGGCGGCGCGGCGGTGAACCCGCCCATGGCCAGCACCAGGTGGGGCGGGCGCTTCTTAAAATATACGCTTGACAACCGGAAGGACTGCCAGAAGCGCCAGAGAAACCCCGGCGCGTTGCCCCGCCCCAGCCCCACCGCCGGCAGGCGCACCACGGCCATCTCCCCGGCGGCAGCCGCGGCCTGGCGGTCAATTTCCTTGCACGAAACCAGCAGGGTGACGGCGCAGCCGCGCCGGAGCAATTCCCGGCCCACCGCCAGCCCCGGGAACAAATGGCCGCCGGTGCCGCCACAGGCGATGGCGGCAACTTTGGGAGGGCCGGAGGTGGCGGCGGAGTTATTCATCGCTTAACTTGGGGGAAGCATCGAAGGGATTGGATTTCACCGCCGCCGGTTCGGCGGCCGACCGGGCAATGCTCAACAAAAGACCCACGCTCACCAGCATCAACAATAAATTGGATCCCCCGTAGCTGATGAACGGCAGCGGCATGCCCTTGTTGGGCAGCAGGCTGGTGGCCACCCCCATGTTGATGAAGGCCTGGAGGCTGATCATGAAGGTGATCCCGGCCGCCAGCAGCCGGCCAAAGGGGTCGGCCGCCCGGCGCGCGATGTAAATTCCGCAAAACAGCAGCACCGCAAAAATCAACACCACCGCCAGCGTCGCCACCAGGCCCAGTTCCTCGCCAATGATCGCAAAAATAAAGTCCGTGTGATGCTCCGGAATGAAACCCAGTTTCTGGCGGCTGTCGCCCAGGCCCAGCCCCGTCCAGCCACCGGACCCGAAGGCGATGATGGCCTGATAGGACTGGTAGCCGGCGCCGTCCTTGTTCAATTCGGGATGAAGCCACGCCAGAATCCGCCTCAACCGCATGGGATCGTGCAGCAAGGAGAAGGCCAGCCCGCCCGCCGCCAGCAAGACCGGCGGGACCAGATAGAGCAGGCGGACCCCGGCGACAATGAGCATGGCCCCGGCCACCAGAGCCAGCAGAATGGTGCAGCCGCGATCCGGCTCCTTAAAAACCAGCGCCAGGGGAATGATGAGAATGGCAATGGGAATGGCCAGACCGTATTTCAAAGTGCCCATTTGCCGTTGGTAACGGTCCGCATAAGCAGCCAGGAACAAAATCATGGCCAGCTTGGCCAGTTCGGAAGGCTGAAAGTGGGGCAAGTGGGGCAGCCCAATCCAACGATGCGCCCCCACCGCTCCGCCTCCGCCGCGCCCCGCCGTGGCGGCCCAGCCGATGTGCGGCACAAAAACCAAAATGAGAAGAAGGATCGAAGCCCCCAGAATCCAGGGCGCCATTTTTTTCCACCGCCGGTAATCCACCGCCGCCGCGACGGCGCAGCCGGCCAGCCCAAACGCGCCCCAAACCATCTGGGACCGCAGAAAATCGGAGCCGACCGCCGAGCGGTGCAACTCCATGTTCATGCTCGAGCTATAGAGCATGACCATTCCCAGCCCCAGCAAAACGGCCACACAAAAGATGAGGATGCTCGTGGCTCTGTTCATAATAGCTCTTTTCGGCACTGTCCTGATTTGAATGGGGCAGCGCCGCCGCTGTGCGCCCGTTTCGAGCCACCGGCCCGACCCGGCAACCAATCAGAACACGACCCGCTTTTCGCCTCACGAAAATGCAAAAAAGAAAGCGGACGTCCGACTGAGGCCGTCGGACGTCTCACTCCAACCGATGGGGCGGTGAATTAATTCGCCCTGACCATGGGGGTCGGCGCGGTGGCGCCGGACGCGGCAGCCGGGACCGTCGTGGCTGGGGCCGGAGCGGGAGCCGCATCCGCCGAAGCCATCTTCATCACCGGCACCTTCAGTTTTTGGCCGGCCTTGATGGAGGAGGTCTTCATGTCGTTGAGCGCCTCGATGGCTTTGACCGAGGTGTTGTGCGCCTTGGCGATTCTCACCAACACGTCGCCGGATTTGACGATGTAGATGGTGGCATCGCCGGAAGCGGTGGCTGTGGCATCGGCGCCGGCCTTGGGCACATCGGCACTGGCAACCGCGGCGCTGGCCGGGATTTGCAATTTGTGGCCGATCTGCAGTTTCTTCGGATCAAGGCCCGGATTCGCATCTTCCAGAGCCTTGAGCGTAACCCCGTTCTTGGTGGCAATGGTGCTGAGCAAGTCACCGTGGGCAATCACATAGACACTGCCTCCGGTTGCCGCCGGAACTACGGGCGGAGCCACTGGCGGGGTCACCGTCGCAACCGGCGCAGCCGGCATGGAGGGCGGAATGACGCTGGACCCCGCGGGCGGCGGTGTGGGGGCGCCGGGAGTCGTGCCCGGGGTCGAGACCGTTGGAGCCGGGGCGGGAAGGTCGGTGCCCGGTGCGGCCATCGGGCTGGCCGGGCCGCCGGCCACATCATCCGTTTTGGGTTTCTCCGCCGTGGAGGTGTTTTTGCAGCCAACCATCAAGATGCCGCCGAGCACGACGATATGCACGGCAAAGATCATCAGGATTTTGATATAGAGGTTGGATCTTCCCCGGGGGGGCATAGTCCCCTGGGGCAGGAGTGGATTGGGATTATTCATAATTCTGGGCGCTGCTTTCTTTTTTTGAGGTTTATTTTTTTGTTAATTTGCCCCGGGGTTTTTCCTCAAAAAACCCCGGAGCAAAGCATAAATTCATCGCTTATTGTTCCAACAATCTCTAATACATTGATTTCGCCTTGCTAATGCCTGCTGCATCTTGTGGCCCCGGCGCGGCCAGCCACAACCCGTTGCGCGCCGCCACCCCCGTTTTGACCCAGGCAACAAAACCCCCGGCAGTTGAGTTGATTGAAATTTTCCAACGCGCCAACGAGCCGGACACGGCAAAACAAGTTCTTTTGAAACGAAGAAATCTCCGTTTCCTGGTTCAGTTTTATCAATCCGGGCCGCGGCTGGCAAGCAGGAAAATACGATTTTTTTTCATCCCTCATGTTTATCGCGATATTCATGGTTTACCGGATCTTGAGGGTGGAGAGCGCCACCACGGCGCAGAGGACGCCCAGAATGTAAAACCGGGTGACAATCTGGGATTCATGCCAGCCCTTTTTCTCAAAATGATGATGGAGCGGAGCCATGAGAAAGACCCGCCGGCCCTCGCCATAACGGAGTTTGGTGTACTTGAACCAGGTCCGCTGAATGATGACCGAGCCGGCTTCGGCCACAAAAACCCCGCCGGCAATGGCCAGAACCAGGGGCTGATGGATCAGCACCGCGATCATGCCCAGCCCGCCGCCCAGCGCCAGGGAACCGGTGTCCCCCATAAAAAGGCAGGCGGGGTGGCAGTTGAACCAAAGGAACCCCAGCCCCGCCCCCAGCATGGCCGCGCAAAAAACCGTCAACTCGCCCGCCCCGGGCACATGCGGGATTTGCAGGTAGCCCGCGGTGCGGGCGTTCCCCGCCAAATAAGTCAAGACCAGGAAAACGAAGGAGACGATCACGGTGCAGCCGATGGCCAGGACGTCCAGGCCGTCGGTCAGATTGACCGCGTTGGAGGCGCCCACGATGGTGCAACTGGTCAGGAGAAGGCCGAGCGCCGCGCCGGCCCCGCCCGTGAGCACGGGGTATTTGTAGAAGGGCACCATCACTTCGCTGATGAGGTTGGTGGTGGCGGGCAGCCGCCACAAGTATCCCGCCGCGAAAAGGGCCAGGGCGCCCTGCACCCAGAGCTTGATGAATTCGCGCAGGCCGTCGCTGTTCTGCCGCGTGATCTTGGCGTAGTCGTCTATAAATCCCAGCCCGCAGAGGACGATGACGGAAAAGAGGGCGAGCAGGATCTGGGTGTTCCATTGCGCCCACAGCATGGCGGTGATGTCCAGCACCAGGACGATGAGCAGCCCGCCCATGGTGGGAGTGCCCTTTTTGCTCGCCACCCCCGCCGACAGGCCGCCGCCTTCATGGGCGCGGTCCTCATACTCCTGCCCGAACTTGAACTGCTTGAGCCAGGGAATAAAGCGGGGGTAGAGCCACCAGCTCAGCAGCAGGGCCGTCACCGCCGCCCCCGCGCTGCGAAAAGTGATGTAGCGGAAAAGGCGCAAGGGCGAGGCGAACGGTTCCAGGGAGGTCCCGGCGGCCAAGTCAAGCATTCGTTGGCTCAGGTAAAAAAACATGTCAGTCGTGGCGCCGCGGTTCGGCGCCCGCTCCCGCCCAGGCGCGGCGCGCCGCCGCCAGGCGGAACAGGAATCTGGGATAGCCGGCCTGCGCCAGCCTGTCCCGTTGGGTCCCGGCGAATCCGGCCCGGCACAGCCAGGCGCGGCCCGCCCCGCATTTTTTGTCAATTTTCATTTTTTATCCGATGGTTGCACAAAATTTCGGTAATCCGTTCCAGCCGCATGGCGCGCGAGGCCTTGACCAGCACCGCGTCGCCCGGCCGGGCAAAGTCGTTGACGGCCCGCGCCGCGTCGTCCACGTCCAAAAATTCCACGACGTTGCGCAGGCCGCTGCCGCGGGCCGATGCGGCCATTTCCGCGGCGCGCGTCCCGATGGCGAACAAATGATCCAGGCCCAGTTCGGCGACGCGGCGGCCGACCTCGGCGTGGGCCGAGCCGGAGGATTGGCCCAATTCGGCCATGTCGCCCAGCACCGCCACCCGGCGGCCCTGGCAGGGCAGCGCGCGCAGTGTTTCCAAGGCCGCCAGCATGGAATCGGCGTTGGCGTTGTAGGCGTCGTCGAGCACCCGCACCCCGCCGGCCTGGCAAAGTTTCAGGCGCATTTTCAAGGGAGCGCAGGCGGCGAGGCCGCGCTGGATGGCCGCGCGCTCCAGCCCCAGTTCCGCCCCCACGGCCAGGGCCAAAAGCGCGTTGGCCACCTGATGCCGGCCGAGAAGCCGGATGCGATATTCGCCTTCCAGCCGCGCCTGGCGGCAGTGGACGCAAAAAACCGAGCCGGCGTCGTCGCTGCGAATGTCCACCGCCCGATAGTCGTTGCCCTCCTTCAACCCGGCGCGGATGACCCGGGCGCGAGAGCGGGCCGCCATGGATTCAGACCAGCCGTCATCGCCGTTGATAAAAAGCGTTGCGGACGCGGGCAAACCTTCGGCCATCGTTCCCTCCTCGCGCGCCACCCCGGCCAGGTCGCCAAAAAACTCCAGATGCTCGCGGCCGATGTTGGTGACGACCCCGTGGGTGGGGGCGATCATTTGCACCAGCGGGGCCAATTCGCCCGGATGGTTGGAGCCGGCTTCCAGCACGGCGGCCTGGTGGGAACGCTCCAGCCGCAACAAAGTCAGGGGCACGCCGATTTCGTTGTTGAAACTGGCTTCGCTCCACAGCGCGGCCTTTTCCTGGCGCAAGACCGAGGCGATCAATTCCTTGGTCGTGGTCTTGCCGTTGGATCCGCCGACGGCAATGACGGGCAGATCGAAGTCGCGGCGGTAACGCGCCCCCAGTTGTCCGAGGGCGCGCCGCGTATTCCCCACCGCGATCACCGCGCATTGGCAAAAATCGGCGGGCAATTTGTCCCGCTCCGCCACGATGGCGCCCACCCCGCGCCGCGCCACCTCGGGCAGGAGGCGGTGGGCGTCGAAACGGGCTCCCGCCAGGGCGAAGAAAAGATCGTTCGGCTCGGCCAGGCGCGAATCGGTGCAGAGGCGCGCCACCGTTTTGTCTGGGGAACCGTGGCGCAGTTCACCCGAGACGGCTTGGGCGATGTAATGGAGGGGGCGCGGTTCCATCGGCTATTCCAATAAAAAGGGAGGCGGCATGGGGCCTGGGTTTTTAGGGTTGACGCATCAATTGCTTTTCACGGGACGGGACCCGGCCGGAACACCGGCGGCGGCGGCCAGCGTCTGGCCGGCGGGCGCGGCGGGGTCGAGGTCGGGTTTGAGGTTCAAATAATTGGCGGCGCGCTCGGCGATGGCCTTGAAAATCGGGCCGGCCGCCCCGCCGCCGAAATGGTCGCCCTTGGGCGGTTCGTCAATGAACACGGCGATGCACAGCTCCGGGTTGTCCGCCGGGAAAAAGCCGATGAAGGAACTGAAATACTTGTCGCTCACGTAGTGTCCGTTCTCCACTTTTTCCGCCGTGCCGGTCTTGCCGGCCACCGTGTAGTGCTCCAGGCGGGCTTTGGGCGCGGTCCCCTCCTTGCCCACCACCGTTTTCAGGGCGGTGACGATTTGATTCATGGCGTCGGCGCGCGCGACCTCCCGGACCGGCTGCGGGTTATATTTGACAACTATCCGGCCGTCGGCGTCCACCAGACGGTCCACGATCATGGGGCGCATCAGCACGCCGCGGTTGGCGATGGCGCTCACGGCCATGACCATCTGCAACGGAGTCACCTCGACCCCCTGGCCCATGGGAATGCGGGCCAGGGAGATTTTGGTCCAGCTTTTGACCGGGGGCACGCTGCCATAGACTTCGCCCGGCAGAAAAATGCCGGTGCGGGAGCCGAAACCGAAGTCGCGCATGTATTGGTAAAGGGCGGCCTCACCCAGGCGCAGCCCAATCTTGGCCGCGCCAATGTTGGAGGATTTGGTGATGATGCTTTGCACCGACAGGTCGCCGTACGATTCATGGTCATGCAAGGTCGCCCCGGCGTAAAAGAAATGGCCGTGCTCGCAATTGAAGATGTCGGTCAGGCTGACCAGGCGCTCGTTGAGCGCGCCGCTGACCACCACCACTTTGAAGGTGGACCCCGGCTCGTGGTTGTCGGCGATCACCCGGTTGCGCAGCGCCTCCGCCGGAAACGCGCCGGGGTGGTTGGGATCGAAGGTGGGGCAATTGGCCAGAGCCAGAATCTCCCCGGTGCGCGGGCGCAGCATGACCGAGGAGATGCTGACGGGGCAAAGCTGGCGCATCGCCGCGGCCAGCTCGGACTCGACGATGTTTTGCAAACCGGCGTCCAGGGTCAGAACCACATTGAGTCCGTTGCGCGGCTCGATGTCCTCGTCCCGGTAAGCGACCAATTCACGCTGGCGTTTGTCCAGTTCGGTGTGCCGCCAGCCGCGGACGCCGCTGAGCTTGGAATTGTATTCCAGCTCGATGCCGTCCTTGCCGGTTTGATCTTCGCCTTCACGGCTGACATAGCCCACGACATGGGCCGCCAGAGTCTGGCCGGGATAAACGCGCTTTTGCTCATCGGCGGCAAAAATCGCCCTGGCGCGCAGCGAGCGGTAGAATAATTGTTCCTCGCTCTTGAGCTTGGATTCGTCCACGCCCAGGGAAAGGGTGGCCATGCTTTGCCTGACTTTTTCCCAGGTTTCCAGGGAGGCCAGATGTTGGAGCACGACGTAGTGAGAGAGGTTGGTTTTGCCGCCCGCCACCACCAGGCGCGGGGCCAGGCGGTCCAGCAAATACTCCTCGTTGGTTTGCAGCAACGGGGCCAGGGCATGGGCCACCGCCGCGCGGCAGTTGCCCGCCAGGGACGGATTGGTGCAGAGGAACAGGGCCGGATCGGCGCAGATCAGCTTGGCCGGGATGCTGGTGGCCAGGGGATTGCCGCGGATGTCCAGAATCCGGCCGCGCATGGGATCGCGGGCGATGGTGCGGACGGTGTTGTTGGCGGCCAGGCCGAGCAATTCTTCGTGCCGCACGACTTGCAGATTCACCAACTGCCCCGCCAGCAAGGCGAAGGCGGCCACCAACCCGAGGGCCAGCCCCATCATTTTCCGATACTGCCAAACCACGCTCATGTTAGAAAATCAGCCAGCCGCCCGCGCTGTTCGGCTCCTCCAACCGAACGGGCGCGAGCGGCGGCCAAATTAGTTGTTCCTTTCCCGCAGAATGCCCTGCGCCCGCCGCTGCTCCGCCGACGCCACCGGGGTATTGACCGGCGCTTCCGTCAGGCGGATGACTTGCGCCTGGGCGGGCGGGCCAAGGCCCAGGTTCATGCTTCTGACCTGTTTGTCCAGGGCCTCGGGCAGGCACAAGATGGCCAGTTGATCGCGCCGGGCGCGGTTGGCGCGCTCCAGTTCGGTCAGCGTGATTTCCTGCTTTTTGACTTGATCGCCCAGCACGTCAATCTGGTCCTTGAACCACACGTAACCGATGCCCGGCGGCACGAGCAGCCCCAGCAGCGCCAGCGCGGTGAGAACCGGGCCGGGCCGGAAACCGGATTCATTTTTTTTATTGCGGGCCATGTCGGAATGGGGTGTTGGAGTGCTGGAGTATTGGAGTGTTGCCTCACTCCATCACTCCAATACTCCATCACTCCGTTTGTTCGTTCTTCTTCGCTTTCATCACTTTTCCGGCGGTCCGGGACCGCCGCTACAATTTTTCCATCACCCGGCATTGGGCGCTGCGGCTGCGCGGGTTTTCCCTCAATTCCTCCGCGCCGGGCAGAATCGCCTTGCGCTGCACCCACCGCAAAATCGCCGGCCGGGGCCGCCGCAGCTCCGGCACGTCCGGTTCGTGCGCCTCGTAATCCCGCGACAGCCGGCCGCCAAATTTCTTCACCACGCGATCCTCCAATCCGTGGAAAGAAATTGCGGCCAGCCGGCCGCCCGGTTTTAAAATCTTCACCGCCGCTTCCAGTCCCCGTTGCAGATGCCCCAGCTCGTCGTTCACCACGATGCGCAGGGCCTGAAAAACTTTCGTGGCGGGATGGCTTTTTCTTCCGCCGCGGGGCGAAATCCTCTCAATCAAATCCGCCAATTGCCGCGTCCGCTCCAGCGGCCGCGTTTCCCGCTCCCGCGCAATGGCCCGGGCAATCCGCCGGGCATTGGCCTCGCCCCCGTATTCCCAAAAAATCTTCGCCAGTTCTTCGGCCCCGGTCTGATTGACCAGCGCCGCCGCCGTCAGTTCCTGCGCCGGGTCCATTCTCATGTCCAGCGGGCCGTCGCTCTGAAAACTGAAGCCCCGCTCCGGCCAATCCAGTTGGACCGAACTAAGCCCCAGGTCCAAAATCACCCCGTCGCAACTCCCCGCCTCGATCCACTGGTCCAGGCCGGCAAAACTGTCCTGCCGGATTTCAAACCGTCCCGCGAACTCCGCCAGCCGCGCGCGGGCCGCCTGCACCGCCGCCCCATCCCGGTCGCACCCAAACAGTCTTCCAGTCGGCGCGCTGGCCCGGAGCAGCGCCGCCGCGTGCCCGCCGCCGCCAACGGTCCCGTCCGCGTAGCAACCCCCCGGCCTGGGCCGGAGGGCCGCCAGGACCTCCGTTGTCAAGACTGATTTGTGAAAATACGCGGGCACTTAACATGGGTTTCAGGGCGGCATCTGCGCCAGTTGCGCCGGACCCGCCGATGGCGCCTGGGGCGCAACGGACGCCAGCCTGGCGCCCTCCGCCGGGCTTTTCAGTTTGACCCAGCGCGCCGTCACGCGCGTCCAGGGATTTCGGGCCGGCTCGCGCGCTTCGGCCTGGGGGGCGCGGGAGTCCTGCGATTTCGGTTGCACCGCCACGACTACCACATCGGCGTCGCTCAAATCGTTTCTAATCACCTTCACTTTCTCCAAAGCCAGTTCGGCCTGGGCGCGCGGACGGGAGTCGGCCGGCGGGGAGCGCAACCCGCCCCGGATGCGCGCGACGCTCTTTGGGACAAAGGCAACCACCGCCGCCAGGAACGCTTTCAATTTCAATTTTGCGGATTGGAGAAAACCGGCCCTGGGCAGGGCGTCAGCCTTGGGCGGGTCGGGTATGGCAGGACGGGCAGTCCTCTGCCCGCCGTCGGGCATTGGCCGGGGAATCAACGTCGCGCTGCCGTCGTGCGGCGGGCAGAGGACCGCCCGCCCTGCCACCGATGGCTGGCGCATTGCCCCCTCCGTCCCTTCCACCCTTCTTTCCAGTTCCGCCGCCGGCGCTTTTGCCGCCGCAAACAGCAAAGGCTGGGCGGAGGGCGCGGCCGGGCTGGCGGAAGGCCGCGCCGCCGCCGCCGCGCGCGCGACCGGCCTGAGTTTTGGAAACTTGTTCACGTTGCGCAAGCTGTAGGCCCCCGTCCGGTCTTTCACCCGGTCCAGCGTATGGCCCATCGTCAGCAAGGTGATGAGGCGGTTTTTCATTCGAGGGATTTGAGCGCGCTCGCCACCACCCGCTTTTCCTGGGAGTGCATGTCGGCGTAGCGGGCGGTGCTCCATATTTCAAAATAATCCAGCATGCCGGCGAAAACCGCCTCGGTGCCGATGCCCACCGCCTCGGCCATTTCGGCGGGAATGACGATCCGCTTGGCGCTGTCCAGTTCCACCTTGACGGAAGCGCTGCCGATGTGGCGTTTGAGCGAGGTTTTTTCGGGGGCGGGCATGTTCTCAATTTTTTCCCGGAGCTTGTCCAATTGCTCCGGCGGCAAGACCCGCAGGCAGGGGCCGCAATCGTGCTGCGGCCAGACGATCATGGTCAACTCGACCGGTTTGGCCGTGCGCCACGGCAGGGGCATCTGCACCCGCCGGTTCGCATCCACCGTATAACGGTAGAGCGACTGATACGTCACTTTCCTGGCGGCTGGGGCCGGCATAACTCGTTTTATATTTCAGTTGGCCATCACGGCGCAACCACAAAAAAATACATTATTATACAAACTTCCACAAGTGTTCCCGCATTTTCCCGCTTTTACCCAAATTGTCAATGGAAATCTTCCAGTTTTTTTCAATAAAGTTATGCACATTTTATTCACCGGATGTTAGCCTGCCTGGAGATGCCGTCCGGATTGCGCACCGCCGATTTCGAAATCGAGATCCCGCCCGGATTGATCGCCGCCCGGCCCGCCCCGGCCCGCGACCAATCCCGCCTGCTGCTGGCCAGACGCGATGTGCAAACCATTGAACACCAGCAGTTTCCGGACTTGCTAAACCATCTGTACGCCGGGGATGTGCTCGTCTTGAACGATTCGCGCGTCATCCCGGCGCGGCTGCGCGGACGCAATCCTCAGACCGGCGGCCACTTTGAAATCCTGCTGCTGGAAGAAACCGCGGCCAACGTCTGGTGGGCCATGCTGCGCCCGGGCCGGCGCGCGCGCCTTGGGACGCGCATCGAGATTCTCGACCATCGCCGGTGGCCCGCCGGCATCGCCGCCACGGTCGAGGAAATCAACCCCGCCGGCCACCGCCGCCTGCGCTTCTCAGATGTCAATAATATATTTTCCGAACTGGACGCCCTCGGCGAAGTCCCCCTGCCCCCTTACATCCAACGGGACGGGACGGAGCCGGAGGACCGCGAGCGGTATCAGACGGTTTACGCCCGCGCGCCCGGCAGCGTGGCGGCCCCGACGGCGGGTTTGCATTTCACGGAGCCGCTGCTGGAAAAAATCCGCGCGCGCGGCGTGAAAATCTGTTTCGTGACCCTGCATGTGGGCGCGGGGACCTTTGCGCCGGTCAAGGCGGAATTGCTGGCGGAGCACCGCATGCACCGGGAGCGGTTTGAAATCACTCCCGAAACCGCGCGTCTCCTTGCCGAAGGCAAGGCGGCCGGGGCGCGCATCGTGGCGGCGGGCACGACCACGCTGCGCGTTTTGGAAAGCGTGGCGGCGGCGAACGCCGGGCGGATCGTCCCCGGGCGCGGCGCGACGGATGTTTTCATTTACCCGCCGTATGAATTTAAAATCGTTGACTCGCTCCTCACCAATTTCCACTTGACACGCTCCACCCTGCTCATGCTGGTGTGCGCCTTCGCCGCGCCGGGGGGGACCGGCGGGCGGGAGTTTGTCTTCCGGGCCTACCGCGAGGCGGTGGAGCGGCGCTACCGTTTTTTCAGCTATGGCGACGCCATGCTGCTGGTTTAGGAAATGCTAAAGGCTAAAGGCTAAATTTTAGCAAACAGTGGCTCACTTGGCGCCCAGAATGTTGATGCTGGCCAGGGGGCGTCGGCTCGGCCTCAGTGAGAAAAAATGGGATTTCCCGTCATTGTAAGGCCCTTCGTAATCGTCCGGAGCGAGCTGGAAAACGTCCCTCCAGCAGGAGATCGTGCCGTCCTTCGCCAAGGCCCAGTTCTCCCACAGAAAACCCCCCGAGGCGGCCAGCCAGTCCTGGTACCGGCTCGGGTGCTGGGTTTGAAAGGAGTTGCGGTTAATCGCCCAAAACGTGCCATCCGCCTCGATGGCCAGAAATTGATCGCCGTCCATGGACACGCCAACCCAATCTGATTTGGTTCCGATGTGACCAAGCTCTAACACGCCGCCTCTGGGAATTTGAGAGCCAAAAATGGTGGGGATGCTGGGGCGGTCCGCCGGGTTAATATGGAGGGGACGTTGAGCGCCGGCCCACAAGGTGCCATCGGTGCGGACACCCATCGTCAGCCAATCATCGCCCGCCAGCGACGCCCAATTGGTCCCCTCCAGGTCCGCGCGCACCAATCGGTGGTACACAGAATAGTTGGTGATTCGTCCGCTCACGGGCTTGCCGTCGTAGCCCCAGGTCCAGAGACTCCCGTCGCGCTTGACGGCCATGGGCTGTCCCTTGGCAAAGACATCCACCCAATCCGAATCCTGCCAAAGCTGCACAGGCCCGGGAATTGCATCGGGGCGCCCGTTCGTATTGAGATGGCCAGGGAGGATTCCAGACCCATCGTATCCCCATCCCCAGATCGTGCCGTTCTGTTTGAGGGCCAGAAAAAAACTCCCTGCCGCCACCACCTTCTTCCAATCCGAGTCGGATCCAATCTGGCCGGAGCCGGCCCGGCGGGAAAACTTCCAGAGCGTTCCGTCTGATTTGAGGGCGGCCGCGCCTTCCGTGTAAGTGGCTGCCAAGTCCACCCAGTTGGAGCCGGCGACAAAACGGCCGGAAAGGTTTTTCAATTGCCGGTCTGGTCTGGCCCGGTCAGTTTTGCCGGCCCAAAGCCGGCCGTCGGGCAGCAAGGCGTAAAAACACTGATCTCCCCCTGCGCCAGCAATAATGGCCTGTCCCGGGCCGCTCAACCGGGCCGGGCCGTGGCGCGGTTCCAGCGGCATGAAATACTCCCAGGAGCGGGCGTAAATCGCGCTGGCCACCAGCAACACAGAGGCAAAAACGGCGAAGACCCGGATTAAATTTCCCGCCCAGAGCGGCCAGCCGGTTTGCAACAATTTGTAATTCCGGAACGCCATCCAGAAATAGGCGATGAGGAAGGACGGAACGGCGAGGGCAGGAAAAAGCAAACCGCCAAAACTAATCACGGCCGAGCCAAGGCCGAATTTCGGCAGCAAAATTCCAACGGCTGTCAATAACAGGATTGGAAACAGCAAGCCCACCGTGAAGGCTTGCAACATGCCACGGCTCATGGTGGAAGCGAAAAAGGATGCCGCGGCCATGCCGGCGGCGGCTGAGACAAGACCTCTCAACGGGCCGAATCCGATCCATTGACGGCTGTCGCCGCCAACATTCTCCAACACCCAAGGAACCAGCCCGCCCAGCGCGATTCCCAGCGCCATCACCACCGCGAATTTGACCAGGAATTGATTTCTCTTGCGCACTGGCAGGCATAGAAGGCTTTCCAGCGTGTTGTAGCGCCGCTCCTCCGCCACCGCCACGCATCCCACCACAAAGGGCGCCGCCAGCCAGAGAAACCCCGCGAAATCCAAGACCTGCTTCCGTGCCGCCCATTCCGGCGCAAAATGGCGCGCGCCCAAAGCCGCCAGATGCAAAAATGCGAGCAAGGGAAGAAGAACCATAGTGACCTCCTGCATTCGCAGTTCTTTGAAAATCAGCGCCGAGCACGGGCCGCGCCTTTTCTGGAGTCCGAAGCCAAGCCAGCGCAAGGGCAATCCTCGCACCTTCGGCAAAGATATTTGCCTGCCGGTCCAAGCCAAAGGCACATCCTCCGCGCCAAGAAAGAGCCGTCGTGCCACAAAAAATCCCAGCGCCGAATAGGCCGTCATGACGCAAAAGACGACCCGTTCCATCAAGGCATCGTTGTCAATCCAATGCAAAGAAGCGAGGAACGTGGCCATGAGCAACGCGGCTGGGGCCATGACGGCGGCAAAGAAAGCCGTCGTCAGGTCCCGCAACAACAGCGTGCTCCAGAGGCCGCTGGAAAAGGCCACGAGCGTCGCCACCCCGCTGCCCACGGCCATGTCCGTAAAAGAATCGAAATAAAAATCATAAAAGAAAAATTGACGGCTCAACCACCCGCACCAGACAAACACAGCCCAGGCGGACAGCATCGCCAGAGCGAGCAGCCCGGCCTTGATCTTCCAAAAACGCTGGCGCTTTTCCGGCTGGCTCAACAGGAGGCCGAACGTCCCGCAACTCATTTCCTGTCCAAATGGAGTCAAACCTAAGAATAATACCGCCAGGTCAAAACACGGCATGATCGCGCCTTGATAATTCCGGCCCGTCCAAAGCGGCAGCGTGGCAACCGCCAGCGCCGCCACCCAGGCCGGCAGCAGCAACCGCAGTTCTTTGCGCAGCAGTGTGTTCATGGGGTGTTGAAGAGGTTGAGGCTCAACAGCGGCCTCTGTTTCGGTTCGGGAAGACCCAATATGCTGCGATATTGCGGCGACCAGACCGACAGCGTCCCGTCCGCCGCCAGGGTGGTGATCCACTCGCCCGGCGCGATTGTCACCGCCATCCAGTCGGAGTAATCGCTGGGGCGCCAAGCCTCCGGCGATCCGGGTTCGTTTTGCATCCACAACGTGCCGTTAGTCTTGACAGCAGCGACGGACCAAAAAGTGCCGGCCACCTCCCGCCATTCCGAGCTGCCTCCGATGCGCACCGCCTGTTCATGCAGACCTGCCGGAGAATCCTGCCCAAAAAGGCGGCCAGACAACAGGCCCGCCGCCCACAACCCGCCGTCCCCGGACACCGCCACCTGGATTTGGGATTGGCCGGCCAGGGATGACCAATTGGTCCCTGTGAAAGCGCCGCGCGCCGCTTGGAAAATATCCCTGACGACGATACTTCCGTCCGGCTGCTCCTCCATCAATTGCCGATCCTCCAACTGCCATACGCTCCCGTCGCGTTTCACCCCGAAGACGCAGCGGCCGGCGGAATAAAGGCCGCACCAATCCGACCCGTAACCGAGGAGCGCCACCGGGGCGCCATCCGCAGCCGGCCGCGCCTGCCGCCAGCGGACGCTTCCGATCTTCCCGCTTTCATACGCATTTGTCGAATGCCACAGCGTGCCATCCAGTTTCAGCGCCATGAGATAGTCCTGTCCCTCGGCCACCGCCTGCCAATCGGCCGCGTCGCCGATTCGGGTGGCGCGGGCCGATGAATCAATTTTCCAAAGGGTGTGGTCGGATTGAATTCCCGCCGCGCCGGTCCGGGCGGAAGCGAGATCAACCCAGTTCGAACTGTCAACAAATTTTCCAGGCGCGCGTGCGGCCTTCCGGTCAAAAGGAGGTTCGACTCGCTCCGCCCAAAGCCGGCCGTCGGGCAAAAGGACAAAAAAGCCCCAGGCCGGCTTCTTCCAGTCGAACGCGTAGGAAGCGGCCACTTTCATCCGTCCAGCCCCCGCCGCGCTGATCCGCGGCGGACCATGGGCCGGTTCCAGTCGCATGAAGCATTCCCACGGTCGCGCATGGATCAGATTGGAAACCAGCAAGGTCAGGGCCGCCGCCGTCAATAATCCGAATAAATTGGCAAGCCACATCTGCTGGTTCACCTGGAGCCGCCGGAAATTCCCGTAGGCCAGCCAGAAGAAGGCCGCAATGGCCGCCGGCCAGGCCAGGGCGCGAATGTGCAAATCCATCACAAAAAACTGGCTGATTTCATCGTAGGCGCGAGTCAGCCGGGCCAATGTCGTTTCTCTGAGATGTCCTTCGTACCAATGCTCGCCCAAGAACGGAGGGACGTACCCGGGATGAAGCGCAGTGATCACGGAGACGGCGGAGAAGGCCAGCATGATCAGCACCAGGCCGATGCCGAGGGCTTGAATGGTGGTCCGGCTGAGAGTGGAGGCGTAGAAGGCAATGGCGGCGGTCAAAACGGACAGGATGGCGAAGGCATCGAGGCTGGACAGCCCGGCGAAGTTGGCCCTGACGCCCGCCCAATGGCTCAGGCCGCTCACCAGCCAGGGCATCACCGCGCCAAAAACAACTCCCAGGTAAAGCACGACGACTAACTTCATTCCAAAGAGCGTGCGTTTCCGCGCCGGCAGACAAAGCTGGTCTTGCAAGGTGTTGAGCCTGCGCTCCTCCGCCACCGCCGCACTCCCGAGCACCAGCGGAACCAGGAGCCAGGGCATCCAAAACAACTCGCCCAATCCAAAAATGAAACCATTTAATGCGGAGGGCTTTCCCGCCAAAACCAAAATTGCCGCCAGATAAATCAGCCCCAACCCCGCCGCCATGAACAAGGTGACTTGCTGCATCTGCAGTTCCTTGCCAAGAAGCGCCGCCCAGGAACCGCGCTTTTGTTGGAATACCCAACCCAGCAGCCGCAGGGAACGTCCGCTCGAAGCCGGCAACGAAACCTCCTCGTTGCCCCACGGCGTGTCCTGCGCCCGAAGAAAAAGCCTTCCCGCCAGCGCGAATCCAGCGATGGAATAAACTCCCATCACCACCACCTCCGCCAGCAGAGCCTGGGGCCCGTCCCCCGCCAGCCATTGCACCAGGACCAAAATCGCCGCGGGAACAAACAGCGAAAACCAGAACGCCGCCGTCACCTGGCGAAACAAAAGCGTCGTCCAAAGTCCGCCGGAAACCACCACCATCGCCAGCAGCGCATCAAAGCCGGCCAGCGGGCCAAAACCGGTCAGCACCGAGGAAAACGGCATGTTCTTCATCATCACGATTCCACGGGTGCGCAGTTGCCAGGACAAGCACATGGCCGCCAGAGACAAGGCCACCGCGGCCGCCAGCGCGCTCATCTTGATCCACCACAGACGCCGCCGCGTTTGCGGCTGGGCCAGCATCAGGCTGAACGTGCCAAAGCTCAGCTCCTGTCCAAACGGCGACAGGGCCAGGAACAAAGTTCCCAGGGCAAAACAGGCGATGGAGACGATGCCGACGGCCAATCCATTCCGGGCAAACCACGCCGCGTGCGTACACCAGGCGGGCACCGTCGTCATCACCACGGTGGCCACCCAGGCCGGCAGCAGCAACCGCAGTTCCTTGCGCAAAACAATGCTCATGGCTTGGCCGGGCTGAGGATTTTGGAGGAGACAAAAATCTCTTCGAGCGACAACGTTTCGCAGCGCACTTCCTCCGGGTGGCTGGCGCGCAGGATTTCCAGCAGCGGCCCGCTCGACCCGTTGCAGAGCAATTCCATTTCCCGTCCGTT
>Ga0187848_10001881_pt1 | contig 17263 bp, 11 predicted proteins | sample June2016WEW_4_40_FD_132424 | JGI IMG/M metagenome (GOLD analysis project Ga0187848, IMG submission 132424) | Peatland microbial communities from SPRUCE experiment site at the Marcell Experimental Forest, Minnesota, USA - June2016WEW_4_40 | ecosystem: Environmental > Terrestrial > Soil >... | reverse complement strand
TTCGCTTTCAGGTCCACATTCAGTTCACCATAGTTGTCGGGAATGATTTTGCGTTCGCCAAAATTGTTGGTCCATTGGCCCCGGTGGGAATCGGAAGAGCTTTTCGCCATTTGAAAACCGTTGGTCAGGCCCGGTTCAAAACCGAGTCTTGACTCCAGCACAACCGGTTTTCCCAAAAACTCGATCTTGTAAGCCGGCGCCCCATCGCCCTCCAGCAGAAACTCAACCACCACCTTGCCGTCGGGGGACTTGATCTGCTCCGCCGCCGGGGCGGCCCCGGGCCTGGCCATTGCCAGCGCGAGCGCGAGAACCATTTGGCCCAGGAGCTTTTGCAAATTCATCATGGATAATTCAGGCGAAAAAACACCCTGCTGTTCATCCGATTCAAAGTAAAGCCCATTTCCTTGCCATCGAAGCAGAAGCAACCCCGTCCAATCGGCAGTATCCTAATTCGGGGAGCGCGCGCGCCTCGCGTGCAGTCAGCGACGCCCTCGTCGCTGACATCGGTGGGTGGGTTCAGCGAGGGCGCTGAACCCGGTACGCGAGGCGCGTACGCTCCCAAAAATGGCGCGCTGTAGCGTCGGTCTATGACCGTCGCATTTCCCCCCCCCCGGCGCAGGTGGGCCGGGCTGTGTAGCGTCGAGCCTGTGGCTCGACAAAATCCCCTCGCCCCACGCAGTGGGGAGAGGGCCAGTATGAGGGTCCCTCCGATCGTCAACCAACCCCATCAATCTATTTGATCTTTAGCCAGACCGTGGCTCAATCCTCCCCCTATGACATCCCCCCACCCGAACCCGTTGGGTGGCACCGGCGACCCGCCTGTCCCGGTCGGCGACCCGCCGACCGGAACGAGAGAAACCATCGCCAAATTTGGCAGCACTTACCAAAACCTGAACGCCGTCAACCAATTGTAAACGCTGCCTTCTACAGCGTAACTGAAATGAAATCCAAACCGCCAATTTATCGAAGCGACTCCTATTCTTCGGACAAACCAATTGTCTCGAAGAAAGAGGACCTCCTCGGGCGGGCGAAATTTGCAGAACAATTAGCTCATGACCTTCAGGCTTGGGAGGGCAGAGATTCACTTGTGGTTGCAGTCTATGGCAGTTGGGGCTCTGGGAAAACCTCGCTAAAAAACATGGTGTTGTAGGCTAACCGGCGAAAACGAACATCCCAGCTTCCAGTAGTCGAATTCAATCCATGGCAGTTGTCCGGGACGGGCGGAATTCCAATTTCATTCTTTCGCGAGTTGGGCATTGCTTTGCGACATGAAGGCCCAGACAACGATGTCGAAAAGCGCTCCAAAAAGCTCCAGACCTACGCGGCAAGCCTTTCCCTGCTTGGTTCAACGGCTGCTTGGGCTGGGAAAGCCGCGCAATTTTGCGGCATGCCGGGAGCTCCGCTAATCGAAACTGCTGGCAAAAACATTAAGGTAATAGCAGGAGTAACTAAAGAGGGTAGCGAAGCATTGCGGTTAGAAAGCGATCTAGCAAAGGGTCTTGAAGATCAGAAGCGCGAGTTGTCAGAGATGCTGTCCCGATTACCACAGCCACCACTCCAATACTCCACCACTCCGTTCTGATACGGCGCTCACCCGTTTTTTTTTAGAACCAAGCCAAATCCTCAGTATCCTAATCATAATCCTTATCTTAATCCTTCCCCCCCCCGTTCTCCATTCTCCATTCTGCATTTGCCCCTAACGGCTTCCTAACGGGTATTCTAACGGGTCCGACCTCAAAAAAACCCTTGTTTTACAATGGGTCTAACGGGTTAACGGGTCCAGACCCCTGGAGAGGTGCCCTGCGCGTCCTGCTGCCCCCATCATCGCCCCAGCACTCCACCACTCCAACACTCCGTTCCCTGTTGTGTCCTGCGCTGCCCCGCCACCAGCGAGGCCCGCAACAATCGGGCAAATCGGGCTTTGCAAAGCCAACCCCGTCCTGCATCGTAAGGCACAGTTATGAAAATAAATCCCTTTGCGGGAAAACCAGTGGAGGCCGGGATGCTGGTCAACGTGCCCCGGCTCGTCACCGCCTACTATACCGGGGCTCCCGACCCCGCGATCCCCGCCCAGCGGGTGGCCTTTGGCACCTCCGGACATCGCGGCACGGCCTTCAACAGCTCTTTCAATGAAGATCACATCCTGGCCATCACGCAAGCCATCTGCCTCTATCGCAAGCGGCAGGGAACCGATGGCCCGCTCTTTCTGGGCATTGACACCCACGCCCTGTCGGTCCCGGCCGCCGCCACCGCCCTGGAAGTGCTGGCGGCCAACGGAGTCGAGGTGATGATTGCGCCTGGCGATGAATACACGCCGACCCCGGTCATTTCTCATGCGATTTTGACCTATAACCGCGGCCGGAAGACCGGGCTGGCCGATGGCATCGTCGTCACCCCCTCCCATAATCCGCCGCCGGATGGAGGCTTTAAGTACAATCCGTCCCACGGCGGCCCGGCGGACACGGTGGCCACTGGTTGGATCGAAAGGAGGGCCAATGAGTTCCTTGAATCCCGCCTGGACGGGGTGAAGCGCCTGCCGCTGGCGCGCGCCCTCAACGCCGCCACCACGCACCAGCACGACTATCTCAGCGCCTACATTGCCGATCTGGGCAACGTCGTTGATATGGAGGTCATCCGCGGCGCGAAACTTAATCTGGGTGTTGATCCACTGGGCGGCGCGGGCGTCCATTATTGGGGACGAATCGCCGAACGCTATGGTTTGAATCTTACGGTGGTCAACGAAACGGTTGATCCCACCTTCCGGTTTATGACGGCGGATTGGGATGGCCAGATCCGGATGGACCCTTCCTCGGCCTATGCCATGCAGCGGTTAATCGCGATGAAGGACCGCTTTGACCTTTCCTTCGCCTGCGACCCGGACCATGACCGGCACGGGATTGTCACCAAGAGCAAAGGATTGCTGCCGCCCAATCACTACCTCTGCGCCGCGATCTCTTATCTTTTTCAGAACAGGCCGAAGTGGCGCAACCAGGCGGCGGTCGGCAAAACCTTGGTCAGCACACAGATGATTGATCGCGTCACCGCCAAGCTTGGCCGCAAGCTTTACGAAGTGCCCGTCGGCTTCAAGTGGTTCGTGGATGGCTTGCTCGACGGTTCTCTGGCCTTTGTTGGCGAGGAGAGCGCCGGGGCCACGTTCGCCCGTCTGGACGGCGCCGTTTGGACGACGGACAAAGATGGAATGGTCCCGGCACTCCTGGCGGCGGAGATGACAGCCCGGACCGGTCGCGATCCCGGCGAAATCTACGCCCAACTCACGCGCGAGTTCGGAGAGCCTGTCTATGACCGCGTCGAGGCGCCGGCCACGCCGGAACAAAAGGCGCTGTTGGCGAAACTCTCACCGCAACAAGTTAAGATTACCAGGCTGGCGGGCGAAGCAATTGAGTCCGTCCTTACCCACGCCCCGGGCAACGGCGCTCCCATCGGCGGGTTGAAGGTGGCGGCGGCCAGCGGATGGTTCGCGGCGCGTCCGTCGGGGACCGAGAATATCTACAAAATTTACGCGGAGAGCTTCCGGGGAGCGGATCATCTGCGCCTTCTCCTGGAGGAAGCCCAGACGATTGTCAGCGATGCCTTGGCGGCGTCCCCGCAGGCGCCAGCCATTCCGTCCGGGCCAAAACCGAAGGAGAAATGATGAGCCAACAAACACAAGTTACCCACCCCATATACAACCTCCTGCCCACAGAAGTCGAGGGATTCGATTCCTTGGCGGAACTGGCCTTGGACCTGCGCTGGTCGTGGAATCATTGCGCCGACGAAGTGTGGCGGCTGCTGGATCCTCCCCTCTGGGAACTGACGCAGAATCCCTGGGTCGTCCTGCAGACCGTCTCGCGGGACCAGCTCAAGCGCGTGCTGGCCGATCCTGCCTTCCGCAAAAAAGTGGATGACCTGCGGCAGGCCAAGCGTCAGGCGGCGGAGACGCCGGCGTGGTTTCAGCAACATCACCCGCGGGATCCCTTGAGCTGCGTCGCCTATTTCAGCATGGAATTCATGTTGAGCGAAGCGCTGCCCATTTACTCAGGCGGGCTTGGCAATGTGGCCGGCGACCAGCTCAAAGCGGCCAGCGACTTGGGGGTGCCGGTGGTTGGACTTGGGCTGCTCTACCAGCAAGGCTACTTCCGCCAGGTCATTGACAAGGACGGCGCGCAACAGGCCCTCTACCCGTACAACGAACCCGGCCAATTGCCCATCACGCCGCTGCGCCACCCGAACGGCGAGTGGCTGCGCCTGGAGATCGCCCTGCCCGGCTACTCCGTCTGGCTGCGCGCCTGGCAGGTCCAGGTTGGGCGGGTCAAACTATATTTGCTTGACAGTAATGACGCGGCCAATTTCCCCGCCCATCGGGGCATCACCAGCGAGTTATATGGAGGCGGGCCGGAGTTGCGCCTCAAGCAGGAACTGCTCCTCGGCATCGGCGGTTGGCGGCTGCTCGCCGCGCTCGGCATCCATCCCGAAGTCTGCCACCTCAATGAAGGGCATGCCGCCTTCGCCGTCTTGGAGCGCGCCCACAGTTTCATGGAGGAGACCAGGCAGCCCTTCGAGGTCGCGCTGGCTGCCACGCGGGCGGGGAATCTCTTCACCACCCACACGGCCGTGGTCGCCGGCTTTGATCGCTTCTCTCCGGATCTCATCGAACAATACCTTGGCCGCTATGCCGCGCAGAAACTCGGCATTACGCTGCGGGACCTGCTGGCCCTGGGCCGCCAGAATCCGGACGACTCTTCGGAAAGTTTCAACATGGCCTATCTGGCCATTCGCGGCAGCGGCGCCGTCAATGGCGTCAGCCGCCTGCATGGAAAAGTCAGCCGGCGCCTTTTTCAGCCTCTCTTTCCCCACTGGCCGGCGGACGAAGTGCCCGTCGCCCATGTCACCAACGGAGTCCACATGCCAAGCTGGGACTCCGCCGCCGCCGACGATCTTTGGACGAAGGCCTGTGGCAAAGACCGCTGGCTGGGGACCACCGAACCTCTCGAGCAGGACATTCGCCGCGTCTCCGACGCCGACCTCTGGCAATTGCGCACCGCGGCCAGCAAGTCGCTCATTGACTACGCCCGCCTGCGCCTGGCCCACCACTATGCCGCCGCGGCCGCGTCGCCTGAGTCGGTCGAGGAGGCGAGGCATCTCTTTGATCCCAACATCCTGACCCTGGGCTTTGCCCGGCGCTTCGCCACCTACAAGAGACCCAACCTGCTGCTGCACGATCCGGCGCGCCTGCTGCGCCTGCTCTCCAACCCGCAGCGCCCGGTGCAACTCATCCTGGCCGGCAAGGCCCACCCCGCCGACGCGCCGGGACAGGCCCTCGTCCAGCAATGGATCCGCTTCATTCGCCAACCCGAGGTCCGTCCTCATGCCATTTTCTTCAGCGACTACGACATGCTCCTGACGGAGCGCCTGGTGCAGGGGGTGGATGTATGGCTCAATACGCCCCGCCGCCCCTGGGAGGCCTGTGGAACCAGCGGCATGAAGGTGCTGGTCAATGGCGGCATCAATCTCTCGGAATTGGACGGCTGGTGGGCCGAAGCTTACGCGCCGGAACTGGGATGGGCGTTGGGGGACGGCCAGGAGCACGGGGATGATCCCGCTTGGGACGCCGCCGAAGCCGTGGCCCTTTACGAGCGCCTCGAACGCGAGGTGATTCCCGAGTTTTACACCCGCGACCACAAGGGCATTCCCACCGCCTGGGTCGCGCGGATGCGGGAAAGCATGGCGCGGTTGACCCCGCGCTTCTCCGCCAACCGCACTGTGCGCGAATACACCGAACAGCACTACCTCCCGGCTGCCGCCGCCTGCCGCAGGCGTGTCGCCGATAAAGGCGCCGTTGCCAGGCAAATAGCCGCCTGGCAACACCGCCTGGAACAGAAATGGGCCGCGTTGCGCTTCGGCCCAATGAAAATTGAAACTCATGGCGGGCAGCACCATTTTGAGGTTCAGGTCTGTCTCAATGACCTCGACCCCACGGCCGTGCGAGTCGAGCTTTACGCCGACGGAGTCAACGGCGGCAGCCCGCTGCGGCAGGAGATGAAGTGCGTTGGCCAGCGGGTCGGAGCGTCGGGCGGCTGCGTTTACTGCGCCGCTGTGTCCGCCGCCCGCGCGGCGGGGGACTATACGGCGCGAGTGCTGCCAAACTGCGACGGCGTTGCCATCCCGCTGGAAGACGCGCGAATCCTGTGGCAGCGGTGATCCGCTCGATGGAAAACAAAAACGGGCGGTCGAACCCCGGCGCGGTCCTCCCGGTGCGCGGGCGCGTCATGGACATTGCCGGAACTCCCATCCGCGTCTAACCCCTCTTCCAGTGGTTTGGTGTTAATTGCGGGGCTGTTGGTTCTCGCTACGGCCAGCCGCCGCCGACCGTGGTCGATAAAGGCACTTGACAATGCGGCACGGTTCGCGCACATAGATCCCCACCAAGAAAGATGCGTTCTCGTTTCGCGTACAAAAATCGGAAATCCTGCCAAGAGCCTGCCAGGAACACGCTCCGCCAAATCGTGATGCTGGTATTCGGCGTCCTGGCTGTATTGGCATTTCAAGTCTCTTCCGCCGCGTCCGGCGGCGCTGCTCCCGGCTCCGCGCCTGAAAATGCTCCTCGCAGCATCGCGCCTTACTTCACGCCAGCCACATCGTCCCCCAAGGCGCCGGACGCCGACGGATTCCTCCAGCGCTGGCTGCTGCTCGATCCGATTAAAAAGCCAAACCGCAGCAACACCGTGTTCACCGACACCTACGTCCGCAACGCCCTCACTGCCGAGTACTTTACCAACCAGTTCACCGTGGTTCCACACGACGGCGACAAGGTGACGGTAGCCGGCGATGAACTCACCTGGCATGCCCTGGACTCCGCCAATTTCAACGTCAAACTCTTTCGCTTCGCCTATGGCCTGAACCAGCCGGCGTACGGCGTCCTGTTCTGGGCCGTTACCGTCGTCAACAGCCCGCGGGAGATGCAGAACGTTCGCATGGCGGTCGGCTCCAATTCGGCGTCCATGTGGTGGCTCAACGGGAAGGAAGCCGTTGACCTCTTCGGCGATCGGCGCATGGTGATGGATGACTGCGTCTCCAAACGCCTCACCCTCAACAAGGGCAGGAACGTCATTCGCGGCGCCGTCATCAACGGCCCCGGCATGAGCGATTTCTGCCTCCGCTTTATTGATGAGAATGGTGACCCGATCAAGGATATCAGCCTGAGCCTTGAAAACGCTGGAAATTAAAGTCCAATTCCCGCCCATTTTATGAAATCCCGAATTCTGCCAGCAGCGGCTGCCGCCCTGCTCGCTCTCTGGCTGTCTCCTCCGGCATTGGCTCTGGACGGCGAACCCTACATCCACGATCCCTCGACCGTCGTGCTGTGCGACGGCAAGTATTACACTTTCGGCACCGGTGGCACCGGCCTGGTTTCCGACGACGGTTGGACCTGGCACGGCGGATCCCGAGTTAACGGCGTCGGCGCGGCCCCCGACCTTATTCACCTGGGGGATCGTTACTATATGGCCTATTCCTCGACCGGCGGCGGTTTGGGGGGAGGACATGCCGGCTCGATCCACGTGATGTGGTCCAAGACGCTCGACCCCAAATCCCCCGACTACGGATTTAATGACAACACCATCGTCGCCTCGTCGGACGGCGTCGAAGACTGCGACGCTATTGATCCGGGGTTCCTGCTCGATCCCACAGATGGCCGCCTCTGGGTCACCTACGGAACTTACTTCGGCTTCATCCGGATCGTCGAGCTTGATCCCAAGACGGGCCATCGCGTCGCCGGCAACCTGGCCATTAACATCGCCATTGACTGCGAAGCCACGGACCCCATCTACCGCGACGGTTGGTATTATCTTCTGGGCACTCACGGCACCTGCTGCGACGGCGCGAACTCTACCTACAACATCCGCGTGGGCCGCTCCAGGAAAGTCACAGGCCCCTACCTGGACAACAATGGCAACGACATGCTTAAAGGCGGCGGCAAGCTGGTCGCGGCCGCCAGCGGTCGCTTTGTCGGGCTCGGCCATTTTGGCCTGATGGACTTGGGTGACGGCGTGGAGAAATTCTCCTGTCATTACGAGGCCGACCTGGACCGTAGCGGCCGCAGCGTGCTGGACATACGCCCGTTACTCTGGAAAGACGGATGGCCCGTGGCCGGCGACAACTTCAAGGAAGGCACCTATCAAATCCAGTCCGAAAACAGCGGCTACGCGCTGGAGCTGGCCGTGGATTTCGTGCGGATGGCTGGCGGCCGCGGCGGATTTGGTGGCCGTGGCGGCCGTGGCGGATTTGGTGGTGGCGGCGGAGCACCCGGGGGCACCAATGCACCCGGCGGCACCAATGCGCCGGGTGGTCCCGGCGCGGGCGGCGGTTTCGGTGGCGGATTTGGGGGCCGCGGCGGTGGCGGACCTGTCACCCCGGTCCCCGCCCAGGAGCTTGCCCAAGTATCATCGAACTGGCCCGCCGGCAACCTCGACCTTCGCCTCGGCGACTACATGTTCCGGCCCCATCAGAAGTGGATGATCACGGCCGTCACCAACGGCGGCGGCTATCCCGGCTCGCCCTACTTCGAGATCACCATCGCCGGCACGGATCGCGCGCTGGCGGCAACGGAAGACGCCGAGCTGGCGGCCGTTCCCACTTTTACAGGCGCGCCCGAACAGTTGTGGCGCCTGGACCAGTTGACCGATGGCACCTACCGCATCATGCCCAAGACGGTCCCCAATTCCAAGGAACCCCTGGCCCTGACCGCGGCTGGCTACAGCACGCCGACCTTGGCGAAGTTCGACCCCAAGAGCGACAAGGGGCGCTGGAATCTTAGAACGCCGTAAAGAAGCTACGTTAATCGTTGGCAATTTGATCGGGAAGCGGCCGGTAACGCCGGACAAATTAGATGGCAAGTAATGCCATGTGCTTCTTGGGCGTTAGAGCGAATAGAGAGACGCGCGGGTTGTCGCCCGCGCGTCTTTTTCATGATGCCGCTCACTGGCGCGCCGCGATGCGGGCCCGAAGACCTGCAATTCCGGCAGCACCACTCGCTTGGGAGTCTTGACGTGCGCCGTTCCTGTCTTTAACGTGGGCTCATGAAAATCACCGTCGTCTCACGCTCCAGGCGTGCGTCTCTGGCAAACCGCCTCATGAGTCGTCCTTGCTTGATGCTCTGGGTTAGTCTGTTGCTCCCGGGCATTTTGTTCGCCGCCGACACGATCCCGGCGCCAGGCCTGAAGCTCCCCCCTGCGGAAGCTGACAAAGTCATCACCGAACAAGATGTCACTGCCGCGCGCGTCAGCGATTCAATCCCGGCTTCTTCCATAGGCGAGCCGGTCAGCTCCGTCAAACTCTCCGCGGCACGTTGGGTGGCGGGCGCCGCCAGCGTAAGTTATGCGGTCGTGGACGGTTCGATGGCACCAGTGGATCCCAAGGGCAAGCCCATTAACTTTCGGGTGGTTCTCCCCGGAAAATGGTCGCGCCGGGCGGTGCAACTCGGTGGCGGCGGCATGAACGGGACCATCCCCAACGTGAATCGAAACGATCTTCTAACCAAAGGCTTTGTGATATTCGGCAGCGACTCGGGCCACCAAATGGGTGGCTTTCCGGGCATGGGCGGTTTCCCCGGCATGGGCGCTCCGCGAGGCGGGTCGGGTTTCGCTCCGGGGGCCATGCCGGCGGGCGATGACTGGGCCACCAACGAGGAAGCCATCCGCAATCTCGGCTACATGCAGATGAAGAAAACACATGACGCCGCCATGGTAATCATGCAACGGGTTTACGGAGAGCGCCCCCGTTTCACCTATTATTTTGGCAGTTCCCAAGGCGGCCGGGAGGCGCTCACCGTCGCGCAGAGATACCCGGCAGACTACGATGGCGTCGTGGCGGACGTTCCCATTCTCGGCTTCTCCACCTTGATGCTGGCACCTGAGTTGATTCGCATTCAAGAGAAGCCGAAAGTCAACTGGGCTCCCCGCGCGAAGGTCAACGCCATTCGGGGCGAGTTCCTGCGCCAGGCGGACAAGCTGGACGGGCTGGAAGATGGCATAATCAACAATTACATGGCGGCGCGGGCGCTCTTTGACATGTCGGAAGGTGCGCCAGACCGTGATCCTTGGGCGGCTTTGCGCGCGCCCGGCGACGTGGATCCAAATCCTGGCGACACCTCCGCATCGGCCAGACTCACTGACGGCCAGATCGCGACTCTCAAATTCGTTTACAGCCGGTATCATTTTGCCACGCCCCTGGCCAATGACGTCAAAACATTCGGCATGTGGGTTCCGAACACCGACCCGGCAGGAAGCGGGCTCATCGCCGACATGCGGTACCGCGGGCAGGAGGGAGCAGCCGAAAACGCTCCGATGCACTCGCACCTGGGAGTTTTGGGAGTCACGGGATTTCTGATGCAGGACCTTAAGGCCAATCCCCTTGACTACGTCGAAGGAGGCCCGCTCAACCAGCGCCGCGTCGAAATATCCGAATGGCTGGACGCAACCAAACCCGACCTCTCGGAATTCTACCACCGCGGAGGCAAATTGATCGTGACCATTGGAACGGGCGACACACTCGCCTCGCCAGGAACGCAGTTGGACTACTTTCAATCCGTCCTCGACAAAATGGGGCGGGATACGGTGGATGCTTTTGCCCGGTTCTACGTCATCCCGCAGGCCGGTCACGGCTTAAGCGGAAGCAGTTACAGTGTCACTGGCGACGGGAAGACCATTCCGGCAACACCCATTCCCAATCAATTCGACAAGACCGGCCTGATCATGTCTTGGGTCGAGCACAATGAGGCTCCAGCCAAGACGTTGGTGGTCACGGCCCGGGGCCGCAGCCTCCCGCTCTGTTCTTACCCGAACTACCCGAAATACGTCAGCGGTCCCCCCGAATCCGCGAGTTCGTATGTCAGTACCGCTCCCTGAATTGATTGCAACTCGCGCGACAGGCGGCCGGAAACCGCAGCGCGGACTCGCCCACTTTGCTACAGCGCACTCCTGACGCCTCGTCTTGCGACCCGCGGATGCCACCAAGCAACGAAATCATCATCGCCGGCGCCGGAATCGGCGGACTTGCAGCCGCCTTGAGCCTGCACGACGCCGGGTTCGCCGTGCAGGTCTTCGAGGCTGTATCCGAGATCAAGCCGCTGGGCGTGGGCATCAACCTTCTTCCCCACGCCGTGCGAGAGATCGAAGAATTGGGCTTGCGCGCGCCGATCGGGCACGGCGGCGTGGCCTGCCGCGAACTCGCGTTCTTCACCAAGCGCGGTGAGCGCATCTGGAGCGAGCCGCGGGGCATTGCCGCCGGCTACCGCTGGCGGCAAATTTCCATCCATCGCGGCGCACTTCAGCTCCTGCTCTTGGAGGCCGCCAAACAACGTCTGGGCATTGGCAGCCTGCGCTTCGGTTGTCAGCTTGCGGGTTTCGAGGCCCAGCCTGCCAGTGGTGTCCGCGCGCGATTTCTTGACCGCGTGACCGGACGGCAGAGCATCACGGCGGAGGGGCGCCTGCTCATCGCGTGCGACGGAATTCATTCCGCCGCGCGGCGCATATTGTATCCGGACGAGGGGCCGCCCCGCTGGAACGGCGCGGTGATGTGGCGCGGCGTCGCGGAATTCGATCGCGTGCTGGACGGATACACCATGATCATGGCGGGCCACCCGCGCGCAAAATTCGTCTGCTACCCAATCAGCCATGTCGCCTCCCGCCCGGGAGCGCAACAGATCAACTTTGTGGCCGAATTGCGCTGCGACGCGACGTCGCTCGAGGAACGCCAGGACTGGAATCGTCCCGGGCGGCTCGAAGATTTCCTGCCAGCCTTCGAGCGCTTTCGTTTCGAATGGCTTGACGTACCGGCCCTCATTCGCGCGGCGCCGGTGGTATGGGTCTATCCCATGGTTGACCGCGATCCCCTGCCGCGCTGGACCCATGGCCCCGTCACGCTCCTGGGCGACGCGGCCCACCCTATGTACCCGATCGGCTCCAACGGCGCTTCTCAGGCGATTCTCGATGCCCGCGTGCTGACCGGCTGTCTGCGGCACTACCATGGGGATCTTGAGCGCGGTTTGGAGCGTTACGACCAACTGCGCCGACCGGCGACAGCCGGGATCGTGCTTTCCAACCGTCAACAGGGCCCGGAGGCTGCCATGCAACTGGTCGAAGACCGTGCGCCCGACGGCTTTGCCAGGCTGGACGATGTTGTGACGCTCTCCGAGTTGGAGGCGATCGCCGACAAGTACAAACGCCTGGCCGGATTTGCGGTAAGTGAACTCAATGCCCGCAGTTCGCTGGCAGACCCTACGCCGTAAGAAATCGTTCGATGCCCGATTCTTCTCTGACATTGCGCCTCCAACAGTCAACCATTCTTGACAGTCTCAATGATTAGCTTGGAAGGATTCTGCGCACCTCGCCTTCGGGGTCGTCCACCATGCGGCATACATTGTCGAATACCATCGTTGGGCACCGATCCGGGTTGAAGGGCGTCCAGGTCAAGCCGCTCTGGCTGGGATTACCCGTGCGAGCGAAATTGGCCTAGGCCGTGGCCATCTTTTTGGCCAGCGTCTGCGCTTTCGGCGTGTTGCCCGTGCCTTGCTGGCAGCGCTTGGTGTTGTCGAAGCAAAAGGCAAGCTCGGCTGTGTGCCAGGCGCCCGCATCCTCCAGCATCGGCGACTGCCAGGTGAAATAATACGCGAAAACCGGCGCGCCTTTCTGGTCGTACTTCAGCTTGGCCATGCGCGTGACGTTATTGCGCACCAGCAGGCCGCTCACGCCGTAGGACAGGGTGCGGAGGCTCTTCTCCGGGTGGGCCTTCTTCATGGCGGCGATCAGCGCGGTCGCCTTGGCGTCACCCAGGACTCCCGCCAATGTGGCATGCCACTCCGCCTCGGTCGGCCTGGAAGACATCCGGTTGCCTTCCTCGCTCACCGAGCCAATCAACATCGGCACGTTCTTTTAGATTTCGGGAGCCGCGTCATAAAACGAGCGCAGGGTGACCACCCGGCCATCAACAGTCGGTCCCATGCCGGCCCGCGGCGTGGACCCCGATGGCGAGCCCATCCCGAGACCCCGCTGCATGGGCGGATTGATCTTGGCGGCGGCGCCCGGCGAGATTGTTTCGGACTTTCCGAGGCTATCGGACGGCGTACCAATCCCTGATCCGCACTTCCACCCTTCCCGTTTGATCCGCGCCGACACGCAACTGCTTTTTCGTGACGTCCGTCCTTTCCGGTTTCCCGCTTTCACCGATGATGAGATTTCGGGCAGTTTCAAAACGGCCCTGAATTTCCTCTGGCATTTCTTCTGGCACTTCCCCAGGAAGCGCGCTTTGGCCGCCTCCGCCTCTGGCGTGCGCCATTGCACATCAACGACTTAAGAATTGGCTCCAGAGGCAGGGCTCGAACCTGCAACATCACGGTTAACAGCCGCGCGCTCTACCATTGAGCTACTCTGGACCCCAAGAGACGCATAATCTACAAACCGCCGCCCCATCCGTCAATGGCGGAAATTCGCCGGCCAAATCAAAAAAACTTTCCCCGCTCCTTCCCGCCCAAATCTGCCATTCTCCATCTCCAATTTGATCCGCCCAATTCCCCTCGCATTTTTCGCCCTTTCCCGGCTCAATGGTGCGCATGTTCGATTTACTCGCCACCGACCCGCTTTCCCGGGCGCGCCTGGGCCGGCTTACCACCCCCCGCGGCGTGATCCAGACCCCGGTCTTCATGCCCGTCGGCACCCAGGCCAGCGTCAAGGCGCTCGACCCGCGGGAGTTGCGCGAGATGGGCGCCCAAATTCTTCTTGGCAACACTTACCATCTCACCATTCGGCCCGGCCTGGATATCCTCCGCGCCGCCGGCGGCCTCCATCAATTCATGAATTGGCCCGGCCCCATTCTGACCGACAGCGGCGGCTTCCAGGTCTTCAGTCTCGCCAAAATCCGCAAAATCACCGCCCACGGCGTCCAATTCCGCTCCCACCTGGATGGTTCCCCGCTCTTTCTCGGGCCCAAAGAAGCGATGGAAACGCAACGGCTCCTCGGCTCCGACATCGCCATGGTTTTCGACGAATGTCCGCCCCACGACTGCCCCGCCAAGGCCGCCCAGGAAGCCGTCGCCCGCACCCTCCGCTGGGCGGCCGAATGCCGCGCCCAGCCGCGCCTCCCCGGCCAGGCCGTTTTCGGCATCGTGCAGGGCGGCGTCAACCCCGACTTGCGCGAACGCTGCGCCCGCGCCCTGGTCGCGATGGATTTCGACGGCTACGCCATTGGCGGGGTGAGCGTGGGCGAGCCGGAACATGAAATGATGAAAGCCATCGAAGTAACCGAGCCGTTTTTGCCCGCCGCCCGCCCCCGTTACGCCATGGGCCTGGGCACTCCGGCGCAACTGGTGGAACTGGTCGCGCGCGGCATTGATATGTTTGACTGCGTTCTCCCCACCCGCGTGGCCCGCAACGGCACCGCCTTCACCCGCCGCGGCACCCTCAGCATTAAAGGCGGGGCCGTCAAGGCTGATTTCAGCCCGATTGACCCCGGCTGCCGCTGTTTCGCCTGCCAGAATTTCACCCGCGCCTACCTGCGCCATCTCCTCAACGTCAATGAAATCCTCGGCTTGCGCATGCTCAGCGTCCACAACTCCCACTTTTACCTCGACCTCATGGCCGAAATGCGCGCCCATCTGGCCGCCGGCACCTTTTCCGAATACCGCCGCCAATTCATCGCCAACTACGTTCCCACCCAGAAAATCCTCGCCGGCCGCCGCGCCAAGGCCGCGCTGGAGGGCGGCCGGGGCGAATCTTGACACTGTTCTTGCGAACGGGAATGCATGGGGAGCATACGCGCCCCCGCGTGTGCTGGCCGGCGCCCTCGCCGGTCAGTCTTGATTTCAAGCATCTCCGAAAGCAACGGCTGAGCGTGGATACGTGGTCGGCGAGGGTGCCGACCACTGCCAGCGAGGCGCGGGCGCTCCCCAACAATTAAGAACGGCGTATTAGATGCGCCTCCTCCTGTTCAAAAATCCTCTTTTCATTTCCAAAACAGCGCGACATGCGCTACCTTGCGTTGATTTGGCATGATCCTGGTCATAGACAATTATGATTCGTTCACCTACAACCTCGTCCAGTACCTGGGCGAGATGCAGGCCCCCATGGAAATCCGCCGCAACGACCAGATTTCCATTGACCAAATTCGCGAACTCAACCCCGAACGCATTCTCATTTCACCGGGACCCTGTTCCCCGCGCGAATCCGGCCTGTCCAACGACATCATCCGCACCTTCGGCCCGCGTCTGCCGCTTTTGGGCGTTTGCCTGGGCCATCAGTGCATCGGCCACACTTTTGGCGCCCAAGTCGTGGTCAACTACCGCATGATGCACGGCAAAACCTCCCCCATCCGGCACAACGGCCGCGACCTTTTTAAAAACATGCCCGATCCCTTCGCCGCCACCCGTTATCATTCCCTCGTCATCAAGCGCGACACCCTGCCCGACTGCCTGGAAATCACCGCCGAGACCGCCGAAGGCGAAATCATGGGCGTGCGCCACAAGACTTTCCCCATCTGGGGCGTCCAATTCCATCCCGAGAGCATTCTGACAGAAAACGGCCGTCAAATCCTGAAAAACTTCCTCGCCCTCTGAGCGGTCGGCCAATGCAGTCGCGGGTTTTTCAGTGGGACGGCGAATGATTCTCCCTCTCCTGGAGGAGAGGGCAGGGGTGAGGTCGAGCTTTTCAACTCCGCGCAGCGCTAAATTCCTCCAATTCTCCCTCTCGTTGGAGGGCCGGGGGAGAGGAGGCCGTTCGGTCGGCTTCCTGCGGAACGCAATGAAGGAGGCAACAAGAAAAGGCATCGGCCCGCAGATCACGCAGATCAACGCAGATGAGGAATTTTGGAACGGGAGGGCACGGAGGGAACGGAGAAAAAAGCTCTGGTGCGCTGCATTCTCCTGTTCAAGCCAGTTTGCCGTATCTGCCTTCCTCCGCGCCCTTGCCAGCCTTCCAAGGGTCCAGACCCGTTAGCTCGCATATTTCACACCCGGACGGAAATACGCAACTATGCGCCGCGTGAGGGCACGCGGCCTGCAAGCCCGCAACGCCGCGTCTGTAGGCCCGCGTGCCCTCACGCGGCGTTTGGACGTGTGAAATATGCGGGCTAACCCGTTAGGGTCATTGTCAATCAAGGACTTGCGTATGGCCCGACCCGTTAGAATACCCGTTAGGAAGCCGTTAGGGACCCGTTAACAAAGCGCCCGGTGGGGCCACCGGGCCTACAAAGTTTGCCCATTTTGCCCGGTAGATGTAGGCCGCGTGCCCTCACGCGGCGGAACGGAGACATCTTTTAGCGGGCTGATAGCGACCCGTCAGGGGGAAATGCAAAATTATAAATTATGAATGATAAATGATAAATGAAGGGATTCCAGGACGGGGGAAAGGCAGAATGCAGAATGTGCAACCCCGAAAGCATTCGGGGCAAGAATGCCGAATGGAGTGGTGGCAGCGGTTATCGCTAAACCTGAATGCCGCGAAGTCGCTTCTTGGTATCGCGGCCCGGACAGAACAAAAAGCGGAGTGGAGCGGCGGTGGAGCTGAAGCGAAAGCCGCTGCTCTCAGGACATCGGGACAGGCCAGCTTCTGGCGCTGGAGCTGGCCGCCAGTTTTGTGAACCATCTGCTGCCCGTGGTGAAGAATTGGATAGGCTTCCGCAACTGGCTTGCTCATAATCACAAGTATGGCAGATATTTTTTCGCCCTCGAAACGCTCGGAGATTATGCGAGGCATAAAGCCCCGCGGCAACCGCTCTACCGAACTGCGCCTTGTCGCTGCTTTTCGGGCCGCTGGCGTGTTCGGGTGGCGCCGCCACATGCCCCTTCCTGGGCGTCCCGACTTCACTTTTCACTCCCAGCGTGTGGTTGTCTTCGTGGACGGCGATTTTTGGCATGGCAATCCGCGTACATTCAAGATGCCGCACACCAATTCGGCCTTTTGGCGGGAGAAGATCAAATACAACCGCGCTAAGGACCGGAGGGTCTCGCGGTTGCTGCGAGTTCAAGGTTGGAAGGTGATCCGTATTTGGGAGAGCACTCTGAGGAGACGGCCCGACTGGTGCGTCGCCAGGGTCGCGCGTGCCATAGAAAACCGGCTCGTTTAAATTTTCTTTTTTATTTTGTTGATTTCTGATGAATCCCACATTCCGCACTTCGGGAGTGTAATTTTTCACGGCCCATTGGGCAAGCGGAGTCATTGTTTTTGTCATTGTTTTGTCATGGATTTTTAGAGGTTCATTTTGCCAGTGGTCAGGTGGA